>Ga0184619_10000147_pt1 | contig 22862 bp, 14 predicted proteins | sample PLM0_60_b1_FD_133146 | JGI IMG/M metagenome (GOLD analysis project Ga0184619, IMG submission 133146) | Groundwater sediment microbial communities from an aquifer in East River, Colorado, USA - PLM0_60_b1 | ecosystem: Environmental > Terrestrial > Soil > Riparian zone | place: USA: East River...
ACGAGATGCCCGGTGAGTGCCGCCTGCACGGCGATCGCGGCCGTCTCGCCGTCACGCATCTCCCCAATCATCAGGACGTCCGGGTCCTGGCGCAGGATGCTCCGCAGGGCGCCGGCGAAGGTCATTCCCGCCTTCACGTTCACCGGCACCTGGGTGACGCCTTCGAGATGGTATTCGACCGGGTCTTCGACAGTGATGATTTTCTCGGCGCTACGATGGCGTAGGGCGAGGGCGGCGTAGAGAGTCGTCGTCTTGCCGCTGCCGGTGGGTCCTGTGGCGAGGAGGATTCCGTGCGGCCTCTCGGCGAGCCGGCGGAAGGTCTCAAGGGTCTCGGGCGCCATGCCAAGCTCGTCCAGCCCCACCGGCCTCCCGCCGCGGTCGAGGAGTCGGAGTACCACCGACTCTCCATACAGGGTCGGTACCGTGGACACCCGCAGGTCCAGCTCGCGCTCCTCCAGCCGCACCCGGATGCGGCCGTCCTGCGGCGCCCGCCGCTCGGCGATGTCAAGCTCGGCGAGCAGCTTGATCCGCGACACAACGGCAGCTTGAAGCCCCTTCGGGGGGCTGGGCAGCTCGGTGAGCACGCCGTCCACCCGGAACCGCGCCGAGAGTCCTTCTCTCGTCGATTCCAGATGAATATCGGAAGCGCGCGCGTCGTGCGCCTCTCGGATCAACAGGTTGACGAACCGGATGACTGGGGGCTGGTTCGCGAGATCGCGCGCGTCGGCGAGCTGGTCGTCGCCCGAGTCGGCGGCGGGCCCCAGCTCGGCGTCCAGGTCCTTGATCAGCTCGACGACGGACTCGGACGCGGCGAAAGTGCGGCGGATGCCGTCGAGCAGCTCGTCGTGCGAGACCCGAACCAGCTCCACCGGTACGCCGAAAGACGCCTCGAGATCCTCCAGCACCTCACTCGCCGGCTCACCGTCGACGGCCACCCGGACCCGCTCCACGCCCATTTCGAGCGGCAAGACACCCCAATACTCGAGGTAGGGGGCCTCGAAGGACTCGGGGAGCGGCAGCTTGGAGACGAGCGGGGCGGTCATGACCACTGGATCAAAGCACGCGCCGTGCCAGTCGAAGCGTGGCCGCCCGTTGCGACAAAGGCCTGTTGTACCGCGAGTTGCGTGGGTGGCCCAGACGCCCGCCCGACGATCAGAACGCCCGATTGCACAATTCGGCCCTCCGACTTGTGCAACGATTTGAGCAACAGTTGCACAAGTGGGCACCGCGAGTTGTGCAACGATCTGAGTACGGTTGCACAAGCGCTCGCTTTTGGTTGTACAAAATGGGCCGCCCGCCGATCGCGCAGGGCCGCACCAAGTCGTTACGGCACATAGGACTCGCTTGTTCACCGCGGTAGGCACGCCGCGTGCCTTAGCCTCGGCCGACCCTGATCCCCCGAGGCCCCCGTGGTCCTTCGTTCCGTCGTCACCTACCCGGCCGTCCTTGTCGTTGCCGGGGTTCTTTCCTTCGGCGCGCCGCGTCGGATGGTGGCTCAAACGATTAGAGTCACGCCGGACAACGCTCCGCTTACCGCGCCCCAGAACACCAGCGGGCAATCGGCGCAGTTTACGCTCCGCAACCTCGCGAGCAGCAGCCAGACGTTTTACGCGTTCTGTTATCCGTCCGGCGCCGTCACGTCATGCTCGCCGAACCAAAGTTCCCTGGGCCAGATTCCCCCGAACATCGACATTCCGGTGGGGTCAACCTTTTCTACCGGGCCCGCAGGTTCCGGGACGATCACCCTAAAGATTTGTAACACCGACGCCCTCTGCACGCAGAGTTTCGACTATGGGTCTTATAATGTGACGGTCGATGGCACGAGCCCCGACATTCGGTTGCTCGCGCCTGCCGGTGAGATCGTCGTCCAGTATCCCACGATTCAGCTCGCCTGGTGCGATAACACTTCGCTCAACGCGGCCAGCCGCTGGATCAAGGTGAACGGCGTGCTCCAGACCTCGAGCTTCGATTACGTGGCGAATAGTGGACCCGCCGACTGCACGGTCAAGGCGACGTCCACGACGAGCAGTGTGGCGCTCACTCCGGGCCGCAATCAGATCGACGCCTACATCTGCGACAATGTCGGGAACTGCACGACGCAGACCTTCTTGCCCATCCGGCTGCCCCAGGGCGTGGCCGTCCGGGCGCAGTTGCCCGAACGACAGCATTTCGCTGGCACGAGCGGCTCGCAGCGGTTCTTCGTCAAGAACCTCCACGTCGTCGTCGCGAGCTTCACGCTCGCGTACGCTTGCACCGGGACGGCGTCCGGCTGTGCGGTCACGCCGACGACGTTGTCGAATGTCCCGCCGGGCGAGAGCCGCATGGCAACACTCACCTATAGTGTGGGGGCCGCGGGCACGGGAACGGGGCTCGTCAAGGCATTCGACACCAACTTCCGCGACTCAGCCACGGTGGCTATGACGTCAATCGGTGCGCCGGCTCCCGTGGTGTCGGTGGTCGATGTGAATCCTGGAACGACGCTTCGTCGGGATCTCTGCGTGACGATTGCGGCAGGGAGTGCGGGGGCCATTGAATGCGGCGACCTGCGGATCGTACACACGCTGTCGAGTATCCGCACCCTCAACAAGTCGCGGACACCCACGTTGCTCTACAACAGCGCCCATGCGGAGCTGTTCGCGGTTGTTCCCGCGACAGTGACGCTCGCGAGCAGCGGAAGTTTGCCAGACTCGGTGCAGGGAGTGTTCAAACGAAATGGGGTGGCAGTGGTCACCGGTCGGTGGGGCGGCAGCAGCGACTGGGCTTTGGGGGCAACACGGCGCATCGCGTTGGCGTGGGCCGTCAGTCCCGACACAATCCGTCCAGATACGGTCTATGACTACACGCTCGAAGTCACAACGATCTACGCCCCTCCCACGGGCCCTCAGGCGACTGCGGTGAACGGAAAGCTGATTGTTGTGGACCGCCGCGGAAGCGGATTCGGCGCCGGATGGTCACTCGCCGGTCTCGAGCGGATCAGGTTCCTGTCGAATGGCGACAGGTTATGGGTTGGTGGGGATGGAAGCGCTCGCGTCTATCAATCCACACCGGATCCCAATGTGTGGGTCGCCCCAGCCGACGAGCGCCCTGATACACTGAAGAAGGTAGGTGGCGGGCAATACTACCGCGCCGTGCCCGGTGGCGCAAAGGTGTGGTTCAGCACGGTCGGACAGCACGACTCAACGGTCAACCGACTCGGGCACAGAACTGCGTTCGGCTATAACAACGGCCTTGTCAACGGCCTTCTCACCTCCATCACCTTGCCTACCGCCGGAGGAGGCCAATCCTACAGCTTCGCGTATGACTCGAGCGCTCCGCCCAAGCGCGTGGTGACGATCACGGCTCCTGGTGCTCGCGTCACAACGCTGTGGCTCAGCTCCATGCGGGTCGATTCAATCCGCGATCCCGATAACAGCAAGGTTCGGTTCACGTATAAGAACGGAACCAGCCGGCGTATTGCAAGCCGCACGGATCGCCGCGGCACCGTGACGAGCTTTAGCTATGACTCCGCCCAGAAACTATCGCGAGTTCACACCAACCTGCAGCCCGATTCGATACAGCTGGGATTTGCCGCCATAGAGAATCAGGGACTATTCACTGCAACCCCGAAGACTGCGATCGACACGGCGAACGCGTACACCGTGTTCTACGGGCCGCGCCAATACGCCACGCGTTCCAGCGACCGTGCGTCCCAGCAGACCTTGTTCTACCTGGACCGGCTCGGGGCCGTGCGGCGTCTTCGGGACCCGCTCAACCAATGGACCACGGTGCGTCGCGAAGACGGCCAGTGGCCGGCGCTCCCGACAGACGTCGTGGCTGCCAATGGGTTCGAGACGCGGGCCGGCTATGATGCCCGCGGCAACACGGTCCGCAGCGTCGCGGTGAACCCCCTCGGCGACCTGCGCGACACGGTTACCCGCTATCATTGGGACCCAACGTGGGACGCCGTCGACTCCATCATCACGCCGATGGGCGTTACGACCACGATGATGTACGATGGGCAGAACGGCAACCGGCTGTGGCAGCAAATGGGGAGCGACCCCGCCCGGCGGGTCACGTTCCGGTACGGCAACGCGCAGAAGCTGCTGTCGTCGACAGTTCTGCCGCAGACCCCGGCGGACTCGATCGTGTATGACGGGCAGTGGAACCTCGCGGCTACTCGCACCCCGAAAGGGTTCTGGACGAGCTACTACAAGGACGCCCTCGGCCGAGACACGCTGGTCGAGACACCCATCGACAGCACGGACAAGTTGCGGGGGGCCGCGGCGGACAGTACAATCCGGCAGCGGCAGCGTGTTGTCTACACCGTCATGGATCGGGACTCGATCGCGCAGACCATCGCGCCCAACCGGGCCCAGACGATCACGGCGGTGAAGGCGTACGACTCCACCGGCAACCTGCTCTCGCTCAGCCGTGCTTCGACCCCCGACACCAACGGCATCGGGACCGTTGCAACGCGGTGGCGGTACGATCGAGCGAATCGGCGCGTGGCGGAGGTGGCGCCCGACGGCATGGTGGACAGCACGAGCTACGACCCTGCTGGCAATCCGGTCGAACTCGTCACGCGGCGCAAGGACCCCACGACCGGGGCCCGGCTCTCGATCACGATGCGCTACAACGCACTAAACCGCCTCATCGAGCGTGCGCTGCCCCCGGTCTCCTACCCGCGGGACAGTGTCGGCCTCGCCCGGTTCGCCACACGGACGCCGCTGAACCGCGGCTACCCCTACTATCCGAACAACGCCCAGGACGGCTATACGGTCTACGCGGATACCGGCAGGTTCGCATACACTGCCCTGGGAAACGACAGCATCGCGGACAGCCGAGATGCTATGGTGCGACGTTGGTATTACCCCAACGGCATGCTGCAAGCGGAGACGCTGATGGTTCGCACGCGTGCGGCGCTGGATTCGGGCGGGAACTTCAGCCAGCACCGCTACGGCGTCACGTACCGCTATGACTGGAACGGGCGACGGACGGTGCTGAAATACCCCGCACAGCTTGCGCCGGCGTCCAAGGACAGCGCGCGGTTCGGATACGATGTGCAGACGGGTGCGCTGACGGAGGTGTGGGACCTCCTGGGACACGACTTCGTCCACCACTACAACTTCCGCGGGGAGCTGGACAGGCTGTCATATCCGCCCGGCACGCTGTTCGAAGCGTGGACGTACAATGACGACGGCGCGCTCGTGCGAGACGTCATGTCGGACGCACCGCCGCCGCCGGCCGTGCCGACACACTTGCGGGAGACCAACCTGACCTACGACGCGCGCCAAAAGGTGCTCACAGGCAGCAATACGTACGGCGTCAAGGACACGCTTCGCGCTGCGTACACCGGCCTCGGCCACCTGCTGAACAGCAAGCTCACGGCGTGGGGCGTGAACGGAAACGACGTGGCGGTGCGCACCGAGACCTACGACACCCTCGTGCACGACGCCCTCGCCAATCTCCACCAGACGGGTTACGCCACCAAGAACAAGTATTCGGACGGGAGCTACCACGGGAGCGTGGGTGTCGGCCGCATCAATCTCTATCAAGCCGGAACAGGTCGATTAGTCTCTGCCGCCAACTTTGCGCAGGGCGCGCGCGACACCGTGGTTTACGACTCGGCGGGCAGCACACGAGGCACCTGGCAGGCCCTCGCGGGAACCGCGTCCAATGAAAATCGCCTATCCTATTACGCGGCCGACGGCGCCGTGCGGGCAGCGGATTATCGGCGGTTCGACGGGAACCCGACACAAACTGGGCCCAACCGGTTTGTATTCGAGGAGTACCGCTACGACGCCTACGGCCGCCGCGTCTGGGTGCGGGCACGCCGCGTGTGCGATGGCATCACCAACCAATTCGACCTGCGAGAGTCCGGCGAGTGTAACACGAAGCTCGTGCGTCGGACCGTGTGGGATGGCTTCCAGGAGCTGGCCGAGATTCAGCAGCCTGGCGGGGATTTGGATCCGATGGAGAACGACACGACGCCTCTGCGGCGCGGCGCGCCCAACAACGTAGACGAGAACTCCTTCATCGGGCGCGTGCTGTACACCTATGGGACGGTGCTGGATCAACCGCTCAGCCTCATCCGCCTGGCATACGCGGACAGCGGGGCGTGGAACAGGACGCCACAACCCTGGGTGACGTGGCCGCCGTTCGCGCTCATCCCATTCTGGAACCATCTGGGGGAGCCCGACGGGGGAGGGTACTATTCAGACTCGCCGCTTTGTCGGGTGTTCAGCGGGGTGCAGCGATGCGTCATGTTGGCCTGGCCGTTTGCGTGGAGCGCGCTCAACCAGCCCCAGTACCTTCCCTACTTCTGGCACGGGACCGTCACTGAGGGCAAGCGCGACAAGGCGCAGACACTGTACCGGCGGAACCGCGTCTACGATCCGAGCACAGGGCGGTTCACGCAGGAAGATCCCCTTGGCTTGGCCGGCGGCCTGAATCTGTACGGCTTTGCGGCGGGTGATCCGGTGAACTTCACTGATCCGTTCGGGCTATGTCCCAGATTCCGAGGGACTACGGTTCCCTGTGAGCTGATAGCCGCTGTCTTCTCCGAAGCGAGTCGGAGCGCGAGGCAGCAGTCGGGAATTGCGCACGCGATCATCAACCGAGCGACCGATCCCAACGAGCACCGTCATCCGTACGGCGGGTACCGCAACACCGGCGACCACGAGACCGACGTTGCTCGACAGGCGTCGACGAGGGACATTCAAGGCACGGGCAACAGCCAATTCAACAACGCAATGGACTACATCGATAACGGCGAGGCACTAGACCGGGCCTCGATGAGCAAGCTCAACTCCGTCGCAGAACAGTCGGAGGCGGCCTATACTGGCAATAGTGACGATCCGACTGGAGGGGCGACGTTCTGGAGTCACGACCCGAGGCGGAGGCCGCAGGCTAATTGCGGCCCAAGACCAACCACGAACATCGCCGGAGCACAGTTCTTCACATGCTCAAACTAATCGTACCCGGTCTGTGGGCCCTTGGTTCGCTAACGACAACCGGACTTGTCGCCGACGCACGTACCGTGAAGCCCGTGCCGGCCTTCGCTCAGGAGCGCCAGTGCCCAACCAGAGGGGTAGCGAGGGACGCCTACGTGCGAGCAGTGGATTCACTGGAGACATCCGAAGGCCGCTCTCCAACTCAAGGAGGGTATCCCCAACTTGAGGGCGCCGCTCTGAGCGTGCGCGTCAGTCGGTCCTGCGTGACTGTCCTGGCCGTGAACTGGGACGGAGAGTTGTCTGGTGGCCTTGTCTTTCTCGACGATGCCGGGCATGTCCTGAACCGTGAGGCGTCCTACCACGGAGCGAGAGACCTCTTGAGCGCTGGACCCAACCGCGTCGCTTTCACGTACACCGCCAACAAGGGATCGGGTCTTTACGAATCACGGCACGTGGTACTCTGCGCACTTCGAAGCGACGTGTGGGTCGAGTGTCTGAACGTGATTGCACACAAACTTGATATCGTCTCTGGATCCTCCTCCTCTAGCCAGCCTGACTCAGCCCTGATGATGGAGCAGTGGGGCCGGCTATCAATCCGGGGTGACACGGCAGTGATCAAGCGCCGCGTGACGTATCGGAGAGAGGGGGACAAGAAGACACGCGAACTTGATCTCGGAGTCGCCCGGTTGGTCCTACCATAGGACAGCACCCGCCGACGAGCTCTGGGCAGCCTCCCGCGATCGGGTTATAGGCGCCCACTAGCGGCGCGTTGTCCACACGTCGGGCGCAGATATCTCTATCTGCACCAGTTTTCGGGTGTTTCTGGGTGTGCAAGCAAGTGGGCAGATATCGGTGCGCGCGCTGGTGCGCGGCCCCGATTCTGCCCAAGGTCTTGCCCATTGGCGCCGTGTAAGAGACCCCGTCGAGCACAAGCGTCGAAGAATAGCGTTGCAGAAATGCGTCTAACGACGGCGTGGGAATGATGACGGTGCACCGCACCCCCGATGCCATCCTCAGGGCATGGTGCTCCGCGCCAATCCGAGCCGACTGCTCGTGTTGCCAATGGGACACCGTCTAAGAACACCGTCTAACAGACCCGTCAAGCACACGCGTCGAACAATAGCGTTGCGGAAATGCGTCTAACGACGGCGTGGGAATGATGACGTAGCCTCGCTCCACCGATGTCATCATCACTGCATGGTGCTCCGCGCCGATCCCAGTCGCCTGCTCGTGGCTCAGGTCGCCGAAGAGGTGGCCAAAGAGTGCGCCGAGCTGGCGAAGACCTTCTGCGGCCCCGGCGCCTTCGCCCGCGGGGATCAGCTGGTCCGAGCCTCCCTGTCGGTGGTTTCGAACATCGCCGAGGCCTGCGGCCGGGGCACGGTGCCCGACTTCCGCCGCTTCCTGCTCCATGCCCGCGGCTCCGCCCAAGAAACCCTCGCCCAGCTCCGCCTGGTCGACCCCCCCAGCCCCGAGCAGGGGCGCGCCCTTCGTTCGCTCCAGAGCCGGACTGTCTTCGTCCTCAAACTGATCAATCGGTTGTACCAACATCCGCCGCCGGATAGATAACCGAACGGCGTCGCGGAGGACCGTAGAAGAATGGCGTGGAAGGGACGGCGTCGAGCGACGGCGTTGGGAGAGGCGTCGAGCGGAAAACGTTGTCGTTTGACGTTGTCGCCTAGACGGTCCTTGTTCGACGCTCTCACTTCACGCCTCGCTTCGACGCCCCCGTTCGACGTCGGTGTTCGACGTTTTGTTTCGACGCTTCCGCTCGACGTCGATGCTCCGCCGCTAGAGCCGACACAGTGTTTCGGTGTATCCCAATCCGCTCCGCCGCCCTGCCGACATGACCGCCACTCGTCCGCAGCGCCCATTCCGCCAAACGGCGCTTCGTTGCGCGATCCATCCGCCGGTCGTACCGGAGCGGAACCCGCACCCATTCCGCCAGATGCTCGACGCAGACCTCGTCGCGACCACGCGCCCGCAGATACCCGGCCCGCACGACCTCCCGGAGGTCCCGGAGGTTCGCGGGATAGTTCGCCACCTCCAGCACGCCGAGCGCGTCAGGAGCGAAGCGGGACGGGCCGTCGGCCGCGTGCGTGACCACGGGACACTGCTTCAGAAAGTGGTGCGCCAGTAAAGCGATCTCGTCGCGACGCTCGTCGAGCGTGGGCACGCGGACGACGCAGTGACCGAGCCGGGAGCGCAGGTTCGCCCGCATCTTCCCACGCGCCACGAGACGGTCGAGGCTCTCTTCCACTCCCACGACCACCGTACAGGTTACCGGTACGTCCCGCTCGTACCCAATCGGCCGATACACCCGCCGCTCCAGCGCTCGCATCAGCATGGCCTGCTGGCTCCGCCGAAGCAAATGGAACTCGTCGATCAGAAGCGTGCCCCCTTCGGCCTCGGCAAACAATCCACGATGCCTCGTCATCGCACCCGTGAATGCGCCCCGCACGTGCCCGAACAGCTGGTCGAGCGCCAGCCCAGGGTCGAATTCTCCGGCGGAGACGTCGATGAACGCACCGCGTCGGCCGCTGGCTTCGTGCAGCGCTTCCGCCAGGCACGACTTTCCCGTCCCCGTCGCTCCTTCGAAGATGACGGTCTCCGCAGACGCAAACCGCCGGACGTGTCCCAACACCTCGGTCATCACGGCGGAAGCCGCCACGCCATGTTGCAGCAGACCAGAAGGACCACGAGGCTCCGCGGGCACCGCGACCACCGCCGGCGACCGGGCGACGACCTTGTCGGTGTGAGTGTTGCGCTCACGCCACGCCATCCGTCACCCCGTTCGTCGCGTTCCTTGCGGCAACAGTCGGGCCCAAGTGTGAAACGGCACGTGAACCGTGCCTGCGGACGGTCGAAACGCGGTGCCGTCGCGAGCCGCACAACATGACACCGATGTCGCGTCGCCGCAACACCGAGGTCGGCCCTGAGGCCGAGCCCCGCGCCTATCGCGGCGACCCGCCTCCACCCAAGCCGAGCAGCGGGATACCGATGCCCACCGCGAGGTGGATGTCGTTCAGCTGCTTGTTGGCGAGCGTGAACGCACCCGGCGTCGCGGTGTCAGGCGCGTACCTGGCCTTGTACACGAAGTCTTCCGCGTGCAGTTGCAGATGCAGGAGTTGGCCCAGCCGGAACCGCAGGGTGGCGCCTACGACGCCGCCCAGGTCCGTGGCGTCGGGGTCGCCGTCGTACGCGGCGCCGCTGCGCCGCACCAAGCCCACTCCGCCGTTCAGCTGCAGCGAAATGGGGCTGGTCCGCGGCACCAGCTCGACGAACACGCGCCCGCTGCCCGTGAGCACGTTGGCATCGCTCGTCGAGGAGCTCCCCGTGGCCGAGAACTTGAGCTTGCTCGGCGCGTAGGCCGCCGTGGCCTCGATCCCCAGGCGTTGGCCGATGTTGATTCCCAGGCGGCCACCCAGTGTGATCGAGATCTCCTGCTTGTACTCCTGGCCGCTGGCGGCCTTGGCCAGCTCGGCAGTCGGGATGTACACGCCGATGGTGGGGGCGAGGCTGACCTGCGCGGGCGCGCGTGCGGGGGCGACACACCACAGCACGGCAGCCACGGTGAGCGTGACGACGGACGGGCGCGAGCGGGACATGATCCCTCCGGGTGAGACGGGTGACGGGGCACTGGAGCCGCTGTTATCGCGTCCATTGGCCTGCGGGTCAACCCCCTCCCAGAAACGACAAGCGCCCGGGATCTCGCCCGAGCGCCGTCGTTACTTACCGCCCTACCGGCTTCCCGCCGTACCGCCCCTTTATCAGTCCGCTTCCACTTCCTCCGGGAACGGACTCGGCACCGCGCCCGGCGCCGGCTCGAGCGGCGGCGGCGGCGGCTGGAACCCTTCGGGCGGCTCGATCTCGATGTCGTGGTACCGGTAGATCCCCGTCCCCGCCGGGATGAGATGCCCGATGATGATGTTCTCCTTCAACCCCAGCAAGTCGTCGCGCGCGCCGCGGATCGCGGCGTCGGTCAACACCCGCGTGGTCTCCTGGAACGACGCCGCCGAGATGAACGACTGGGTCGTGAGACTCGCCTTGGTGATCCCCAAGAGCAACGGCTCGTTGGTCGGGGGCTTGCCGCCCTTCTTCACCACCCGGTCCTTCGAGTCGGAGAAGGTCTGCTTGTCCACGTTCTCCCCTTCCAGGAACACCGTGTCCCCGGGCTCGACGATCTTCACCTTCTGCAGCATCTGGCGCACGATCACGCCGATGTGCTTGTCGTTGATCTTCACGCCCTGGAGCCGGTACACCTCCTGCACTTCGTTCAGGAGGTACTCCTGCACCGCCCGCGGGCCCTTGATTCTCAAGATATCGTGCGGGTTCACCGGACCTTCGGTGAGCCGGTCGCCGGCGCGCACGCGGTCGCCCTCGTGCACGCGCAAGTGCTTGCCGGCGGGCACCTCGTACAGCTGCGGCTCCCCCTCCTCGGGGTGGACGTAGATCTCGCGCTTGCCGCGCTTGATCTCGCCGAACCGCACGGTGCCGTCGACCTCGGAGATCGTGGCCGGATCCTTGGGCCGGCGGGCCTCGAACAGCTCGGCCACGCGCGGCAGGCCACCCGTAATGTCGCGCGTCTTGTACGCCTCGCGCGACACCTTGGCGAGCACGAGGCCGGCGTACACCTCCTGGCCGTCCTCGACGGTGAGCTGCGCCCCTTCGGGGATGACGAAGTCGCGCAGCCGCTTCTCCTTCTCCCCCTTCTTCTGGATGATCTCGATGTGCGGGTGCAGCTTCTTGTCCCGGTCCTCGATGATCACCCGCTGGCGCCGTCCCGTGAGCTCGTCCAGCTCCTCGCGCACCGTCTCGTCGTCGACGATGTCCACGAACCGCACCACCCCTCCCACGTCGGTCATGATCGGGTTGGTGTAGGGGTCCCAGGTGAACAGCACGCCGTCGCGCGCCACCTTGGCGCCGTCCGCCACCACCAGCGTGGCGCCGAGCGGCACGTGGAAGCGCGAGTGCACCGAGAGCTTCCCCCCGGTCTCGCCATGAGACGCGGCCTTGAGGATCAGCTCGCCCTCGTAGCTCGTCACGATCTTCTGCTTCTCCGGCGTCTCGACAAAGATGAGCCGGTCGCCGTACTCGATGACGCCTTCCACCTTGGTCTTGCGCACCGTCTGCTCGGCGATGCGCGCCGCCGTGCCGCCAATGTGGAAGGTCCGCAGCGTCAGCTGCGTGCCGGGCTCGCCGATCGACTGCGCCGCGAGGATCCCCACAGCCTCGCCCAGGTCCACCATGTCCATGGTGGCGAGGTTCCGGCCGTAGCACATGCGGCACACGCCGCGCTTCGCTTCGCACGTCAGCACCGAGCGGATGCGGACCGCCTCGATCCCCGCGTCCTCGATCGCCTGCGCGGTCTCTTCGTCGATCAGCTTGCCGGCCTCGACCAGCACCTTGGGCCGCTCGTCCTCGTCCATCTCGTGCGGGTCGGTCACCTCGTCGAGCGCCACGCACCCCACCAGGCGCTCGCGCAGCGGCTCGATGATGTCCTCGCCCTCCTTGAGGGCCGACATCTCGAGGCCCAGGATGGTGCCGCAGTCCTCCTCGGTGATCGTGACGTCCTGCGCCACGTCCACCAGGCGGCGCGTGAGATAGCCCGCGTCGGCGGTCTTCAGGGCCGTGTCGGCGAGCCCTTTCCGCGCGCCGTGCGTCGAGATGAAGTACTCGAGCACCGACAGCCCTTCGCGGAAATTCGACTTGATGGGGCTCTCGATGATCTCGCCGATGCCGCCGGTGAGCTTCTTCTGCGGCTTCGCCATCAGGCCGCGCATCCCGGCGAGCTGTCGGATCTGGTCGCGCGAGCCGCGGCTCCCGGAGTCGAACATCATGAACACCGGGTTGAAGCCGCCCTTGGAGCGCTGCATGGTCTTCACCATGGCGTCCGCGATGTCGTTGTTCGCGTGCGTCCAGGCGTCGATCACCTTGTTGTAGCGCTCCCCGAAGGTGATCTGGCCGGTCGCGTACGCCCGCTGGAACCGCTCGACGCGGCCCTCGGCATCATGCAGCAGGCTCGCCTTCTCGGCCGGGATCTCCAGGTCCTCCACCCCGATGGACACGCCGCCCATCGTGGCGTAGCGGAACCCGAACTCCTTCAAGTTGTCGAGGAACTGCACCGTGCTCGCGAGGCCGGCGTGCCGGTAGCTCTCGAACACCAGCTCCGACAGGTCCCGCTTGCGCATGACTTGGTTGCGGAACCCCTCGCGCCGGATGCCGTCGGGGAGGATGCTGTTGAAAATGACGCGCCCCGCGGTCGTGTAGACCCAGGCCGGCTCGTGCCCGCCCCAGAAGTGCACCGGCGAATGGTACGCCAGCCGCTTGGTGGCGAGCCCCATGTCGAGCTCGGCCAGCGAGCCGACGCGCGCCGCCGCCCCCTTCACCTCCGCCTGCTCGAAGTCCGCCGGCTCCTTGGTGAGGAAGTAGCACCCCAGCACCATGTCCTGCGACGGCTCGGCCACGGGCCGCCCATCCGAGGGCTTGAGCACGTTGTTGGACGAGATCATGAGCAGCCGCGACTCGAGCTGGCTCTCGAACGAGAGCGGCACGTGCACGGCCATCTGGTCGCCGTCGAAGTCCGCGTTGAACGCCGCGCACACCAGCGGATGGATCCGGATCGCCTTGCCTTCCACGAGGACCGGCTCGAACGCCTGGATGCCCAGGCGGTGCAGCGTGGGCGCGCGGTTCAGGAGCACCGGGTGGTCCTCGATGATCTCCTCGAGGATCTCGAACACCTCGGTGCTCTCCTTCTCCACGATCTTCTTCGCCCGCTTCACCGTCTCGGCGATGCCCTTCTCCACCAGCTTGTGGATGATGAAGGGCTTGAACAGCTCGACCGCCATCGCCTTGGGCAGGCCGCACTGGTGCAGCCTGAGCTCGGGACCCACGACGATCACCGACCGGCCGGAATAGTCCACGCGCTTGCCGAGGAGATTCTGGCGGAACCGGCCCTGCTTGCCCTTGAGCATGTCCGACAGCGACTTGAGCGGCCGCTTGCCGCGCCCGCGAATCGCCTTGGAGCGGCGGCCGTTGTCGAACAGGGCGTCCACCGCCTCCTGCAGCATGCGCTTCTCGTTCCGGAGAATGACCTCCGGCGCGCGGTGCAGGATCAGCTTCTGCAACCGGTTGTTGCGGTTGATGACGCGGCGGTACAGGTCGTTCAGGTCGCTCGTGGCGAAGCGCCCGCCGTCGAGCGGCACCAGCGGCCGCAGGTCCGGCGGGATGACCGGGACAACGTCCAGAATCATCCAGCGCGGGTCGTTCCGCCCCTCGCCCGCGTTCCCCGAGTTGCGGAACGCGTCCACGATCTTCAGGCGCTTGAGCTGCTGCTTCTTGCGGTGCTGGCTCGTCTCGCCTGCGACGGCCTCGCGCAGCTCGTCCGCCAGCTTGTCGACGTTCAGGCGCTCGAGCAGCGACCGCACCGCGGGCGCGCCGATGTCCGCCTTGAACGCGGCGTCGCCCTCGGCCTTCGCCTTGGCGCGCAGCTCCAGATAGCGGTCCTCGTCGAGCAGCTCCCGCTCCTGCAGCTCCTGTTTGCCCGGCTCGATCACCACGTAGTTCGTGTAGTAGATCACCCGCTCGAGATCCCGCAGGGTCATGTCGAGCAGGTTGCCCATGGGCGACGGCAGCGTCTTGAAGAACCAGATGTGCGCCACCGGCACCGCCAGCTCGATGTGCCCCATGCGCTCGCGGCGCACCTTGGAGAGCGTCACCTCCACACCGCAGCGGTCGCAGATCACGCCGCGGTAGCGGATGCGCTTGTACTTGCCGCAGTGACACTCCCAATCCTTCACCGGGCCGAAGATGCGCTCGCAGAACAGCCCGTCGCGCTCCGGCTTGAACGACCGGTAATTGATGGTCTCGGGCTTGGTGACCTCGCCCCACGACCACCAGGTGCGCTGCCCCTGCAGCTCGAGGCGCTCGCGCTCCTTCGAGTCGCGGGGTCCGCGGATCTCCTCCGGGGAGGCGATCCGGATCTGGATATAGTCGAAGCTCGAGCTCTTCGGCTCGCGCCCGCTCCGGAAATCGATCATCCTAGTCTCCCTCCCCTTACTCTTCAACGTCCTCGGTGGTGCCCAGGGTCACCTTCAACCCCAGGGCCTGGAGTTCCTTCACCAGCACGTTGAAGGACTCGGGGATGCCGGGTTTCGGCAGGTTTTGCCCCTTCACGATGGCCTCGTACACTCGGCTGCGGCCGTTCACGTCGTCCGACTTGACCGTGAGGATCTCCTGCAGCGTGTGCGCCGCGCCGTAGGCCTCGAGCGCCCAGACCTCCATCTCGCCGAACCGCTGGCCGCCGAACTGCGCCTTGCCGGCGAGCGGTTGCTGCGTGACCAGCGAGTACGGCCCGATGGAGCGGGCGTGAATCTTGTCGTCCACCAGGTGCGACAGCTTCATCATGTAGATCGAGCCGACGGTCACGTCCGAGGCGAAGAACTCGCCGGAGCGCCCGTCGCGCAGCCGCGCCTTGCCCGTCGGCGTGAGGCCCGCCACGCGGAGCAGCTCGTTCACCGCCTGGTCCAGGTCCGCTTCGGACTTGGGCCCGAGCAGCGCGGCGAGCGCCGGCAGCCCGATCGCCTCGAGCACCTCGGCCGGCTTGTCGTGCTCGAGGAACTTGTCGCTCTCCTTGAGGCCCGCCTTGAGCGCGGCCTGCTCGGCTTTCCCCAGGCCCTCGCCCTCGAGCCGCACCTGGTGGAACTCCCGCTCGCTGTGGCGCAGGCCGCGCTCGCGCTCGGCGAGCTCCTTCGCGGCCAGGCGCAGGAAGTCCACGAACTGGTGATGCACGTCGCGCGTCGCCTGCGCCAGCGTCCGGCCCGCGAGCAGGCCGATGCCGGCCTTGCCGAGGTCGGGCCGCCCGCCATTGGTGGCCGGGAGGCGCCGCAGGTCGTCGGCGATGCGGCGCACCGTCTCCGAATCGAGCTCGGGCGGGCGCGCCGCGAGCTGCAGCCCTTCTGCGGCCCAGGTGAGCCCCGCCAGCCGCAGCAGCACGCCGATCTCCGTCTCGTCGGCGCCCTGGAACACGGGCGTCTTGGCCTCGAAGCCCAGGATCGTCGCCGCCCACCCGAGGTGGGTCTCGAGGATCTGCCCCACGTTCATGCGGGACGGCACGCCCAACGGGTTGAGCACGATGTCCACCGGCGTGCCGTCCGGCAGGAACGGCATGTCCTCTTCCGGCACGATGCGGGCGATGATGCCCTTGTTGCCGTGGCGGCCCGCCATCTTGTCGCCCACCGAGATTTTCCGCTTCTCGGCGACGTACACCTTCACGAGCTGGATCACGCCGGGCGGGAGCTCGTCCGGCTGCAGGATCTTGTCGATCTGGTCTTCGGACTTCTCCTCCATTTTGGCGCGCTCCGCCGCCGCGGCGTCGAGCACCGCGCGAATCCGCTCGTTGACCGGCTTGTTGGTCACGCGCAGCGTCTTCAGGTCCACGTCGGCGAAGTTGATCTGCTCGACCTGCGGCTTGGCGAGCTTCGTGCCCTGCGGGAGGTACTCCTCCACCGTGCCCGCCTTGAGCATCAGGCCCACCTCCTGGCCCGCGAGCAGCTCGCCGAGCTCCACGAACATCGCCTCCGAGATGCGGGCCTTCTCGTCCGCCTCGAGCCGCCGCACCTCGCCGATGCGCTCGCCGCGGTCCTTTTCCACCACCTGGTCCTCGATGCGCGAGAAGATCTTGACGTCGATGACCACGCCTTCCATCCCCGGCGGCACCTTGAGCGAGGAGTCCTTCACGTCCTTCGCCTTCTCGCCGAAGATGGCCGTCAACAGCTTCTCTTCGGGGCTGAGCTCGGTTTCGCCCTTGGGCGTGATCTTGCCGACCAGGATGTCGCCCGCCTTCACGTGGGCCCCGATGCGGACGATGCCTCGCTCGTCCAGATCGACGAGCGACTCCTCGGCCACGTTCGGGATCTCGCGCGTGATCTCCTCACGGCCGCGCTTGGTGTCGCGCACGTGCAGCTCGAGCTCCTGGATATGGATCGACGAGTACACGTCGTCTTTCACCAGGCGCTCGGACAAGACGATCGCGTCCTCGAAGTTGTGCCCGTACCACGGCATGAACGCGACCAGGACGTTGGCGCCCAGCGCCAGCTCGCCGCGCTCGGTGCCCGCGCCGTCGGCCACGATCTGGCCCGCCTTGACCTTCTGGGCGACGTGCACCAGGGGCCGCTGGTTGATGGCCGTGTCCTGGTTGGTGCGCCAGAACTTCTTCAGGCGGTAGCGGTCGTGCTGCTTGAGGCGAGCCAGGGGATGGTCGCCGGCCTTCGCCTCCTCTTCACCGGCGTCGATGATGATCTCGTCGGCGGTGACGCGGGTGACCACGCCGGCCCGCCGGGCGATGACCACGGCGCCCGAATCGCGCGCCACCGTCTCCTCCAGCCCGGTGCCCACCAGCGGCGCCTGGGGGAAGAGCAGCGGCACCGACTGGCGCTGCATGTTCGAGCCCATGAGCGCGCGGTTCGCGTCGTCGTGCTCGAGGAACGGGATCAGGGCCGCGGCGATCGACACGAGCTGCTCGGGCGCCACGTCCATGAAGTCGATCCGCGCGGGCGCGAGCAGCGGGTAGTCGTCGCGCTTGCGGCACAGCACCAGCTCGTCCGCGAAGTGCCCGTCCTCCGTGAGGCGGGCGTTCGCCTGCGCCACCGCGTACTCCTCCTCCTCGGAGGCCGACAGCCAGCGGATCTCGTCCGTCACCTTGCCGTTCTTCACCGCGCGGTACGGCGTCTCGATGAAGCCGAGGTCGTTGACGCGCGCGTAGCAGGAGAGGCTGGTGATGAGGCCGATGTTCGGGCCTTCCGGCGTCTCGATCGGGCACATCCGGCCGTACTGGCTGTAGTGGACGTCGCGCACCTCGAAGCCGGCGCGCTCCCGCGTGAGCCCGCCCGGCCCCAGGGCCGAGAGGCGTCGCTTGTGCGTCAGCTCCGCGAGGGGATTGGTCTGATCCATGAACTGCGACAGCTGCGAGCTGCCGAAGAACGCCTGAATCACCGCGCTCACCGTGCGGGCGTTCACCAGGTCGTCCAGGGTGATCCGCTCCGGGTCGTTGTTGATGCTCATCCGCTCCTTGATCAGCCGCGCCATGCGCGACAGCCCCACCGAAAACTGGTTGGCGATCAGCTCGCCCACCGAGCGCACCCGGCGGTTGCCGAGGTGGTCGATGTCGTCGGTGTAGCCGCGCCCCTCGCGCAGCTCGATCAGGTAACGGATGATGGCGATGAAGTCGTCCTCGGTGAGGACCGTGTGGTCCTTCGCCACACCCACCTTGAGCCGCTGGTTGATCTTGTAGCGGCCCACCCGCCCCAGGTCGTAGCGCTTGGGGTGGAAGAACAGCCGCTCGAGCGCCTGGCGCGCCGTCTCGAGGTTCGGGGCCTCGCCCGGCCGCAGCAGGGCGTAGATCTGCTCCAGCGCCTCGGCCTCCGTGTGCGTCGGGTCCTTGAGCAGGGTGTTCTTGATGAGCGGCGACTCGCTCCGCCCCGCCGGGAGGAGCACGTCCACCTTGGTCACGCCGGCCTTGAGGAGCTTTTTCTTGAGCGTGTCCGACAGCTCGCGCCCGCCTTCCGTCACCACCTCGCCGGTCTCCGGGTCGGCGACGTCGAAGGCCAGGATGTAGGCTCCCTGGCGCTCGCGGGTCGTGGTCGGCTGCGCGTCGTCGCGCAGGTCGAGCGACGTGTAGCCCGCGAACACCTTCACCTTGCCGATGCCGGCGCGACGGAACGTGTTGAACTTCTCGAGCGTGAGCTCGTCGCCGACCCTACCGAGTGGGTCGCCCTTCTTGTTCTCGGGATCGGGCACTTCGGACGCCAGCAGCGTGCCCAGGACCTCGCGCTTCTGCGCGCGGCCCTCGAGCTTGCCGGTGATGTCGATGTCCTTCGTCGCGTAGAACAGCGTCAGGACGTCGGCGTTCGTCCCGTACCCGAAGGCCCGGAGCAGGGCCGTCGCCGGGAACTTCTTCTTCTTGTCGATGTGGACGTAGATCACGTCGTGGATGTCGATCGTGAACTCGACCCACGAGCCCCGGAACGGGATGATCCGCGCGGAGAACAGCCGCTGGCCGTTGGGGTGGATGCTCTCCTCGAACACCACGCCCGGTGAGCGATGCAGCTGCGACACGATCACGCGCTCGGCCCCGTTGATCACGAACGTGCCCAGCGGCGTGAGGATCGGCAGCTCACCGAGGTAGACTTCCTTCTCGATGATGTTCTTGGGCCGCTTGGTCTTGGTGACCTCGCCCACCTCTTCCATCACGACGAGCTGCAGCGTCGCCTTGAGCGGCACCGAGTACGTCATGTCCCGCTCGATGCACTCCTCGACGGTGTACTTGGCCTCCCCGAGCCCGTACTTCACGAACTCGAGCGAGTAGTTCCCGTTCACGTCCTGGATCGGAAACACGTCCTTGAACACCCGTTCCAGCCCGACGTCAGTGCGCTCGGCGCCCTTCCCGTCCGGCTGCAACAGCGACGCGAACGCACGCGTCTGGATGTCCAGGAGATGCGGCATCGGCATCCCCTGCGCGAGCTTCGCGAACGACAGCACCGGCAGCGTCTTCGTCATGTTCAGCACCCCAGGCGAACGCGAAAAGCCCCTAGCCCCCGACCGGAACGCCGGTTGGGGGTAGACCGAGGGGCTCGTACCAGCGAGCAGGTGTGTGCAAATCCGCGCATGTCGTCGACCAAAGAAGACCCGAGTCGCGCCGGCGGGCCCCTATGGCCCGCCGCGTCAGCCCCGGCGTCTACTTCAGTTCGACCACCGCGCCCTGCGCTTCGAGCTTCTTTTTGATCTCTTCGGCTTCCTGCTTGGACACGCCTTCCTTTACGGTGCCGGGCGCGCCCTCCACCAGGTCCTTGGCCTCCTTCAGGCCCAGGCTGGTGATCGCCCGGATCTCCTTGATGACCTGGATCTTCTTCTCGCCCCCCGCCTTGAGGATGACCGTGAACTCGGTCTTCTCCTCCGGCGCGGGCGCCGCGGCGCCCGCCGCCCCCGCCCCACCCGCCGCGGGCGCTGCCGCGGCCGGAGCCGTGATCGTGACGCCGAACTTCTCCTTGAACGCCTCGATCAGCTCCGCCAATTCAAACACCGACATGGTCCCGATGGCCTCGAGAATCTCGTCCTTGCTCAAACTCGTCTGCGTCGCCATTGCCGTCTCCCCCGCACGAATTAAGACGCGGCGCCCTCGGCGCGCTTCGCCCGAAGCGCCTCCAGAGCACCCACCATGTTCATCAGCAAGCCGTTCACCGCACCGACGAAGCCGGCCATGGGCGCCTGGAACACCCCGCCCAGCTGTGCCAGCAGCTCCTGGCGCGACGGCAGGCTGGCGAGCCGTTTCACCTGCGCGGGCGTCACCGCCTTGCCGTCCACCAAGCCCGCCCGGATGGCGGGTTTCTCGAACTCCCGCGCGAAGTCGGCCAGGACCTTGGCCGCCGCGACGGGGTCCGTTTCGACGAGCACCAGGCCCGTCGGTCCCGCAAAATGCTGCTCGAGCCCCTGCACCTGAGCGTCCCCCAGGGCGCGGAGCGCGAGCGTGTTCTTCACCACGACGAAGTCGGTGCCCGCCTGCCGCAGGCGGCGGCGCAGCTGCGTGATCTTGGCGACGTCGAGCCCCGTGAAGTCGGTGATGTACAGCGTCGTCGAGCGACGCAGCCGGCCGGCCAGCGCCGTCACCATCTCCTGTTTCTGCGCCTTGGTCCTGATCACGCGAACACCGCCGGGTCCAGCGGCACGCCCGGCCCCATCGTGCTCGATACCGTCACCGACCGGATGTAGTGCCCCTTGGCGGCCGGGGGCTTCGCCCGGACGATCGCCTCCATGAAGGTCTGGAGGTTCTGCTCCAGCTGCTCGAGGGTGAACGACTTCTTGCCTATGCCTGCGTGCACGATGCCGCTCTTGTCCACCCGGAACTCGATCTTGCCCCCCTTCAACTCCTTGACCGCCCGAGCCACGTCCATGGTCACGGTCCCGGCCTTGGGATTGGGCATCAGGCCCCGGGGACCCAGCACCTTGCCCAGGGGACCGAGCTGCCCCATCACGTCCGGGGTCGCCACGATGACGTCGGTATCGAGCCAGCCGTCCTTGATCTTCTGGATGTACTCGAGGCCCACCAGATCCGCGCCCGCGGCCTCGGCCTCCTTGGCCTTGTCGCCCTGCGCGATGACGAGCACCCGGACCTTCTTCCCGGTACCGTTCGGCAGGCTCACCGTGCCGCGCACGATCTGGTCCGCGTGCTTGGGATCGACGCCCAGCCGCACCGCGATGTCGACGGACTCGTCGAACTTGGCGAACGCCGCCGCCTTCACCTTTTCCACCGCGTCCCGCGCGCCGTACAGCTTGCGCGGCTCGAGGGTCGCGACGGCGGTCCGGTAGCGCTTGCCGGGCGCGCGCATCAGTCCACCACCTCGAGGCCCATGGAGCGGGCCGTGCCCGCCACCATCTTCATGGCCGCGTCGAGATCGTTGGCGTTGAGATCGGGCATCTTGATCTCGGCGATCTTCTGGACCTGCGCCCGCGTCACCTTCCCCACCTTCTGCCGGTTGGACGTGGGCGATCCCTTCTCGATGCCGGCTTCCTTCTTGAGGAGCACGGCCGCGGGCGGCGTCTTGGTGATGAACGTGAAGGTACGATCCTTGAAGATCGTCACCTCGACCGGCGTGATCATCCCCTGCGCCTGGGCGGTCTTGGCGTTGAACTGCTTGACGAACTCCATGATGTTCACGCCATGGGGTCCGAGCGCCGTGCCCACCGGCGGGGCGGGCGTCGCCTGCCCGGCCGGGACCTGGAGCTTCACGACTGCGGAAATCGCCTTGGCCATCGGTTCAGTGCGCCTTCAATTGCAAGTAGTCGAGCTCCACCGACGTGGGCCGGCCGAACAGCGACACCGCCACCCGGACCTTGCCTTTGTCGCGGATCACCTCTTCCACCGTTCCCGAGAAGTCCGAGAACGGACCCTCGGTGATCTCCACGACCTGGCCGGGGAGGAACGGAATCGTCTCCTGCGGCTCCTCTTCCTTCACCGCTTCCTCGACGCCGAGCAGGCGGTTCACCTCGTCCGGGCGGAGCGGCATCGGCAGCCGCCCCGTGCCCACGAATTTGATCACGCCCTGGATGCTGTTGATGACGTGAATCGTCTCCTGGTTCAAGACCATGTCCACGAGCACGTAGCCCGGGTAGATCTTGCGCTCCGCCGTCACCTTCTTGCCGTTCTTGATCTCCACCACGTCCTGTGTGGGGACCAGGGCCTGCCGGATCGGCTTCTCGTCGTCCGGCCGCGGATCGTCCGTGATGCGCCGCTCGATCAGCGAGCGCACCTTGTTCTCGTGCCCCGCCGTCGTCTGAATAGCGTACCAGCGATGCTCCGACATCAAAACAGCTTCGCGACGGCGGTCACGAACACGAGTTGCAGAAACGAGTCCATCAGCCCGATGAGCACTCCCAGGGCCACCACGAAGACGATGATGACTCCCGTCGCCTTCTTGAGCTCGTCCCAGGTCGGCCAGGTGACCTTGCGGACCTCCCCACGCACGTCGCGCAGGAACTCCACCACCCGGGCCGGCCAGCTGCGCTTTGGACTCGCGAGCGCGTCCGTCGTCACTACTTCGATTCCTTGTGCGGCTGGTGCTTGTTGCACCGCGGGCAATACTTCTTCCACTCCGCCCGTTCCGGGTGCTTGCGCCGGTTCTTGGTGGTGAAGTAGTTCCGGCTCTTACAGGTCGTGCACTCCATGATGATGTTCTCGCGCGGCATCGCTCCGCCTTACTTCAAGATCTTCGTGACCACGCCCGCGCCCACCGTGCGCCCGCCTTCGCGGATCGCGAACCGCAGCTGCTCCTCCATCGCGATCGGCGTGATCAGCTCGATCGTCATCTTCGTGTTGTCCCCCGGCATCACCATCTCCACCCCCGCCGGCAGCTCCACCGTCCCCGTCACGTCCGTCGTCCG
>Ga0184619_10000148_pt1 | contig 22842 bp, 13 predicted proteins | sample PLM0_60_b1_FD_133146 | JGI IMG/M metagenome (GOLD analysis project Ga0184619, IMG submission 133146) | Groundwater sediment microbial communities from an aquifer in East River, Colorado, USA - PLM0_60_b1 | ecosystem: Environmental > Terrestrial > Soil > Riparian zone | place: USA: East River...
GCACCTTCCGATCGATCGCCATCGCGACGAAGAGAAGGGCGAGATAAAGAAGCGAGTATTTGTAGACCCACCAGGCCGGCTTCGTCCAATCGGCGCTCGTACTGACACGAATGACTCCGACGAGCAGGATTGTCCCGAGTACCAGCGCGGACACCAAGTAAATGATGCCAAACGCGCCGAAGGTGGCCGGCAGCAGCGTGAGGGCGATGAGGATCACATTGTACCACATCATCTGCCGCATCGTCTCGCGCTCACCCCACACCAGCGGCGCCATCGGAACACCAGCGCGGCCGTAATCACGCTGCTTGAGCAGAGCCAGCGCCCAGAAGTGCGGCGGCGTCCAGTAGAACACTATCAGAAACAGGTAAACCGCAGTGAGGTCGATCGTCCCCGTCATTGCCGCCCAGCCTACCAGGGGCGGGAACGCTCCCGCCGCACCGCCGATCACAATGTTCTGCGGCGTCGTTCGCTTGAGCCACCGCGTGTAGACGAACACGTAGAAATAGAATCCCGCGAGCGCCAGCACCGCGGTGAGGACGTTGGTGAAGCGGGCGAGCAGAAATGTGGCGGCTGTGGCGAGCGCCACTCCGAACGCGAGCACAGATCTCGGTCCCATGCGGCCGCTGGGAATCGGGCGGAGTCGAGTGCGCGACATTTGGCTGTCGATGTCGCGGTCGAGATACATGTTCACGGCGTTGGCCCCGCCGGCCATCAGGTACCCGCCTACGAGCACGACCACGCACAGAAGCCAGCCAGGATTACCCGCCACGAACATTGGCGCGATCGTCGTCACGAGCAGCAGCGAGATGATGCGCGGCTTGGTCAGCATCACCAGATCGCGCAAGAGCGATGGTTGCGCCTGGTCCTGTACCGTCGTTCCCACTAGGTGGCCACCCCTTCGGGCGTGGCGTACTCACCGCGCGATGGCGATTCGTACACGATCCTCTCAATATCGGTCATGAAGCGCTGGCCGTTTGCGAGCGCAGCGAGCGTCACGACCGAGATCCAAAGCGCCGTTCCGATCGCCTGGTGAATGGAGCGGAGAGATGCTGGGAGATGCATCTCGACCATTGCCGCGGCGTATACGATCTGCAGCGTGGCGATGCTCAGCGTGGTCCACGCTGCGACGCGAATCGGCCGCGCCTCATCGCGCTTGCGCACTCCGATGACGACGCCGATCAGGTGTCCCAACAGCAGGAATGCGATGATGCGGTGCGAAGCCTGAATCAATAGCGGTGTACCTCGCTCACCGATCACTCTGCACCACGGGAATCCCTGGCAAGCGAGTGCTGCGCCTGGAGTGTTGGCAGTGAGCGCACCCAGGATCAGGGCGAGGAAAGTCAGACCGGCGGCTACCATCGCCACGCGAAATGTTCGCTGTGAGCGCGAGTAAATCCGAAGGGCACCCAGTCCCCCGGCGCGAACGACGACGACTACCAGGACTGCGAGAAGCGATATCGCGATCGCCAGGTGAGCCACCACCACCAATGGATCGAGCGCCAGCTTCACCGTCGCTGCGCCAAACAGAGCCGCGACGACGACGAGCACGATCGCGAGCAGCGAGGCACGCAATACGCCGCCCGACCCGCCCACGCCCCGCTCGCGCCTCTTGAGCCATGCGGTGACGGCGAGCGCCCCGATCGCGAAAGACAGCGCAGCCGCGCCGTAGCGGTGAGTTATCTCGACCAGAAGATTCGGTCCGCTGTGCGCCGGCGTGAACGAGCCGTAGCAGTCCGGCCAGTGGTCACCGCAGCCCATCCCCGATCCGGTGATTCGGACGATCGCGCCGAAGACGACCTGCGCAAATCCCAGGAACAGAGCGACAAAGCCCAGTCGTTTCAGCGCGAGCACGTCAAGGCCGCGGACTGGAGTTCTGCGGCGGCATCGGCATCGAGTGCCGCGTGCCCGAGTGGTCCATCCTCAGATGGACGTCGCGCGCCTCGATTCTCCCCCACGTCGCCATCAGAACGACACCGAGTGCGATCGCCGGAATGATCGCCCACGCGAGCTCGCCGCCTGGCGACGCAGACGGCACCAGATCTGATTTGTTCGCGCGGCGCGCGGTGAAAGTGGATCGCAGTATCGCCAGCTCGGCGATGACACACGCGACGGCAGCGATCCAGAAGATTGTCTCAGCCAGAGGCTGATTCATTTATGAGGGATGAGTGTGCTGAGGTGCGCGACGAGAAATCTCGCCGCCGATAAAGCTACTCGCGCACCGAGTGCCTTTGCACTACCGTTTGCGCATGACGCAGCCGGATTTCGCTCGGGATTCTTTGCTGCCACGCCGTCTCGGTTTGTGGAGCGCCATAGCAGTCCTAATCGGCACGACCATAGGCTCGGGAATTTTCCGGTCGCCGGCGGGAATCGCCGACAAACTTCCGGGCCCGCTTCCGTTTCTCTCGATTTGGGTCGTGGGCGGAGTCTTCGCGCTCTGCGGGGCGTTGACGCTCGCGGAGGTCGCCGGAGCCTTCCCGCAAACGGGCGGGGTCTACGTCTTCATTCGGGAATCGTGGGGGCGTCTGCCTGCTTTTCTCTTTGGCTGGGCGGAGCTGCTCATCATCCGCGCCGCCGCGCTGGGCGCCATCTCGACGACTTTTTCCGAATACTTCCTGCGCGTTCTCGGCTTCGATCCGAGAGTTGCGCCGTATAGCAGTTACGTCCACTACGTCGCAGCCGCGGCAATCCTGCTGCTCGCTGCGTTCAACTACGTCGGAATGAAGTGGGGATCGCTTGTCCAAAACGTGACGACGCTCGCTAAAACAGGAGCGCTTCTCATCATCATCGTTCTGGCGTTGGCAATTGGACTCCCGCAGACCGGCGGCTATTTCACACCAGCTGCTCCGGCCGGCAGCTTCACGTTCGCGCGGTTCGGGCTCGCGCTGGTTTCGGTCCTCTGGGTCTACGATGGCTGGGCAGATGTGAGCTTCGTCGCTGGCGAAGTGAAAGATCCCGAAAGGAATCTTCCACGGGTTCTCATCTATGGTACGCTCACCATAATCGCCCTCTACCTTCTCGCGAACCTCGCGTATCTCGCTGTGCTGCCGTTAGAAGAGATACGCCACTCTAAGCTCGTCGCCGCGGACGCCGCCGATAAACTCGTGGGACCCATCGGAGTCGCCTTCGTGTCGGTCGCGGTAATGGTCTCGGCATTCGGAACACTCAACGGCTCGGTGATGACAGGCGCTCGCATTCTGTTCGCGATGGCGGCGGACGGACTCCTGTTCAAGCCGGTAGCGACCGTCCACAAGAGATTCCAAACGCCAAGCGTTGCGATAGGGCTCGAGGCCGGGTTGGGAGTGTTGTTCGTTCTCGTCGGAACCTTCGAACAACTGGCCGACACCTTCGTCACCGCCATTGTCCCGTTCTATGCTCTGGCTGTGGGAGCTGTGTTCATCCTCCGGCGCAGGCCGGATTACAAGCCACCCTTCCGGGTTCCGGGATACCCTGTAGTGCCGGCTATCTTCATAATCGCCACGATCTTGCTTCTCGGAAACGCAATCGTCGACCCGACAAGTCGCGTTCCGACGCTCGCCGTGCTTGGCGTAATTCTCCTCGGAATCCCGATTTTTTACGTCTCGAAGGGCGGCCGAACGGCGAACGGCAGGTAGAAAGCGGCGAAAGGTCGCTTCGCTGCCGAGCGGTGACAAAATTCTCTTGCCGACTCCAAGTTCCGGAAGCTACCTTTTTGGCCTTCCCACCCGACAAAAAAGAGAACAGCGCCATTAGACCTGCACGCGTCCCTCTCACGTGTGTTCTTACAGGAGTTAGGCAAATGATTCACAGGCCTTTGTTAGTCGCCGCAATCGCGCTACTGCTTCCGTCGCTTTCCGCCTCGCCTCTATCAGCGCAGGGCGTCACCACTGGCACCGTCGCGGCCAGAGTGAACGACTCGAACGGCAATCCGCGCAGCGGGGTACGCGTGATCGCGGTGCACCAGCCTTCGGGAACGGTGTACCAGGCCCGAACACGCGAGAGCGGCAGAGCGACGATCCCGGGAATGAGGGTCGGTGGTCCGTACACAGTCACCGTCTCGTCCATCGGGCTCGAGAGCCAGTCGCAGCCGAACGTGTTCATTACGCTCGGTCAGACGTCGGACCTTGCGTTCGTGATGCGCGAACAGGCCGTCCAGATCCAGGAGGTGACGGTCACCGCCGCCGTGGGCGCCGACAAAATCATGAACTCTTCCAGAACAGGCGCTGCGACCACCGTCAGCAGAGAGGCGCTGGCGACGCTCCCCACCATTAGTGGAAAACTGGAATCAATCGTTCGCCTGACTCCTCAGTTTGGTGGGTGTTCGCTGTCGACAGGGTGCACCCTGGCGGGGCAGGACGGCCGCCTGAACAACATTAGCGTTGACGGGACCTCATTCAACAACTCCTTTGGTCTTGGCGGCGGACCAGGCGACAGGACGAACGTTGCTCCGATCCCCCTGGCGGCCATTGAACAGATGCAGGTCGACGTCGCTCCTTACGACGTGCGTCAGGGAAACTTCGTCGGCGCCAACATCAACACCGTAACGAGAAGTGGTACCAACCGATTGCAGGGCTCGATCGGCTATTCGCGTCGCGACCAGAGCCTTGTTGGAAAAAAGGCCGGAGACTTCGCTTTCGATCCGGGAGTCTTCAAGTTCAGGAACCTCAACGGTTGGGTGGCCGGTCCCATCATCCCGAACAAGCTGTTCTTCTTTCTCACCGCTGAAGACGAATCGTTGACGTCGCCCTTGACCACATGGGTCGCGAACACCGGAGGCCAGCCCGTTACCGGCAACACCACCAGAGTCCTGGCATCCGACCTAGATGCCCTCAGCACCTTCCTCAAGACCAAATTCAACTACGATACAGGACCTTATCAGGGATACAGTGGCGTGAAGCCCGCTCACCGCTTCCTGGGCAAGCTGGATTTCAACCTCAACGATCAGAACAAACTGGTCTTTCGGTACAACAGGCTGATATCGAGCACCGACATCCTCGAATCGAACTCGTTCTCGCTCGGAGTTCTCGGCAACAGAAACCTACGGGCCGATGCGATGAATTTCGCGAACTCGAATTATGGCATGCAGGAGAACATCGAGTCTACCGTAGGCGAGTGGAATTCGACGTTTGGTAACGGCATGGCCAATAGTCTCTCAATCGGCTACACCAGGCAGAACGAGAGCCGCAAGCCAAAGGGGCAATTCTTTCCGCTGGTTGATATTCAGCAAGGGACTGCTACCTACACCTCCTTCGGTTTTGAGCCGTTTACTCCGGACAACCTGTTGTACTACAACACACTCGAGCTCCAGGACAATTTCACCAAGTACACCGCCAATCACGATTTCACATTTGGGGCAAGCATCCAGAAGTACCGTTCGGAGAATACTTTCTTCCCCGGGTCCCAGAGCGCGTACGTCTATAATTCACTCGCCGACTTCTACACCGACGCGAATGATTATCTCGCCAATCCGAGCAGGACTGTCTCCCCGGTGACCCTGCGGCGCTTCCAGGTGCGCTATTCGAACATTCCCGGTCAGGACAAGCCGTTGCAGCCGCTCGAGGTGTTGTACAGCAGCCTCTATGCGCAGGACCAATGGCGCGCGACCGAGAACCTCAAGGTGAATCTGGGTGTCCGATTCGATGTTCCCAAGTTCAGCAACACCGCGTTCGACAACCCCAACGCTGACGCGCTTTCGTGGAGAGACGAGACGGGCGCCACGGTTCAGTACAATACGGGCAAGCTTCCTGACACCAGGCTCGTCATCTCCCCGCGGTTCGGGATCAACTGGGATGTTCGCGGGGATCGAAGCCTTCAGTTTCGCGGCGGAACCGGGATATTCAGCGGCCGTCCCGCCTACGTCTGGATTTCCAATCAGATCGGTAACACCGGTGTTCTCACCGGATTCGACGAGATCGACAATACCACGACCCGACCATTTAACCCCGATCCGAACTTTTATAAGCCCAAAACCCCGCCGACTGGAGCGCCGGCAGCGAGCTACGAACTCGCTGTTACAGACCCGAATTTCCGTTTCCCGAAGTTGTGGAGGACGGACATTGGCGTAGACAAGCTGCTTCCGTTGGGGCTGATCGGAACCGCGGATTTCCTGTACAACCGGGATATCGACGGCATCTACTACATCAATGCCAACCTGCCAGCCGCGCAGTCGGCGTTCGTCGGCGCGGACTATCGGCTGCGGTGGGTCGGACCGTTGTGCACCCCGCCGCTTGTTTCGCCGTGTGTGAACCGCATCAATAACACTGCCACCAACACTGTGGCGCGTAATATCGTGATGAAGAACCAGAGCGTGGGACGTTCCTGGAACATCAGCGGATCGTTGGAGAGGCCGTTCAGCAATGGCCTTTTCATCAAGACGGCGTACAACTATGGAATTGCCAAGAACACCATCGATCCAGGCAGCATCGCCTCAGGCTCCTGGAACGGCAATCCACAATCGAACGATCCCAACAACCCCGGTCTCTCGTACTCAGCCAATTCTCCGGGCCACAGGTTCTTCATCGCCACATCGTTCCGCAGGGAGTACTTCAGTTTCGGTGCGACGACGCTCTCCCTCTTCTTCGACGCGCACACCAACGGCAACACCAGCTACCTCTTCGCCACCGACCTGAACGGTGACAGCCAAACCAATGACCTGATCTACATCCCGCGCGATAAATCGGAGATGAATTTCTCGCAGTTTAGCGTGGGGACGAGGGTCTTTACGGCGGCCGCGCAGGCCGACGCCTGGGACGCCTTCATTCAGCAGGATGACTATCTGAGGGCTCATCGCGGCCAATACGCGCAGAGAAACGCGGTGTTCCTGCCGGTGGTGAAGCGCGCGGATTTAAGCATCCAGCAGGAGATCTTTACTGATTTTGCCCGGAGACGTAACAGCCTCCAGTTCAGAGCCGACATTGTGAATGTCGGGAACCTTCTCAACAGGCATTGGGGGCTCGGTACGCGCGTCTTTGGTGGAAGCAACCAGCTCCTGACCAATGCCGTGGCCGATAATCTTGGAAGGGCGACGTACCGCCTGAGACTCGTCAACGGCGAGCTTATCAACAAGAGTTTCGAGCCCACCACTGGCAGAGCCGATGTTTTCGAAGTGCAGCTCGGGTTCAGGTACACCTTCAACTAGTTCCCGCGAGGAGCCAATAAAAAATCCCGCCGAAAAGGCGGGATTTTTTGTCTGGTCCCGGGAGTAGCTAGAAAATCTTTACGTTGATGTAACGCTTGGGATTCTTCTTGATGTCCGCGAGGAGCGAATCCATCCGCTGCAGCAGTCCGCGAACGTCGTTGTACGCGCCGGGATCGTTGAGCAGCTTCGCCGCGCTGCCCGGTCCGGTGTCCACCTTGGAGAGGATCGCCTCGAGCTTGCTCGATGTCTCTTTGAGATCCGCGCTCATCGCCGCCATGTTCGAGCTGGCGGTGCGGAAATTCGTGATGGTGGAATCCACCTTCGCCGGATCGATTGCGCTTGTCGCGCGCCGGAGCGATGTCATTGTCGCTGTCAGCTGACGCGATTGCTCCGACGCTACAGCCGCGAACTCGTTCACCATGCGATTGGTCGCGCTGATAGTGTTCCGCAGGTCGCGAATTCCGCCCCCGGCCACCATCTCGCGCTCGAGCGCCGTCGTCATCGCGTTCACCGACCGCGTAATCGAATCGGCTTTGCTCGTCAGGTCGGCGATTCCGGGTGTCGATGGCCCGATCGGAATCGTATCGCCGGGTTTGAATGATCTCGAATCTGGCCGCGACGGCGTCACCGCCACGGCCATGTCCCCGAAGATCCCGTTGGGCACGACAGCGGCCTTGCTCGTGACCGGAACGTTGTACTGCTTCTGGATCCTCAGCGTCGTGACGAGGATGCCATTCTGGTGCAGATCGACCTGGTCAACGTACCCAACGTTCACCCCGACGAGGAGCACCGGCTGTCCCTGCTTGAGTCCGGCGCCCCAGGGGAACTTGGCGTAGAGCGGATAGCCCTTCGACAAACCTCCGCGCGCGAGCCAGAGCGAGCCGAGCACTGTCACTACGATGGCGGCTGTGATGACCAGACCAACCAGTACTTCGTCTCTTGTCTTCATGCCTGGAGGTAAGGGGCCAGTAGCAGCGCAATGAGCGCGTCGAACACGAGGATGGCGACCGAGGTTACAACTACTGCCTGCGCGGTGCTGCGACCGACACCTTCGGCGCCGACGTTCGCGGTGTAGCCCTCGTAGGAGCAAAAGAAGGCTATCGTGCCCCCGAATATAGTCGCCTTGATGATGCTATACACTATCTGGAAAGGCGTGAATGACAACCGGAGGCCGGCCGTGAAGTCGGCGCTCGTCACATCCGTGGCAGTGATCGCCGTGAACATCGCGGTGCCCACGCCAACAGCATCGGCGAGAATCGTCAGCACCGGCAACATCACCAGCGCGGCGATCAGTCGCGGTACCACCAGATATGCGACTGGATCGTACGCCAGCGTCTCCAGCGCATCGATCTGCTCGGTCACACGCATCGTTCCAATCTCGGCCGTGATGCGCGCGCCGACACGGCCCGTCAGCACCAGCCCCGTCAGAAGCGGACCGAGCTCGAGAATTATTGATTGTCGCGAGATCAGCCCCACGACAGACAGCTGTACTCCGCCGAACAACTGGTAGCGCGTCTGAAACGCCGTGACCGCGCCGATGAACGCCGCCACGATCGCAGCCAGCGGGAGCGAATCGACGCCGATATTCCGCATCTGGCGTATCGTCTCCGGGCCGTAGGTCTTCGGGTCGCTCAAGGCGCGCACAATGTCACGCGCGAAGTAACTCCACTCCCCAACCTTGCGAATCGGCCTGAGTGGATCCCGGATCAAGTTCTTACGCGCGCGAAGAGGATGACTCCCACGATGCCGAATATGATGCTCGGCAGCCACGCTGCCAGATCCGCTGGGATCATTCCTTTCCCGCCAATACCCTTCGTGAGCTGGATCAGCATCAGGAATATCACCGTCGTGGCGAGGCTGATTCCCACTCCATACGCCGCGCCGCCCCGCTGGGTGCTCGTCGCCAGCGGCGCGCCGAAGAGCAGAATCACGATGCAGGTGATGGGGATCGCGATCTTCAGCATCCTCTCCACCCGCAGCTCATTCACCTCGGCTCCAGACCGCTCCATTGATGTGATGAACCGTCCGAGCTCGCGGAAGCCCATATCGGCCGGAGCCTTCTGGGTAAGAGTGAGCTGCTTGGGCGCTTCGTTGAAATGGCGGTCGATCAGCGAGTCGAAGCTGAAGGTTGTGTTGCGGAGCGTATCAGGAATGAGATGCATCGCGCCACGCTGCAGTATCCAGCCACGCTTCGCATCGTACCGGACATCGTTGGCTGTGATGACGTAGGAGGGATAGTCAGGACCGTTGCCCTTTCGCTCGATCTGGATTCCCTCGATCGACGGCGAAGTGAGGTGCAGAGCGCCGATCTTGTACACGCGACCGCCGTCAGCCGCATACGCGAAGTTGTAGCGGTCGGAGCTGAGATTGACGCGGTTCGCCTGCAGAATCTCCAGCCGCCTCTTGTTGGTGATCGGAGCCAGCTCGCCCAGGATGAGACCGAGAATCGTCGCGATGATCGCGCCCGCGAAGATCGGCGCGATGAAGCGGTAGAAGCTGATGCCCGACGCCTTAGCTGCGGTGATCTCCGAATGCCTGGTCAGCGCGCCGATGGAAAAAACCGTCGCGAACAACACCGCAGCCGGCAGAATCATGAACATCGAGTCGGGCAGCCAATACACATAGCTGAGCGCTATACGTCCGACAGAAAGTCGCTGGCTCAGGTATTTGTCGAGGTTGTCGGTGAGATCGATGATGATGATGAGAATCGGAAATCCGATTGCCGTCGTCACGAAGATCTTCCAGAACTCGATGAATACGTAGCGGTCCAGCGCCCGCACCATTGTCTTCAAGCGGCGAGTCTCTCGCGGCGCAGCCGGCGGTCTTTCCAGCCGATCTTCGATCGAATGTAGCCGCGGATCGCACCTACCATCTCCTTCATGTCGCCGCCGCGCGCCGTGCTGCCTTCCTGACCCATCTTGGACAGCATCCAGAGAGCGATCAGCCCGAAGATGACGTTCGCCATCCACATCGATACTACAGCCGGCATCAAGCCGCGCTTGGCGATCGATTCACCGGCGATGAGGCAGATGTAATAGAGCGCGAACACGAAAAGGCTCACTCCGATCGTCAGACCTACGCCGCCGCGCGGGAATCGCAACGCGATCGGAGCGCCGAGCAAAACGAAAACGAAACAGGCGACGGCGAGAGCGAACTTTTTGTGAATCTCGACGCCGTAGGCGTTCATGAGCGTTGCACTGTCCGCGAGCCTCAATCGCAGGCCTTCGAGCACGCCCATATCCGCCGCGGTTGCGGCCGGGGTTGCTACCGGAGACTGCGCGCGAGCCGTATCGACTCTGGCGCTCTCGGGCTTTGTCACCAGTCTCGAAGGCGGAGCCTGCGGCGCTTGCGCGTGGGCCTTTTTCGGTAGAAAGAGCGCCATGGCCTTGCAGTAAAGACGGCCCAGGCCGACGTCCCAGGGCGGGCTTGTTCTTGTCTCGAGCACTGTCTTGCTGAGCATGAACTTCGCTTTCTCGAGGGCTGCCTTCTTGGCCAGGAACTCCTTGCGTGCCTCCGTGTGGCCTTGTCGCGCCTTGTCCTGAGCCGCCTGCATCTCGCAGACAGTCATTTCGCGATCGCTCTTGTAGGAATCCGCCGTCGTCTTCTGAAACTGATTCCCGACGCCGCGGACCCGAATCAGATCGACGTTGAAGTAAAGGCGCTGCAGCTCGTCGGGGTTTGCGGTAGGGACATCCTGCATGTTCCCGTTGTAGAGCGTGAGCTCGAGATCAGTCAGGCCTTTGCTCATTCTCATGTTGCCGCTGTCGGCGTAGATCGTACGGCGCCGCGTCGGATCGGCCATGTCGTAAATCGTCACTTCGCGCATCATGTTCGATGCTTCGTCGAGATGTCCGGCACGGAGGTAGAGCTTTCCGGGACTGACTTCGTTGATCACCTGCTCGCGCAACCCGAAGGTTGGCTTCTTCTGCGCGATGTCGCGCTGCAACACCGCCAGCCGATGGTTGGACCGGGGAAGGATCTGGTCGTTGAAGAAAACCATCACCAGTGTGACACCGAGCGCTGCCCACAGCACCGGCTTGAGCACGCTCACGAGACTGACGCCGCTTGCCTTAAGCGCCGTGATCTCGTTTTCCGCCGCGAGCCTGCTGAACGCGTACAGGGTGGACACGAGCACAGCCATCGGCAGTGTGAGCGCCACGGTGAGCGGAACCGAAAGCCCGAAGAATTCGGCGATCACGAGGGTCGGGAGGCCCTTGCCTACCAGCTCCCCGAAATGTTTTCCGATGTACTGCAGCAGCAGAATCGAAGTGAGCGCGGTGAGAGCGAAAGTGAGCGGACCCAGATGCTCCTTTAGAACGTAGCGGTGCAGTATCTTCACAGAGTGAAATATACCGTGCGCTCGGGGGTAAGCGACACGCAGACAACGAGTTCCACGCGCGCCAACGTGCGCGCCGGATGCATTGCGGCCCTCACGACAGCGATGATTCTGTCGATGGGCGCGACGACCGCGCGCGCGCAGGATCCGAGCGACACGACCCGGAAGGTCACGCCGCCTCCACCCGTGATTCCACCAACCGGAACTCCGGGAACCCCGGGGATCCGCCTTCGCCTCGGACGAGACACACTGCCGCTCGTTCTGCCCTCCGTTTTGTCGCGAGGCGAGAGGGAGTCTTTCCGACAGGCCCAGGCGCAGATCGAGGCCGCCCGCGCGACTGCGTTTCAGCGGAACATGCGCGCGATTCTCGAGTCTGTGTGGGGGCAAGTAGCGACCAGCAATTTCGCCACGTCAGCGCAATCGCCGGCATACCCGCTCGAGCTGCCGCCGAAACCCAAGCCGGCTGTTACGACCAAGCCGGTCCCGATCCTCGGCGAATACGCCGACCTCGGGCTCCAGCTCGATGGGCGACTCGAGTTCCGCGGCGAAAAAAACCAGAGCGCGCTCTGCGCCTCGGTGCTGTTCTTCGATCCGGTCGCGAACTGTCGCAGCTCCTTCGAGCCGCTGATCGACTTTCAATTCGCCGCTAAGTCGGGTGGAATCGTCGCCGACAGGGTCCACGTCAATCTCGACTACGACACCCAGCGGGAATTCGACGCGTCGAACAACATCTCGATTTATTACGAAGGAAAGGGAAGTGAATTCGTGCAGCGCCTCGAGGTCGGCAACGTCACGTTTCAGCCACCCGCGTCCCGCTACATCACGGCCGGTATCCCGAGCGGCAACTACGGAATCCAGGCCCTTACCAAGCTTGGCTCAATGCGGGTCAAAACCATCCTGGCACAGCAGAAGGGCAATATCGTACGCGACCGCGTCTTCACCGTTGGTGATCGAACGCTGCAGGCTATCGATAGAAAGATCGGGGACTATCAGTTCGAGCCGCGACGATTCTTCTTCACGGTCGACCCGAAACTGTTCGGCGCCGCGTATCCGAACGTCGACATTCTCGATACCAGGCGCATGGCGAGCTTGTCAGCTTTGCTGCCAGACACCTTGAGGCCGGTCAAGATTTTTCTCTACCGGCTACTGATCGGCGGCCAGCCTCCGAATCCGGACGGCCCGCAATTCCGCCTGCTGGGAAACCCTCGATCGCGCCGCGGCCAGGTTTACGAGTATCTGCGGGAAGGCGTGGACTATTACGCCGATCCTTCGCTCCTCTGGATCGCGCTCGTCCGCCCTCTCGCGCTCAACAACGAGCGCCTCGTCGTCGCCTATCGCGTTCGGGTGAACGGCCGGGATACGATCTACACGTCAACGGGCGGAACTCCGGATCTCTCGTACACCCCGACGCGCGATCAATTCGCGAATCTGATATGGGACCCTGAAGTCCAGCCGGGAGACACGGCATTCGATCGCGAGATCAGGAGTGTGTATCGTCTGGGCGGAGCTGACCTTCGCCGTCAAAGCGTCACGCTCAAGATCGTGACGGGCAGTAGCGAAGATCAGGAGAAGCCCGTCGCCGGCCCTGCCGACACTTACCTCAAGCTGTTCGGGCTCGCTCAGTCCACCAACAGCTCGACGTTCGACCTGGAGAACCGGATCTGGCCGCGGCCGAGCGATCCGAACTTCGAGCTGAGCCTCGGCTCTCCAGGTGCGCGTACGATCCGCGATCAGTTCCTGGTTTTTCCATCGGCGAAGCCCTTTGCTGCAAACGGCCTCGCGTCAGGAGGCAATCCCACCAACGACACGATCTATACGACGCCGCCGGAGTACGTGCGGTCGTCGCAACGGCCGGAAGCGGTTTATCGCATTCGCGTACGCTATCAGGCGGAAGGAAGCGGAGAAGGCGGGGCGCTGATGCTCGGAACCGTGCAGGTTCGGCCCAATTCCGAGCGGCTATTGGTCGATGGCCTTCCGCTAACGCGCGGTACGGACTACTCGGTCGACTATGATCTCGGTCGGGTCTCATTCAACAGGCCGGACACGCTCTTCCCCCGACCGCGACAGGTGACGGTCCAGTACGAGGAGAACCCAGTCTTCGAGGAGACGCCTACTTCGATCTTCGGCGCGACGGCGGAGCTTCCGCTGAGTAGCGGCCAGATCAACTTCACCGCCATCTCGCAGAGCCAGCGCACCAACTTCACCAGACCGCCGCTCGGCTTCGAGCCCGCCGCCTCACTCGTCGCGGGGGTGACCGCGCTCTTCAGCTTTGACGCGGAGCCGTTGACAGCGCTCGTCTCGAAGCTGCCGTTCGGGGCGACGACGATACCTTCGCGAATAGGATTCTCAGCCGAGTTGGCGGCAAGTCGTCCGCAGACGAACGCGACGCAGCAGGCATATCTCGAATCGTTCGAGGGCGAAGGCGGACTGCCGGTGTCGCTCGCCGATCAGCAATGGCATTTCAGCAGTCAGCCTGCTTTGGGCAGCAGAATCCCCGCGCGCTTCGGGGCCGACGCCTTCGATCTCTCTCGTGCCACGACACTCGCTTGGCAGAGCAGCGGCGTAGATGTCGATGGAAGAGCGGTTCGATACCGCATCGATCAGATCGACTCGCTCGTATCACAATCGGGGACCGGCATCGCCGGCCCGGAGCAGTTGCTATGGCTGACTCTCTACCCGCTTACGGTCGGCGGCCAGCTCTCCAATAGCGGCACCGGTTTTCGCTGGACGGTGTCGAACTCACAGGTGCCGGCGGGTCGGCGCTGGCGATCGGTTCGCACCGTCCTCAACCCGAGTGGCGCGGACATATCGCGCGCCGAGAACCTGGAGTTCTGGGCGCAGATTCCGATTGGTGCTACGCAGTCGAACCCCACGCTCGTATTCGACTTTGGAGACATCTCCGAGAACTCGGTCGCATTCGGGCCCGACACAGCTTTTATCCGCCTCGGAACGACTGCGGAGTCGCGAGACACGACCTACCGCGGCAAAACAGTCGAGGGCCTCGACCAGCTCGACAGCGAGCGGGATCCATTCTCGCGCGCGTTCAATGTTGCGAGCAACGATAAGGGTCTGCCGGGCGACGTCGTCAACACTCTGGTGGTCGTGTACGACACCGTTCCTGGCCAGGCACCAATTGTGAGCACGCTCAGCCCCGCGGGAACGTGTAAGGGTGGATATGGCCTCCGACAGATTCTTGGTGATTCGAGGACCGACTGCACCATCGGCAACAATCGCCTCGACGAGGAAGACATCGATGCCGACAACGTTCTCAATCTGACGACCGCTGAGCGGGACCAGGAGCAGTGGCAACGATACATCGTGAATCTCGCCGACCCATCCAAGTTCACGCGAAGAGGGAAGTGCGGCCCGGCGCCGCAGCTTGCCGGCCAGCCGCGTGATCCGCAAGCAGAGGTTTGCTGGGTTCTGTTCCGGATCCCATTTCGCACGCCGGACGACTCGCTCGGACGTCCGGTGCTGCGTCGTACGCGCGCCCTTCGCATCACGATGATCTCGGGAGATGGTCTCGCCGACGGCGCCTTCAGCACCGTCCCGCTCGCCCGGCTCAGGCTCACCGGCGCCCCGTGGCTCAAGGTCAGCGACAGGACACTGCACGGGATCGCGAGCAATCAAACGAGCACCGGTGCGGTTCAGTCCGGAGTCGTCGGTACGCAGGACAAAAACGTGCGGCCCGGCATCGACTACGAATCGCCACCCGGGGTGACCGACGCTCCAACGAGCAGGACGGTCGCCTATCAGCCCGGGCGGGTGCAGATCAACGAGCGATCGCTTCGCTTGATCGTCACCGATCTCGCGCCGCTCGACCGCGCGGAATCGTATTACAGATTCCCCGAAGGCGAGAAGAATTTCATGAGCTACAAGGAGCTGCGACTGTGGGCCCGGGGCGTGAGCAGCGGCTGGGGAATCGACGGTGAGCTTCAGTTCTACATCAAGATCGCGCGCGACGACAACAACTTTTACATGTACCGCACACCGGTCAACGCGGGCACATCGAAGGCCGCATGGCTACCGGAGATCAGCGTGAATTTCGATCGCCTGTTCGCGTTGAGGGCGCAGATTCAGAATGCATTTCTGCAGGGCAAGCAGCGCAACACCTGCACCGGTCTCGATTCTGTGCTGATTGCGAATACGCCGCTCCCCCCCGGCTCTACTGCAAACGCGCGCTACGCGGCGTGTGACGGTGGTTACATCGTCTATACGCTCGACCCTGGAGTGAGTCCTCCAAACCTTGCCGCAGTCCAGGAGCTGGCCGTCGGGATACTTCGACTTCCCGTCGGTCCGGGGGCCAACCCGATCCTGCCGACCGACACGCTCGAAGTATGGGTCGACGACATCAGGCTCGCTGGCGTGGTCAACCAGGCCGGATTCGCAGGACAGACCGCGCTCACCATAATCGCGAGCGACTTCGCCGATATTCGCATCAACGCCAGCAGACGCGATCCGAATTTCAGGCAACTCGCGGAACAACCGACCTTCCTCACCGACAACACCTGGAACGTCAGCTCGGCTTTCCATCTCGAGAAGTTTCTTCCGGCGTCGCTTGGCTTGTCGATCCCGTTCACTTTCAATTACACATCCGCCGCCGTCGAGCCTCTGTACGTATCGCAGTCGGATATTCAGGGCGACGCCATAGACGGCCTGCGTACCCCGCGATCGGCGGCGACCTCCCTCACATTGAGCGTGCGCCGTACAAAACAATCAAAGGGCTCGTTCTGGTCACCCATCCTCAACAATCTGTCGCTCAACTCTGCCTACACGAGTGGAGCCTCGCGCAGCGAGTACGAGGACGGCCGGGCAAAAAGCTTCCTCGTCGGTCTGGACTTCAACCTGTCGCGCGCCCTCTTGCCCGAGCTATCACGCTGGTCACCGACCGAGTTGCACCTCACCAGTGTGTACGCGAATGGACGCGACGATCGCGTGTCGTTCCTGAAACCAGCGGCTGCAGCCGACGATCCAGCCCGTCCGGTGACAGGTCGCAATCGCACCTGGCGCAATGGCAGCAGCCTCGTGTTTCGTCCGTTCAAGGCGGCGTCGGTTCGATGGGACATCACATCGGTGCGCGACCTGAGGGGATACGGCACGGATTCGCCGCTCGGGATCGTTGCCGCCAGCGATCGCGACAGGGTTCTGGGTTACGACACCGGCCTCGAGCGCGAGAGAGCGATGCAGGCGGGCATCAACATCTCGCCGCCAATTACTGCGTGGTTCCGCCCCCGGCTCGACTTCGGGACGTCGTACAACATGTTGCGCGATCCAAACACCCTCAGCTTTGCGCGCGAGCCGGATAGCACCGGAAACCTTCGCATTCCCCGCCGTCTCGGGAATTCACAAACAACATCCGCCGGGCTCACGCTCGATCTTCCGCGCGCGATCAAGCTGTACACGGACACCAACACCTTCCTCCGTCGGTTCCTGAGCGGTCTGCAGCCGGTCGACATCAACTTCAACCGCAGCGTGTTGTCGGTGTATGATGGGAGCGGAGTGCCCGCACCGATCGGGTACCAGTTCGGGCTCGGTGGCATCAACACGTTTCGACAGCTGAGCGGCGAGCTCGCGACGAGCGTCGGACTCGTTACCCAGCTCTCCGTGAATCAATCGCTCAACCTGCCACTTGGGGCGAGCGTCGCCAGCCGCTATCAGCGTATCAACACCAGGAACTGGACCCGACGAGCGGAGCGAGGACAGGAAATAGTGGACGGAACGCAGATCGTTTTTCCCGACGTGTCGCTGCGCTGGACCGGCCGGCCGGCGGCGCTCGGATCCATCATCTCGAGCGTGGGTGCAAACGCGCGCGTCCTCGAGACCCGGCAGTTCAACGGGACCCAACCGCTGTTCGGCGACCTCACTGACGACCGGGGACGATTACGCGTGCGAAGCTTCCCGATCAGCGGGTCAGTGGTGTTCGCCGGCGCGCGGCCGGTTTCGAGCACCGTCGGATTCTCGCGGTCGAAACGACTCGATTCCAAGCCGGGTCTCAGCAGCAACGGTGACAACTCCGATTTCAGCATCGACGTGTCCAAGCCATGGCAGCTGCCCGCGGCCTGGAGCGCTCGCAGCGATCTGCGGACACGCCTCAGCTATCAGAAAAGTCAGGGGCAGAACTTCGTCGTCAATCCTCTCGCCCTCACGGGTGAGAGCCGGCTGTCCGACAACGGCCGCCGCGCGTTCAGCATGAGCGCGGATACAGACGTCGCCGAAAACCTCTCGTCGAGCTTCGTAGTCTCGCGCGTGGAGAGCTTCGACCGTAACCTTAACCGCCGCTTCACTCAAACCGTATTGAGTGCCGTGATGCATCTGCAGTTCTACGCGGGGGAGTTCAAGTGAGAGCGATGCTGGTGATTCTGCTATGCCTGGCTGCGGCGTGCAGCAGCGATGCAAAGGAGGGAAGCGCCGCGCAGAGGGGGCCGGCCGCCGGCTCGACGTCGACGGGATTCGACGGGAACGCTGCCTACAACTACGCGAAGGCGCAGGTCGATTTCGGTGCGCGCGTTCCCGGAACTCCGGCGGCGAAGCAAGCGGGAGACTGGATCATCGCTCAGATGCGCGCGCGCGCCGACACGGTGATCGTTCAGAACTTTACTCACACGACCGCGGACGGCAAAAAACTTCCGCTTCGCAACATCCTGGCGCGTTTCCGGCCGGAGCTGACTGACCGCGTTCTTTATGTAACGCACTGGGATTCGCGGCCGGTCTCCGAATCCGCGACAACTGAAGCCGAGAAGAAGCTGCCGGTACCGGGTGCGAACGATGGAGCGTCCGGCGTCGGGATGTTCGTCGCCCTCGGGGATCTATTGAAGAAGACGAAGCCGAATGTGGGTGTCGATCTGCTTTTCACCGATGGCGAAGACTACGGCGCGTTCGGTCCGCCGGAAGTCGACGTTCTCATCGGGTCCAGGTATTTCGCCGCGCATCCGCCGTCACCCGGCTACATGCCGCTCTATGGCGTGCTCTGGGACATGATCGGAGACAAGGACCTCCGCATCCCGTACGAGATGAATTCCTTCAAGCAGGCGCCTGAAGTTGTGTCACGCGTCTGGCAGACAGCGGCCGACATGGGATACGGCGATGTCTTCGTGCAGGAAAGCGGCGGGGAGATTACCGACGACCACATCCCCCTACTCAACGCCGGGATGCGGGTGATCGACGTGATCGACCTCACCTATCTGGCGCATCACACGCCCCAGGATACCATGGACAAGATCTCGGCGAAATCGCTCGCTACAGTTGGAGACGTCGCGGCCGCGCTCGTAACGCGCAAGTAGCAGCTTCGCCGAGTCCAACGTTCTTCCAGCCGACTATCCGCGCATGAAGGGAAAACTCACGGTCCTCATGATCACGGCGTTCGTGGACATGCTTGGATTCGCGATGGTCATCCCTCTCCTCCCATTCTACGCCACCAAGCTCGGCGCGTCCGCGAGCATCGTCGGCGTTCTCATCGCCGCCTTCTCGATCGCACAGCTTGCGAGCGCCCCTCTCTGGGGCCGGTTTTCCGATCGCTACGGACGACGGCCAGCGCTGCTCGCGGGTCTGATGATTTCCGCGGTTGCCTACGTCATCTTCGCCTACGCGAGCACTCTCTGGCTCCTTTTGCTGTGTCGAATCGTGCAGGGCCTGGGCGGTGGAACCATCGGCGTCGTCCAGGCATACGTCGCCGACGCGAGTGATCCCAAGGACCGCGCCAAGAGCCTCGGCTGGCTATCAGCGGCGACGAGCTTGGGCGCTGTCGTCGGTCCTGCCATCGGGTCGGCGCTCATATACTGGGGGCGCCACGCACCCGGCATCGCATCCGCGATCTTCTGCGTGCTGGTCAGCATCTTCGCCGCCATCTATTTGCGTGAGTCGCGCGAAGACGTTCCGGTGACGGGCGAGCACGGAGTCCTCCCCCAAACGAGTGCCGGCGCGGTGTGGAGCGTAATCGCGCGGCCAAAGGAGCCCGCGCAGCGATTGATCTGGATCTACGCGATCGCCATCGGCGCATTCTACGGCACCGTGCCGACGCTCCCGTTGATCCTCATGCACCGTCTTCCAATCACCGAGGCCAACGTCGGCTATTTCGTCATGTATCTGGGCGGAATAGGAGTCTTCGTGCGAGCAGGGATCCTTGGGCGCATGATCGAGTGGCTGGGCGAGGCGAGATTGACCCGCCTCGGACTCGTACTTCTCGCGGTCGGGCTGACCCTCGTGTCCGTGGTGCATTCTTATCTAACACTGATAATCGCACTGACCCTCATGCCCTTCGGTACTGCCTTCGTTTTCCCCTGCGTGACCGCGATGCTGTCACGGGTCGTTCCAAGCCGGCACCGCGGACTCTATATGGGCGTGCAGCATACCTTTGGCGGAGTCTCGCGCGTCGTTTTCCCGCTGGCTGCGGGTGTGGCGATGGACCGTTTGGGACTGGGCTTTCCCTTCGTGATCGCTGGAGTGCTGGTGCTCGCAACGCTCTCCTTGACGACGTCGATGGAGGATTATGCCGCGATCCGCACCCCTTCGATGCCAAAGGTCGGCTAATTTCGGGATAAGGTCGGCTGATGCCGACCCCCGCCGAGCGCAAGGCGCTCCTTTTCTTCTCGGTTGTGCTGGTCCTGGGGGCCTCAACCCGCGCCTACCGGAGTCTGCACAGCCAGTCACCAGCCGACGTCGGCGCTCAATCGGCGCTCGAACGCCAGATAAACGCCGCTGATTCTGCCCGCCGGGCGGGCATGCGCAAGTCAAAGAGAGGGAAACAGAAGGCACCGCCGAAGCCGGTCGGGCCGCTGGACCTGGACGTCGCCGACGAGAAGGAAATTGAGGCTCTAAGGTACATTGGGCCCACACTCGCCAAGCGCATAGTTGCCGACCGCGACTCGTTCGGTCCGTTCGGCTCTATGGATGGATTGAGGAGGGTGAAAGGGATTGGCTCCTCTATGGTAGCAAAGCTCGACTCAGCGGTAACCTTCTCGCTGGTTCCGCGTCCTACAAACAGAGTCATATCCAGGCGATCCGAACTGCCAAAAGCACGCGGGAAGCCTCACCGGAGGGACTAGCGTCCTTGACAGCTCCTGCCACTAAAAACTCGCCGCGAATAGGCGAACTGCTCCTCAGAGAAGGGCTGGTCACACAAGAGCAGCTCAACAAAGCTCTCGCGGAACAGAAGCACGCCGGCACGCGCGTTGGCTACAACCTGGTCAAGCTCGGTTACGTGAAGGAAACCGATCTCACCAGAATGCTTGCACGCCAGCACAAGATGCCCGCTGTCGACCTGTCGAAATTTCAGGTCGATCCGCGCATCGCGAAGCTCATTCCCGGTGAGCTTGCGATCAAGCACAGCGTCCTTCCGCTCAAGCGCGACGGTCGCACGCTCACCGTCGCAATGTCGGATCCCGCATCGATGTCCGTGCTCGACGACATCAAGTTCATCACGCGTCTCGACATCTTCCCGGTCATCGCTGGCGAATTCACACTCCGCAACGCGATCGAGAAGTTCTACTCATCGGGCGAAGCTCAGATGGAGAACCTCCTCGCCGAGATCGACGACGCCGACGTCGAGATTCTCGAGAGCGAAGCAGAGGAGCCGGCAGGCGGCGGTATGGCGCTGGTGGACGAAGCGCCGGTGGTCAAGCTCATCAACGCCATCATGACCGATGCGCTCAAGAAAGGCGCCTCGGACATTCACTTCGAGTGCTTCGAGAAGGAGCTCCGCGTCCGCTACCGCATCGACGGAGCGCTGCAGGAGATCATGAAGCCGCCCATCAAGATGCGGCCTGCTCTCATCTCCCGCTTCAAGATCATGGCGAACCTGAACATCGCCGAGCGCCGCGTCCCGCAGGACGGGCGCATCAAGCTGAAAATCGGAAGCAAGGTCATCGATTTCCGTGTCTCCACGCTTCCGACTCTGTTCGGCGAGAAGGTGGTGCTCCGTATTCTCGACAAGGGCAACCTGACGCTCGACCTCGGGACATTCGGCATCGAGCCCCGCGCCGAGCGCGAGCTGATGGAAGCGATCTCGAACCCTTACGGGATGGTCCTCGTCACCGGACCGACTGGTTCCGGTAAGACGACCACTCTGTACTCAGCCCTTTCCAAGATCAACAACATCGACGTCAACATCATGACGGCCGAGGACCCGGTCGAGTACAACCTGTTCGGAATCAATCAGGTGCTCGTGCGTACCGACATCAACATGACGTTCGCCGCGGCGCTCAAGGCGTTCCTTCGTCAGGACCCGAACATCATCATGTTGGGAGAAATTCGAGACCTGGAGACCGGCGGCATCGCCATCAAGGCAGCGCTAACCGGCCACCTGGTGCTCTCGACCCTGCACACGAACTCTGCTCCGGAAACGGTGACGCGTCTGATGGACATGGGTATCGAGCCGTTCAACGTTGCCTCCGCGCTGAACCTGATCCTCGCGCAGCGGCTCGTTCGTCGCGTCTGCAGCAAGTGCGCTGAAGCCTACAAGATGGACAAGGCGGAGATCGCCGGCGCGAAGATCGGCGGTGGTGTGACCCTCCGCGACCTGGCTTTCACCGACATGGCGCTCAACGATGCTAAAACGCGCGCGACTGACGCCGCCAAGCCGTACATGGACAAGATCACTCTCGCCACCAAGATGGAAGACCTTCCGGTCTTTCGTGGCAAAGGTTGCGAGCAATGCGATGGGTCAGGACTCAAGGGACGGCAAGGACTTTACGAAGTGATGAACATGACGCCCAGACTCAGAAAGCTTATCATGCAGAGCGCGGGCGCCGCGGAAATTCAGAAGGCCGCCATCGAAGAGGGGATGCTCACGCTCCGTATGGATGGGTGGCTGAAGGTGCTCAAGGGAATCTGCCCACTCGACCAGATCGTACGCGAAACCGCAGCATGATCTCCAACTCTCGAACCGACACCCGATGACTCTCCCCTTTCTCGACACTTCCACCCCGTCCGGAGCACCCCAGGCTCACGGGGTCAATCTCCGCTCGCTGCTAGAGGAGATGGTCTCCCGTAATGCGTCCGACTTGCACATCGTCGCCGGCGAGCAGGCAAAGCTTCGCGTCGATGGCGACATCACGAACTCGTCGGCTGGTGCCCAGTTGTCACCGAAGGACACGCTACAACTTGCCTACTCGGTTCTGACCGAGCAGCAGAAGAAGCGCTTCGAGCTGGAGGACGAGCTGGACTTCTCGTTCGGAATCCAGAATCTCGCTCGCTTCCGCGGCAACGTGTTCAAGCAGCGCGGCTGCGTCTCGATGGTCGTCAGGCAGATCCCGTTTGCGATCAAGACCTTCGATCAGCTCGGACTTCCCGGCTCCATCGCCAAGATGGCGGAAAAGCCTCGCGGACTCGTGCTCGTCACCGGTCCGACCGGCTCGGGTAAATCGACGACCCTCGCCGCCATGATCGACAAGATCAA
>Ga0184619_10000149_pt1 | contig 22824 bp, 19 predicted proteins | sample PLM0_60_b1_FD_133146 | JGI IMG/M metagenome (GOLD analysis project Ga0184619, IMG submission 133146) | Groundwater sediment microbial communities from an aquifer in East River, Colorado, USA - PLM0_60_b1 | ecosystem: Environmental > Terrestrial > Soil > Riparian zone | place: USA: East River...
CGCGAAGTTAATGATCATCTGATAATCGTTTGTGGCCCCGCCGCTGCGGCATTCGACTCCCACGTTGCCAGTGAGTGGCAGCGGGACATCGAAAGTACCGGCTCCGCCGTGGGTCTTTCGCGAGAACGCGCTTTGCGCCATTGGGGCGCCGGGAGCGACGCGAACGTAATAAACGTCTTCTTCGTTATTGAACGTTGCGGCATACGCGACATTGCCTCCTGTGTTGTCCGAAACGATCGTAATGTAATCGCCTATCTTGTTCTGATTCGGATAACCTATGAAAGGATTGAACGAATTGCTCACCGCGACGTTGGGCGACCACGTACTGCCCCCGTCCACACTGTAAGAATAGAAAAGCTGCGAATCGGTGTTGTTCGAAGCATTGCGCGTGTCCAGCCAAACGGAATCTATGCGTCCATTGGGCGCGACCGAAAGCGTGCCAAACCAGTGCCATTTGTTGTGATTGATGGGGTCGTCGTTGATCCGGTGCGGTGCGCTGAACGTTTGTCCGCCGTTCGTGCTGCGGGCAAACATCACATCGCTTCCGGTGTTGAAGCCGGTTGGTTGCACGCTCGCCAGCATGTAAACATTGTTATTAGTACTGGTGCCCGAACGGTCCACCGCCAGGAAAACCTGCCCAATCAGTCCTTCCGGATTTATCGTATCCATGTAATCTATGACGCCGCCAAGGTTCACCACGGTGCTTTGGTCGAAACTGGGTGTAACGGCCCCATTCTTCGCATTGGTCGAACGAAGGCACCAAAACTGGTTCAAGGAAGTACTTACGCCGCCGAAAAAGAGGTTGCCGTTTGTGTCCACGTCGGGCGTTCCCCATTGGGGAGCGTTGGGAATGTTGATCGGATCCATCCAGGTGAACCCGCCGTCGGTGGAACGGCTGAATTCCCTGGTGCCGTAAGGGGTGGCGTAATCCCAAAACTGGTATTGGAATCCGTGACCGATGCTGGTCGTGTTATCGACCGTGAACCACTCCTTGTCGCCTCCAGTCGCGGGTCCAAGGTTCGTGAAAGTCTGGCCGCCGTCGAGCGAGCGCCACATGTTGGTAAAAAACGACTGCAGAAGACTGAGATAGAGAAAACGTCCCGTATCATCGCAGCCCAACACTGGATCGCTGCGGAAGACGTTGTTTTCCAGAACACCGGGGAACGTCCACGACGTACCGCCATTGGTTGTGTATCCATAGCCGGCCTGCCGGAAATTAGAAGTAACGCTGTTGAACTGCCTCCAACCAATTGTCATTTTGCTGGGGTTTGTTGGGTCAACGGCAATGGACGGCTCGTTCGCAGCGTCGCCGAGGATGTTATGGCCGTTCGAATCGACGTTCACCTGATAGCTCGTGAAGGTGTCGTACTGCGAGACCATTCCCGGCGAAGTCTCTATTCGGAAAATGTACGCAGGCGGGTTGTCATATTTTTCGAGTGGCTCCGTCAGGGGCAGCAGCTTGCGCGTCGGCGTCTGGGCCGAAGCGGTGGCAAGTCCAGATAGCAAAAGCAAACAAATGAAAAAGCGCGTCCTTAACATCATAAAACACCTCAAGTTGAAGAAAGGTGACGGCATATCAGAACACACACGCTGCGTCGATCAAATTTTTTCAATGCAAACCTGCCACGGTCGTCCTGGGCAACTCGCAGAGGCCTTCGGAGTCAACTGTCAGTCGAACCGCGAATTACGCGAATAGTGCGGATAAAGGGAATCGATCAACACAACGAAACAAAGAACACGCGTGCCTGAGATCGACAATGACGCGCGCGATGTACTTGACGCGGAGCTAGTACCCAGTTGCCACGGCAGCATTACTTCGAACCCGTGTGAGGGGTGCGCTACTGCTCCCTCCGGAGTGCGATTTTACTATGGCCACGTCCGTGCCATTTATAATGCCACTGGCGTTCACATCCGTACGGAAGTTACTGCCGGTTACAGGCTGGCCGACCTGAGCTTTGGTCTGCGCGACGTCGGTGGCGTTGACCACGCCGTTGCCGTTTACGTCGCCGATGAGCATGCTCACACTCACTGGCGTGTCAGGCAGAAGCTGGGAGAACTCGTCAGTCACGCCGGTCAACGTGACCGTGAGCGTTTGCGCGTTCGCCACACCGGTCAAATTAACCGTCATGGTGTTACCGGAAAAGACTGGCGTTCCCGAGACGCTTCCGATGCCGCTGGTCACGCTGGCATTGCCGCTCACCACGTTATTAGTGAACGTAAACACTTGGGTGTAGTCACCAGTCGCGCCGCCGGTGCGGCATTCCACGCCAGGAGATCCCGAGAGCGGGAGTGGAATGACGAACGTGCCCGCGCTGCCATGTGTTTTACGCGAAACTGCCGAGGTCAGCGCAAGGCTGCTCGATCTCCCGAGGTAACGCGCCAGGGCAAACTCAGCAAACCTATCCGTCGCTGTGGCTTGAAATCCCACCGCGACAATCTTGCCGTCGGGCTGGAGAACGGCGCCGTAGGCTCCGCCATTCAGATCGCCAAATGAGGTGCGGACTTTTCCGCCCACGCCAAAGCTCGGGTCGAGTGAGCCATTGGGATTACAACGCGCCAACAGAAAGTCCGAGTCCGATGACTCAGTGTTGGGATAACCGACGGTGATGATCTTACCATCGGACTGAACGAGAACCTTGTAAGCTGTTTGGTCAAAACTGCCGAAGTCGATCTGCAGCTTGCCGTCGCTGTCGAAAGTCGTGTCCAGCGTCCCGTTCGTGTTATAGCGAGCGACGGCGAAAGGCTCGGACAAACCGTTATTGAATATAGTTGTTCCCGCCGCGACGATTTTCCCGTCAGGCTGAAGAGCAGCAGAGCGCGCCTGGTCGAAGTCGGCATGACCGAAGTCGGTGCGGACCTTGCCCGCGACGCCGAAAGTCGTGTCGATCGTGCCGTTAGCCAGATAACGCACGGCGGCAAAGTCGTAGAAGGTGGCCGGGTTTTTCGCGGAGCCAACAGCGACAAGCTTGCCATCCGGCCGGACAAGAATGGAAAACACATCGTCATTGAAACCATCAAAATCGGTTGTGACCTGGCCACCGTTGCCGAAGGTGGTATCGGGCGTTCCATCCGGGTTATAGCGCTCCAGCGCGAAGTCAGTATTAGAATTATCTTCATTGGAAAAATTAACGAAGTCAGTTCCGGCAGCGATGATCTTGCCATCGGATTGCAAGGCCAAAGCGAAGGCATAGCTTCCTTGCCCCGGAAAACTCGTTGTGACAATCCCACCGCTGCCAAAGGAAGTGTCGAGCGATCCATCTGGGTTATAACGGACCAATTTAAAGTCGCCAAGAAAGGTAAAGGCTGGAAAAGCGCCGCCCGCGACCAGGATTTTGCCGTCGGGTTGGACAACAACTGAAGATGCCACCGCAGCCAGGTTGGGAAAATCAGTCGTCACCTTCCCATTCACGCCAAAGGTGGTGTCGAGAGTGCCGTCCGCATTGTAGCGCGCGATGGCAAAGTCTTCGCCCGAGTAGTCGTTGTTCGTGTAGGTTGTTCCCACGACCACATATTTACCGTCCGGTTGAAGTGCGACCGCAAAGGCGATGTCGGTGCTACGGTTAAAATCGGTCATCACCTGGCCGCCGGCGCCGAAGGTCGGGTCGAGGTCTCCGTCGGCCGCCTGGGCCATCTGCCCACTCGCCGAGAGCAGGAGCACGATTGCCGTTGCGCCGATTACGAGGCTGCGAATCAACGATCGGCGGGCGAGACGCTGACGCGGTTGGTCGATGGACGAAGTTGGGCTCGAGTTGGTGACTTGTATAAGGGTCCTTTTTTGGTTGAGGGTTGAAACTGCACCGTGAATTGTGTGGCAAAGGTTTGGCAACATAGGGGACCGCTCCTTTCGGACAAAGCATGTGTTCGAGAACGTCACCCTGCCAAGAAAGGATTAGTATGGATTAGTAACAGTTCTGTTACTTTTCGTAATCAACCCACGCCGGATGTCCTTTCCTTTTCCGGTGGGTCCACGCGCCATAATGTGGTAGAAAGCTCCGGCATACTCAATGCGAATGCTGCGTGCCGCAGACACGCGTTTTACTACGCCGCTCCTACGCTGTCAAGAATTGATGCCTGACCCCTATTTTCCTATTCGGCCGACAGCTTAATGAGTTTGCGAAATGTTATCGCTCAGTGCCTCTGACGCCGACGGCACCCGCCGAACCACGCCAGCAACGTCCCTCCGCCCACGAGCAACAAGGCGGCGCTACCCGGCTCGGGTACTATGTTAAACCCTGTCACGAGGCCGCCGGTATCTGTGGTTCCCGTCGTATTATTGACATTCTGATTGAAAAGGCGCGAAACCCCGTCGCCAGTTGTAGAGACGGCATCAAAAAAAGTCGTAATGCCTCCGCCGAAGTTGCGCACATCGAGCAGCAGATTGCCCAGGGCAGGGTTGTAGAGAAACGGGTGGCTCAGCGTGATGATGATATCGAAATCCTTCGGGCCGTCAGGCGGACCCGTGAACGCGCTGGAGAGCGTAAGCGGGCCACGGGCGAACACGACAGTGTCATCAGCGCCTACGTTGTTGGCATAGATCGAGCTGAGCCCATCATCTGCGGCGCTGGTGGTCGAAAGATCAATTTGAATATCCGATAGCATGGACGTGAACGCATGACCGAAGGTGGCATCGGGCCGGAAGACGATTTGAGTGATCAAGCCTCCGCCGCCGAACTGCGAAGCGGCGTAAACCTGCTGGTACCGCTGACTAGTTAATCCGACCTCCGATAGGTCGAAAGGGTAGCCGTTATTGGAATTGCCTTCTGTTGTCCTCGCGCTATTGGGAACAACGACGGTCGGCACGATAGCATGAGCAGGATTGATGGCGCCTAGGAGCAAGAAAGCGCCCAGGAGAGTAAGACGGCGAAAACCGCACGTGGTCGATTTCATTTTATTGTTCATAGTTTTGGTTTCTTCGCTGCTTGATTTGTATAGTCTCTGGTGGGGCCAGTTTGGGCCGCTGCTTTTTGCTTTGTCAAGAATAAAACTAACGAAACTCTCGACTTTTGGTTTGCCCGCCGGCGCATGGTTTTGATCGAAGGTCCGCGCAGTATTTTCGGAAGCGTTCCGAAGGTTGTCGGAGAGCGGTAAAGAAATGGGCTCTCCTTGGGTTTTGACCCTAAGCCCACTGTCCATCAAATCAATGCAACCCTACTCTGACCCTCTTTTTTTCCTTTCTCTAGCGCGCAGGAGGCCCGAGGGTTGGCCGGCGTTGCTGAAACAGTGGCCTGCTCGCTCAACAGGAGACGTGAAACTCGCCACAGTGATTCGGCGTTCTCCGTTTCCGGCAATATACGATGTTTAAAGCAAGACCCTGATCCCGATCTCCTTCATCCTCCCTAGGCTTTACCGGGTAGAAACGATTGTCCTCTACCGCTACGATTTGTCGCAGTCAAGATTCGTCTTCAAATCTTTGACAGTTTAGACGCGACCTGACCCCGATCCCATTAACTTGCGACGCAATGTGGTAGCCAAGCCAATTAATCCGCTCCCCAGCAGCACAAAGGTTCCTGGCTCCGGAACGGGCTCATATCCAATCAGGGTACGCAGTCCGACGCCGTCAGCGTTATTACCGAAACCCGCCGTGTCCCAGGCTCTGGAGAGAATGGAGCCGGTACCGCAGCGGGAGAAGGAGAGCTGGACGTTTTGATCGCTAATCAGCAAGTCGAAGAGCAGATTCCCCTGCGCCGCATCGTACACGAAAGGGTTGGTGAAGTTGAACACCAGGCTGAACGTCTCCGACCCACCGGTCACGTTCTCGGAGAAAGTCGGATTGGAGTAAACGGTCGTGAGTGGGATGGTGAAATTCGAATCGAGGTCCGGAGACAGGCTCCCCACACCTACCATTGTGGTGGTCATTCGAAGCTCCACGTTTGCTGAATACAGCACCGAGTCGCTGGGAGAGAATGCCAGCGACGTGATCAGCACCGGTCCGCTGAACAGAGACGAGGAATAGACCTCCTGATATCGGCCCGTGCCTGAGAGCGATGAAAAGGGTATCGCGTTGAACGCGACGTGGGGACCGTTCTCAGCGAGGACGGTGGCCGCTTGTGCCCGATCAAAAGTCGAGACAACCAGCAAAGCTCCGAGCACAAGACAAATCCAGCGAATATGGAGACTTTTCATAACGGCCAGTGTTTAGATCCCGCGAATTGATGTCAAGAAAATAACGGCCGGCCAGGACAAGCCACTAACCAATGCATCCACCGGCTCAGGTTCGCCTTGGGCGTCCGCGTTAAAAGGTGAAAGTGATTGGGCAAAAGCACGTAGGCATGAATCTCCACTTCGTAACGACGAAGCGATTCCTTCAGCAGCGCAACAAAACGCAGGCAATCCTTCTCGTCAGCGAAAATGCGCTCCTGCCGATTACCTCGGGCGCAAACATGATAAAGCGCTCCTTCAAACTCCAGCGGCAACGCCCGTGACATCGGTTAAATGTTAAATGTTGAGACGCGACCCCATTTTCCATTCAGGCCTGCAGGCCCGTCTAAGCAAACCATCTTTGCTCTGAGGCGCAGACGCGCGCAGCGTTCCTCAGCGTTTTCTCGCTCCCGTTTGCAATAACACTGTCACCACTATGACAGCGGCGATATAAGCCCACAGATTCATCTCACTGTTCAGAAGCCTCCACCACTGTCAGGTCAGCGGCAGGCTGAAACAAAGACGGGTCAAAAAGAATATCATTACGATAGCTCAGATATTGCACGTCGAACATTATCGCTCCATTCTTAAGTGCTTCGATCTTAACAGGCAAGTTTGTCGACCGATCTCTGTAAAGGCGAAAACGATAGTCACCTGATGCAACCTCTCGCACATCACACTCAATTCCACGCCACTTCTTACGACCGAGATGACTAGTGTGCGCTTTATTGAAAAACTCGACCTCGTGTCCGTATTCGAATTCGATCAGGTCCTCCGGCCCGTCAGGTCCAAGAATTGGATTGTGAACGGTTAAATCGTTACTGCGATTCGTTGAGTGGCCGACTGTTTTTCTTCGTATATCGACGAGCCAGATTTCCGGCTCGCGCACGATGATAAGATTCTTAAGATCAGAGGACACGTCGGCATATTGTTCAATCCGTGCACAAGTTTTCCCGGCCAAATAGATTGTTTTTGGACGCGCGCCGACAGAGTCAACTTGCAGGTCCGGTGCAGTGAGCGAGAACTCCATTCTCGTCATTACTGGCTGTGCTTTCTGACATCCGACCGCACAAAGGATGGTGGCGCAGAGAAACTTTCCTATTCGGGAGAGCATGACGGTCCTCTTTACCACAAGTAGATCGACAGACTCCACTCTCAATTTTCGCCCCGGCGTTCGCGATAATCCCGCAGTCGTGATTCAATGCGTTCTGGGGGCGGCACCGACACGCCTGAAAAGTGTCGCGGGGACTTCCGGGCCCCGCAAGCAGGCGCAGTTACTGCTTTGACGTGTCTGAATCGCAACCGCTAAAATGCCCCCGGTGAAATATTGGGAGATCATCGCGCGCAAGCTCAGTGCTGCCGGATACACATGGGGCTATTGCCATGCGGTCACCCGCGACGGCTGGCGATTTATCGTTGACGCTTATTGCGGCGATGGACGCAGGTTTATTGTTGAATCGGACGAACTTTTGAGCGCGTTCCTTGAACTGGAAGCAACGTTGTTGTGAATCCGATTGTTGCGTCCGCGCGCTACTTAGACCGTCGTAAAGGCAATTCGCTGCCGATAAAATCGGGACAGCAATGATTCAGTGCGTTCGGACCGAGTGTTCAAGGGGAGAGAATTGTCTTGCCTAACTCTCCGCAATGGCACTATAGAAGAGACTATATGATACCCTTAGGGAAGTTAGAAGAGGCTGTCTCTATTCGTAGGCAAATAGACACTCTTGAAGAGCGCTTCGCTTCACTCATTGGAACTGCTCCCTCAGGTTTAACAAACCGAGCAGGCCGTAGGGAAGTGTCAGCGGCCACTCGCGCCAAGTTATCCGCCGCGGCGCGGGCGCGGTGGGCGAAGAAGAAAGGTGGCCATTCGGTAACCGCGGCCACCTCATTGCGAAAGAGCGGTGGGATCACTCCTGCTGGGCGAAGGCGACTGTCACAACTCATGAGAGCGCGCTGGGCTGCAAGGAGAAAAGTGACTACGAGTGCTTAAGGCCGGGCAACTAGCGTGTGTTTAGAATGAGCGTGTTTTCTCTTGCTAGAAACTGCGAATCGTCAGCACGTGCCGCCGACCAGCCGAAACCAAAGTTCCAATGGTCTCGGGCACTGGTGGGTTCAGGACTGTCGGTGTCGCAGCCATCCCTACAACCCGGATTCCTGGGGGCTCGTCATTAAGGGTGACAGGGCGCACTGGCAGCAGAATTGAATGTCTGCTATATCGTTTGAATGGCGCGTCGCATCGATCATGTAACCCGCGAACTTTGCCAATTGCTTGCTCAGCCTGCCCGTCCTGGTCGCCGTGGCGACCGTGGCGGGCGAAAGCTTTCGGAGTTTAGACGCGACCCCTATTAGATCTCCTGCTGTCGTGCGTAGTGGAAAATAGGTCAGTCGTCCCGAAAAATTTCTTCACGCCGATCGGCCCCGGCTTATCCACAATTTACTTGTTAGGGCGCTTCTGAGCTTCCGTAATCGCGGTTCCCTCGCAGAAATAGATCGGTAGAAATTGATTGTCGCTATTCGGCGGAGACTTAGTGGATTTTTGCAGTTGAGCTGAGGCCTTTTGATACCAGTCCGCGGCCGAATTCTTATCGCCCCTCTTCTCCGCTATTCGTCCCAGGACGTGATATGCGGTGGGGCTGTCCCCCGCTTTGCGTGCGAGTTGTTCCGCCTCTGCATCCGAGCCTCGGCCTAATGCTATGAGGGCCTCCCGCGCTAAACCATAGCTGGTGGTTGGCGAATCGTACGCAGTGACTGCCTCGCCATTCCTTCCAGCTTTCTCGTAGATCAATCCGCGCGTTGCAGACAGGATCTCTCTCCAACCCGATTCAACAAGAAACCCTTTGAATTCTTGGCGCGTCGCTCCGTAACTTTCAGCGTCTCGAAGCATTTTCTCTGCGTTTACAAGGTCGCCACACAGAGCCAGCAGTTGCGCCTTTGCGCACATATAATAGCCGACTTCGAGAGTGTTCAGTACCGACCATTCATTCCTAGTGTTTGCCTCTCGCTCAGCTCGAGAGATCGCACGGTCTACTTCTATCGTAGCGGCTTCGAAAGCGCCGTCCGCCACAAGCCGAGTGATCCTTTTTGGTTCAAAATCCTCTTTTTTCTCTTCCGACCGCAGAATCGGTGCAAACAGGCCGAACGCAAAACATACCGCGCAAGCAATTGTTATAGTCGTTCTCAATGAAGCCTTCTTTCATATCCGCCATTTCTTGCCGCCGCAAGCCTAAATTGTTCGCGAAGCAACATTTGCCGCTCCGCCGCAACATAGCTCGGCAAACCCGGCACGGCGACAGAACGGGAGCAAAGAATCAATTGGGCGAGCGCGGCTTGATGGTATTCGATCTTTTTGATCTCTGATTATGGACGTCTGATCGCTGACCTCCGATTCATGCCTGTCTTCGAGGCTTTCGTCCTTCAGCCAGAGCCGAGCCGCTGGGAAGCGAGCGAGACAGACGGGCGGGCCGAAGGGCCGATTGAGCGGGAGCGAAGGAGTCAATAGGACGTTGGCCTTGACGCCTTGGGCATAGAAGATGCCGGTCGGCAATCGAAGCAATGTGTGAACGTCGGCTTGTTTGAGCAATTCACGGCGGACGGTTTCGCCGGCGCCGCCTTCGAAGAGAACGTTATCGGGAACAACGATGGCCGCGCGGCTGTGATGCTTCAGAATGGTGAAGACGTGCTGAAGGAAGTTGAGCTGAAATGCCGGTGCGGCTCGCACTTGCTCGTGCTCGCCCAGAAATCGTCGCGATGAACGAGCGACTGCTTCTCTTCGTCGCCGACTTCGTTGACGATGGTGACGCTGCTCTTCTTTCCGAACGGCAGATCGGTATGAAAAAGTATGAAGAAATAATACTTCGTAATACTTTTTATTGCGTTGTGTCACATTGTGGCGCATTGTGTCCTCAAGCCTGCCCCGCCTGAAAGCCGACTCCATGTCGTTGAGGGGTATCCCTCTCAGGGCGACGGTGGGCTTAATTTATTTTCCGCGCTTAGTCGTCGCTTCCCTCTGTAATAATTAACGCTCCCCTCGTATTTGGCAGTGTCGTAAAGATCGACAACGAGCCTGATCTTATCGCCAAGGAAATCGTAGTAGCGCGTTTCACCTCTCTCGAAAATGCGCTGCACAGACCAGCAGAGGTAATCCGCGACATTCAACAACGGCTCCGTCCGATGATTCTGGACGTTGAAAACAACTAAAGAGGAAATCTCGTCGACGCTCCTCGTTTTCTCGAAACGCTCGACTGCCTTTAGCAACGCTAGTTGAAGATTTGCATTTCGCGTGCTCGCTCCGCGCTCGGCAATATTTAACACGACTTTCTGCCCCAGCTTGAGCTTGTTCTTCAACAGATGTGACAGGACGTCAGCGTAGAACTCTGCCTCCTGATGGTGATGCTTCAGCGCAAACATCGATGGCAGCTTCCGTGCGACCATCACTTCGCATGTGCAGTCCAGACTCTCGACAAATTTGAAGAACCGTTCACGAACCTCGGGCGGATCATCTGTCGCGTGGAAATAGAATCCGCCTGCTGTTGCCTTTTTCGCTACGCTCGCGATACCGAGAAGATATTTGTCGGCCGTTACTTCGCCCTGTAATGCTCGCACTGCTTTGCGAATTTCATTTAAGTTAGCGTTAAACTTCACCATGCCGATCGCGAAGCTGAGTGAGACGCCGGGCCGGCCAACGATCGGAACACGTCCTTTCCCATAGAACGTTGTGTCGCCAGCCTCGTCGAGAAATCGATGGCTAACCCTCGTCACCGAGGCTGCATCATGCTGCCCGTTCAAAGTCTTTCAAAGAAACTTCGGTTTTGAGATAGCGGACGAGTGAATCGCGCTCGTCCGCCGGAAGTGCCGACAGCGCTGCGTGAAGATTCGGGTCACGCGCGCGTAAGTCGGGAAATCGACCGAGCTCAAGTAGCTGTCGGCTTGTTGGATCGAGAAGGAATGCGATGAAGATTGTTTTCAACTCACGGCTATGAACGGCGCTCGTATCCTGAGTCGTGACGAACCGTTCATATGCTTCGTCCGCTAACTGTTCGCGGGTTGGAATAGACTGAATGACTCCAAAGATTTGGCCAAGGATTTCGCGAAGGCTGGGAGAGCGATCGGTTTTGTAAATCTCCTGTAGTTTCGGAAGGTTCCAGAACTCTTCCGGCTTTTCGAAGAGCAGACGCCGAATTCGTTCTTCAACAGCTGGCCAATCTTCAGCGTCGAATGCGTCGCGCAAGATCGTGTCAGCCGCGACAGCTTCATTCGCTTGATGAGCAAAACGGTCGCGATACATCTCGCGATCAATTCGCATTCCCCATTGGCCAACCTGTTGATCAGCTACTGTCGCTATCGGGTCGGGCGACGTACTGGTGAGCGTATCGATTCGAATTCCACCACCGCCGCCTCCGCCATTCGGACCAGGCGGGGTAGGTTCACGCGGCGGGATCAGCCTCTGGTCGTAATCAAAATCTTCTTCGAAGTATTCGCAGTTAGCGAAGAAATCGAAGAGCCCGAAACCATCCTTGTCGACCTTTTGTTCCTTCTCGCCATCCTGATGTTTGAACATGAACAACCGGGTGCCGCGCCCTTTGATTTGAATGAAGTCCGTCGGCGACATAATAGGTCGCGCGAGAACCACATTGAGAATGTCTTCGCAATCGTAGCCAGTCGTCATCATGCCTACAGTGATGCAAACCCGAGTTCGGCTCGTGTTGTAATCACGAAATTCATCCTCACGCCACTTGGACTTGCCGCTCAAATTGTTGTTGGCGAAATCGATCGTCATTTGCTGTGCGCCCGGAATGTCGGAAGTCACTTGCAAGGCGAACGTCGAACCCTCGCCGTACTCTTTCGGCCAACGACGTGTCGCTTCTTCATTTAACACCTGAGCCAGTTTGGTTGCGTGCCTGCGGCTAACGGCGAAGAAGATCGTTTTGCCTATTTCATCTGTCAGCGGATCGCGCTTGGCGTTGTCGAGAAAGCAACGGACGAAACTCAGGTTCGTCTCGTCCGAGAAGAATTTCTTCTCGTAATCTTTCTTGCCGAAGACGAGCTCGGTCTCATCTCCCTCTTCGGTCGCAGGAACCGTGATCGCGTAACCTTCATCCGAAAGCATCTGTGTCGTAATCTCAGTGCGCGCGTCGAAAGTCGTCGGATTAACGAGATACGGCGGCTGGTGCTGAACCGCTTGAGTCAAACTATAACGGAAGGTTGGGCGGCCATCATCGCAACCAAACGTGCGATAAGTGTCAAGCAACAGTCGCCTCTCGTATTCGCGTGGATCGTGTTGCTGGTCCGCGGTGTTTACTCCCTTGAGATAATCTTTCGGCGTCGCAGTGAGACCGAGCTTTGCGCCGACGAAATACTCAAAGATCGCGCGATTATTGCCGCTGATTGTGCGATGCGCTTCGTCGCTGATGATCAGTTGAAAATCCGTGGGTGCGAACTCGGTTAGGAAACGATTACGCGCGGCCAGGCTTTGAATCGTTGTCACGACTACTTGCGCCTGCTTCCAATCTTGTCGCCTTAGTTTGTAAACGACCGTCTGGATTCCATCATGCGCGAGGTAGTCGCGAAAATTTCGCTCAGCCTGTTTCTCCAACTCCAGCCGATCGACTAAGAACAAAATGCGCGTCGCGTTCTCGGTACGGAGATAAAGCTTCGCGATTGCGGCGCTCAACAGTGTCTTTCCGGTGCCAGTGGCCATTTCGAAAAGAAACCGGTCCTTTCCGGTGACCGCGGCGTTTTGCAGTGCACGAATTGCGTCGAGCTGATAGTCGCGAAGCAACCGAATCTTCTTATTTACCTGGATCGTCTCGCGATCGGCCGCGGAATAGGTCAGCCAGTCCGAATCTTGTGAAACGGCAATGTAGTTCTCATCGATTGCAACTGAGGCGAGCCGCGCTGGATCAGGACGCCATTCCGAAGCTTTGCCTAGTTCCTCAAGCGGTAAGAACCGCGACACCTTTACAGGATTTCCCTGTCGCAAATTCCAATACCAATGAACTAGGCCATTACTTAAGAAGATGTGGCCCGCGTTCAGATTCTCAGCGTAAGCGCGCGCCTGCTCTTTCGCCGTAAGCGGATCGATGCTTTCGCGTTTCGCTTCTAGTACTGCAATGGCGCGACCGTCGGTGTTCAGCAACACGTAATCGACAAATCCTTCCGGCGCGCGCTCAAAATCCTTTCCAAGATCAGCGTTCGGCGAAAACGTCCGACCACTCAATCTGTGTTCGAGGATAATGTTCTCGCGGTGACCATCTCCGTCTGGAAGGAAACGCCAGCCGGCATCTTCCAGCATCTTATTGATGGTGATACGCGCCTGTGCTTCGTTTGGCATTAGCCTCAGCCGTTCCAGACGCCCTCGATCGTAGATTGAATTCGAGTACGATTCTCTTCGATCGTCTCTTCTGCGCGTTCGATATCGAGCTCGCAACTTTCAAGTGCCGCGACAATCCGCTGTTGCTCATCCAGCGGCGGTAGCGGAATCTCGAGCCGCTTGAAGAATCCGTTACGAAAGCTCTGAACGGTGACGCCGGTCTTGACGCCGTCATGTAGAATCTGCTGACTACGTCCTTTCAAAACGAACAACAAAAAGCGCGGATCAAGGCGACTGGTATCCGGCGAGATTGCTAATATGTCTTGATTCATACACATCGGCCGCGAGGTGATCGCGACCGGAAAGGTGTGTTTGAGAATTCCCGAACGAACCACACAAAAAATTGTGTTGGCCGGCATCAGCTTTGTGCTGCTGTTTTCAACTCCTTCTGTTGAAACGTGATCCTCGGTGTCGCTAAGAATTAGCGTCTTCATGTCTTTGGGTGAAACCCAGGGAATGTCGCCGCGCCAAAACGCTGGATTGGCTTTAGAAGGCGTTCCCCCGCTGCAGAATGTTGCAACCTCCGAGAGAAGGATTCTTCCGTTCGACGAACTCTTCCCGCTGAGATTCAGGTAAGTCTCGGCCTGCAAATCAACGTCTTTCGTACTTAGCAGATCACCTCGACTGACAACGGCTACCGGAAGCTTCGGCGCGGGGTTAACTGTTTTGGTTTTCAGCCATTCGATCAAAATCTCCGACGCAGCAGGCAAATCGTTAATTTCGATGGGGGTTCGTCGCGATCCCAAGTCAAAGCCGTCTGCAGTGACTTGTAGGAAGAGGATCTTGTCACAAGCTCGGGATCCCATTTTATCGAGAAACAAAATGCTTGTTTTGGTAGGCGAGTACGGTTGAAACACACCTGCTGGCAATGAAACGACGGCAAGCAGTGAGTCTTCGACGAGGAACTTCCTCAGCTTTGAGTAAGCTTTCTGGATCGTGGCAGCGATTCCGTTCGGCACGATGACGCCGCCACGCCCATCTGGCGTAAGATGTTCGGCGATGTAATCGGTGAAAAGCACTTCGGATTTTGTCGCGGAGACTCGAAATTTGGTGTGCGGGCTGACACCCCCTTTCGGCGTCATAAACGGCGGATTAGCGAGAATAAGATCGGCTTTCTCATTCCAGCGCGCGTCGTTAGTCAACGTGTCGTAGATGTGAATCGCCGGGTCTGGAAAGCCATGAAGAAACAGATTCACCTTGCTCAGCTTCACCATTAGGTCGGTGACATCGTAGCCGCTGAGATTAGAGTAGACCTTCTGGCGCTGATCGTGGGTGAGCTTGTCACCCGGAATTTTAGATGCCGACGAAGTGTGTTGCGCGAGAATGTGTTTGTAAGCGGAAACAAGAAATCCGCCCGTGCCGCAAGCCGGATCGAGAATGCGATCGTTCGGTTGCGGGTCGAGACACTCGACCATGAAATTGATGATGTGGCGCGGAGTGCGGAACTGACCGTTCTCCGCCTGGATGCCCATCGTCTTAAGCAGATACTCAAACGCGTTGCCGAGTTCCTCGCTGTGTGAGTACTCAAACGCGTTCACTTCATTGAGGAACAATGTGAGGATGCGACCATCGCGGAATTTCAGGAACGAGTTCCGAAAGATGTCGCGGAAGAGCGCCGGTAAATGCTCCGCTTTACCAATCGCCTCGATTCCTTCCGCAAAAAGATTCATTCTCTCTTCGGCGGAAACCGTCTGCGGCAGTAATGCGCACCAACGATACTTCTCGAGCGGGCCGACGAAGAACGAGCGCTTGCCGCCAAGCTTCACAGACTCCTCGTCGAGGTCATCCATAAACTTGTAGATCAACGCGAGCGTTACCAGTTCGATTTGATCCGTCGGTAGCGGGAGCTTGCCGACAAGTATGTCGCGACACGCGTCAAGGCGGCGTTTGGTTTCGGCGGTTAGCATTGGTCTTAGTTAATCCTTCGGATGGTAGCTTATGCGTGCTGCGGACATGAGAGCGAGCGACGCCTTGAATCGAAGTGTAAGTAAAGGCGCAGCCAACCATGAAAGCCAACAGCGAGGCGATGCTAAGAAGCACGATTATGGCGTTTAGCCTATTCCCATGACGACGTCCCTTGCCGCGCTTGGAGTAAGCTCGTTGCGCCAGATAGGTGAACCCCGCCGCAGTTGTCGTGAACACGAGCCCGAGGGCAAAGCAAGATAAAGGAATGGCCAATTTGCCCACTTTTGCTGCCGAAATCTCAGAGGTGCTCAAATGTCCAACGAGGGCGAGGATGGCGACAGCCGCCCCACCATTTATCAAAAACATCGATTTGAGCGCTGCTTGTCCACTGACGATCACCGATTTGAAATTTTCTAAGACTAGATCCGCCTGGACTCGATACTTTGCCAATGCGGTGTCCTTCTTCGCGCTGAAAAGCATTCCGATGTCCTTGTCGGCTTGTTCACTGTCGAGATGATTTAGAAATTGCTGAAGTCGTTCAGCTGATATCGAGTCGCCTCCTTTTTCTTGGACGTTAGAGACAGCTTTCCTAATAAAGCTGATTGTTTCTTTGGAGGTCATCGTGTGAATTTTAGGCTAAGATTACGTTGCTAGCGTTGCGCCACGCTTTAACAATCCCTCACGAATCGCGATCCCACAGCCCAGCGACGGACTGATCGTACTGCGGTTTTGGGAGAATCCGACTCCGTTCAATCAACAGCTTGTCGATGTTCTCGCGGGCGAATTCTTCGGGTTTCTGCATGAAGGGCGAAAAATAGCAGAAACTTAGCTATGTGAGGAGAGGAAAAGGCGAGAGCTTAGCGAGCTCTGTTCGGTGGAAAGCGCGCGTACTCACCACCAACACTCAAAATTGTTCTGCGGCGCCTTATGGTTTCCTGAAATGCCTGATGAGGCTTTAGCGAACAATGAGTGAGGGAAAGCGCGTCGCCTCAATACTCTACATATTACTTCTTCCGGGAAGTCATCGCGGGCGTAATACTTTGCATGGGTTGCCCGCGGCGATGACGTTCTCGGGAACGTCGTGAGTGACGACGGAGCAAGCGCCGATGACGCTGCGTGCGCCGATCGTGACCCCAGGAAGAACAAAGACGCGCGCGCCGACGAACGCGTCTTCGCCGATTGTGATCTTCGCCGCAGTGAGCGGCATACCTGGTTGTTCGAAATCGTGGCTGCCGGTGCTGAGATACGCTTCTTGCGCGACCGTGGCGCGCGCGCCGATCTCGATCTCGGCCAGATTATAGGCATTGGCCCGATCGCCCAGACATGCGCGATCGTGCAGCGTCAGGTTCCAGGGCATGGCGATGCGGGCGCGCTGATGCACGAAAGGTGTGCCGTCGATCTTTGCATCGAAAACACGCAACCAAAAAAGTCGCCAGGGATTCAGCGGCTTGGGTGTCCACGAACAAAAGAGCAGCCAACAAATTTCCCAAAGGGCGCGCCCGATGCGATTGGCGGGCGGCCAGGGCGACTCGTAGGCGGAGGCTTGGGTTGGATTAACGACCTGTGGTTGCGGCATCGGAATTTCGAACCAGCGAATTAAAATCGTCCAAAAACTGATCGGCAACACAACTGAGCGAATATTCCGCCGACTTGCGGTAACCAGCCTCGGCCACGCGCGCGAGCAGCGTTTCATCGACCATCGCATTCTCGATTTTTTTGCGAAGCGCATCGACCGGGTTTGCGGCGCGATGATTGAATATGAACCCAGTTTCGCCTTCGCGAATAAAATCATGGAAGCAATCGAGATTCGAGACAAGCACGGCACAACGGTGCGCCATCGCTTCAAGCGGGGCGAGCCCGAATGATTCGCCTTTCTCGGCGAGGGACGGATAAACAAAAAGTCTGGCCGAACGAAATTCGCGTTCCAGCGCAATTGGATCAAAGAGCGGGCCGCGAAAGATGATTCTATCTTGCGCTTGTTCGGCGGAACGTTTGAGCGCGGCGAGATACCGCTCACCTGCGCCGCCGTAGTTCTTTTCCGCGGGCCCAACAATCATCAGCTTCCAATCCGCAAAAAGAGTGCGCGCTGCATTTGCGAAAGCATGGACTAAAAGATGCACGCCTTTCTCCGGATGAACGCGGCCCACAAACAGAATCGTTTTCTCGCGTTCGGCAAATGGAGGGGGCTCAAGTTCGCCTGTCGATCCAGGCGCGGGATACGGAATGACCGCGATTTTTTGCGCGAGTTTCGGCGCTTGGGCCGCGACCGCCTGCGCGACGGCGTGTGAGGGCGTTTGCAAGCGCGCCGCCTTGCTATAAAAGCGCATCTGGCCTTTCGGATACCGCGCCACGTGCACGTAAACATGGCCGTGCCTGGAATTGCGCAACAAAATCGGGAGCCAAAATGTGTTGGTTACGATAATGTCGGCCGCGGGCTCGCCACGGGACGAGTCCGTTCGATCCGCTACAGGACGGATTCGTCCGAAAGGCGAACTGGCGGACAAGACCCGCAGCGTCCTGATCGAATAAATCAAATCCAAAAATTTCAACCAGAGCAGCGAGCGCGGTGTATCGAAACCGCGGACGCGCAAATGCCTGACGCCGTCGCGCGTTTCCGAGCGGGGAAGGTTTGGAAGGGCGCGCGAGACTAAAACAACTTCGTGACCGCGCCGGGCAAACTCCTGGCTCAGAGCAAACCAAACTTTCTCGACCGCGCCGCCCATGATCGGCGGCACGGGAAGAAATGCGCCGAGCACGATCGTGATTTTCATGCGGCGGCGCGTGGTTCAGTCAGGATGCGCAAGAGTGAATCGACCGCTCGATTGATTTCAAAGCGACGCCCAAAGCATTTTCTCGCATTGGCTCGCATTACCTCGCGTTCGGCCAGTGGTGTGGCCATCCAGCGTTCGATCAAGCGCGTTGTGCCGGGAAGATCGTCACTCTCTACGTAGCCGGCATGATCATCGTCGATCTCGCGCCAGATATTAACGCGTTCGGAGATGAGGACAGGCAGGCCGACGGCCAACGCTTCGACCACAGCCATGCCGAAGTTTTCCTGATGCGACGGCAAAATGAAAGCGTCGGCGCTGGCCAAGGCGCCTTGTTTCATTTCACCCTGCAACATTCCGGCGAAGACGATCCGAGGCGCGATGTCGAGATGGGCAACGCGCGCCCGCAAATATTTTTCCCAACCGATCTGATCGGGCCCGGCCAGAACTAGCGAGACAAGGTTCTTCGGATCGGGATTTCGCGGCAAGGCATCGATCAAGATGTCGCAGCCTTTTTTTGGGTTAAGACGGCCCAGAAAAAGAAGAATGCGGGTGTCGCGCAATTGCGGATAGCGGGCAAGAAATGTTTCCTTTGCCTGCGATGGAATCGGCGGAGGCGATTCGAGACCGAGCGGGGAAACTTCTTCGCGACAACGGTAAAGCCAGAAAGATTTTCGTGCCTGGCGACGTTCCTCTTCCGAAGTGAAAATCACCGCGGCGGCGTCGCGCAAGACACGATACTCGGCCCACGGCCAGTAAAGCCATTTCTTTAGATGTTTGAGCGGAAAAGTTCTTTTGAACCAAGGATCGAGCATCCCGTGTGGGAAAACGTAATACGGTTTTGAAGTGCCGTGACAAAATAGCCACGCGGCCAAGCTCAGATATTGCCAAAGCCCATTTACTATGACGCGATCGTAGTTGCCGCCGTGTTCGCGCAGCCACGGCAGCAAGGTTTTTGAATAACGATACTTCGTTAGACCGGCGCCCAGTGCGTGCACGGTAAGATCGATATCGTTTGTAGCCGGCGTCGCTGATGCCGGGGTGCGGTCAGCGACCGCGGCTACAATCGCGTTGGGCTCATCCAGGGTGACGATGTCGATCTTGTAGCCACGTCGCGCCAGTCCTCGACTTAAAGAAACAACCGCGGTCGCCACGCCACCGACACTCGGATCGAGCGTCTGCACCATTTGCAGAATTTTCACGGTCTTAAAAAACGAAGCCGACGGTTCTGCGGAAATATTCGCAGTCCGGCGGCAATTTCTCAATCGGTCGCGCCGGCACGCCGGCGTAAAGATGATGCGATTCGGTGAAGGCTTTATTCAAAAGAGACTTTGCTCCGAGCACGCAAAAATCGGGCAGCGCGCTGCCGCCGAGCAACACGCAGTTGGTTCCAACGAAACAATAATCGCCCACGCTCACCGCGGCCGAAGCTTGTCGGTTTTTTTTGATGTCGATGCTGTGCGTGAGGATCTGCGATTGAAATCCGGCGATGGTAGTGAACTTCCCGATCACGACAGAGTTCGTGCAGTCAATCAGATGCCGGTGGGTAATGGCTGCGTGTTTGCCGACGATCAATTGCGGTTGTCGATCTTTCTCCTCCGCGAAATGCGGCGAAGGCCCGAGCGGAAAACCGGTAATCCAGTTACCGTTTCCTATCGAGGCGTCTGCGCCGAGATAGAGCAGATCGATGTTTTTGCAAAGTGTCAGATGTCCGATGCGAGAGTTCTCCTCCATGATTAAGCGACGGGGACAAATCCAAGCGAAACCGATTCGGCTGGTAGGGTGAATCGAATAGCCCAACTGGCTCTCGAGCAAGCGGCGCCGCGCCGGCCACGGCAGCAAGATCGACAAGAACATCGCCAATTTCTTCAGCATGCTGGGGCAAGCGAACGATACAATTCGCGATATTCGGAGATCATGCGCGCGGCTGAAAAGCGCTTCGCGTTCTCGAACGCTTTAGCACTCCAGCGCCTGCGCTCTTCGGGATCGGCCAGGCGCAACATGTCGGCCGCAAAATCTTCTTCATCATCCGGCTCGTGCAGCAAGGCGCCTGCGCCCGCGATGTCCGTCATCGGGCCGGCCGAGCTGCACACCACGGGACAACCGCAGGCCTGCGCCTCAATAATCGGCCAGCCAAATCCTTCGAAGCGCGATGGGTAGAGCAGCGCGTGGGCACGGTTGTAAAGCGCCTCGAGAACTTCATTCGATGCGTTTGCAACCTCGACAATGCGATGTTCGATGTGGAGATCGCGGGCTTGGGCACGAAGGCTGTCGCTCAATGCATCGCCCGCAAACACCATCTGCGCATCCAGTGCGTCCGCGCATTTGGCAAAAATGCGGAGCACGGCCTCCCGATTTTTCCGGCGAAGATTCGAACCGACGTGCAAGACGAAGCGCTCTTCGTGTTTCAGATCGGCAATCGTTCGTAGCCGCGCATCGACAACCTCGTTAGGCAAATGCCGGTAGGGAAAATTCAGCCCGACGTGAACTAAGCTGATGCGCGGTCGATCATTTTCCCGGGCGAGGAGCCGCTGTGCGTCCTGCGCAGTCGCACGCGAATCGCATGCGATGATATCGGCGCGGCGCAGACCGCGCAAAATCCAGCGCTGGAGCATGCGGCCAGTAAATGAGGCCGGGCAGTCCGTGTCTTCGCCCAATCCTCCGCGCACAGCGAGCAGATCGTGGCATGTGATCACGAGAGGAAATTTTCTCGCCGACCGCGCATAAGTCGCGTTGGAATGATCGCAAATGTGGACGAGCGCGGGGCGCGCCGCCAGTTTGCGCCAGAGTCGCCAGCGAAACAGAATGAATTTGTCGATGTAGCCGAGCCACTTGGCCGCCGTCGCGCCAAAGGCGCGGATTCTTCCGAACACGGCGGGTGGCCGGACGAGCTCGGCCTCAACGCCGCACTGGCGCAAGCCTTGCAGCATCATCGCATTGAATCGCTGCATGCTTTGCTGCTGATCGAGCGAGTAGTTACCGATCAACAGAACCATTGCTTTGACCATGTCCGGCGCTTGGCCCGTGCAACCGTTCGGCGTAGGCGGAGCGTCCGCGAACAATTCTTCCGGCAGATTTGACACGTATGGAAGGCTTCCCTGCCACACTCGATGCCGCGGACGTTTCTTCGTTCCGCGCGGCCAACACGAGACCAGTGGTGAACACTGTAAAGCCAAGAATGGTCGGCTGCCCGAATTGGCCGCTGATCATCGGAAGAAAGCTCGAGCTGAAAAGCAAGAGTGGAAGAAGATTCCCCAATTGCACCGACTTTACACAGAGCCATCCGATTCGCGCGACAAGCGCGCAGCGCCACACGACATAAGCGAGCCCGAGAACGGGCCCGCTCTCCAAAAAAATGCGCGACCATTCGCCTTCAGTAAGGAGAAACCCAGCGCGACCGGTCACAAATTTCGCGCCGGCGTTCGTGCCGATCCCGAGTCCATATCCAAAGAACGGCGCTTGCCCAAGGAAGAAGAAACCTTCCTCGAAACTGGACAAAACTCGATCAATGAGTCCGCGAGCCACCGATTGCTCGCTAGCTGCCGCGGCCTCAGTAAATCGTGTGCTCAAGACATTAACGCCCTCGTGAAAGACCGGAAGCCGGCTGACAACAAATCCAAGAATCAGAATTACGATCAATGCGCGACCGAAGCGGTTGACAGCGTCCGGCCGCAAAACGATGACGAGCACGAGCGAAGCGACGACCACAGCGCACGCGCCCACGACCGAGCGACTGCCGGAGACGGCAATACCGACGACCAGGGCGACTCCGGCGACAGCCAGCAACCACGTTTTATAGAGACCGGGTTTTAACAGCGCCCATACCAGATAGCCGGTGGCCAAAGAAAGATATGCTACCACGCCGACAACGAAGGAAAATGTCCCCGCGGTTCGCACCTTGCCGAGCGCTGACATTATCATTTCGCCTTCGCCGCCAGCTGTTTGATTCAGAAAGGCGTCTGGCGGAGCGCGGAATTGCGCCACCATCAACATCGACATCGGCACGAGAAGCAGCAGCGCCCACCAGCCGAATCTTTTCACATCTTCCGCTCGCAAGACACGCGCCATCACAAAAATCAAAGGGAGATAGAAAAAGTTGGAACGAAACCCGTATCCGCCGACCAGAGCGATCACGGTGAGCGGTAAATAGCGCCAGAGTTGAAGGAAAGTGACGAGAAACGAAAGGAAACCGATGACGGCGAGGACGATCGTCCATCGGTTGCGGGGGAAAACGCCCGCGGGAATGGCCAACAAATAAATCGCGATTACCACTGGATCGCGCGCCAGGAGCAATGGGTTCGAATAATCGGGCAGAACCCATTTGCGCAATGCTCCCTCGGTTAAAAGCAGCCAGAAATAGAGCCAGATCAGCCGGCGAATGTGGCGCTTCGCTTTTTCCTCAGAACTCTCGATCTTTTTCATCAATTAGTGCGCGGATTGCGCAAGCGATCGTCTCATCGTATTGAGCGCCAAGTAAACTCGCGCGCTCTTGCGCCGCAATCCCCATGCCAGAGATGCGCGACCGGCTCCACGACGTGAATATTTGGGAGCGGCGAATCATACAGCTCGCTGGCTTTCAATGGCGAACCGGAATCGGTATTGTTTAAGGAAACGCTTCATGTGGGTCGTCCGTTCGCGCGAAAA
>Ga0184619_10000151_pt1 | contig 22619 bp, 18 predicted proteins | sample PLM0_60_b1_FD_133146 | JGI IMG/M metagenome (GOLD analysis project Ga0184619, IMG submission 133146) | Groundwater sediment microbial communities from an aquifer in East River, Colorado, USA - PLM0_60_b1 | ecosystem: Environmental > Terrestrial > Soil > Riparian zone | place: USA: East River...
CGATCAGGCGTCGCGCTGGTGTGGTCATATAAAGACGGAATTCGTAGCTTTTGCCTGTCGCGAGCCAAGGTGCCTCTTGCGCGCCACCTTCCCCACGCGCAAACAGCTCTTCCGGACCGCCATCGGCGGATACATAAACTTCTCCGCCGCCGGGGATCGGCAGATTGCAGCCGATCGTCGCTTTCCTCACTCCGGGAACCGGACCGGCGGATAGCGGCGAGGCAGTGAGCGCTTTGATTGCTTCCGATGTCACGGTCACGCTGCGCAAGGGCGCAGAACTGGAAGGCTCGTAGAGGCGAAATTCGTAAGTGGCGCCAGCCTCGACTCCCCTAAAAATCCGAATTCCTATCGCCCCTTGCGCAAAGGGTGTCTCTGGTCCGCCGTTTAATGAAAGTCTCACTTGCGTGGTGTCACTGCGATGGCTATGCCAGGAGATGGAAGTCGCGGTTTGAGAAGTTGCGGGCGGCGACAAAACGGATTCGGATCGGCACTGATTGCTGCACTAGTATATTAAATCATCTGTCCAATTTTTTTTGATGCACTTAAATCGGGAAATCCGTCCATTAGAAACTTCTGACGGAATCGGTGCGGTTCTTAATTGGGCTGCTCGAAATAGCATAAGAACCTTTCCATTTAATATTTCTCAGAACGTGTCAATACGCTGAAATCGTCACGTTCTTTTCGAAGTCTGGCGATCGTCTTCGACCTTTGCGATTTCCGGATGGGAAGCGCGCCATTGCGAATAAGCAGCCACAATTTTTTCGAGATGCCCATAGCCCAGCGACACTTTGCCAGGAAACAATTTTGCCTTGATTGCGGTCCCCGGGTTCGCCAATTTCCAGCGACGGGAAGAACGCAAACGCGCGGTGGCGTTCTCAGTATCATCCAGTAAACGCGAGAGTTTGCGAATGTCCCCAAGTTGTTTCCGCAGTCGGTCTGTCAGCTCCGCGATGCCCTGCTCGTGTCGCTCGTGTTCCGTCTGCAGTCTTGCGAGCTTGGCGTGATAGGACGCTTGCTGCTCAGCGTGTTCCGTCTGCAGTCTTGCGAGCTCGGCGTGATAGGACGCTTGCTGCTCAGCGTGTTCCGTCTGCAACGTCGCAATTATCTGCTGGGCCCTGTAATATTTGCTGTCCACAGTCGCCATACGTTGGACGCGCTTTTCGAACGCCGCCTCCATTTCCTCGGCTGCGGCAGGCGAGGCCTTGGCCGGCTGCGGAGTTTCTTCGACTTCGGTGGAAAGCCGTGTTGCCTGCTCGACGATCGCTGGATCGGTTTCAGCTTCGCCAAGCTTGAAATCCGCGGGAACGTTAGAACTGTTGATTCGTTGCTGGAGCGGAGTCAGACATTCCACAGCGAATGGTTCACTGAGGAAATCAAGCAAGGATCGGAGTGAAGCCTCTGGTGTATTAGTGAGATCGGAATATCGTAGCCGGAAGACGACGCGCGGACCGTAAGCCCGTTCGGCCAAAAGGCAGGTGCTCACCGCGCGGAACCAGTAATTGTAGGCCTCCTGCTCATTGGCGACCAAGCTGCCTTCGCCGAGGCGAGGGAAGTTCAGCATCGACCGCACAACCGACCCGACGTCGCGAACGATGTGGATAAACAGGGCCTCCGGAAAGAGCTTACGCAAGCCGCAGATATAGAAGGAATATTCCGGCGTGCCGTCTACCCAACGCGCTTCGGGGTTAGACGCCGATGGCGTCGGCACGAAGTTGTCAGGCGGTGCATTTGGGGCGGAACATTCCCACTGTTTTCTCTCCAAATCAATGCGGTGACGCAGGATTAACTCATTAATGTTCTTGCCAAAGGTAGCGAAGAATTCGTCGCGTTGGATGTCCATTGCACTTAACATCGCGCGGTCTCCGCGCGCCGTTCCCGACCGATAATGAACGGCAAGATTAGTTGCGAGATCTCCTATCCAGTCGGATTCCTCTAGTGCGACGATGTTCGGATGCTGGCCGAGGCACCAGGTAAGAATACTCGTTCCAGAACGCGGTGATCCCACCACAAAAATCGGCTTGTTTGTCTCGTTCTGCATTTGAGTTGTATAAAGTCGCTCGGCTGCGCGTTTGGAGCCCGAGGAAATCACGCGCTGCTTCGTTTTTCGCGCTCTGGACATTCTTATCATAGCAATGATAGCAATGGTAACCTTCGTCAATTGCGAACTAGGATCTGTTCTTTTGCGGTCCGGTAATTCGGCCTCGCAATCGGTAGTGTATCATTTTGAAACTGATACACTACCCGCAATCCGGCCAGATTCTGTATCCAAAAACGGCGCTACGGTCGGGAAGAGTAAATTCTTTTCACAAGAGGACGCAGGGCCGCGATTCAGCCATCGGCTTCCAGTTCAGGTACGAACAGGTCCCGTCGCTGCGCTCGCGCCTAATAGCTTTCCGAAGACCCTGGTTACCAAGTGGCCTGGAAACGCCTATGCATTTGCGCAACGACAAATGAGCGGAGTTGCCACAAAAGTTACGTCTGCAATTGCGCCGCAGCCTTCGATGCGCGGTACGGTGGAACTCTCCATTTTGATGCCCTGTTGTCCCTTCCACAACTGATGGTCGTGTAGCTGTTAGCCTTTAGTAGCATTATCGTTACGGACTTGTCGTCAAGTTTGCATCCGCGGCCACCCCCCCGCTCGCCCGTGTTGGCGCGCCACGGCATAATTTACGTGGACAACACGTCGCGCTGGATGACGCAGCTGGAATGCATTTCTGAAATGCGAGGTGATCGACTGTCCGCCCGCGGAATCTTCATTTAGGGCGAGGACCCTGTCTCGCGTACCGCCACCTTGCCAATCAATTGCCGCTCTGGCAGCAGCGCATAAAGTCTAAACTCATAGGTGCTACCACGAGCGATCCAAGGCGCTTCCTGCGAACCGCGGGCGCCGCGAGCGAAGAGATGCTCAGGACCGCCATCTTGAGAGACCCACACGTCGGCCTCAGCCTGTCCGGGCATGTTCCAGCTAACCGTGGTTGTTCCTGGTGCCGCGCGCGATGGGAAAATAACCGGAGATGCGTGGAGCGGTGCAATTCCTTCCGACGTGACGATTGTCATCTTAACCGGCGCGCCGTCCGTATCCCGGTAGAGGCGAAACTCGCACCTTGAATCCGTTTCGATGTCGAAGATCCGCATTCCAACGGCGCCTTCCGAAAAACGCGTTTCGGGCCGGCCGTTTATCAACACACCTAGGTGTGACCCAGCACCGGAGTGACTGTCCCAGGAAATTGAAATCCTGCTTCGCTTCGCGCCAGGCGGTTGCACAGCTGGATTGGGAATCGCGATCAGGCTCGGCTCACAAGCCGAAGAAACCTCGCGAAACGAATAATCATCGAGCCAGACTGCGCCGCTGTGTGCGACGGCGTAGATTATCGCGTAACGGCTTTCTACCGGAGCAAGAAACTCGCCATGCGCAGACCGCCATTGTTCACTCGCTTCTACCACACGAATGCCAGTGCTGGAAGGATCGAGAGGATGCTGCAGCGCGTCCAGCCACATTATCTGAAGACGGGCGAGTGCGGTTCGACTTTTCGCACGCCGAGCAGAGAGCTGAAGGGCATAACAACGACCGGATTCAATGGGAATGGGATTCGAAACGAGATAATCAGAGGCTGTTACGGAGCAACTGCTGCTTCCACCGTGCGCCTCCTTACCCGATCGATCGATTATGGGGTGACCTACCCGCGTCCATCCTTGCATCTCAGCGACGGTCCCGGATTCAAAACCGGAATTAGGGACCAATTCCTCGCTCACGGGCTGAATCTTCCGCCCGTGTAACTCGTAAACATGAATGCCTCCTAACGTGGTGACTTCTTTCAAGCGGCCGCTCTCCCAAATCGCCGGTTCCAGCGACCTCCACGTCTGCCAAAGTTGCCAGAATTCACTGCCGCCCTGGTAAAGCTTTTCATCAACAAGGACGTAGTCCACGCCCCAGTTTTCGAGCAGATCGAGTGTTTCACTGGATGGGAATGCCGCCAGGATCGGAAAATAGCGAGTATTCGGGGGATAACTCGCATATCCCATCGCGATCCGCTTGCCGGTCAAACGCGTTGAATACATAGCCGGTCCGCTATAGCCATTGTTTGGGATGGGGAACTCCATGATGACGGATCTCCCCGGTTGCCGCGCTAACCAACGGTCAACACTCCTTCCTACTATAGGGGACATTCCGCAGGGGATGGCTAGCAAATCAAAGAGAGCCAGACACGTAATTGCCAAGCCAATAACTGGTCGCCACACTGTCCTCCGCCGCCGGAGCTTTCCCATAACATAAGAAAGACCGCCTGCGCCGAGAAGCGCGGCGGACAGTTCCACAAAAAAGCCCATCCGCGCCCAGGCGCGAAGGAAACTAAAGGGAGGAAATTTGTTCAGCAGCAAAACGGGCAACGGGATACTCGAAAGCGGTGAGAGATTGGTCTCCGGAATAGTCTTCGGGTGAGTGATGTACAAGGTGGGGCCCAGCGATAGCAAAAGGCAGGCGAAAGCTAGGACGAGCAGAGACCAGACCATCCGCCGGCGCGGGGCTTTGAAGGCGCCGATGCAAGCGAGTGCGATAGTTAGCAAGCCCAAATACAACTGCCATTCCGAAAGCCACTGGCCGTTGGCTCCGGCACGCCAATGCTGCGCGATCCAACTTCCCCATACGGGATGTTGAATCGGAGGGATGACATAATCAGCGAGGCTGGCTGCAAAGGATTGTGTTTCACCAATTGACCTTGGTGACATCGCGCCACTCGTTGTCGCAAGCGCGTAAGGAATGGCGAATGGGAGTACGAGCAACAACGAAATCGTGACGGCGACGACCCCGGCCCGGAACAGGCAAGAAAGCTGTTCCCTCCCAGACCGCCAATCGACGCGGACGAGCAGATACAGCAACGCGGCGATCGGGACGGTCCAGCCATAATACCAAGTCGCCCAAGCGCATAGAGAGTAGAAAAGACCAGTTAGAGCGCCTCTGGTGACGGTGGGGCGGCGGATGGTCTTTTCCAAGTAGAGAAAGAAGAATGGGATCCACTGCGTGGTGACGATGGAAAGATGACCACCGGAATGGGTATAGCGGTAGGCGCAAAAAGCAACGCTGACTGCGGCCAAGAATGCCCCCCAACGAGACTTCCACAGTTCGTAAGCGAGGAGAAAGGTGCCATAGGCGGTGAGGAAGAAAGAGGAAATGATTAGAAGATTGTAAGTCGCCACTTCCCCAACCAATCGAGTCAGTGGCATGAACAGGAGCACTGTGCCCGGAGAAAGGTCTTGGTTCTTTATCAGATCAAACCCATAGGGCACAAAAATATCCGGATCGAAAAATGGAGTCTTATGCAGATCGAAAACCGAATGGGCAACGTACCAAAGCTCCCAGAGAAAGTGAAAGTTGTCCCCGGGATAGGATCCCATCACCCGGTCCGTTAGATGAGCAACTGCTGGCCAGGTCAGCAGCACCGAAAGGAGCAGGAATACGAGAAAGATGGCAGCGTTATGGGCGATTCTCACCCTTGTCTTGTCTGTCATAGCCGGATTCCGCCAGCCCTGCAGTAACGAACGGCAAACTACTCCTTTTGATCATTTCTGCAGACACAAAACAACAGGTTGCCCGGAAAAAGCTGGTGCCACGCATCTTCGATCTTTTCCAGCTGTAGGGCAAGTCGGTAAGAGAGTGGTGCCGCAAACGGCGCGAGGCCGTTAAAGGTCCCCAGATCGACAACTGACCAACCGGCTTGTTCGCAGATTGAGCGGAGGCGAAGTTTTGTAAAATGAGTGACGTGTTGGTCGCCAGCCAGGTGAGGAACAAGCTTAAGTCGGTCCAACATCCACTCTATAGCCGGCCAGGCACTGCGATAATTGGGTGTGGTCAGGAATAAATGGCCCCCGCACGTCGTCATGGTTTTGAAAAGTCTCAAGATGTCATATACCTGCTCTTCATACAGATGTTCAATGACCTCCACGGAATAAATCCAATCGAAAGGCGCATACGGGCCAAGTTGCTCGAATTGATTGAGAACAAATCGGAGATTTACATCACGGTATGTCTGCTGAGCAAAGTCGATGGCGGCGGGATTAGTATCAGCGCCGATTACAGAGGCGCACCGCTTCGCCAAGAAATGGCTGATCGTTCCAGATCCGCAGCCAGCATCGAGGACGCGGTCAGTCGCTTTTGGTCGCGCGACGCGCTCGATGAGCCGCATCTTGGCTTCATGCCAAAACCTTTGTGCCATCTTTTTTGACTCGAGCGCGCGGGCCTGATAATCGCCTGCGATCTGGATGGCATCGCGTTCCCGCCGCCTCCCGGCAATGGATCCTGCGGAATCCATTTTCAGGAGCGCGATAGCTGAGTCACGTCCGGCCCCCCGTTGGAGGGCGCCGCTATCTCGTTTGAAGAGTCAAACGAACTCGAAATCAGATAGCGCGGACGATGTTTGGCTTCTTCGTAAATTCTCGCGATGTAGGTGCCGATAATGCCAAGGCTGACCATAAGAACGCCGCCAATCATCAGTTCCAGAAGGATGATCGTGGTGAAGCCAGGCAACGCCAAGCCGCTGAAATACAAGTAAAGCGCGTAGATGGAAAAGACGGCCGAGCCGAAGAGAAATAGCCCGCCCATGATGGTGACGATCTGCAGCGGTAGTGAAGAAAAGGAGGTGATCGCCACCACCGCCAGCCGCGAGAGGCTGAGGAAAGACCAGCGGGAGCCTGTGGCCTGCCTGCCGGCCACTTCGAACGGAATTTGTTTCCGGCGATATCCCAACCAGGTGATCATGCCACGGAAGAAGGTGTTTCGTTCGCGCATATCCTGCCAGGCAGCGACAACTTTGCGATCTAACAGCTTGAAATCCGATGCGCCATCGAGGTTATAGCCGGAGAGATGGAAAAGGATACCGTAAAATAGTCGCGCTCCCATGCTGTTCAGTGGCGATTCCTTGCCGCGCGCACTTTTTACACCCTCAACAATTTCCCAGCCCTCGCTTCGCCAAAGTCGGACCATTTCTGGGATGAGGGCTGGCGGATGCTGCAAATCGGAGTCCATCACAAGGCACGCGTGCCCGCTGGCACGGTTCAAGCCGGCGGAAATCGCCGCTTCCTTGCCAAAGTTGCGGCTCAACCGTAGCCCGATCAGCTCCGGCATTTCCTGACGCAGGTTCTCCAGTTGAGTCCAAGTATCATCAGTCGAACCGTCGTCGATCAGAATGAGTTGGAAGGAGAGACCGGTCTGTAACGCAAAGGATCGAATTGCCGCGGCGTTTCGCCCGATCTGATCCCCTTCGTTATGGACCGGAACGATAATCGAAACTTCGGTCGTATCGCCCCCAGGCTGCGCTGGAACCAGGCGACCGCAAGCCGGGCAGCTTTTCATAATACCTTCCACAGCGCCCATTGGCTTGAATGAGAAAGAGATCCCGCTCCGCTATTTGTTCCTGCCGACCTTCGTCTTGACGAGCACGGTGGCGTGTTCAGTTCCCGCATAGAGACGAAACTTATACTTATCAATCATATTGCCAAAGCAGCAATCCGCCATCGGTCATGGCAGGATTTTTCTCCGCATCCAGAAACTTACGCCGCCCCACCATGGGGAACTGGGGGAGTGGGGAAAACAGGTTTTGAGTTCTTCTGGAAAATAGGAGCCCAGATAGCTGTTGCAGATCAGGACCTCGAACTCGGAGTTGAAAGCCAGGAATGCCTGGAGCAGGTACTGCTCAGTCCAAAAGCGAAGCTCATCCAGGACCCAGTCACGGCGATAATCGAATGGAAACAGGATGTCGTGCACATGTACGATCACGCCTGGTTTCAAACGGGGCAGCACTTCCAAAAACAGGTAGTTCACGTCGCCATCTATCTTAACGGTATGCGAACTGTCGATGAACAAGATGTCCCCCGATTCGAGCTTGGAAAAGGAATCTAGCTCCACCTCTTGAACCGGTTTTTGAACCAGTGACGCCAGACCGGGGAAACCTGCGACGAGGAAATCGCGAGGAAAAGGCTCGATGCAGACGAGGGATGAAGATTCATTCTTTACCGCCGCTTGCGCGATGATGAGGGAAGAAAATCCGCTGCCAACCTCGATGATGAGGCGCGGCTGGAAGTGGCGAACCATGCAGTAGGCGACAAGGGCGTCGGTGCCACCGAAATGAGCGTTGTCGAAATAAAATTCTCCTCGCTTGCCGGTGGCGGAGCGCGGGATCGCTTCGCACTCGCCTCGAAACTGCGGGAAAACATTTCGCAGAAGATCGAGTTGGCCAGCCTCATTCATGTCCACTCCAGCCAGACTTCCCGGCTTTGACCAGACGGCGTCGTTCAAAGTTCTAGTGTCCGGGATGGGCTGGTAAAAGTGGACTGGCGTGACGTGAAATCCGCTCTGCTCCCACTGAAGAAAGAGTTCGTGGAATCGAGGATGGTTCAGGCAGCGCTCAACAATCTTTGCGATGTAGTTGGCGACTGAGGGTAAATGCAATCTTTCCCAGTCCGGTTCCGAGGCAAGCCAGTCAAAAACCTTTTCCCAACAGCCGTCGTCGCGGTGGACAGTAACGCGGTCAAGAAGTCTGGATGGTTCGCTTCCAGAGTAGAGTTTGAATTCGAAACCGCTTCCGGGTTCAACCCACGACACCGGAACCGAGCCGCCGTAGCCCCAAGAGACCAGTTTTTCGCCGCAGGCGGGATCCGAGACCCGCACTTCAGCGCCTGCCGGATCGTTCGTTTGCCAGCTGATCGTTGCTTCGGAGCCTTTCGGGAACGGGATCGGGTTGGGAGTCGCCGCGATCTTCCCGGTGATCTGCCCCGTCACCTTTCCTTTATTCACGCCTCGATCGCAGCCCGATTGTGATTTCTAAAACGCTCGGCAGGGCGCTCGATCTTAATTCGGGCCGCAACGGTCGAATTCATGTGCTCATCGCTAAGGAGACGCTTCAACTGTTTGCGCGCCGCTTCTTTGGAATATAGCAATTTGGTTTTCTTGATTCCGTTTTTGGAAAGTCGGTTCCAAAGGTCCTCCGAGTGATAGAGCTCGAGGAGAGCCTTCGCGAAGTTCTCCGGTTCATCCGCAACCAAAATATCTTCCTCGTGTATCAAGCCCATTCCTTCCGCGGCGACAGACGTTGCAACCACTGGCACTCCAAAACCCATGCTCTGATTAATTTTACCTTTCACTCCAGCGCCCCATCGCAACGGAGCTACCGACAACTTCACGCTCTCAAAGTACGGGCGAACATCAGGTTGCAGCCCGGCCACGATCACGTTCTCGCTCGCTAAGGCAACGACGGATGGCGGTGCCTTGTCGCCGATAATGTAGAACTTTGCGCCCTGGAGCCGCGCTTCAACCAACGGGTAAATCTCATGCACGAAATAGACGACAGCATCGATATTCGGGGTGTGCTGAAAACCGCCGATAAACAGGAAATCGCGCCGCAGGGAGAATGGGGTGGCCGAACCAGGAGCATCGACGATGTTTGAGACAATCTCGATACGCTTTCCCGGTATTTGCTCGCGCAGGAGCCTCTGCTCGACGCGGCTGACGACCCATGTTTCATCTGCCTGGTTGATTAATTCGTGCTCCTGCGCCCGTCTTTCGTTTGCTGTACCTTGAACATCGGCATCCTGCGTCAGCTCTGCTTCCCGGCTCTCCCGCAGGAACTGCAGATCGACAGTGTCGAAAATCAGCCGGCTCTGCGGAGCGTGCAGCCGAACGTCGGCGACGTGTTTTCGAGCGAAATTGCAACGACTCAAGATAACTACGTCGTATGCCGCGCCGCGCTCGCTCAGATGTTGGCGGACGCTCTTGATATAAGGGTGGTGGAATAATTCGATGCCGCGCTTCCGGAGTTCATCCGCGTAGGGAGCGATTTCCGCGAGATTGTCTGGAATGAACGTGACGCGGTGCCCGAGATCGCGCAGGAGTTTTAGAATCTGGAACATCCGGACCGAACCGGAGTCCTTCTCAGGCATCGGCAAATGGTGATCGATAACAAGGATTCGTTTCTGGCCAGGTTTGCAACTGAAGTAATTTGCGACATCGCCATTGGCCGGCTTGGCAGCCAACTCAGCGGCCCACGTTGTCGCAAAGGTCATGCGGTTCAACTCCTGGTGACGCTTTGCGCCTGTGGAAAGATCGGTGCCGCCTGTGGCACCCTCGTAGTGGATGACCTCGCTCAGCGGTTGATAGAGAACCTTGTAGCCATTTTGCCTTACCTTGAAAGACAGGTCGGTGTCTTCGTAATAGGCAGGCGCATACCGGGTGTCGAAACCGCCGGTGCTCTCAAACAACGATTTCGGGATCATGGCGCACGCGGCTGAGCAATAATCGACATCACGCAGGTAGTTGTATTCCGGCTTTTTGGGATCATCGAATTTGCCGTAGTTCCATCCTGAGCCATCGCGCCAGATGATGCCGCCTGCTTCCTGGAGGCGGCCATCGGGAAAGAGCAGCTTTGATCCGACCAAGCCAGCTCGCGGCTCCAATTGAAAGGTCTCCAGCAGTGCATCGAGCCAGCCCGGCTTCACAGTTGTATCGTTATTCAGGAATAACAGATACTCGCCACGAGCTTTAGCAGCGCCGCGGTTGCAGGAGCCAACGAAGCCGGCGTTTGTTTCATTCCGCAGATAAACAATGCCCTTCATTCGCGGCACGAAATCCGCGGTCTCATCGCCCGAGCCGTCATCCACCACAATTACCTCGATCGCATGCGAGCCGCGGTGCCCCTGAAGGGAAGCCAGGCACGCCTGCGTGAAATGGAATTGGTTAAAGACTGGAATGATGATAGAGACGTCGACTTTATCGAACACGGGAAACTCGATCGGCCTAGGCGCCGAAGGCGCAATTGTATCTGCACGATCCGACGCTCGAGAACCATTGGCTCTGTTCACTTCCGCAAAAGGCAGCGTCGCTGCACTTGTCGTGAACTCCGTTCTCGAATCCTTCAGGCCGGCTTGGCGGTGAAGCTCCTGAATCTGTTCGTCCAAGTCGTCGAGCTCAGGATGCGCGCTTCGCCATCCCCGGTACGCAGCAACCACTTTATCAAGGTGGTCGTAGCCCACCGGTTCGCCGCGCCGCAAGAACTTGTTCCGCAGACTCACAATGGGATTTGCCAATTTCCATCGACGTGAGGAGCGCAGCCGCGTTACGGCGTCTTCCAAGCTGACCAACAAGCGAGTCAATTTCTTCGCGTCGTGTAGCTGCTGGCGAAGTCTCGCCGTGAGTTCAGTCACCCGCGCCTCGCTCTCTGCCAGACTGATGCTCTTGGAATACAGCAGCCTGTTGGTTTGCGCGAAACGTTCGCGTGCTTGCTCGACCTCGGTTTCGCGCTGCCGCTCGGCTTCCACCAGTTGCTTCTGCGCATTGGAAAATGCGCTCGATATTTGCTCAATGTGCGCGTTCAAGCGTTGAAACTCTGCATTGTCGGCGGCGAGTGTTGCGTCGCGCTGTTTCAGCTCCTGCTCCGAGCGAAGAAGCGCAGCGGATACTTGCTCAATGTGCGCGTTCAAGCGTTGAAACTCTGCATTGTCGGCGGCGAGTGTCGCGTCGCGCTGTTTCAGCTTCTGCTCCGAGCGACGAAGCGCAGCGGATACTTGTTCAATGTGCGCGTTCAAGCGCTGAAACTCTGCATTGTCGGCGGCAAGTGTCGCGTCGCGCTGTTTCAGCTCCTCCTCCGAGCGATGGACCGCAGCGGATATTTGCTCAATGTGCTTCCCTTGACGTTTGATCTCGCTCGTTAGGAGTGCGGCTTCGCGCCGTAACCTGTCTGCCTCCAAGGCGGCAAGATTCAGGGCCGGCGACTCGGGCAGACGCGTGGTGCCTGTGGTGAGCGCTTCGTCGCTCGCCCTGCGCCTTCGTGATTGTCGTTGCTCCGCTTCGGCCGGCAGACTGCTCGCCGCCAATTCTGCATCGGTGACTCGACCGGCTTCTGCGGAAAGCTGTTGATATAGCTGAAATAGCTGGGACGGAATCTGAGCATCGAGGAGTTGCTGCGTCGTGAAATGCGTGTGCCGCCGCTCTCTCGAGATCAGTGCGGCTGCGTTGGCCGCTTTGGAATCGGGCAGACCGAGGAAAGATAATATCCGCCGAAGTTCCGCGTGCGGGTCATCAAAGAACGAGTCGTAGTGCGAGACGATCCGGTTTTTGGGCGTGGTCGCGGATAAGGCATACTGGTTATACACTCCCCAAAGCGATAGGGCCAAATGGAACGAGACGCCGTTGCGTTGATGCAACGAGTACGCTACCTCGAGCGGATTTCGCACGACAATGATCGTGCGCAGCTTTGGGACGACCACGCGCCAGAACGGCAGAGTCAGACTGTTCCGTGGATCCTTCCAACCCCACACCGTCGATCGGCTGAATGCGGAGACAAGAAGCCGCGCCTTAGCGCGCATTGCGTCAAATCTCTTCTCAACGAATCGCGTCGAACGCGGCGGCAAATCCCATGCGCCACCGAGCTCATTCAGCAATTCGTCGTTCATCGCGACGAAGCTCAGGTTCTCCCAAAAGCCGTCAGGGTTATCTTGGGCCGGCGGCATGAGATCCGATTCAGGTCCAAGGTCCAGCCCACAGGTATGGAGAAGGCGCGCCACCATCGAAGTGCCGGAGCGATGCGCGCCAGTGATGCAAGCCACTGTACGCTTCTTTAGCGTTTTCGTCACGAGAGGGGAGTAAGGAAAGGGCTTTGAAACTCCGTTGTCAACCCGCATTGATCAAATCTGTTGTCCCAAGGTAGCGTAAGCCTCCGGTTTGCGAATCACTCCCGCTACAACCGAGATGATTGTGCCACTCTATTTGCCCTTCGCACCACGCGCACAAAGGCCGCGATAAATGGTAGCGTCAGCCGCTGGAGTGCCTAGTTTGCGTCATGAATCGCAGCGATGGCCGCCTGCTGGAGCAAATTCGCCCGATCAGTTTCGAGTTGGACATCGCGCCGCACGCGAGCGGCTCGGTGCTCGTCTCGATGGGCAACACCCGCGTTATTTGCGGGGTGATGATCGAGGAGGCAGTGCCGCGCTGGATGAAAGAACAAAGCGTGACCGGCGGCTGGCTGACCGCTGAGTATTCCATGCTGCCCTACTCGACGCAGACACGAAAGCCGCGCGACATCGCAAAAGGACGACTCGATGGCCGGAGCACAGAAATTCAAAGATTGATCGGTCGATCGCTGCGCGCGGTGGTCGATCTGGAGAAGCTCGGAGCGCGCACGATCTGGGTCGATTGCGACGTGCTGCAAGCAGATGGCGGGACGCGCACCGCCGCGATCACGGGCGCCAGTCTCGCGGTCGCCGTCGCTTGTCGAAAACTCGCCAAGGAAAAAAAATTAGATGCGCCGCCGATTCGAAAATTGGTTGCCGCGGTCAGCGCCGGCATTTTCGACGGGAATGCGATTGTCGATCTTAATTACGAAGAGGACAAGCTCGTTACGGTCGATTTCAATTTGGTTGCGACTGAAGATGGTGAGTTTGTCGAAGTGCAAGGCTCGGGCGAAGAAGCGACATTCGCCCAATCCGAGCTCGACGCGATGTTAGCGCTCGGCCGAAAAGGAATTGCCGAACTGATCGCGGCCCAGCGGGCCGTGCTCGCGCGCTTGATGGTGACACCTCCGCCGAGCTAAATCAGTTGCTGCCGCGATGTCGATGCGCTAAAGCGCAGGATCGACATGAAACGCGCGCTCATTACCGGCATCACCGGCCAGGACGGAAGTTATCTTGCCGATCTGTTGCTTGGGAAAGGCTACGAAGTGCACGGGATCATCCGGCGCGCGAGCACCTTCAACACCTCGCGCATCGATCATCTTTACGCCGATCCGCACATCAACGGCGTTCGGATGTTTTTGCACTACGGCGATCTGAGCGACTCAGTCAATCTGGTGAAGCTGCTTTACGAATTGAAGCCGGATGAAATTTATCATCTCGCGGCGCAAAGCCACGTGCGCGTGAGCTTCGACATTCCGGAGTACACATCCGACATAACCGGGGTCGGTACCATTCGGATACTCGAAGCAATCCGGGAAGTGGGAATCCGCTCGCGATTTTATCAGGCATCAAGCAGCGAAATGTTCGGCAAGGCGCAATCCGTCCCGCAAACCGAGAAGACGCCGTTTTGGCCGCGCAGCCCCTATGGCGTGGCAAAAGTTTTTTCCTTTTGGGCGACGGTAAATTATCGCGAGAGCTACGCTCTTCGCGCGAGTAACGGCATCTTGTTTAATCACGAGAGCCCGCGTCGCGGCGAAACTTTCGTGACGCGCAAGATTTCGCGCGCGGTCGCCGCCATCAAGCATGATTTACAAAATGAACTGTTCCTCGGCAATCTCGATGCGAAGCGTGACTGGGGCTACGCGCCGGAGTATGTCGAGGGCATGTGGCGCATTCTCCAACATGACCAAGGCGACGACTTTGTGCTCGCCACCGGCGAGACGCACACCGTGCGCGAGTTTGCCGAAACCGCCTTTGCACATGTCGATCTTGATTGGAAAAAGTATGTGAAACACGATCCGCGTTACGAGCGGCCGGCCGAAGTGGACCTTCTCATCGGTGACGCCTCGAAAGCGAAGAAAATTCTCGATTGGGAACCGAAAGTGCGCTTCCACGAACTCGTCCGCATCATGGTGGACGCGGACATGGAATTGCTTTCACGCGAAACGCCTAGAAAACATCTCGGCAAGCTGCCTTGACGCCTAACGAATCACCATGGTGGCCCGATTTGTTTCCGCCATCTGCGAGGGCGAACTTAGTGCCGGAACAACAGCCGCGAGCGGCGCATCGACAATCGTAACCTCCGCGCCGCGTCCAACGATGTCGTAGAGATTGATGATATCGCCGGAGCGCATCCGGATGCATCCGTAACTTACGGGCAGACCGATGTTGCGCTCCTCCGGCGTGCCGTGAATGTAAATGTCGCGACGGAATGCATTCGCGTTTTGCGGCTCGCGGCCGCGCAACCAGAGAATGCGCGTCACGATGGGATCGCGACCGGGTGAATCCGGCGCAACGATCTCGCCGGTGCGACGTCGATCTTTAAAAACAGCGCCGGGCGGCGCGCCGTCTCCGATTTTCTGTGCGATCTCGAGTTTGCCAAGAGGTGTGCAACAACTCCTCGGCCAATCGCCGAGACCGAACTTCGACGTGGAAACGGGATAGATCGCCATCAAGTTGCCCCGATCGAGCACCGCCAATTTTTGTTCGCGCGTGCTGATGACAACGCGATGCTGCGCGTCAGGCGCCACGCATGAACCGAGAAGAAATGTGATTAGCAAACCCGTGAGGTGAATCGAGTGCTCCGTGCTCGATGTTAAGTTAGGCGCCGAAGGCGCACTCTTTTTGGCATCGAGGTCGCCGCGGCGACGGCTGCTCGATCCACCTTTCGCGAAATCAGCCTTCATCGGTTGAATCTGAAAAATTCTTCCGCGGTTTGGTTTGTCATTTCGGCAACGTCTTCCAGCGAGATGCCGCGCGCGGCCGCGATTGTTTCGGCAACGATGCGCGTATGCGCGGGCTCGCAGCGTTTTCCGCGAAACGGAACCGGCGCAAGATACGGGCAATCGGTTTCCACCATGAACTGATGCAGCGGAATTCGTGCCGCCACTTCGCGCACGCTCGCGCCGTTCTTGAAGGTCACGATTCCGGTGAATGAAACAACGTGGCCAAGATCGATAACTTCATTGGCTTGTTCGAGTGTGCCGCCGAAGCAATGAAACACGCCGCGCAATTTTCCTGAATAGGGTCGCATGATTTCGAGGGTGTCGTCCCATGCGTCGCGCTGATGAATCACCAGATTCAGGCCAAGTTCAACCGCGAGATCGAGCTGTTGCTGAAAGAGACTTGCCTGCCTCGACTTATAGGCGCCGTCCTGGATGCTCGCTTCGATTTCCTCTTCGGTTTCGCCTTGCAGAGCGCGCGCAAAAACTTGCACCTTCTTGTCTTTCGCCGCCTCGATGCTGGGTAGATGATGATAATCGAGACCAGCTTCACCGATTGCAACGACGCGCGGATTGTTTGCGAGCTTGCGCAACGGTGTGATCACATCCTCGTCCGCTTCCCCGGCGTAAGTCGGGTGAACGCCGATCACGGCGAAAATGTTGGAGTGCTTTTCCGCAAGATCGACAGCGCGCCGGCTGCTCTCCACGGAAGTTCCGATCGTGATGATGCGCGTCACGCCGGCTTCGGTTGCGCGACGCAAAACATCATCGAAGTCGTTCGCGAAATCGGGATAATCGAGGTGCGCGTGGGTTTCGATCAGGGAAAGTCGAGAGCTGAGAGTTGAGTGTTGAGAATTCATTAGAAATGAGCGACGACGTTTTGTCTCTCAACTCTCAACCAAAAACGCTCAACCTCTCCATCACCATTCGATCACCGTGCCTGCCCAGGTGAGTCCGCCGCCGAATACAACCATCAAAATGTAATCGCCCGGCTTGATCCGTCCGCTCCGGTTGGCCTCATCGAGCGCGATCGCCACTGCGGCGGCCGATGTGTTGCCGTAGCGATCGAGGTTCACATAAAATTTCTCCAGCGGAATGCCGAGACGGTCCGCGATCGCTTCGATGATGCGCATGTTTGCCTGATGCGGTATCACGCAGGCAATGTCCTCGATGCCCAGACCAGCTTGCTCCAGCGCTTTTTGGGCTGCCCTCAGCATTGCCGTGACCGCCTGCTTATAAACTTCCTTCCCGGTCATGTGAATTGTTTGCAGATTAAGATCCACATTTTCCCGGGTAATTGGGCAGCGTGAGCCGCCCCCAGGCATAAACAAAATATCGGTATACTGACCGTCGCTGCCGATATGAGTGCTAATTACGCCGTGACTTCCGCCGCGGTGGCGCAAGATGGCTGCGCCCGCTCCGTCACCGAAGAGCACGCAGGTGTTGCGATCGCTCCAATTTGTGATCGCGGTCAATTTGTCCGCGCCGATGACGAGCACGGTGTCATAGGTATGCGAGGTGATGAATTGCTGCGCGATTTCGACTGCGAAAAGAAATCCCGCACAGGCAGCGGAAACATCCAGGCATGCGGCGTTGCTCGCGCCGATCTTTTTTTGAACGAAACAGGCCGTGGCCGGAAAGAGCATGTCCGGCGTGGCTGTTGCGACAAGAATGAGATCAATATCAGCCGGCAAAATTTTCGCCTGCTCGATTGCTTTGAGCGCAGCTTTCGCGGCCATGTCGCTCGTCTGCTCGTCCGGTGCCGCGATGCGCCGTTGTTTGATGCCGGTGCGCGTGGTGATCCACTCGTCCGAAGTGTCAACTATGCGCGACAGGTCCTCGTTCGTCAGAATTCTCTCGGGCACATAACTGCCGGTGCCGATGATCGAGACGGTGCGTTGCGTTTTAGCGGAGGGCGGGCTCGAGCGGGGCTGTCGCTTCATTGTAACGGCGAATCTCCTCGACGATATGCGGATTCACCTGCTGTTCAATCGCCTCCGCCGCCACCCGCAATGCGTTCTTAATCGCGAGCGGTGAGCTCGCGCCGTGCGCGATAATGCAGATGCCGTTCACGCCAAGCAACGGCATGCCGCCGTACTCCTCGTAGTTCGTCCTCTTCTTGATCGTGCGAAACGCGTCCCGTGCGAGATAAGCGCCGGCCTGCCGTGCCTTCGAACGCGTTAACTCATGCTTGAGCCATTTGAAAATTGCGACCGCGATGGACTCGGATGTTTTCAAAATCACGTTCCCGACAAAACCGTCGCAAACCACCACCTCCACTGGATCTTCGAAGAGATGGCGGCCTTCAATGTTTCCGCGGAAGTTGAGCGAGGTTTGCTTCAGCAGCTTGAAAACTTCCTTCGTCAACTCGGTGCCTTTTACATCTTCCTCGCCCAGCGATATCAAGCCCACCGTCGGTTTTTTGTAACCGAGGACGTGGCGCGAATAAACCGAGCCCATAATGGCATATTGCAAAAGATGCTCGGGCCGCGCGTCCGTGTTTGCGCCCGCATCGATCAGAACAAAGACGTTGAATTGCGTCGGTAGAACGGCCGCGATCCCGGGCCGATCGATCCCTGGCAAAGTGCGCAGCTTGATCGTCGTCGCCGCGACCGCTGCGCCAGTGTGGCCGGCGCTCACAATCGCATCGGCTTGACCGTTCTTGACAAGATCGACCGCGCGACTGACCGACGAATCTTTTTTCCGTCGCACCGCTTCCACGGCGCGATCCCTCATCTCCACCACTTGCGAGGAATGGACAATGTCGATCCTCGAATCATTGCACCGATGCTTCTTTAGCTCCGTTTCGATTTTCGCAGAATCGCCGACTAGAAAAAGCTTGTTGATGTGCTGATACTCCCGCAGCGCCATGACGGCGCCACCAACTAAATTCGACGGGCCAAAATCCCCGCCCATCGCATCCAAGGCGATCTTCATCGAGTAGAAATGTTGCGAGCTTTAGCGGTTTTTTGCAAAACGAAAATCCAACGATGAATTGGGAGCGCGGGCTTCCAGCCCGCGGCGTTCAGCATCCTGCCGAGCAATTTTGTTGAGAAGCTCGATTGCTTCGTCGCAAGATGCGACGAAGAGCGCGCAAGATGCCCGCGATCCCAATTACTTCCCTTCGACGGTCAGGACTTGCCGTCCTTTATAATAACCGCAGGAGGGACAAGCGGTGTGTGATGCAACGGTGCTGCCGCATTGCGGGCATTTGCTGAGCTGCGGTGCATGCCAGCGGTTCGCGGCTTTGCGCGTGCGCAACCGCATTTTCGACGTCCTGCGTTTCGGAACTCCCATGGCTGGCGAGCACGGAAGCACATCGCAGGAAGAAAACAACGTCATCTGTGATTCGAGAATCGTGATTCGTATTCAACGATTCACGATTTAACGATTCAACTTCAACTTATCCAGCTCGCTCCAATCCAGTTTTCGTTTTGCTTCTCGCTCCGCAGCTTCAGCGCGCGCCGCATTGCAAACACGGCCGCCATTGCGGTCGCAACGCGGGTGGGCCGGCAGATTCAGCAAGAGATCTTCTCGTAGAAACGGCGTGAGATCGACCGTCTCTGGCCCGTGCAAGTCCGTGTGCAAGGCAAATGCAGGCACCTTGATCTCGTACACAAATTTTTCGAGACACGAGACACAACGCAGCTCCACCGGTTGCTTGAGCGATCCCTTCGCCCAAAGCGCCCCGGGCGAAATGCCGATGTCGATGTTGTAAGACAAAGGTCCAACGCACCGGATTCCCTCCGGCTCCAATTCCGGAATCGGGAAATCCTCATCGCCCGCCAGATGCAAACCTTCGGCTGGAATTTGTTTCAGATGAACTTTCATCGCGCGAATTTCCCGCTCAGCGCTTTGCCGACGACAGGCGGCACGAAACTAGAAACATCGCCGCCGAGGCGCGCGATTTCTTTGATGATCCGGGAGCTGAGGTAAGTGTATTCCTCTTTCGGCATCAGGAAAATCGTTTCCACGTTAGTCTCAAGTTTCCGATTCATCAGTGCCATTTGAAATTCGAACTCGAAATCGGAAACCGCGCGCAGACCGCGGATGACCGCGCTCGCTTTCTGCGCGACCGCGAATTCGACCAGCAACCCGTCGAACTGCGCAATCCGCACCTTGTTGATCTTGCCGGCCGTCTCTCGCAGCAGGTCGAGACGGTCCTGAAGCGAAAAGAGCGCCTGTTTCTCATCGTTCTGCGCGACTGCGACGATCACTTCTTCGAACAGTTTTCGTGCTCGCTCGATGACGTCGAGATGGCCGTTGGTCACGGGATCAAAGCTGCCTGGATAAATCGCGCGTCTCATGATGAAGAAAACGTTCAACTCCGAAAGCGTTCGGAGCAAGTTATTCAACGCGCAACGCTCAACCTGTACTCGTCGCTGTCCGGGGGACGCGGCGCGCGCGTGTATGTAATCTCCGCGCCGCGCTTCGCAGAGCGAAAGCGGCTACAGCGGGCGCGGTCCGCTCGCGCCTGTAAACATTTGCTGAATGAGCAGAGCGCTTCAGATTACTTTGGCTATGCTCGACCCCTCTTATCGCATCATCGGCGTGGCTACCACTTTCTCCCCGCGGTTCGAGCAAGTGCTCTCCGAAGCGAAACGGATTCGCGACCGTTTCGGCTCGCGTCTGAACTTGATCTACGTGGGTGAGCGCGATGCGGAGACGGCGCGGAAGTTTCGCGACGTGATGAGCCAGTTACAATTGCCGCCAGATTCTGCGATTCATTATCAAAAGGGCGATCCCGCGGAAGCTATTCTGAAAGCGGTCGCGGAGAACGATGTCGATCTTGTCGTCGCGGGCGCGCTCGAAAAAGAAGTCGTCCTGCGGCCTTTTCTCGGGAACGTCGCGCGGCGGCTGGTGCGGGAGGCGGCGTGTTCCGTCATGCTCTTTACCGCGCCGGAGCGGCCGCCGCGCCCGTTGCGCAAAATCGTTTTCGTGGCGTCGAATTATTCCGAGTACGAGCAGCAGGCTTTGGGTAGAACGCTGCATCTCGCCGCCCAAGAGTCGTGCGAACGGCTCTATGTCGTGCGCGTTTATACTACCTTCGATGAAGCGCGTGCCAGCTTGCGAGACGACGCAGGAGATGTTGCGCCGCGGCCGCGCACCTTTGAAGAGGAGGAAGCCGCTTTGGAAGAATTCATTCTCGCGGCCGGTCACACGGAAGTGCCGATCGAAGCGCGCTGCATCCGCGGAAATACCGGTTTCGCTGCGTCCGACTTCGTGCAATCGGTGGCGGCAAATTTGCTCGTGGTGCCCGTGCGGGCAAACGGCGATGCGAGCGAGCGATTGCCGAACAACATCGCGTGGATCACCGACGTTATCCCCTGCAATCTCTGGGTGATTCGCTGAGCGGTTGCCGATCTTTTTGATTTTCGATCTTGCGATGAGTCCCGAGCGCGCCTTTGAGCCCTATGGCTTGGCGCATCTCACGGTCATTTTCCTGACAATCGCCCTGCCCTTTGCGCTGGCCGCGGTTGTGCGCCGGGCAAAATCGAGCCGCCTCGAACGCGCGATCATCGCCACCCTCTCCGCGCTGCTCGTGCTCAATTACGCTGTCTATTTAATTCTTGTGCGGAACGTCAGCGTGATGAGTTGGCAGCAAATGTTGCCGTTGCAACTCTGCGATTGGGGAATGGTCGTAGTGATTGTGGCGATGTGGAGCGGAAATCAGCGCTGGTTTGAGGTCGCATATTTTTGGGGAATCGGTGGCACGCTGCAAGCGGTGCTCACCCCAAATCTGGCCTTCGGCTTTCCGGACTTTCGCTTCTTCTGCTTTTTCATTTCGCACTCTGGCATCATCATCGGCGTGATTTTCCTGATGCGAACACGCGGATACCGGCCGCGTTTTATGTCGATCGTGCGCACGTTTGCGTGGTCGGAATTTTATTTTGTCGTCACAATTATTGCCGACGAGCTGACCGGTTATAATTACGGATTTCTGCTGCATAAACCGGAAGCGTTTTCCATTTTGAGTTTTCTCTCAGACTGGCGGCCGCTTTATTTGCTCCAGATGCACGGAGTCGCGTTGCTCTTTTTCCTCGGGCTCTATGCGCCGTTTGCGATTGTCGATCTTATCGCGTGGTCACGATCTGCCGCGCGATCATGATGCTTGTCATTCCGAGCGGAGCGAGGAACCTCTCATTCTCGCGCGGCGGCTCCGAATCAGCACTTGGTTGATCAACGCCATGATGTTGTGGACATCCGCTTTTGGTTTGAGTGATCTTGGACATATTGAGGGGTCCCTCGCTTCGCTCGGGATGACCCGCTGAGTAAATCGTGGATGTGAAAATAAAGCTGCTGAAAATTGGCTCGGTCACAATCGCTGGAAAACGCCCCGCCTTTATTCTCGGACCATGCGTCATCGAGTCGGAAAAATTCGTTTGGCGAATGGCACGAAAGATTTTCCAAATCTGTGCGGCGGAAGACGTCGATTTTATTCTCAAAGCTTCCTACGACAAGGCGAACCGAACTTCGGTGCGTTCGTTTCGCGGAATCGGTGTGCGCGAAGGCTGCCAGATTTTGTCGGCCATCGGCCGCGACTTAAAAATTCCAGTCACAACCGACGTGCATTCGCCCGCGGAAGCCGCGATCGCCGGGGAAAAGATCGACCTGTTGCAAATTCCCGCGTTTCTCTGCCGTCAAACGGATTTGCTCCGGGCCGCGGCCGAAACCGGTCGCGCGATCAATGTGAAGAAAGGTCAATTTCTTGCACCCTGGGACGTGAAAAACGTCGCGGAAAAGCTCACTGCGTTTGGAAACGAGAAATTTTGTTTCACGGAGCGCGGCACGACCTTCGGTTACAACAATCTCGTCGCCGATATGCGCTCGCTCTATTGGATGCGCGACGCTGGTTATCGCGTGATTTTCGACGCGACGCATTCGGTGCAACGGCCGGGCGGAGCAGGGGACGCCACATCCGGTGATGGCGAACTGGCGCCGGTGCTGGCGCGCGCGGCGATGGCCGCTGGTTGCGACGGAATCTTTATGGAAGTGCATGAAAATCCGGCGCGCGCTTTGTCGGATGGGCCCAATCAGATTCCCCTAAAAAATTTGCCGAAGCACTTGCGCATGTTAAAGGCTATTCATGCTGCCGTCTCGTAGCGGTCGCTCCGCAAACTGGAGCTGGTTCATTTGGCTTTTATCGATCTTGTCCTCGTCGATCTTGATTTCGACTGGGCCTGCTTTGGCCAAATCAAAAGGCGGCAAGAAAAGCAAACTCGTCAGTGCCACACCGAGTGCTTC
>Ga0184619_10000152_pt1 | contig 22555 bp, 19 predicted proteins | sample PLM0_60_b1_FD_133146 | JGI IMG/M metagenome (GOLD analysis project Ga0184619, IMG submission 133146) | Groundwater sediment microbial communities from an aquifer in East River, Colorado, USA - PLM0_60_b1 | ecosystem: Environmental > Terrestrial > Soil > Riparian zone | place: USA: East River...
AATGGGAACGATGATCACTTGGGTTGGTGAAATCTTAGGAGGAAGTATTAGACCCTTATCATCTCCGTGGACCATTATTAAGGCACCAATAACTCGCCAGGAAATCCCCCATGATGTTTGCCACACAAATTGTTCATTGGTGTATTTATCTAGAAATTTAATCTCAAATGGTTTTGAGAAGTTCTGACCTAAATTATGTGACGTAGCCATTTGCAATACCTTGCCATCCGCCATTAACGACTCTAGGCAGGTAGTGTATTTTGCTCCTACAAATTTCTCCTTATCTGATTTCAATCCAGAAATAGTTGGAATTGCAAGATATTCTTCTATTAAATACTTATAAACGTCAAGTATCATCCTAACTTCCTTATCAGCGTCGCTTTCATCAGTGTGTGCTGTATGTCCTTCCTGCCAAAGAAATTCTGAATTTCTAATTAAGGGTTTGGTTGATTTAATTTCAGCTCGCAAGGCACTATTCCAAAAATTTAATTTTAGCGGTAAATCTCTGTAACTAGATATCCATTTTGAGAACATAGAATATGCAAGTGTCTCTGAAGTTGGTCTAACTGCTAATTTTTCGCCAAGATCACAATCACCTGATCTTGTCACCCAAAACACTTCTGGCATAAATCCATCGAAATGATCCTTCTCCTTAGTAAGGAGACTTTCAGGGATTAATACAGGTAGAAAACCATTTTTATGTCCTGTTCTCTTTAATTCATTATCAAGTATTTCTTTAATGATTTCCCATATGGCATAACCGTATGGGCGAAGGACTATGAATCCTTTACTTGGTGAATAGTCTGCTATACCTGATTTGAGTACGCATTGAGTATACCAATCACTGAAATCAAATGACTTCTTTACTGTTATGCCTAATTCTTTAGTCAAGTTGCATTACTACAACGATTGTTGAGAAATTATGACAAAGGTTCTCCCTTACAATAGACTTTACCCATAACTCTACTATGGAAGTTACTGCATACATAACACTGTATGAAACCCAATTCTTTTTCAAAAACTGGACAATCAACAGCTTCAAGCTTCATTTTCTTTAACATCTTCGGACTCACACCCTTTAACTTTAGCTTGCCCTTTTCATCCATCATTCCAATAGCTTGCAATTCTGACTTCGCCTTATCATCTAATTTGATACTTTTCTCAACTCCCTTTACAGGAACAATGTATTTTGTCTCAGGACTTTCCGCAGACATGAATAATTAATGGTATTTCGTTCGTGTATATGATGCTTGCTATCTGTATACTATCTGTATAGGGTGTAAAATATTAATAATCTCAAGGCGAACTATCGAGCTAGCCATTATATTACAGTCTAAAAACAAACTTGACAATATGAAATGATTATTTATTTGATGTTCGTAAAATAAGATATGGATGATTATTATAAAGTTCTTGAGCTCAACAAGAATGCTTCAATAGATGAGATAAGAAAATCATTTAGAGCACTCGCATTGAAATATCATCCAGATAAAAATAAGAACGTAGGGTCCAAGGAAAAATTCATGAAAGTCGTCGAGGCGTATGAAGTATTATCTGATTCAAATGGTAAGAAAAACTATGATGAATCGATTACTATTAAAAAGAATACTCCAAAATATGACTTTTCTTGGACACCTTCGGCGGATTTTGAAAAGGTTTATAGCTACACTAGAATTAAAAACACATACGTTGGTGGAGGTATATGGGATATTGGAGAAAAGGCTTCAAAGGCAATGTGGAAAGCAACGATTATACTTCTTGCTTCACTTGCTTCAATGGCCCTATTGATACTGTTCCTCCCATAGATAGATTCAGATCATGGTTATTTGCGCTTTTTGAAAGTCATCTGTTTATTTTTAATAGAGTATTTATACCAAAAAAAAGCTGCAAGCCCTAAATTTGCCACTGAAGTGAGTAAGAAAATTGGCGAATTAGTCTGAATAAAAATCGCAATTCCATAAATCCCAACAATTGTTGCGACTATAGAAAATAACTTTAACTGATTGCTTGATATTGGCAACCTTATTCAAAGGTTTCAATCAATATAAAAGTCAAACTAATTATGCAATAAATTGAGTTTATTTTCTTTTTGTCTTGCTTTATACTTATCCAAAATCGAGTCTAACCTATAGCGCATTGAATATTGGAATCTGTTCCCTTTTATGTTGAGATTTTTTTATCATGTTAGTTATTAATTTTATCTTAATCTTGCTTTGTTTACAGTTATTCAAATCATTCTTTAGATAGCATTGCAAGATAGTATCTATCTCGTGATATGATAGTCCAATTTCTTTTTCTGCTACATGCCCTCTCCAAAACCTAGGGCTGCTTGCTTGATTTACAATTTGCTCTGAGAGACCTAAATGCTTTCCTAACATTTTGACTTGGCTCTTGAACAGTCCTCCAAGAGGAAGTATATCAGCTGCACCATCACCGAACTTAGTAAAATAGCCTATCAACAATTCACTCTTGTCCGAAGTTCCTAGAACTAGAAGATTACTGATAGCCGCATAATGGTATAGAAATGCCATCCTCAGTCTTGCAGAAAGATTTCCAGCGGATAGTTTGTCCTTTGGTAAGTTGTTTAGCAAAATTTTTTTTGCACGTTCAAAATGAATTTCCTTAGATTTAATATTCATCTCGTTAGCCAGGTCACGAGCATTGTCGATGTCCTTTTTCGGCGTAAGTCCTCTTTCTGGCATAATTAATCCCATTATCTTATTTCTTTGAATGGATCTTGACGCTAATACGAGACAAACCGAAGAATCAAGACCGCCGCTAAGCCCCATGACTACACCGTTTTTCTTCCTCGATCTTACTTGTTCTGAAATAAATCTTGTAATTTCGTCTATGATTGTGTTGTAGTTTAAGTTTAGAAAATCTTCAGACATTGCTATTTTGCAACTGGGGGTTTGGAAAATCTGTTGCTTTGATTTAAATGATAATCAATTGGTAATCTGGGATCTTTTTGCTTACCCGTCAGTATTCCTACTACAACATCATCCTTTTTTATGATCTCCTCTTTCCTGAGCTTCCTTATTCCTGCAGGAACGGCACCCGATGCCATTTCGCAATCAAATCCGTTTAGTCCTACTAAGGCCATTCCATCACTCATTTCATTATCAGAAACTTGTGTAACAATGCCGTTAGTAAAGTGTATAGATCTTAATGCCTTGATCAAATTTGTAGGTTTACCTATTTGTATTGCAGTGGCTTTGGTACGTGGCTTGATACCTTTCTTGTCTTTTTCATCATAATATTCTTTAATTAGACTCAGGTCAGGTCTTCCATTATTCCATTCTAGTTTCTTATCTCCAAACAAACCGTTAGTTAATTCATAAAAGGTATTTGCTCCTTCTGCATTGACCACAAGTAGTCTTGGAATTTTTTTTATCCATCCGAGGTCGTATAGTTCCATTATGGCCTTTCCACAACTAGAAGTATTTCCTAATGCACCGCCAGGATATACTATCCAATCCGGTGGATTCCAGTCAAGGTATTCTAGAGCTCTGTATAGTATTGTTTTTTGCCCTTCTATCCTAAATGGATTAATAGAATTTACCGTGTACGCACCTAGTTCTTGGGCTTCTTTCAGTGAAAATGCTAGAGCGTCATCAAAGTTGCCATCAATCTCAATTACTTGTGCACCAAATTGGAATGATTGGCCAAGTTTGCCAGGCGCTATTTCTCCTTTTGGAACAAACACCTCACATTCAATATTTTCATTTGCAGCATACATTGCAGCAGATGCTGACGTATTTCCCGTAGAGGCACAGATGATTTTATTCATATTTATCATTTTAGCATGTGTCACAGCAGTCGACATTCCATTGTCTTTAAATGAACCACTAGGATTGTAACCTTCAGGTTGTAATAGAAGGAAATCGTTATCAATTAGGCAATATTCTGAAACCCTTTTCATTTTGTAAGGTTTAGATTGCCTGCCTTCAGAACCATCAAGTGAAACCAGAATTTTGGAGCATTGTTCAAAATCCTCTGTATCCAGGTTGGCAAAGTTAATTAGTTCTCGAAATCTCCATACTCCACTTTCATTGTAGATGTTTCCCCCATGGTTTCTACGTTGATAGAATGTTTGGATTAGTTCGCGAGAAAAATTTTTTTGATAAATAATGTCCAAAAATGAACCGCATTTACAAACAAGTATGTTGTTATTAATTTCATAAGTAAGATTACATGTAGGGTTAATGCATTTCTTAAATGGATTGTCTCCCATGCCAGCCATGAATTATTTCCTAAAAAAAAGATATTTAGACGTTTACTGCTTTTGCAATTAGAATATTAGTGAATTCAAACAGGTGGGAAAGCTCCGCAAGTATAACAATACTTTGGATATGATAAACAAGAGCTGCAGAACAAACACCTAAGTGAATCACACGATTGTTTGGCAGGGCATCCAAAAAATGATTTGTAGATCCTATAATAATAGAGATGTTCTTTGTCTCTGACAATCACATTATCGAGAGCTACAATTTTAGATTCCTTTTCAAATTCTTCGTGATCGATAAGATCTCCAAATTTATTTGAAATTTCTTCAAATCCGGAACCTTCTTCCAAAGCCATCTTATTTCTCCATACTGTTGGTCCAAGTTCTTTTTCAAAGGCCTTCCTTAAAATGAATTTTCCCCACTTTTTACTCTTGTATTCTCCTACCTTATCATTTATGTCAATTGAAGTTGCCAAATCATAAAGTGGATTTTCTAGGTATGGAGTATTGACGGTTATTCCCAGCGTCTCTCCTATCTTTCTTGAAGAAAATCTCATTATTTTCCACAGTTCAATTAAAATTTCCTGCAATTTTCTTAGGTCTGCAAAATATCTTTTAAGATAATTATATCCAGCAAATAATTCATCTGCACCATCTCCAGTAACTATGCCATCGTAACCATGATATTTTGCCTCCCTCATGCCAAAGAAAATAACCGAAGAATTTCTTATTTCCAGTGGATCGAAGGTCTTGAATGTTTTAATAATGTTCGGGACTATTCTAACGATGTCCTCAAAATCAACAACACACTCAATATGATTTTGACTATATTTTTTTGCTATGCTCTTAGCATATTTTAGATCTTGTGAGTTGGGACCTAAGGAGGTTACAATACTTAATTTAGGTCTCATCAAGTAACATAAGACACTACTATCCAATCCGCCGGACAAAAGTAACGAATTATCAAGGTATTTACTCACAATTTTTTTTAAATTTCGCTTTAACACCCTCTCTGCGTACGACGATAACAAAATATGATAAGAACGTATGATAATTACAAATAAAAATTTGGCTATGATGTAGTAAAAATCTATTTTATTGTAGTGGTTCCATTGTGTTCACGTAATAATTCTAAACCTTCCTTGGTGATGTGGTACTGCTTCGATTTTTTTATTACATATCGAACCATTCTACCAAGATGATAGTAGATTGAACCTGTAGACAGGTGAGTCGCATATTTTATTTCAGAAAACCGCGCTGCGCCATTGCTATCTACAATGGCTTGCAAAATCTTAATTCTTGTTCTCCTAGCGCGGAGCTGCGTCTCACCTATCAACGAAAATTTTATGTTAATAAATTATTTATGTTTTTCTAAATAAATATTTTAAAATAATTACAAAAACTTGAGTGATATCTACTATTAGTTAAAAATTAATGGGCATTTTCCCAGGACTTTACCTTTTTGAGCACTTCTAATTCAAAGCTTCACAATATTTGGACCACAATATAAATAGAAATGATATCTACCATAACATAATGCCCATTGATCCCGTATGCGGAATAGAAATGGATGAAGACCTGGCCACTATTCATGAGTATGATGGAAAGAAATACTATTTTTGCTGTGAGGGTTGTAGGAGCATCTTTTCTAGAAAGCCTGGAAAGTACTCAAAAAAATAACTTATTGTAACTGATGATTGTTATATGAATTAGTTTTTCTTGTCATAACTAATTAACCTAACAAAAGATATTCCTAATTATGAGTAATTCACCATTGTCATACTACAATATTGAATTGGTTTGCAACAAATGTGGGAATTTGAACAATAGAATGTCGAATTTAAAATCTGTTCGTGATATGTTAAAGCCTATTAACAGTATATGCAAGAATTGCGGAATTTCATTAAATCCATTTGACTTTGTCATATCTGCTGAAAGAAGATATGAAAAATTTGTCTAAAATTTACTAACAAATATGCTGTATGGTTTAAAACTAGACACTGGAAAGTAGGAAATGTGAAATACTATCTTCAAGTACTTGCTAGTAATTAGCCTCTTTTGGGCGTTACAAGTTCAAAATCGTTCTCACCAGTTATCTTGTAATAAGAATCAGCAAGATCGGTAAATAATCCCACTTCTATGACACCTGGAATATTTTTTATGTCCCTTTCAGTTTCTTTTAAATTATCATATTTTGGTAACAACGTGTCGTAAATTATGTTGCCATTTTCAGTTATGAATGGATAGCTTTTATCCAACATACGCATCTTCGGTAAACCTCCAATTTGCTTCAGTTCCTTCATTACAAAATTTCTTCCAAATGGAGTAACCTCTACGGGAACTGCGATAGTAAATTTGTCAACAAATTTCTTAGCCTGAGCAACAATTACAAATTTTTGTGAAGATGAAATTAGGATTTTCTCCCGTAAAAGAGCACCCCCTCCTCCTTTTATCATATTGTAATCTGAATCTATCTGATCAGCACCATCCAAGACAACATCAATTATTGCAGTACTGTTTTGATCCACTATTTTTAACCCTATGGATTCGGATACAATTCTTATTTGAAGAGATGTTACAATAAATTCCAAAGAATCTTTATATTCCAAGAGCCCAAAATTGCGGACAATTTTTTCTACCGTGCTACCACTGCCCAGTCCTATAGTACTTCCTTCAGCAATGTATCTCTTGAAAAAATCCTGTGAAAGTTTGATGTATTTGTTATCTTCAGTAAACCGATCATTATTCTGACTGGATCTCATGTGATTAAATGAAACTATTTTTGTCTACTTTAATCTTTACAAGAAATTTCAATAGGCCAAGTTATTCGCATACATTACCTTTCTTCGTGTAAAAGCCGTAACTGACAAACCAAACAAATGCGTCTAATTAAAGTGACAACGAGTATATATACGAAGTCTCAATGAATATTCGTACAATGTCTGAAATGAGTGGTGCTAAAGCACTAATGTATTCCCTGGAAAAAGAAGGTGTTGACATAGTTTTTGGACTTCCAGGGGGGGCAAATCTCCCAATTTACGATGCACTCGTTGACGCTCAGTTTAGGCACGTTTTGGTAAGACATGAACAATCTGCCGCTCATATGGCTGATGGTTATGCCAGAATAAAGAGGAAGGCCGGCGTCTGTTTAGCGACGTCGGGACCAGGTGCAACAAACTTGATTACAGGAATAGCTACTGCCTATGCAGATTCTTCACCGCTAATTGCAATAACTGGACAAGTACCTTTGAACATGATTGGAAAAGATGCCTTTCAGGAAACTGATATTATTGGTGTTGCTAATCCATGCACAAAATATGCCTTTCAACCCAGATTTGCAACTGAGATTCCAGAGGTTGTAAAAAAATCATTCTATATTGCAGAAAGTGGTAGACCTGGACCAGTTCTAATTGATATACCAAAAGATGTGCAACAGGACGTTACCGAAATACAATTTCCAGATCTCATAAAAGTGAGAGGATACAAGCCTACAGTTGATCCGAATTTGTCTAATGTTGGAAAGGCCGTTGAACTATTAGTCTCCTCTCAACGCCCAATTATTATGGCAGGTGGCGGAGTTATTTTGTCAGGTGCTTTCTCCGAACTTCAGGCGGTAGCTGAACTAATTATGGCCCCCGTTGTTACTACATTTAAGGGCAAAGGAGCATTTCCTGAAAATCATCCTCTAGCCATGGGTCCTATAGGGATGCATGGACATGCCGAAGCAAATAGAATTATACTTGAAGCAGATTGTATACTTGCAGTTGGCGCAAGATTCTCAGATCGTTCGGTTGGAAGGTTCGATGAATTTGGTAAGGGTATGAATATCATACATCTTGATATAGATCCAGCTGAAATTGGAAAAAACAAGTCAGTAGATATTGCCATTGTTGGCGATGTAAAATCTGCACTCAGAACTATGGTTAAGATGTTATCAAAGGTAGTTACCAAGAAAAGTAGTGAGAATCCTTGGCTTAAGAGAAGGAAAGAGCTGATCGATTATTTTTCACAAAATATTAAAGATTACCCTAAAGAGTTGACTGCCAGGAAAGCACTGAAAAAATTGAGAGAATTCTTGCCTCCAGAGTCAATAGTAACAACAGAAGTGGGTCAGTGCCAAATGTGGACCTCACTACACTTTGATGTTATCTCACCTGGAACCTTTTTTAGCTCAACTGGATTGGGAACAATGGGATTTGGCTTTCCAGCATCAATTGGAGCAAAGGCTGCTAGACCAAATGTACATGTTGTAGATATTGCAGGTGATGGATCGTTTAACATGACTGAAAATTCTTTAGCAGTTTCTGTGTTAGAAAATCTACCCGTAATAGTATTTTTGTTGAATAATGATATGCTAGGAATGGTTGCACAATGGCAGAGAACTTTTTATGACAGGAGATACATGGGCGTTCATCAAAAAAATTGTCCTGATTATGTCAAGATTGCAGAAGCATATGGAGCAAATGGATTGAAAGCTCAATCAATGGGCGAGTTAGAAAAAGCGATTAAAAGCGCACTCCGAACTGACGTTGCAACGGTGATTGACATTACAATCGACCCCGAAGAGGACGTATATCCCTTTGTTGCTCCAGGTACTGGACTCAAAGATATGATAACAGGTGCATGATAAATGAGCTCAAAAGAATACAGGAACAAACCACTGTATATCATTTCGTCTCTGGTTGAAAATAAACCAGGAGTCCTATTTCGTATCACCAATCTCTTTCGTGCAAGAAGTTTCAATATTGAAAGTATAACAGTAGGAATTACCGAAAAACCGGATCTATCCAGAATGACGATTACAACAAGGATAGACGAAGCTATTCTTGATCAACTAGTGAAACAGTTAAGAAAACTTATTGACATTGTGGAAGTAGAGGTTCTAGACGTAAACAATACTGTTTATAGAGAGTTAGCCCTGATAAAGATAAGAGCGAAAGATTTTACGAATAGAAATGAAATTATAAATTTTGCAAATGTCTTTAGAGCAAATATCTTGGACATTGGGAAGGAATCTGTAACGGTGGAAGTTATCGGAACACCCGATAAAATAGATGCATTTAAGAATCTAATCATACAATATGAAATCGTTGAGATGGCACGGACCGGTGTTTCCGCACTTCAGCGAGGAGAATAATCTATGGAATCTCAAAAAGTAAGGATATTTGATACCACATTGAGAGATGGTGAGCAGACTCCAGGGGTTTCTATTACTCCAGAAAAAAAATTGAATATTGCAATTAAACTTTCGGAACTCGGGGTCGATACAATCGAAGCCGGATTTCCAGTAGTATCTGACGGTGAAAAGGAAGGAATAAAGAATATTGTAAAACAGAAATTAGATACGGAAGTCTGTGCCCTGGCGAGAACTGTTCAATCAGACATAGATTCAGCAATAGACTGTGGCGTCAATTATGTTCACACCTTTATTGCGACCTCGGATATTCATATGCAATACAAATTAAAAATGTCTCGCCAACAAGTCCTGGAAAAAGCATTATGGGCAGTCGAGTACGCAAAGACCCATGGATTAAAAGTAGAGTTTTCTGCAGAAGACGCTACTAGATCTGATAGGAAATTCCTTATTGATGTCTTTAAGGCAGTGACTGAAGCGGGTGCAGATAGGATAGATATTCCAGACACCGTTGGATATTCGACCCCAGAATATATTACATCACTAGTTCAGGAAATAAGATCAAAGATGGATAACCCAATTAGTGTTCATTGCCACAATGATTTTGGTCTAGCAGTAGCAAACTCTATTGCTGCAATTAATGCAGGAGCAGCTTGTGCACATGTTACCATTAACGGACTAGGTGAAAGGGCAGGAAATGCTTCTCTAGAAGAATTCGTTATGGCATTACAATGTTTGTATTCTAAAAAACATAATATTAAAGTAAACTTGCTATATGAAATTTCAAAATTCGTCTCAAATACAATGGGTGTTATAGTTCAACCTAATAAGGCGATAATCGGAGAAAATGCCTTTGGACATGAATCCGGCATTCACACACACGGCATCATAAATAATCCCCTAACTTATGAACCAATTAGTCCTGAGTTAGTTGGTAGAAGAAGATGGCTTCAAGCAGGGAAACATGCAGGGGCGCATGGGATTCGAGCAATTTTGAGTGATTTTGGCATTCAACCTGACGAGGAACAGTTACATAAAATTATTGAAAAGCAAAAAAACGTAGCTGATACAGGTAGATCGATTACTACTTCACAACTCTTGTCAATTGCAGGTGAGGTAATGGGCAGTACCAAATTTGAAGAGAAATTCAAGCTTTATGATTTTCATATTGTTACTGGCATGAATATCATTCCCACGGCAGTAATTAGATTGAATACACATGGAAAAGACTTGGTGGCGTCAGAAACTGGTGTTGGCCCTGTAGATGCAGCACTTAAAGCAATACAAAAAATTGCAGTAGATATGGCAAATATTCGTATTAGAGAATTTCGCCTTGAGTCTATTACAGGAGGATCAGACGCAATGGCAGAAGTTACTATAAAGACAGAAGATTTAGATGGTAACGTTGTTTCTTCCCGAAAATCAGGCGAAGATGTAGTAGTGGCATCAGTAGAAGCAATGGTAGATGCAATAAATAAACTAATGTTAAGAAAGGTACTGTACTCAAAAAATTAAAATCTATTTAGTTTAGGTCATATGTATTGACGAGATATACAATTTCCTTAGTTAATGGCGATGGAATTGGTCCTGATCTTGCCAATTCCGGACAGATACTACTCGAAAAGATTAGTGACTTTTCTGGGATAAAGCTTGAAATAGTTAACGTAGAAGCAGGAGACAATGCCTTGATAAAATACGATAAAGCTCTGCCTGATTTTTCATTTGATAGTATTAAAAAATCAGATGTTTGTCTTAAGGCACCTGTAGGAGAACATGCAGCGGATGTAATTCTTGTCCTACGGCGATATTTTGATCTTTATGCTAACATTAGACCGGCAAAATCGTACCCGAATGTAAAATCTCTGCATCCATCTGTGGATCTAGTAATTGTCAGAGAAAATACTCAGGATGTTTATTTGGGATGGGAATTTCCCATAGGAGATGATGCCGTGATAGGTTTAAGATTAACAACCGCAGAAGCGTCAAGAAAAATCGCAGAATATGCTTTTGAAGAAGCGTTAAGGAGAGATGATAAAAAAAGTGTTGTTTGTGTTCACAAGTCAAATGTTATGAGAGTCGGTGATGGTATGTTCTCTAAAATTAGTAAGGATATTGCAAAGAAATACCCTGACGTGGACTTTAGTGAATCGTATGTTGACGCATGCGCTATGAATTTGATTAGAAGTCCTCAAAAATTTGACGTGCTCTTGACAACAAATTTGTTTGGAGATATCCTGTCAGATGAGGCTGCGCAAGTTGTTGGTGGCCTGGGATTAGCTCCTGCAGGAAATATTGGTAAAAAATTTGCTATATTTGAGCCCGTTCACGGAGCTGCGTTTGATATTGCAAATAAGAATATTGCAAATCCTTCATCTATGTTCTTATCTATAAAAATGATGTTCGAGTGGCTCGCTAGTAAAAACAAGAATACCGAGAGAGGCAGTCTTATTGACTTAGGAAAAAAAATAGAAAAAACATTGACAAGTCTACTTGAAGAGAATGTAAAAACAATTGATATGGGTGGTAACATGCATACTGACGAATTTACAAAAATGTTTGTATCTAAATTAATTTCGTAATATGCCTAATCTTGTTAATGTGATTCGCAATCGTTATTATTGATTCTTACAATTAGATGACTTGTATTGTAATTAAATCTAAAATAATGCTAAATTTGTTATACTTCATTCTCAAGTGGGGCTTGACAGAATTCTGTCAAAACACCATTCATTGATTTTGGATGGATAAAGGTTATTTTCCTTCCATATGAACCAGTTCTAATGTTTCCAATCATCCTAGTGCCATTGGAAATTGCTCTTTCAACATCATTATCAATGTTATCTGCAGTAATCGCTATATGGTGAATTCCCTCGCCACGATCTGTCAAGAATTTTTTTATTGGACTGTTGTCTGCAGTCGGTTCCATTAATTCTATTCTCGTATCCTCTAATCTCAAGATAGCGACTTTGACGCTTTCTGTAGGAACTTCTTCAATGTCAATTTTATCAATTTTCAGAATCTTTTCATAGTTCTTTAATGCTTCACTAACATTATTCACAGCTATGGCTACATGATCAACTCTCATATCATATCATCCTCAAAATGAGAATTTTGGTTCATATTTGCCAAAAATATCAACAAAAACATCGCTTATTTCTCCTAATGTAACATGACCCTTTACAGCAGAAATAATATGAGGCATCAGATTTTCGTCTTGCTTTTCAGCAAGTCTTCGTAATTTGTTCAATCCAAAACTTACTTTAGTTTGATCTCTGTTTTTCTTGAATTCTTTTAATTTTTTGACTTGACGTATCTCTATTTCAGGATCAATAGTATTCAATTTTGGTTCGACATCATTTTGATCTTGAAATTTGTTTACACCTACAATTATACGATCATTATTGTCTATTTCTTTTTTTAACTGGTAAGCATTACGTCTTATTTCCTCCTGAAAGAAACCTTTTTCTATTGCTTCTAGAGATCCACCAATCTTTTCTATTTTCTTGAGATATTTTTCAACTCCTTGTTCTATCTCAAATGTCAGATATTCAAGATAATGCGATCCTGAGAGAGGATCGACAGTCTTTGTTACTCCTGTTTCATTACCAATAATCTGCTGAGTTCTTAATGCTACCTTAACGGATTCTTCAGTTGGAAGAGCCAATGCCTCGTCTCTAGAATTTGTGTGTAATGATTGACATCCACCCAATACGGCTGACAAGGCTTCGAGTGTGACCCTCGCTATGTTGTTATCCACTTGCTGTGCCGTCAAGGACTCACCGCTAGTCTGAACATGAAAACGCAAGTGAGCTGATTTATCACTCTTGGCACCGAATCTTTCTTTCATTATTTTTGCATAGATACGACGTGCTGCTCTAAACTTGGCTACCTCTTCAAAGAATTCCATAGTACAGCAGAAAAAGAACGATAAACGCGGAGCAAATTCATCAACTTTTAATCCTCTTGATACACACGTATTGATATATTCTATTGCATTGGCGAATGTAAAAGCCAATTCTTGGATAGCATTTGAACCTGCTTCACGCATATGATAACCAGAGATACTTATTGGGTACCAATGTGGTACATGCATTGAACAATACTGAATCATATCACCGATAATTCTCATTGACTCCCTTGGAGGATAAATGTAGGTATTACGTGCAATATACTCCTTTAAGATATCATTTTGCGTAGTACCTCTCAAGCTGTTAGATGAGACTCCCTGAGATTCTGCAACTACGATATAAAGAGCCAATAGAGTTGAGGCGGTTGAATTTATTGTCATCGAAGTACTAACCTTCTCTAGAGGAATATTTTGAAAACAAGTCATCATGTTATCTATGGAGCTAATTGCAACTCCAGTTCTTCCGACTTCACCCTGTGAATACGGATTGTCTGAATCTCTCCCAGTTTGAGTTGGTAGGTCAAAAGCTAGGGAAAGTCCTGTCTGCCCGTGCTCTAACAAGAATCTAAATCTCTTGTTAGTTTCTTCCGCACTTCCAAATCCGCTGTACTGTCGCATAGTCCAAAGTCTTTCTCGATACATGTTGGGATAAAGTCCCCTTGTATACGGAAATTTACCTGCTTCCTCCTCATTATGCTTGATTTTCACAAGATCTTTTGAAGAAAAAATTCTTTTTACAGGAATACCTGAATCAGTTTTGATTTTTTTTATCTCTTGTTTTGCCATTCTTCAATCTCCTATACAATAATCTTATTAGCAAAATTTAAAGCTGCGTTGTAGGGTTCTACTTCCTTTTTTAGTATTTTGTTTACAAGTTTCTTGTACTCTTGACTATTCATTATTTTTTCAATAGATTTTTGTTTAATTACGTTTAAAATCATATCTTTCAATTCATTCTCTAGTATCAATTTTTCTCTTGCCTCATATTTCTCATCATCTAATAATTTGACGAGCGAATTTGTCAATTCGTTAATTCCTTTTTTCATCTTTGCTGAACATTTAAACACCAATTTTTTATTATTACCAACCAGGTCGAAAATAATATTGTATAATATTGTTGCTCCTTCCAAATCTGACTTATTTACCACATAGATATCTCCTATTTCTGTTAGTCCTGCTTTTATTGCCTGTATGCTGTCACCGGTTTGCGGATTGAAGATAACTACTGTAATGTTTACAGCCTTTGAGATTTCAATTTCTAGCTGACCTGCGCCTACACTCTCTACTAATATTAGATTATATCCAGCTGCATCCAATATTCTCACCACATTTCTAAGTGATCTTGTAATGCCACCTTCAGCACCCCTTGATGCCATACTTCTTACGTAAATTTCGTCGCTAATTGTCATCATTCGCACCCTATCTCCCAGCAAGGCGCCACCAGTTATTGGACTCGATGGATCAACTGCTATAACTGCTACTTTGTATCCAAGAGAGTGGAACTCTGCTGCCAATTTTCCTATTAGGGTACTTTTACCAGAGCCCGCTGATCCAGTAAAGCCTATAGTTTTGGCGTTCCTTGTTTTCTTAAAAATCTCGTGAATTATTTTTACCGAATCCGGTTCATTATTATCAACTATAGAGATTGCTCTCGAAATTGATCTTTTGTCTCCTTTTAGAATTCCAGCTACTAGCTCCGACACGAATGATTTAGCTGCAAATTTAAGTATTAAAAGTTACTTGTAAATGCTAAGTTACCACTATATTGCATGCTGAAATTGACAAAAAATTTTAAACCTCCACTATAAATTTTAAGATATATGTCTACATCTACACATGACAGAAAAAAACCGATAAGGGTTCTTGTGTCTAAACTAGGGCTGGACGGTCATGATCGTGGAGCATTAGTAATATGCAGAGCTCTCAGAGATTCTGGAATGGAGGTAATATATTCTGGTCTATTCTGTACCCCTGAACAGGTCGCAAAGATTGCTATTGATGAAGATGTTGATGTCATTGCAATGAGTTTGTTGAATGGGGCTCACTTAACATTATTTCCTAGGGTTGCAAATCTCTTACAGGAACGCGGTGTTAATGACGTACTTTTGATCGGCGGAGGAGTCATACCAGGCAAGGATAAAAAGATACTTGAAGAAAAAGGAGTAAAGGGTAATTTTGGACCAGGAACACCACTAGACGTAATTATCGAATTCATTCACAATAATTTAAAAAAATAACACAAATTATAACAATTTTTATATCTTAGTCTCTTATTAAGAACGAACAGTAGGTGTTTAATCCGAAATCAACATACCTATCAGAACTCGAATTAACGTTTTACCATTTAAATGAGCTATAAAAACCAACCATACTATTCTTTATGGATATCTTTAAAATGCAAATCTAGATCATCTTGTGTAGGATATAACAAGCCGCATTCTTTGCATTTGAAATTTTTTGTCACAAAATATTAAATGCAACATAGGACATATAGCTTACAGTTGTTAATAAGCTTGATTCTGGCATTTAAAATTTGATCTATTTTGGCGGCTATGGGAATTGAAAATATTTCAATCATCATATGATAAACAGTAGGTATTAGATTTCTCCATAATGTAAATAATCAAAATTCTAAGAAATTTATTGGAAATAACTAGAGAGCAAGAGAAATGTTCTCAAATTAGAAACTTTAAAAAATATGTTAAACCATAATATATTATGAAGTGTAATATATCCCAAATATATGTGGATAACTTGATGCTGGTTTAGGTTTAATTTTGAAGCTCCGAGGTATTATGATTGAATATTAATAGAGCGTTTTGGTACATATATTTGACGAGATCGACAGGAAATAATTAAATTATATTCAGTTAGGCTTTTCCTTTTTGAGATATATTGATTAACACGTATAAAAATCGCGTTTGAGAAGGTGGTGAAGATTTAAATCTAAATTGGTATTCAGTAAATTTCAACTTATAAAATGACTCTTATTGGAGACGCTTATCGATGGCTTTACAGCAAATTCATTTCTCGCCCTACAAATTTTAGTTGGGTGATAAACAATCAGCTTGCAGGAAGTGGATTGCCTCTAACTTTCGATCAATTCATGTGGCTAGTAAATCATGGAATTGGCACAATTGTAACAGTCCGTGAACTCCCATTACCTTTGGAGTGGTTATCGGTTGACGATATTAAGGCTTCAGATTCTAAAGGTAGAACAACTAAGAAACTTAATTACTTGCATTTAAGAGTTGAAGACTATCATTCTCCTTCTATCGAAGAGATGGAGTCAACCGTAAAATTTATCGAAAATGAAATTGAAGGGAAAAGAGCGGTGTTGGTTCATTGCGCAGCGGGGAAAGGAAGAACAGGAACGATACTTGGGGCTTATCTATTAAAAAAAGAAAATCTTAGCGCAAAAGAAGCCATAACTAGAATCAGGAACCTAAGACCAGGGTCTATTCAAACTGATTCACAAGAAAATTCACTCTTTGAATATGAGAAATACTTGAGAGACAATTCTGTAAATCATCCTTAAAACTTTAAAAATCTTCTTAGTAACAACATCATGTAACCAATAAGTATGACAACATTTTATTGATACTATTTGATATTACATATTATGGATTTTGAAAAGCTAGAGAAGAGGGCATATGAAGCAAATGTTGCACGGAATCAGAATATGAAATTGGAAGCATTAAAAATAGAAGAGGAAATCTTGAAAAACATGACGGAAAACCAGTTTCTATTTCCTGTAGAAGAAGAGGTGTTAATGACCAAAAATTCTGCTTCGTTTGTATATAAGAATAGCAAGACGTATCCTTCATTATTGGAATTTATTGGACGAATCCTTCACGTAGATATCCCAATAAAACTTAATGAATGTAAAATTGGTCCTGGCGGAATTATAATATCTGCCGAAAATAAGGAACAAGCACATAAAATTTTGCATGATTGTTGTCATGAATTACAAATTCTTATCAAAGCAAAAAAAGGACATATTGACTAATGCGAAGTTGAGGATTTGGAAAAATTTATTTTCTCTCAATGACATCTAGTAGACTCGATAACCTGAATGGCTTTACCAGGATGTCTTCTTTTTTTACTCTGTAATAATCAATTGCAGTAATTAGATAAAGTGGATTGGTAGTTGTTAAGACAATTCTTTGTCCCGGGTTGATACGATATATCTCTTTTGCTAGATCAATTGGTTCAATATTACCAGATAGATGCGTGTCCAAAATAATAATATCAAAATCATTTTCCTTTACTAAAGATAAACATTCGTTACCCTTTGACACTACAACCACATCAATATCACGCTCACCAAGAAATTCTCTATAAAGAATCATTAAATCAGGATCGGATTCCACAACAAGAACTCGCAAGTCATTTTCTTGTCCAATTCTTGTATCCAAATTATCAAGATCATAATTGTTTAGATCTAACATCAAATCATGTAAATTTGCAATCTTGGATTTTGTGTCCTGTTCTCTCTGCAACATAAGATGGGGATGAGGGCAAATTACCGTGATATGGTAATTATTTTTAACCCATTCATTATGAACTTCATGCCACCATTTTTCTAGTATTTCCGACTCACCAAACGATCTATTTTCACACAAACAACATGCAGCATCAGCAAATACAATTATTTTGTCTTTTTTGCCTTTCACAACAAGGTCACGAAGTAACTTCTCTAGATTTGATTTAAGATTCTCAAATAGCACAAGGTTTCTACCGAGTGCAGATTCATAGTAGGGTCGAAAGTTTATAATCTGTAAATTATTATTGTCTAAATGTTCTTGATAATTTTTTATTTTAGTAGATAAATTGGAAATGCTTGAAATATTCAACTGGTCAAAAGCATATACGGATGCGTAAATACATAGCTCCTCCTCCTCAAGAGCCTGATTAATCCAATGAGCAGCTGCTTTAGTGCGGTCTTCGTCTTTACCGTATAAGAGCATTACATGCTTACCATTAGAAATTTCATATGGGTTTTGATTGTTACCCAAATCTAAACCCGGTCCGCTTTGATGTTCTCATATTGCACTGACAATCACACATCGTATATCGTATTGAACATTATAGTTTATTAGAGTTATCGTAAATTTATTTGAAAAATGGATCGTCAGTAATACATCCATTTTAGACAATGTTACCGAATAAGGCCGGGATTTCTAATAAAACTTTAGAAATTCAAAAACAAACAAGAATTATTTCTACGACAAATAGTTTGGCCAAATGAAAATAGTCAATATGAACTATGAGTATACATTATTCATCACGGGAGGGAAGAATAATACCAAAAAAAGATCAAATTTCCGACTTGACTATAAAATATAAGTGGAAAAGTCTGTGTGAATTTTGAAAAACTCTGAATTTAACGGCCCAAAATCCTATTTTCCGTTTTTCCACATCATCTTTCTCATCTCTTCACCGACAATCTCTAATCGGCTTTTTTCCAATTGATTCATGAATCTAACAAAAGAATTCTTCCCATCTTTTTTGTAGACACTTGACCATTCATTAGCAAATTCCCCTGATTGAATATCTTTCAAAACCCGTTTCATGTTCTCTTTTACTTGGTTGTTTATTATCATTGGTCCTCTAGTCAGACCCCCGTACCTTGCAGTTTCACTAACCCTGTTGTACATTCCTGATATTCCATATTTGTATATCAAATCAACAATTAGTTTTAGCTCATGCAGACATTCGTAGTAAGCTACCTCCGGTTGGTAACCAGCTTCAACTAGGGTCTCAAAGGCATTGAGTACCAAAGAATGTGCACCACCGCACAAGTCTACTTGTTCTCCAAACCAATCTGTTTCAACTTCTTCCTTGAATGTGGTTTCAATCACTCCTGGTCTTGTACTTCCAATGGCCTTAGCCAATGCTAAAACAGTATTTAAAGCATTTCCGGAATAATCTTGATAGACTGCAACCAAGGAAGGTGTACCAAATCCTTCTTGATACAATTCTCGTACTCTTTGACCAGGTCCCTTGGGAGCGACCATTACTACATCGATATTTTTTGGAGGAACAATCCATTTCCAGTGTATAGCTGCTCCATGAGAAAAATTAAGTGTTTTTCCTTCCGAGAGACCTGGTTCTATTTCATTCTTATATACATTAGCCTGCTCCATGTCTGGGGTTAGAACATGAATAATATCAGCCAATTTTGAGGCCTCCTTTACTTCTTTAACAACATGTCCATCATTTTCGGCAATTTTCCATGACTTACCTTCCTTGTATAATCCTATGATTACATTCAATCCGGAATCTTTCAAATTATTTGCTTGAGCTCTTCCCTGAATCCCGTACCCTATTACAGCAATTCTCTTGTTTCTAACTTGTTCCAAAGAAACATCACTGTCAAACCATTTTTTTGCAGTCATACTTACTCATATTCTATATCGATATTTATAGCAAGACTAAATAGACCATATCAAATTAAATTTTCTAACGGATACCAAAGATTCTTACTCCTCGTCAAGTCCTTCTTATTTCTATTTCTAGTTTTTATCGTTCCTACTAATCGTGAAATTAAATGAACGCTTGACCGTTATTGCTAAAAAAGTCTAAAAAGAATACCGGAACATATTTGGGTATAATACTATCGGTTCTACACTATCGAATTTTAATGCAAGTCGTCTTAGCCCTCAACTATCAGTGTTAGTCTTAGACTTTGAGTAAACGTCAGTCAACACGTCGTGTAAAATTTCTCTTACATCATCCTTGTCAAGCTCATCTACTAAGCCGTGCAAAACTTCTCTTACGTTATCTTTCTCGAAACGGCTTTCTTTTGTGTCTAATGATCTAGTTTGTTTCTCCAAAGATTTGTAACTTTTTATCAGTTGATTCTCCATCTCCGTCACTCCAATCGTCTTCAAAAGACTCAATTGACTCATTGCGCTTCTATAAAATTCACTTCTAAGCTCCTTATCCCTAGCTAAAAGTGCCGCTGAAAGGGTTATCCCAGTAAGTACTAAATAGGAGCCCATCGGTATAAATGAGACGGTTACAAGACCAAAGGGCGGATACGTGGCATATAGCAATGTGTCTATTTCAATAGAACCAAAAAGAATTGCCATGCCAATACCAGAAATCAGCAGATACTTCTGCATTTCATATTTAGTAACTAAAGTGGAAGCAGCCAAGAAGACCAGACTGAAAAGTAAAGCACCAATTTGTTTTGTGGCACTAAAAATAGTAACGTTCAATATTCCATATAACACTGGAGTAGAAATGATAAACGGTCGAAATATATCTACGAGGTTTTTTTCAAATGGAAATAGGAAATAAATTAATGGTATCGATATAATCGTCCAATATCTGATCCTTCCTATCCTTTTGCTGTAAGTACTGAGCAATACTGCTGAAGCAATCCAAACTGATACAAAAGATAGTATTGATGTAATATCAAGTGCAGGTCCGAAATACAATGCCAGCTCTGCTCGTGGAAGGTTTAACAAAGACTGGTGGAAAGAAAGTGGTTTTATACTTGATGTATGATAGGATAGTACGTACGTCGCATAGAGCAGTGAAGTTATAATAGCTATCGCCGTCAACGCGAATGATATCGCATATAATGATAGAATCTTATTCCGCTTGGTCATGATCCAGTCAACCAATGTTAGCACAAGAGATATTAGAAAAAACAATGCCGTGATATGACTGATATAAATCACAGCAAACAATGATAGAATGTGGTAACTATTCAGATTGATAATTGGGTGAATTATTATTAGCATAATACTGATTAGCAAGAGTTGCGTCAGGGCAACTATGACATAAGTGCTTTTTACTGATAATCCACGCCTTAAACCAGGTTCTGAACTTTTGTACTTTACAAATCCAAGGAGTACAATGACGATTACAATAAAAAGGATTGTTAATATGACAAATAAACTGACGTTCATCAGAGTAGGATATTCTTTATTATTAAAAGCAATAAACTTGACAATGGTTGAATCAATAACCATCACTGATATTGCAGCCAAAATTAGCATCAACGCTCTTCTTTTAGTAATAATCAAGTTGAATCGAACCATATTTTTCATACAACACAGTATAGGATGCAGACGACATTCTTTGATACCGAACTGGTAATAATATGGGAAATATTCTTAAGGAAATTTTTTGTATATGACATAGTTTGTAAAATGGTTAGAATTCCAGATAGTACAATCAATTTAAATTTGTACATCTTACTATCTTTAGCAGCAACTTACTATATTACTGTGCCCGTCGTAACCGGATATAATGTAGATTTTTATTCGAAAGGTGAATCACCATTTGGTATATCTTATGGTGATTGGGTAGCGAAATATTGGAATTGGGACTTGTCTATTCCATTAGACCTGAAAACAAACAACCTTCTTGGCCTAAATGAAAATGGATGCCTGGTTCACAGGGAAAATTCTATGGTTATGTTAGCTGATAGTGCTGCAGGAGGTATTTGGAATCAGAAATGTACAATATCCCATAATGCAGGCATACTAATTCCGATCTGGACTGGAGAATGTGACCATGGATATAGGGGTTTTGAAACTGCCTCATTGAAACAATTATCTGATTGTGCAAGATCGTATGATTTGGGAAAAGTCAAGGGACAAGTAAAGGTGGATAATATTCCTGTTGCGACGCTAGATGTCCTAGATTACAAGACAAATATTATGAACAACGTGACTGAAGTATATACTAAGCAGTTTAATATTACAATTCCAATTAACAGTCATTTTACATCTGAACAATATGGCACATTTCCTGCAGCAGCACATGGATGGTTTGTTTTCTTAAAACCTCTTCCACCTGGAAATCACACAGTCTATTACCAAAATAGTGTGGAGCCTACTACTCTTAGCGGAGCCGGAAATGTAAACTCTGCACAATTTACATATCATTTTAAGGTTGAATAAGCATATCATATGACGTCGGTTCTCGCCAAGGTTGTCATTCTGCATTTTAGCTAGTACAATGAATACATCGCCCTTATTTTCTTCTCCAATCTGCATAGCCCCATGATTGCCACCATTTGACTACCCCAGTATGGATAAGACTTGCCAAAGATGGTCTCACTGTCATTGTAGAACATATCCTGCCTAGTTTAGTTATGTCTGGCCATTACTTTACTTCTAGAGCTCCGAATTGTGTTATTGCGGTTATAGTCAAAGCGCCTGTCTGAACCTTTTAAATTATGAACAATCTAAGTCTTTTAAACAACCTTCTAAATCATCCTTTTTACATTCACTTTCATTTCTTAAGCTCCGTCAACATTGTTGTG
>Ga0184619_10000153_pt1 | contig 22547 bp, 23 predicted proteins | sample PLM0_60_b1_FD_133146 | JGI IMG/M metagenome (GOLD analysis project Ga0184619, IMG submission 133146) | Groundwater sediment microbial communities from an aquifer in East River, Colorado, USA - PLM0_60_b1 | ecosystem: Environmental > Terrestrial > Soil > Riparian zone | place: USA: East River...
AACGAAACCGGAACGGATGCGCAGGGCATGGCCGTCGGCTACGTAAAGGATGCGGACGGAAATCCTGTGCGGAATGCACACGTATGGGCAACATGGCAGATCCAATGGATCGAGCAGAACGGACGACTGGTCTCGACGAACCAGCAGAGAACAGTCGAGACCGACACTGGTCCCGACGGCTCCTACATGATGTGCGGGTTCACAAAAGGCGCCCAGATCACGGCGAAAGTCGGTCTGGCAGGAAAGGGGACAGTACAGGAAAAGGTCGCTCTTCCGCCAAGCATGGTACTGGAGCACGACTTCAAGCTTGAAGCCGCTAATCGCCAGTAGGAACTATCCCTGCGCCCTCCACCATTAGGATGATCGCCTTCTCCGGGGCGCGGGTGCGGTGCACCACTCCCCTGGGCACGACGAACCCCTGACGCGGGGCGAGCTCCACCGTTCGATCTTCCAGGTCTATCAGAAACTTTCCTTCGACGACGTAGAAGAACTCGTCGAGATCATCGTGCTTGTGCCAGTGATACTCTCCCTGCATGACGCCAACGCGCACGACTGAGTCGTTGACCTTGCACAACGTCTGATTGTACCAGCGGTCGGTGACGGCGTCGGCGAGCTTTTGAACGTCGACGACTTCGAGGGCTGGATACCGGATATCGAGATGCGTCGCGTAAGGGTACTTTTGCTCGGGCAACGAAGCATCTCTCTTCTCGCTCGACATGCGATGATCCTTGGCTCGGGCCAAACGATGGGGCGGGAAACCTGGAAGTGTGCGATCCCGTCCTGAACCTAGGGACCCGAGAAGCCGCTGGCCAACCCCCCCCGATGCTGATCTCATAAACCAAATCCGGGGTTGCCTTGTCTTATTTTGTTGGCAATGCTCACGCTCGGCCCTGGCCGAGGTCAACCGCCACTCCACCCGCCCCCACAATGCGTCGACGTCTTCCCCCGGCAAGGCTCCTTGGTGGCATCGTCATTTTTGCCTGCGTCGCACTTCCCGTCCAGGCAATTGCGCAGCAAGCACCACCCGCCGCTGCAGCCTCTACGTCCAGGCCCCATGCGCAGGCTCCATCCGCGACTGCGGCGCGACGAAATGGATCGATCCAGATCGATGGGCGACTCGACGAATCGGCGTGGCAAGCAGCGACTCCCGTCACTGAGTTCCGACAACTCGATCCCAACGAGGGGCAACCCGCATCAGAGCGAACCGAGGCGCGAATTCTCTTCGACGATGCCGCTATCTACGTGGGGATGCGTCTCTTTGACAGCGAGCCGCAAAAGATCCAGTCCCAGCTCGCCCGCCGTGACGAATCAATCGACGGCGACCTGGTCGAGGTCACCCTCGATAGCTATCACGATCACCTGAGCGCGTTCATCTTCCGGCTTTCTCCCGCCGGGGCACGACGTGACGCGGCGATTAGCGCGCGGGGGGATCAAGACAACAGCTGGGACGCCGTATGGGAGGGAAGCGCGACCCGCGATTCGCTCGGCTGGAGCGCCGAATTCCGGATTCCACTTTCGCAGCTCAGATACGACCCCAATCAACTGGAGCATACATGGGGGCTACAGCTCGACCGAAAAATCGCTCGCAAGGCGGAAGTGGCCTTTTTCTCGTTTACGCCGAAATCGGAGCAGCAGGGGATACATCGCTACGGACATTTGACCGGACTTGGAAAGCTTCCTTCGCCGCGTCGGGTCGAGCTCGTGCCGTACGCGCTGGCGAAGAATGAGAATCCGGGAGTAGCGCGTAACGATCCATTGCAGAAGAGAAACAACGTCGTTCCCGGCGCCGGACTCGACCTGAAGTATGGGCTCACAAGCAACTTCACGCTCGATGCCACCTTCAATCCGGATTTCGGACAGGTAGAAGTAGATCCCGCGGTCGTGAACCTCTCCGCGTTCGAGACATTCTTTCCCGAACGCCGGCCGTTCTTCGTCGAAGGGGCGAGCATCTTCAGCTTCGGCGAAATGCGGACGCAGAACACCTCGAACGGCTACACCTTCCTCCATACTCGGCGCATCGGCCGGCAACCCCAGCGGTTCCTCGGCGGGCCGAACGTGACGTTCGTTGACGCGCCACTCGAGACGACGATCGCCACGGCGGGCAAGCTCACCGGTCGGACTCCCGGAGGATGGTCGATCGGAGTACTCGACGCCTTCACCATGCGAGAGCAGGCGCGCTACCTGGATGCCGCGGGCGCGCAGCATCGCGCGACGGTGGAGCCGCGCGCCAACTATCTCGTGGGGAGAGTAAAGCGGGAGCTTCGGGAGGGAAACACGACAATTGGACTCGGCGCGACGGCGGTAAACCGGAGCCTCGACGATCCGGCCCTCGAGCCGATTTTCCGGCGAGCTGCCTACGTCGGAGGCCTGGACTGGAACCATGCGTGGTCGAACCGCCGTTATGCATTCGACGGTGCGATCGCCGTGACTCATAATCTTGGGAGCGCCGAAGCGATCGACGCACTCCAGCTATCGAGCGTGCGATATCTCCAGCGTCCGGACCGGGTGCACAATCGTCGTGACCCGACGAAGACGTCGCTCACCGGATACGTCGCCGAGATGACGTTCGCCAAGCTTGCCGGACTCCACTGGAAGGGATCGGTGAGTTATCAGGAATACAGTCCGACCTTCGAGATCAACGAGGCCGGCTTTCTCGGCAGCACCGACATGCGGTCCGTGACGCCACTCATCTATTACGACGAGACCCGTCCCAGCAAATACCTCCGCAACTGGTCGCAATTCCTCTTCTGGAATCCGACCTGGACTTTCGACGGCGATATGACTTACAACGGCGTGGGATCCCTCACGTTCGCCGAGTTTCCGAATTTCTGGAATTACTTCCTCCGTCTCGACTGGCGTCCCCCGGTGTACGATGCATTTCTGACTCGTGGCGGACCGATGGCGGGCCTAGCCTCGGGCGGCGGCATTCAGATGGAACTGACCACGGATCGAAGGAAGCCCTACACCTTCGGCTTGTTCGGTTCCCGGTCATGGAACTCCGCCGGCGGGCGGGGCACTACGATTCAGCCATCGGCGACATTGCGGCCGTCGACGGCGCTGAAGCTGACGCTGCAACCGACCTACACGCGCACCCATGCGATGGCGCAGTACGTCACAGCAGTAAGCGATGCGACGGCGACCGATACCTACGGGACGCGATACGTCTTCTCGACGCTCGATCAGCATCAGCTCGCGTTGGTAACGCGAGTGGACTGGACCTTCACCCCGACGCTCTCGTTTCAGCTTTTCGCGCAGCCGCTCCTCGTCGCGGCTGATTTCCAGGACTACAAGGAGTTCGCGCGCCCGCGTCAGTTCAAATTCGAGGTGTACGGTCGCGATGCCGGGACGATTTCGCGCGACGCATCGGGGATCTACACGGTCGACCCGGATGGGACGGGCGCCGCAGCTCCATTCACTTTCTCGGATCGCGATTTCAACAGACGCTTGCTGCGCGGCAGTGCAGTCCTGCGATGGGAATACCGTCCAGGCTCCACGCTATTTCTGGTGTGGCAGCAAAGCAGGTTCGGTTCGATCGGGACGGGGGAGTTTGATCTGGGCCGCGATTTCAGAGAGCTGTGGGGTGTGCCGCCGGAAAATATCTTCGTGTTGAAAGGGACGTGGTGGATTGGTAGATAAAAGACTCGTAAGTTTCGAGGTCCATAACTGCGCGCGCCCGACTGACCGGCGATGGACCTAGAACTACTGCCGGTCGTACCGCTTCACTGGCGCACGTCCCGCTGCAGCACCCTGAAATACTTCGTCCAGGGGCCGACTGCCTGAGTGTACGACCTTGCCATCGTGCGCGTGATCTGGGCGATGTGCGACAGATCGTGGACGACCCAGGTCGCGAGCAGCTGCCGCATCGTCACGGTGCCGAATTCCGGATGCTCGCCGGTGAGCTCCATGTCTTTCTCTTTGAGGTTCCAACCACGAAGCGTGGCAACGTTACTGCCGCGTAGCTCCTCGAATTCGCTGAGCAGATCCTTCAACGCACGATCCGATTTCAGCTCCGCGAAGCGATCGAACGGATCGAACCGGCGGTAGCGCTCCTGCTTGATGATAATTCGCGCGCGCGGAATCCAGTCGGTTCGCTCACCGTGGATCAGATGCGCCACGACTTCTCTAGGAGTCCAGGTGTCCGGACCTTCGTCCACGCGCGTCCACCCCTCCGGCAGGTCGTCGAGCAGCCCGGAAAGTACAGCCGGCGTCCGCTCCAGAACCGGAATCGCTTCTTCAAGAACGAAGTCCATGGTTTCCTCCGTGATCGCCCACCCTGGGGAATGATATGCTCCGGAGCGTCCATCAACTACTTTTCCCTGATGAGAACGCTTTTCGCCGTCAGTCTCGGTGTTGCATTGTTTCTGGCGCTGCGGGTAGAAGGCGCGCGCGCGCAGGCGAAGCCTGCTCCCGTTTTTACCCACGCCGATACGATCCGGGGCTCCAACACTCCGCAACGCGCGTGGTGGGACGTGGCTTTCTACGATCTGCACGTCAAGGTGAATCCCGCCGACAGCAGCATCTCGGGCCACAACGCGATCACCTACCGCGTTCTCAAGCCGGCGAAGGAGATGCAGATCGACCTGCAGGTGCCGCTCGTCGTCGACAGTATCGTGCAGGAAGGACTCGAGCTGAGCGCTCGACGCGATGGCAATGCGTTTTTCGTAACTCTGATCTCCCCGCAACCGAAGGGCGCCAGAAAGACTGTGACAGTTTACTACCACGGCAAGCCGGCCGTCGCGGTGAACGCGCCCTGGGATGGCGGATTCGTGTGGGCACGCGACAGTCTCGCCCGCCCCTGGATTGCGACCGCCAACGAAGGCACGGGCGCCAGCGTTTGGTGGCCCAACAAGGACATCTCGTCCGACGAGCCGGATAGTCAACGAGTCGCCCTCACCGTGCCCGATTCCTTGATCGATGTGTCCAACGGAAGATTGCGCGACACTACGCTGAACGCAGACAACGCAACGACCTATGATTGGTTCGTCAGCAATCCCATTAACAACTACAACGTCACCGTCAACGCGGGGCGCTACGCGCATTTCAGCGACGCATACGAGGGCGAGCGCGGCAAGCTCACACTCGATTTCTATCCCATCGACTACCATCTCGATTCCGCGCGAGCGCAGTTCCAGCAGGTAAAGCCGATGCTGCAGTGCTTTGAGAGCTGGTTCGGCCCGTTTCCCTGGTACGAGGACGGATTCAAGCTCGTCGAGACGCCGTACGTCGGCATGGAGCATCAAAGCGCGATCTCTTACGGCAATCATTACAAGAATGGCTACAGCCGCAGCGCTGGAGCGCCTCACGACCGCTCGGGCACAGGACACGGTTTACTTTGGGACTACATCATCATCCACGAGAGCGCGCACGAGTGGTGGGGCAACAACATCACGATGAAAGACGCGGCCGACATGTGGATCCACGAGAGTTTTGCCACGTACGCCGAAGGGCTCTTCACCGAATGCCAGCAGGGAAGGAGGGCTGGGGCCGAGTACACGATCGGGCTGCGCAAGACCGTACGCAACGACGAGCCGATCGTCGGCGTCTACGGCGTCAACCATGAAGGCTCAAGCGACATGTACAACAAGGGCGCCAACATCCTGCACACGATCCGACAACTCGTGGACGATGACGCCCGCTGGCGCGGGATTCTACGCGGCCTCGGCAAAACCTACTGGCACCAGACCGTGAGCGGAAAGCAGGTCGAGGATTACATCAGCCGGCAATCAGGACGCAACTTGAGCAAGTTCTTCGATCAGTACATGCGCACGACGAAGATACCGGTGCTCGAGTACAAGCTCGACGGACCGCGGCTGTCGTACCGGTGGAACAACGTGGTGCGCGGCTTCGCGATGCCGGTGAAGGTCACGACATCGCCGAACACCTTCACCTGGATCCAGCCGACGGAAAGCTGGAAGACGACTACGGTGAAACTGACCCGGCCTGAGGACTTCCGGGTTGACGAGAACTTCTATGTCGTCGCGAAGGATCTCCTCAGGCCGGCGACGGATTCAACTACCGCGCGTATAGCCCGGTAACTCGCGCGGTGGCCAGCTTGTTCGCGTTCAGATTGAACCCGATGTAAGCAGAAGTGGCGTTACCCGGCACATCGAGCTTCTCGGTCTTGAGCGCGAAAACCGTGATGTGGTAGTGGTGCGGCTTGTCGCCGACAGGAGGGCAGGGGCCACCGTATCCTCGGGTTCCGAAATCCGTCGGGCCTTGCACGCTTCCGCGAGGTGCATTGCGATTCCCGGCCCCCGCGACAAGGCCCGTCGTTGACGCCGGGATGTTGTACATCACCCAGTGCCACCAGCCGCTTCCGGTTGGCGCATCCGGATCGTACATGGTGACGGCGAAGGATTTCGTTCCCTCTGGCGGGTTGGACCATTGTAGCGCCGGAGAGATGTTCTGCCCGTTACACCCCATTCCGTTGTAGACGTGGTTCAACGTGATTCGGCCCTTGGATACGAAGTCAGGTGCCGTCAGGGTTAGATGCGCCTTCGATTTGGTCTTCGCTTTCGCTGCCTGCCCGTTTACAATCGACGCGGCCCCGAGCAGAAGTGCCGCCGTCGCGAGTGTCGTGCGTGAGATCCACATGGTGCTCCTCCTCATTTGCGGAGCAAGGTGACGCTACCGCCATACCGCGAGAATGATTCCCGCCAGTACGAACGAGACGAGATTGTAAGCCGAGTCGATGAGCCAGAGCTCGCGGGGCTTGCCGGAAAAGAGAGCGGTGGCGTAGCTCGTCGACGCCGCGAATCCGAGCCACAAGATGAAGCCGAGCAACGCTCCGTGCGCGGCGTTCATCGGCATGTCGTTCGCGATGTGGGCGAAGACCATCGCCATCGCCCACGCCACAAGCAGACCTGTGACAAACGCACTCGCGTACATGAGTGGCATGTTGGCGCTCGCCGCCTGCGCCCGCATCTGCTCTTCGGTTCTTCCCTGAAGCGCGAGCCACCGCTTCGCGAAGAGTATGGGGGAATACCAAAGTCCGCCGAGCGCGAAGATGACGATTGCTGCGACAAGGATCGCAAGCCAGTTGATCGGGGGATAGTGCATCGTGATGCCTCCGTCAGTTGGAGAAGCCGCGGCAAATCTACGCTCGCTCGGCCACCCGCGCAGCAGTTGAGATCATTCGGATCGCAGCCCTGGCGGCGTAGCCATCTGTATCAACGGCAGGATCGTAGGCGGAAAGAGTTATTCCCACGATGCTGAAATCGCTGGCGATCTGTGCAAGCGCGTGGTCGAGATCGTCGAGAGTCAGCCCGCCGGAGACTGCGTAGGAATTGGCCGCAGCAACGGCGGAATCCAGAACGTCGAGATCGAGATGCACGTACATGCTCTTGACGCGTCCGCGAATGCTCTTGAGCGCGCGGGGCAGAGCAGAGCGAAGATGTCTTGGCTCAATGACGGCGACTTTTGATTCGTCCAGCAACGCAGCCTCGAGCGAGTCGAGATCCCGCGTGCCGATCAGGCATACCCGCTCATCCGCGAGCGGAGTGAATCCGGGAACGGTCGCGGCGAGCTGGGTCCAGCAGCGCCCGGTGAGGATAGCGACCGCGGTGCCGTCCAGAAATCCACTGTTCGTTGTCTCGGGAGTATTGAAGTCCCCGTGGGCATCGAACCACGCGACTCCGGTGGAGTCAGCGCCGAGACCGGCGATGGTGCCTATTGCGGTATTGCAGTTTCCAGCGAGGACGATCGGCAAGCGACCGGACTCACGTGCCTCGCGAACGCCTTGAGCGAGAAGCCGCATCAGCTCGAAGCTGGTCTGGACTTCGGCGTGCCAGGAGTCAGGAGAAAGCTCCGCAATCCTGGTATGAACGGTGTGACCGGCCTCGCGGAGCGTGCGCTCCAGCCCGGCTTCGAGAAGTTTTTCCGGCCCGGCACCCATTCTTGCGCCGCGATTGCCGGAATCGTACGGGACGATCAGGAGCTGGATGTCCATCCACAGAAAGTAACTGCAACTGCAAACAGAACGAGCTGCCCGCTGCCAGAAGCATGGCTACCAGCTGATAGCTGCAAACGCCGGGACGTTGCTACGTACTTTGACGTATGCCCAGCTCGGGTTTGAGTCCGTAGCGTACGAGGGTAACCCCTTCAACCCACGGACGAAATGACACTGACCAGAATTTGCGTTCGCCTCGCGTTCGTATTGATACCCGCCGTCGCCACATCCGCGCCTCTCGGCGCCCAGGCAACTGGGCCCGCACCAGAGCAGGTCCGCGTGGTCGATTCCACGAAGATTCAGGTCATTACCATGCGCGATGGTTCGTCCCTCGTCGGCCGCATCGTGTCGGTACGCGCCGACAGCGTCGACTTCCAGATGGCGCTGGGCCGCGTGCCTGTCGCAATTAGAGACATTCGCGACATAACTGAGTCCGACGTCGGCAGGATGCACGCGGGTCAGTACTGGTTCCCGAATCCCAACGCCACCCGACTGTTCTTCGCACCAACGGGCCAAATGCTAAAAAAGGGAGAGGGATACTTCGCCGACTATGAGCTCTTCTTCCCTGGCTTCGCGTATGGCGTGACTGACAACCTCAGTATCGGCGGCGGTGTGTCGATCTTTCCGACCGGCTTCGACGAGCAGGTCTATTACCTCACTCCCAAGGTCGGCGTGAGCCTTGGAGAGCAGGTCCACCTCGCAGCGGGCGTGCTGGTGGCGGGGACGATGGGCGGGACGAACGCCGGAACCGGTGGCATTGGTTACGGCGTCGGGACATTCGGTGATGGTGACGCCAGCGCAACCATCGGACTCGGTTACGGCTTTGCCGGCGGCAAGATCGAGCGCAGGCCCGTGGCGATGCTCGGCGGAGAGAAGCGCGTATCGCGGCGTATCGCGCTGGTGTCGGAGAACTACCTGCTTCCGGTCTCCCAAGACAATCTCGTCTACTCCTTCGGCATCCGCTTCATGGGAGAGAAGATCACTACGGATCTCGCGATCTTCAACGTCGCGGGCAGCGGGATCATCGGCTTGCCTTACGTCGATTTCGTCTTCCGATTCTAGGCGACGGGCTCCCGTCAAGTCACCTAAGTCTGGCCCTGGCTTCGTTCGCTCTCGCTGCGAACGCTTTGGCATCGGCGGGCGTGAAGCTCTCCATCAGCGGCCCGTTGCCGATTTCCGTGTCACGGAAGACTTCCTCGCGGTTGGCTCTGCGGAGCTGCAACCGTCCATCCGCGTAGCGCGCGTCGGCGAGATCGCGCAGGTGGTACGCGATGCCGTGATCGAGCAATGGCTGCAAAGCACCCAAAGCCATGCGCGCGAACAGGCGATTAGCCGTCCCCTTGATCGTGTCGGTCGCCGCACGGGAGTTGACGCGCGAAAGACCGGTGTCTGTCATCTCCGCGATGATCGTGGTGTCCATGAGCAGCAGAGCTGCAAGCCCGTCGCGGCTCACTATGGCGAAGCTGGCCCGGGCTAGTCGTTCCCTGTCGACGACGTGAGTGACCGAGTCTGGTGTTTGGACGCTCACGTGGATCGAGCCGCCCTTCTGGGCCTGCGCAGTGCGGCTGGCGACCGCAAGGAAAAACGACAGCGACACAGCGAGACGCAGAACAACAACTGACAACCGCATTGAGCAACTCCGGACGAGTAGGGCCTTCTGGCCCTACGCTCGCAGGGCGCCGGAAGTTTCCGCGAAGCTAGTTCCTGTAGATATCCGGGAACTGCTTCTTGAGTGCCGCGACCTTGGGCTGATCGTTGATCACGATGTACGGCTGATTCGGGTGGTGCGCGAGGTAGTCCTGGTGATACTCCTCGGCGGGGAAGAACGCGCGCAGCTTCGCCAGCTGCGTCACAATCGGACGCGAGAAGGTCTTCGCAACAGTGAGCTGCTTGATGTAACTCTCAGCTACCCGCTGCTGCTGCGGCGTGTTGTAGAAGATCGCCGAGCGGTACTGAGTGCCGTGATCAGGCCCCTGGCGATTGAGCTGCGTCGGATCGTGACCGACCGAAAAGAAGATCTGCAAAAGCTTTCCGTATGAAACCTGTGCGGGATCGTAGATCACCTCCACCGATTCAGCATGCCCGGTATCGCCTGAGCTGACCTGTTCGTACGAGGGGTTGGCCGTGTTTCCGCCGGCATAGCCCGAGACTGCTGACTTCACGCCCTTGACGTGCTCGAACACCGCTTCGATCCCCCAGAAGCATCCGCCCGCCAGGACCGCCGTATCCTCTGCTGCCGATGGCGCAGTCAGGTCGACAACGGTCGCGGCAGCTGGCTCGGGCAGCTGGCGGGATGCGCCGCGAGTGGCTCTGGCGGCGAAGAGAACGAGCGCGACCGTAATGACTGCGAGTAGGCCAGCTACGTTCGAAAGCGAGCGAGTCATCGTGCGATTCTCTGGGTGGGAGAGATAGATATTAGACCGGAAATATGCCTGTTTTGTTCCGCTTGGTAGGGCTGATCAGACGAAGATCGGCGGCAGCTTCTGCTCACTCACGGTGCGGAAGGGGTAGTGGTCGGCCAGCCTCTCGTCGAGCTCCGGATTCGGCGGATTGCTGCCTTCCACCAGGATCCATTCGATATCTACGAACTCGCTGTTACGCCACATGCCAATCCCTACTTCCCTCGGCAGATCGAGCTCGTGCTTGGATGCAATTGACAGACTCTTGAGTGCGTCGATCGCGCGGTCGTGGAATTCGCGGGTAACGGGGACGACGAGGAACCCGCAGGCAGTTCGGCCGGACGCGATTCGGAGCGGCATCTCGAACCTGTTCGCGCGCACGGCCTCGAGCGCGATCCGGAGCTGCTGTTTGAGTGCCTTCAGCTCGTATCGTCCGAGCAGGGCCAGCTCTGTGAGGATCTCGTAATAGTCGGTGTCGGCGTATTCGCCGTGCTGCCCGGCGATCTTACTGGCGAGGCTGTCCAGCACGAACGAAAACTCGCACGCGGTCGGCCCGCCCCGGGACCGCGCGGCCCTCTCGAACTTCTGATCGGGTCCCGACGAGTAATCCTCCAGCAGATACTGGCCGATCAGCGCCAGTTCGTTCACGGCCGCCGCGGCTGCGTCCCAGTTGATGAGAACGTCGCGGCGAAAGCCGAAGTAATCGAGCAGCTCCGCGGGTGTGACGAAGTGCTGGCAGATCTCGAAGTAGTCAACGTCTCGCAGGATGTGGACGAAACCGCCGTTCCGACCTTTCTTGAATCGCGCCGCCCTGAACGCCCGTGACTTGGGAGGCACACGGTAGATGATCATGCTGACGAGATCTTCTGCCTCCGCTGGGGTCACCGACACGCGGTGTCCGAAATGATTCACCAGAGACAATCCCATGTAGCTTCTCAGCAGATCGCGGGTGTTCTGAACCTGCTTGACGCCTTTCTTGACGACATTGTTAGCGACCCACTTTTCCAGATCGCCCGGCTTCGTCGCCACCCTATGCTCGCGCTCCTTCAGCAGGAAGATGAAGCCGATATTGTCCATGAGGACGACCCGATCGGCGAGCTCCGTCTCAGCTTCGGGACTGCGGGGGAGGTGGGTTGTCGGGAACGAGAACGCCCGCAGGAAAACGTTGGCGTGCTGGTGGGCGGTGAAATCTTGCAGTAGGCTGGAGGGACCGGGACTACCGTCTTTCACTCGCCTACCTCCGTTAGAACCTTCGCGGTCGCCTCTGTAACGCCAGCAACAGCGCGGCTCCGACGATACCCGTGATAATGCAGAACAGGTAGAGAATCTCGACGCTAACCAGGCCGTACAACGGGTTGGCCTGGCTAAACGGCCGGAAGGGACGGATGTCCGCGTGCATGATCCCATCCAGCACCGAATGGAACATCCCCCCAAATATCCCGCTGAGCACCGCGATCGGAAGCCTGTACTCGGCCGCGAGGGCTTCGGGGACGACGTCGCGCGGTCTAGCCAGCCACGCGCCCACCTTCGAGACAATCAATCCGCACGCGAGTCCGATCAGTCCGCCGAGCGCGAAGGTGTGGGCCTGCCGATGGACCGGGCTCGCGTGGTGGAGCATGTAATAGCCGGACTCGATGTCGATGACGATTTGTGACAACGAGTAAGCCGCCATCGAGAACTGGCGGGGAGCGACGGCTTTGACGAGCAAGCCCGGACCAAAGTGGAATGGAGTCGCTGGCATGGCGCTCCACCAATCTATTATCCGACGCTAGTCATTGGCGGATGGACCGCGGGCCGAAAGATCGATTTGGCGAATGGCGCCGACGTGATAGGCGAAGTGCGCGACGCTACCGACGACGCTGTTGAGCTCCGACTGGTCTATCTCACGCGGTTTTCCAAGGTTCTCGAGCCAGCGGTGCGCTTCTTCGGCGAGCTCGTCGCGGAGCTGTTTCCACTGCGTGGCGGAAACCCGTGTTCTGCGCCAGCTCGCGGTCCAGTCGGCATCATCGAACGGATTCTCGCCGGCGCTCCATCGGTTCATGAGGGAGAGACCGTAACGCAGGTGGTCGACGTGCGCGGCAATTGTGGACCCGTGTGGGTTCGGAGCAGACGCCGCGATCGCGGACAGCTTGTCGAGTGAGCCCAGGAGCCCCGCGTCGCCGCGGTTGAGCATGTACGCCTCTGACTTGGAGGCGCCATCGACCAGCTCGGCGAAAAGTGTCGGGAGGGTGTTGCCAAGATTGCTGGTGTTCATTGTGGGGAGCTTAGTTCAGGTACGAGCACACCACAACTATTGGGTCCCGAGGAGCTTCTTCAGGAGCGGCGCGTGCTCAGATTACCTGGAATCATACAAGGACTTAGCGATGTGGGATGGCGTCGGCAACTCGCATCATCGGCCGCTGCGCCCGATAGCGTAGCGGATGAATGCCCACGTTTCGCGGAGATCTCCGGCTCGCGGGGCGGTATCGGGATCCTGGCGCCCGATCCACGCCCCACGAATCAATGGCGTCCAGCGCGCGTGCAATGTCACCTCTCCCCAACTCGCGGCCGCCTTCTTGGAGACAACGTCGCCGTGCTCGAGAGTGTACAGGATGCGGCATAGCGACAGGACGATGAACGACTGATAGCCACGAGTCCGAACTTCAGGTGGATTCTTGAGCATCGGCGCCAGCCACTCCGGCAGCAATGCGAGCATCGCATGCCGCATATCGTCAGGCGACACGGGGTCAATGAGGATCCTAGGAGTCGGCCCCAGAAGCACCAATCCGCGTTCACGAATCAGATGGCGCTGCACAACCCAGTCCGCGTCATGCCGCATCATGCGAAGTGTCTCGTCCTTGCCGCGATCGAGCCGAGGATGTAGCGCATCCGCCGGATCGTACCGGCGAATGGCGCTCCTGGGGATGTACGAGACTTCCAATTGAGTGGCACACCACGAATCGATCGTAGCAATTCGCGCGTGCATCGCTTTCAACGCCGCAAATGTCTCGTCCGTGATCTTGTCAGCCGTCACTACCACGACGTCGACATCGCTCTCATGGTCGAAGTCAGTGGTCGTGGCTGATCCGAACAAATAAGCGCCGACGAGCAGGTCGCCCAGGATTTCACGGAGGCCATCGGTGAGGACATCGAGCAACTCGTTGACTTCCTGGTGGGACGTGGCTCGATTGACCATCAATGACAGGTACAACTTCTTGCTAGGCGGCACAACGTTCGGTCGTTCATGAAGCTCTGGCTAGATGCGGACGCCGTTCCACGAGAGGTGAAGGAGGTCTGCTTCAGGGCGTCCGAACGCCTCTCGCTAGAGACTATCCTCGTCGCCAACCAGCGCCTGCAACTTCCGCCTGGGTACCTGCACCTGTCGGCCGTGAGAGTGGACGGTGGGGCCGATGTCGCTGATCGCTACATCGCCGAGCACGCCGTTGCGGGTGATGTAGCGGTCACTGCCGACATTCCACTCGCGGCGATCCTTGTCCCCAACGGAGTCGTCGTGATTGACCCGCGCGGCGACGAGTACACGGCGGAGATCATCGGAGAACGACTATCGGTCAGGAATTTCATGGATAGCCTTCGCGGCGCGGGCGTCGAGACAGGTGGTCACGCAGCCTACGGCCCACGTGAGAAGCAGGCGTTCGCGAACGCGCTCGATCGAGCGCTCGCCCGGGCGTTAAGACCGCGCTGAGCCGACGAGCCTGGTTGCGGCCCATCCCGCGGCCGGAATCAGAATGATCGCCGCGGGCCACATCCACACCGGATGCGGGATCCTCACCAGATTGGCGACTGTAGCCACCAGGACGAACAGTGCCACGATCACGCCGTGAATTGCGTGATCCTGCGCGGCAAGGCGGGCAGCGACGTAGGAGCCAACGCCTGCGGCGAGAGCCCAGCCCGCAGCGAGAAGCAGAAAAGCAGCGGCGGGCAAGCCCGCGATAGCTTGTCGCAGTCTCTCCGGATTTTTCGGGTCGGCTCCGGAAGGGAGGGAATAGATGCTCCCAACCACGCCATCCATCAGCATCACCACGAGCACGGCAGCAACGACGCCCGCGAGTAATACGAGCGCGCTTCGAATCATCGGGTGCATGGGGCCTCCCGCAGAATTTACATCTTCCTCGCGAGTGAGTGCTGTCTCGAGCGCCGACGGCCCCCGGCTGAACGGGTCTTGATCTTGTGGCTCACCCTCAATTTTTATTGCAGGGGCGGTGCGAGTGACTTCCGGAATTGAACGACCCGGTCAACTACTTCATAACCACTGCTCTGGTGGGCCTCTAGGCTGACGTCATTACCGAGCTGCGCGTCGGAGGCCATCTCGGTGTAGCCGCGTCCTCGCGCCCATCTCTCGGCCGCTTCCAGCAGCGCACTTCCGTAACCGCTGCGCCGCACATCGGGATCGACGTACCACCCCTCGATGTATCCGACCGGCGAGGAATAACATCCATCGGCATAGAAGCGGGCACCGACTTCGACATACCCGCACACGGACCCGTCGGGGCGCTCGGCGACGAACACGGCAGCATCGGGACGAGCCAGGAAGGCTCGCATGTCGCCTGCGACGTCCTCGGAATCATTGTGAGGATGCAGCGCCTCGTCCATCCGGCGCCAGTCATCCCAATCAGCGTCCCGGTATTGCCGGATCCGCATCACTGCCAGCTCATCGTCGGCCAGAGCCGCCGAACCGTCGGACAAAATCACGCACCATTGCGAACACGGGGTCGCCCGGCGCGTTGAGATTGCGGACCGCGCCGTAATGGGTTCTACCGACGAGAATCCTGTACTCGGCCCAGTTTCCCAACTCGCGCGCCTTCTCGACGAACTTCCTGTTGGTCTTCAGCACTGGAGGTTGTTCCTGCTCGCTCTCCGCGATCAGAAACAGGAATGGCGGCAGCCCAGCACGGACATGGCGGATGGGCCAGTGATCGAGGTAAGTGTCCAGGCTCCCATATATCCTGTTGTCCGGGTCTTGTCCGAAAGCCGCTTCGACACTGTCACGCCCGTGTCTAGCTAAAGCCTGCTCTAATTCGTCGTCCCACATTATTGATCCCATCGGGATGACGCCGCGTAGGTCGCTCGTTTTTAGTCCTCGTCGACCGAGGTAACGCTCGTCAGTCCCCATGAGTGCGGCGAGAGCAGCTCCCGAGCTGTGTCCCAAGAGAAATAACTTGTGGGGATCGCCCCCGCGCGACTCGATATGCGCTCGCACCCAAGCCACGGCAGTTGCAATGTCTTCGGCCTGCGCCGGCCAAACGTGCGAGGGCGCCAGTCGGTAATTCACGTTGGCGCACGCGATGCCGGCGGCGGGAAAGCCCGCGCACACATTTTGGTAGTCGTCGTCGGCCTTGTCACCACTGGTGAGGCTTCCCCCATGAATGAAAAGCAGGGTGGGAAACCCTTTGGTCGCCGGCACCGATAGATCGAGACGGTGATTCGGATCGGGGCCATACCCGAGATCTCGCTCGATACGGTGGACTGTCCCCGCTTTGCCCGCGACGGGAAGCTGGGCGACGGCGGTATCCGGAAGACTCGCTTGAGCGGCGTCGCGATCGCACGCGCTGAGGCTGCAACACAGAGCCGCGACAGAGAGTGACTGCGTGCAACTACGAATCACCGACATTCACCTACACACGAGTAGCCACTCGCGGTTGGCTCAGCGCCGTCACTTCGTCGTGCCTGAAACACGTCAGTACGTGGTCATTTACCATCCCGACGGCCTGCATGAAGGCGTAACAGATCGTGGATCCCACGAAGCTGAACCCGCGCCGCTTCAGATCTTTGCTCAGTGCATCCGATTCAGAAGTGCGCGCCGGCACATCGCCGAGCGAGCGTCGATGTTTGGCCTTAGTGGTACCGTCGACGAACTGCCAAACGTACCAGTCGAACGAACCGAACTCCTTCTGCACGTCGAGGAATGCTTTGGCGTTGCTCACGGTGCTCTCCACCTTCTGCCGGTGGCGCACTATTCCCGGGTCCTGCATCAGGCGCTCCACACGCTTGGGAGTGAAGCGAGCGACGCGAGCCGGATCGAAGTCGGCGAACGCGCGCCGATAATTTGGCCTCTTCTTGAGTACGGTCGACCAGCTCAGGCCGGCTTGAGCTCCCTCCAATGTCAGAAGCTCGAACAACCGGTTGTCGTCGTGAACCGGGACCCCCCACTCGGCGTCGTGGTACTCGATGTCGAGTTCAGTTTGCGGCCAGCTGCAGCGCTTCATTGGGCTGAGACTCTCGCCGGTGTATTGAGCCATCGGGCAATCCAGGCGTGCACTTCACGATAAAAGAACCGGCTGTTCTCACCGTTCAGGATCCAGTGATTCTCCGTTGGCCAGACAATCAGCTTGCTCGGCACCCGCTGCCGCTGCAGCGCGGTCCAGAATTCGAGCGCGTTGTTCATCGGCACCCTGAAGTCGCGCTCGCCGACGCTTACCAGAACTGGCGTCTTGAGATTGGCGGCGTACCGCATGGGACTTTGCGTGCGCCAGAGCGAGTCGGTTCCCCACGGCGGTCCACCAACGTTTCGCTCGCGGTCGTAGTTGTAGTCGCTCGTCGCCCACTGCGTCTCGAGATCCCATTCTCCGGCGTGACTGATGAAAGCGCGGTAGCGGGTCGTCGTGACCGCGAGCCAGTTGGCGAGGTGACCACCGTAACTCGCCCCGCCAGCCACCTGCTTTGAGGCGTCGATGAAAGAGAAGCGCTTGATGGCCTCGTCGGCCGCCTCATTCAAATCATTCGCGGGGCCAGCGAGTGGGTCGAACTGGATGTCTTGCGAGAAGCGCTCGCCATAACCCGTCGATCCGGTGTAGTCCGTCATGAGCATGATGTATCCGGGCGAACCGAGCAGGTGGTAGTTCCAGCGAAGCCCGAAGTTGTCGGTCCACATGTTGGCGGCCCCGCCGTGGATCAGCACGAACAGCGGATACTTTTTCGTCGAGTCGAAACCGGGAGGCACCGCAACAAAGCTGTGGATGCGTTTGCCCTTGCTCGATGTGAACCAGAATTCCCGCAACGGTTGCCAGTCGATTCGGGCAACGCGGTCCGCATTGAACTTCGTAAGCGCCGTCCAGCGTCCGGTAGCCGGGTCAATGCGTCCGACTTCCGCGGGACTGACCGCGCTTTCCCATGTTGCGGCGATCGTCGGCACAGCGCCGGCTCCGCCAATGTTCAAACCACCGTACGTACCGGCCCGAAGCGTACCAACCTCGCGCGTTTCACCGCCGCTTGCGGGCGCGCGGAACAACTTGGAATGTCCCTCGGTCTCGGCGAGGAAAAACACATTGCGACTGTCGGGACTGAGCTCCCAGTTGCTCACCGAAAGATCGGTCCCACCGGCAACGACCTTCGGCGCGCCTGATGCCGGCCATGACCACTTCACGAGGCGTGTGTTATTGAATGTCCGCTCGTTGGTCGGCGCCATGGTTGCGTAGAGCGCTTTTCCATCGGGACTGAGGCGCGGCGAACCATAGTCGGCGCCGTCGGATGTGATGCGACGAGGCTCGCCACCAGAAGCGCTCACGAGCCAGAGCGACGTAACGACATCGCGATAAGTCCATTCGTTCCGGTTGGTGGTCGCGGCAAACACAACGCCGGTTCCATCAGGTGTCCATGCTGCGCCAATACTTTCCCCGGCGTTTCCGAGCTGGCCGCCGAACCCCGTGCCCGCGACGAGCTGGGCGCCGGCCAGGATGTCGCGAGCCGGACTGCCTGCGTCGAGCGGCTGGATGAACAAGCTCGGTTTCCGGTCGTCGAGCCAACGATCCCAGAGCCGAATCGGCGAGCTCTCGTATACCCGCGCCACATACTTGCGGGCGCGACGATCAGCGGCGGCAACACGGTTCGCTGAATCCGTAACCGCACCCGGATAAATCATGCTGGAGAAAAGGATCGCTCGGCCATCCGGTCGCCAACGGGGAGACGACGCTCCGGTCGAGACGTTGGTGACGCGCGTGGCCTCGCCGCCTTCGAGGATACCGAGGACGTAGATCTGCGATGTCGAATCGTCTTCTCGCCGAGCGCCGAAAGCGATCTTCCGACCATCGGGACTCCACTCGACGCCGCTCTCACCGCCCTTGGTGTTGGTCAGGCGTCTCGGCGCCGTGCTGCCATCGCTCGGAACAAGCCATAGGTCGCTCACCTGATTGGCTTCTACGTACGACGGATCAGTGACAGAGAAGACCGCCCAGCGGCCGTCGGGGCTCAGCACTGGCGCGCCAACGCGCTTCATGAGGAAGATGTCCTCATGCGTAATCGTATGGCGAGCCGGAGCGATCTGCGCCGAACTGCTTGCAGTCGAGAACGAAACCGCACCCACAAGTAGAACCATAAGCCTGAGTTTCACGAGAATCTCCATAGTCATCGTCAGCTCGCGCCTTTGTCGCGGAGATACGCCGCGATTTCGGTGTACCGCTTGGCGCGAGGGTCAGCCTCGTTTTCGCTCGTGTAATGTTCGGCCCAGCCGAGCGGCGTTGCATGCCAGGCAGTGTCTTTGGTGCGAAGGTCGGCTCCAGCTTCGACGAGAACCTTTACCGCGTCGAGTGAGCCCGAGCATACGGCATGGTGAAGCGGAGTTGCGTGAGTGTAAAACCCGGTTGCGTACGCGTTCAGTTCGACGCCGGCATCGATCAGCCTGGCCAGGCCTTGGGCCTTGCCGTTCAGCGCAGCAAGAGCCAACGCGACCTGTTTCTCCCTGGCCGTCGCCTTCGGAAGAAGGCGCGAGATGTCGTCCCAACGCTCCAGTGAAACAGCTGTCGGCAGTGTAACCTCGGCTCCGCGCTCGATGAGGTGCGCCGCCGCGGCAGCGTTGCCGCATATCAAGGCCTGACCCGGGATCCCGCCGACGTCTCTCGATTGCCGCTCGATGGAAGCTCCCGAGTCGAGGAGCGTGTCGATCAACTGGAGCTGTCTGCCGCTGTCGCGCCCGATTGGCGAACAGACCGCCAGGTGGAGCGCGTAATCGAGCTGTTCGTCCAGACTGTCAACGCCCTCGCGCTTTGCTGCGTCTATGATCGTGCGCGCCACCTCGGCGACGTTGCTGGGCAGCTCTTTGTTGCGGACGGGATCTTCCGTTACGAACCAAAGGAGGTAGGGACGCTCGAAGAATCCGTCGAGGGCTCCCCCAACCTTCTCACGCAGCCACGAGCCTGGGGAATCGAGGCGATCGCTGACGAGCCTCGAATCCGCGGCTAGTTGGCGGGAGAGCGCCTCAACGTTGCCAGCGTCAATCGAAGACACGGCTTCGCGGAAACGCGAGTCGAGTTGCTCGGCACTCTCCAACTGCTTAGCTGGCCTCACGTGTCTCCGGAATCGACACCTGAAATTCGAACTGCACAATGCTCCCCACATCCGATTCGGTACCGGTTCCGCGCGAACCATCCATAGAATCTGTCAACCAACGGGCGAACCAGCGGAATCCTGAAGAGCCACGAGATTAACCTGCCCCTTGGGATCACCTTGAGCAACTCTTCGAGCGCAGCCGCAGCCTGCCACGTCTTCCCATCACTAGTTCGAACAACCTGTACGGACTCGATGTATGCCCGCGCAGGAATCCAGGAAAACCGCTCCCGCACGCCCGGAGCTTGGGACGGAATCATTTCGAGATCGTGATTGCGGTCCCACTTCGTGAGCAGCTTCACCATCCGGCTGCAAACCTTGCAGTGACCATCATAGATCACCGCATATCGGGTTGTCTTCATACGACTATCGTCCCGCCGGCTGCTGCTGCGTCAAGCAGTGGAGCGTGCCGAGTCCCCACACCAGATCCACCGCATGAATGCCGACTACAGTGTAGCGGGGAAAAGCCTCGGCGATTCCGTTGAGCGCTACTCTATCATTCGGATCATTGAACGTCGGCACGAGGACGGCGCCATTGGCGATGTAGAAATTGGCGTAGCTGGCGGGAAGTCTCTCGCCGTTCATGACCACGGGGCGAGGGAAGGGAATCGAGACGATTTTCAGGGGCTGCTTCTTCGCCGCAGCTTTCAGTCGGCGCAGATTGTCGGCCGACCGCTCGTGGTTCTTGTCGGCTGGATCCGATTCGTACGCCAGGATCACCGCATCGCGCGAGCTGAAGCGGGCGATGTCGTCGATGTGTCCGTGTGTATCGTCACCCACAGCGCCCTCGCCCAACCATATGGTATCTGTCACCCCCAAATATTCGCGAAACGCCTTCTCGTAATCGCCGGCCCTCATCCCCGGATTTCGCACCTGCACTTCGGTGAGAAGCCATTCTTCTGTGACCAGCATCCGGCCAGCACCGTTCACCTCGATCCCGCCGCCCTCCAGGATGAGACGCTCGCCGTTGTCGGGCCTCACCGGCTCGATCCGTGGAAGGCCGGTGAGACGCGCGATCTCGCGGCCGACAAGTGCGTCCTTCTTATAGTTGTCGTACTTGGCCCAGCCGTTGAATCCCCAGTTGACCAGCTCCACCTGTCCGTCCGCGCGAATCACGCCGGTTGGCGCAGAGTCGCGGAGCCAGACGCGATCACTGGAAACAGGATGAAGGCGATAGCTCCCCTCTTTCACACCGTGCGCACCGAGCAGCGTCCGCGCGTTCTCGGCCACTGTTTCGTCGTGACAAAGAATCTCGACTCTCTCGTGCTCGCTCAGCGCACGCACGATCTCCGCGTACACCCATGGAATCGGCGCGAGCTTGCCCGGCCAATCGGGCTCGTGGTGTGGCCACGCGATCCAGGTGGCCTTGTGCCTTTCCCACTCGGCAGGCATCCGCCGAGCGAGCGATAGCTCCATAGTCAAAGCGCCGCTTCCCTTCGGAGCGGCGCTTGCTTTGCGCTTGCTCTTGGTGATGGCGCGCTTCGTCATCCGATGTAGCGATTCAGGATCGGCGCGTAGGCGTCGATGCGCCGATCCCGCAGAAACGGCCAGTTGCGACGCGTGCTCTCGATGAGCGCTCTGTCGCACTTGGCGACGAGCACCGCTGGCTCCGTTCCGGCTTCTGCCAGGATTCTACCGAATGGATCGCAGATGAACGAGTGCCCATAGAATTCGATGCCGTCCGTGCCTGGCTCGTCTTCATGTCCGACACGATTGGGTGACGCGACGTACACTCCGTTTGCGATCGCGTGCGCTCTTTGTGCCGTGCGCCACGCCTCTACCTGCGCCTCGCCGAACTCTGCCTTCTCCGACGGGTGCCAGCCGATCGCTGTCGGATAGAAAAGAATTTCGGCGCCGAGCAGGCTGGTAATCCGCGCGGCCTCTGGATACCACTGGTCCCAGCAGATCAGCACGCCAATATCGGCGTAGCGCGTCTTCCAGACCCGGAATCCGCTCGCCCCTTTATGATCACCATCGTCGGCAATGTGCGAGTCGCCCGGCGTGAAATAGAATTTCTCGTTGAAGAGCGGATCGTCGGGGATGTGCATCTTCCGATACGCGCCGAGCAGCGAACCGTCGGCGTCGATGACAGCGGCGGAGTTTCGATAGACACCAGCGGCCTGGCGCTCGAAAATCGGTACGACAATTACCAACTCGAGTTCTTTCGCCAGTTTTTGCATCCGCTCGATGGTCGGACCGGGAATCGGCTCAGCCAGATCGAAGCGTTCATGCTTCTGCGACTTGCAGAAGTACGGAGCGTTGAAAAGCTCCTGAAGGCAAACGATCTGCGCGCCTTTCTCGGAGGCTTCACGGATGCGCGCGACCGCGCGCTCGACGTTCTTGTTGACGTCGTTCGTGACGGCTTCCTGTACGATTCCTACAGTGAAGGAGGGTGCAATGGCCATGAGAGGAAGGTTAACGCGTTGTGTGGGCACAGGAAGTGGCCGGCTGATTGCGTTAGCTTAGAGCATCGCCTCCAGTCGAGATATGGACAAGGACGAGTGGACGTCACAGGATCTGCGGCCGGGTACGCCGCTCAGCGGAGAGCGCAGAGTTCGTCGCAGCGCCGGCATCAGCACGGCGTTCCGCGCGATCAAGGCACAGCACGCATCCAACCGCTCGCAGATGGAAGTGATCGCCGACAGAATGATCGGCTTCGCCAGCTCGACCCCCTTCCTAGTCATCCACGCGTTCGTCTTTGTCGGCTGGATCTGGTGGAACCTCCCGTTCTCGGGCATGCCCAAGTTCGACCCGTACCCGTACGGGATGCTCACGACGATCGTCTCGCTCGAGGCGATCTTCCTCTCGATTTTCGTGTTGATGACGCAGAGTCGGGAATCGCGCATCGGCGAGCTGCGTGAGGAGCTCACGCTCCAGGTGAATCT
>Ga0184619_10000155_pt1 | contig 22438 bp, 16 predicted proteins | sample PLM0_60_b1_FD_133146 | JGI IMG/M metagenome (GOLD analysis project Ga0184619, IMG submission 133146) | Groundwater sediment microbial communities from an aquifer in East River, Colorado, USA - PLM0_60_b1 | ecosystem: Environmental > Terrestrial > Soil > Riparian zone | place: USA: East River...
CGGCGCGGCAGCCGCGGCCCGCAATTGGTCAAGCTGCTCAAGATCAATGGTGAGGAGCCGGCGAAATATCAGGGTCTCACGCCGTTTGAAGAGTTGACCACGATCAATCCGAACAAGCGAATCAAGCTCGAAACTGCCCCGGACCGCTACACAACGCGGATCATGGACTTGATGACGCCGCTCGGCATGGGGCAGCGTGGTCTGATTGTCGCGCCGCCGCGCACCGGCAAGACAACGCTGCTGCATCACATCGCCGAGGCAGTGACAAAGAATCATCGGGAGGTCATTCTGATTATTCTTCTTGTCGATGAGCGCCCGGAAGAGGTGACCGATTTTCGTCGTTCGCATCCAACGGCAGAATTGATGGCCAGCTCGAACGATGCCGACATCAAAAGTCACACGCGCATTGCGCAATTGGCGATCGAGCGCGCGAAACGCCTCGTCGAAGCGGGAAAACATGTATTCATTCTCCTCGATTCCATCACGCGTACTGCTCGCGCATTCAATAATGCAATGGGCGGCGGGGGCCGCACCATGAGCGGCGGTATCGATGCGCGCGCCATGGAAATTCCACGGAAAATTTTTGCCGCTGCGCGTAATACCGAGGAAGCCGGTTCTCTCACGATTGTTGCTACGGCACTGATCGAAACCGGCAGCCGCATGGACGAACTGATCTTTCAGGAATTTAAAGGCACCGGAAACATGGAAATGGTGCTCGACCGGAAAATCAGCGACCAGCGGATCTATCCGGCCGTGGACATTTTTCTCTCTGGCACACGGCGGGAAGAGTTGTTGCTGCAACCGTGGGAACTGGAGAAAATTAATCTCATTCGGCGCGGCCTGGCCGGACACAAACCAGAGGAAGCAATTCAGCGACTGTTGATGTTTGTGAAAAAATTCCCGACCAACGTTGAGATGCTCAAGGGCATTCCGGGCTGATCGGTTCGCAGGCGATTGCCGGTCTCAACGCGATCGGACACAGTTTACAATTCGCTGTGCGCACTCGAACGCCGTTCGCTGCTGGCTTTTCCGTTTCTAATAGTTCCTCTCCGTTCCGCCAACTGGATCGTCTTTATCGCGACAAGAGTACCTACGGCACGCTGGACGAGCGGAATGCCTGGGCTGTCCGAGCCATGAATTCACCAGGCCTGCTGCTTGGGCGAACGTTGATCGTTACCGCGGTTAAGCCGGCGTAATGTGCTGTTGGTAGAGTGCGTGAATCGCCTCGCGAGAATCGAGATAATCGCGACGCAAAACGTCGATTTCCTGATGGCCAAATCGGATGGCAAACTTTCGTTGTTCGTCTGGATCGCTAGGCAGCGTTGAAATGCTTCTGTTGTCATATCGACGCAACACAAGTTCGCAGCGACGCAGAAACGCGTAAGAGTCCTTGAGCTTCGCGGCGTCCGACTTGTCCAGATGTCCGTGCTCGCGCAATCGATCGACGGCGCGTTCCCAGTTCTGTTCCCAGATGTTTGCGCGCATCTGCAACGCTTGAACGAGGAACTCCGCTTCGATGATGCCGCCAGCCCCAGTCTTTAAATCGAGAAAATCCGATCCGCTTCCGCGCTCGCGCCGAATGCGCTGCAGCATGTCATCAATTTTTATGAAAATGCCGGCATCTTGACATGCGCGACGCCATGCGCGTTTTGCAATCTCCATGAATTCGTTTTGCAACGGTCCGCTAATGCCGCGCGCGCGAGTCAGAGCCTGCAATTCCCAAGGCTGCGCCCGGCTCGCATAGTACGATTCATAGGTTTCAAGAGAGCAAACAACAGGACCTTTTTCGCCTTCCGGGCGCAGCCTTGCATCGAGCGCCCAGATATCTCCCTCAGCCGTTGGCTGCGCAATGGCGGTCATGAGATTCTGAGCGGCGCGAATGTCTTCGCCCACGAACAAAACGTCCAGGTCCGCGCCGTAACTGATCTCGCGTCCCCCGAATTTTCCCAGCGCGATGACGGTTAGTTGCTCACTTGTGAGGAGCTTCGCCACAACAACCAGACAGGCTTCCGCCACGTCGGTAAGCTCGGCGAAAGTCGCCGCTGGTTGGCTAAGTCCCAGCACGTCGCGCAGGATAATACGCAACAGTTGCCTTTGCCGGTACGTGCGTATCGGGTTCAGATTGTTTGCATCTGCGCCTAACGAATCGAGGCGCCGCAGATTTTCTGCAACCGAACGCGGTTCGCCAAACGTCGGATCTCGCGTGATGTCTTCCAGAAGCTGCGGACGGCGAATCAAAAGCTCGCTGGCGAAACGGCTGGCATCAAAAGTCTTCACAACCAGCTCCAGCAATCGAGGATTTGCGACGAGAAGCTCAAAGAACAAACTCCGCAAACCGTAACCCTCCACGAGGCGAACGAATTGGTTAAGCGTTGTATCCGGGTCCGCGGTCTTAGAAAGCCATCCTAGCAAGGCCGGACGCAGCTTGCGAAAGATCTGCCGTGTTCGTGGCGCGATATGGAAACTTCCGGCCCCCTGCTCGAGGTCCAACAGCGCCTTGGTTGCGCGTTTCTGGTCGCTGAAAATTTCCAGATCGTTCCCCTTGGACACTGTCGCCCCTGACGTAGACGTTCCTGAAACGATCCGTTGAAAAATTGGACGCACTGCGCGCATCCTTTCTTGCAGCGCCGCAGTGAAATCTTCACTCGATAAAAACCGGAGGCTCAGTGCAAGACGTTGCAAAGCTTCCGGGTCTCGAGGAACAATGTGCGTTTGCTGTTCGGCCTCTATTTGCAAGCGATGCTCCACACGACGGAGGAACCGGTAAGTGTTGTCGCAAGTCAGCACATCCTCCCTCGGAAGAAGGTCCAATTGACGAAGCGCTCGCAGCGCTTTGAGCATACTTGATTCCTGCAAGAACGGATGCCGCGCTCCGTGGATAAGCTGCAAGGTCTGCACGATGAACTCGATCTCGCGAATACCGCCGCGTCCAAGTTTCACGTCGCGTTCGAGCTTGTCCGCACCGACTATGTCGCGTTCGATGCGCTGCTTGATACCGGCAATTTCATCCAGCAAATCGGGCGAAGCGCTCCTGGGATAAATAAACGGCTGATGTTGTCGCAGGAATTCGTAGGCCAGCTCGCGGCTGCCGCCGATTCCGCGCGCCTTGATCAGCGCAAGACGCTCCCAGGTTTCGCCGAATCCCGCATAATAATTTTCCATGCTCTCGAGCGAGCGGGCCAATGGCCCCGCCGAGCCCTCCGGTCGCAGACGCAAATCGACGCGAAAAAGCGAGCCAGCTGGATGCCCGGTGGAAAATGTTTCGAGGATTCTCTTTGCCAGCCGGTTAAAGAATTCGTGATAGGAAACGTGCGCCGTGAGCTGGCCTTCCTCACTGTAGAGAAAGAGAAGATCAACGTCCGAGCTGTGATTTAGCTCGCCGCCGCCGAGCTTGCCCAGTGCAAGAATGGCGAACTCCGCGTTGGGCGAACCATATTGTTGCCGCAATTCGGTGTTCCAATGTTCGAACACATTGCGGATACAAATCTCCGCCACCTGCGAAAGCTCGCCGGTGGTTTCCTCGAGCGACGCGACGTTTGCAAGCTCGCGAACGGCGATGCGGGTCATCTCACGGCCCTTCCAAAAACGTAGAGCAGAAAAACCCTGGTCTGCGATCGAGTTGCCAGCCGATCTCTGCAGGTAGCCCAGCATTTCACCGTACCCGCGAGGCGCAGAACAGATTTGCGGCTGACAAAGCCAGATTAGGCTGTCCGGATCGTGCGTGAGGCGCGCTGCGCAAATGCTCGAGACAGCGAGAAGATGAAGCAGGGCCGCTTCGCCCAGCGGAAATTGTTCGACGACATCGACAAGTGGCCGCGCGGTTTCCGGCCAGTGTTCCCCGAGCTGAATCAGGACCGTCTCCACCTGTGCCGGGTTAATTGAAGCGGCCGCTTTTTTGCGAATCCAATGATCACTACCAGCCATCGTGCAGAACATCACGCGGATTTCAGCGAAGGCTAGCTGGTCAGGGCAGCTCTCCGATCAGCCTCAGGGCGTAGGCGCCAAAACGCGAAGCGCTCTCTTCCGAATTCGAAAATCAACCGGGCAATTACCCGCGAGCTCGCCATCCAGCTCCAGGGGGACGTCCTGTTCGCTGGTTATGCGCAGCTGCCGCGTCTGAAAATATTCGATTTCCGGAACCTTAATGTCGGCGCTGAATACAACATCCTGGAGATATCTCATGATTTCGAGATAGCCGAGCCGTTTGAAGACAACGACGTCAAACAGGCCATCATCGATGACAGCTTGTTTAAAAAACGGGAAGGGCCCTCCGTAAAGGCGCCCGTTTCCGACCAGAACAAACGATCCCTCTTCCACGGAAGTATGCTCCGACTCGATGCGCAGCTTTGGCGGTTGCCGTGCCGCGATCTGCGCTGCGGAGATGAGATAGCTCAGTGGGCCGAAACTGCGTTTGAACGCGAGGCTGGTCTCTTTCACCACCTGCGCGTCCAATCCCACCCCGGCGAGCTGGACGAAATATTTCTCATTTGCGCTGGGCATATCGACCAAGCGAAGGTTTGTGTCTTCAATGATGTCCCAGCAGCGCTGGAGATTGTGCAACGGCAACCCAAGCTCCATCGCGAAAACATTGACACTCCCCATTGGGAGCACGCCCAATATGGCATTGCTACCGGCGAGTCCATTGGCTACCTGGCTGACGGTTCCGTCGCCGCCTGCAGCGACGATCCGCGCAAACCCCTCCTCGACTGCACGCCGGGCCAGCGCCTCCGCTTCGCCAGAATGTGATGTAACGCGGACGGGGCAGTCGCCTGCGAGGGATTCGGCTCGCTCCTGCCAGCTCCGAACGTGTTCAGGGCTGCCAGCCGTCGGATTGAGAATGACAATCGTATCGGTCACAAGGAAAAGTAGCAGAGGGCTTTCGTCTTTTCTTCAAACTCGGACTGCGTAACGTCTCACGATGAAAAAATTGCGCCGGCTTCCCTTGATCGCTCTCGGAGCGGTGGTTGCGCTTGGCGCGATTCTTTTGGCCGGCGTGAATCTGTATGTGCAATCGCAGGGTACGCACGCGAAGATTCAACAAGAATTGAGCCGACGCCTCGGCACCACGCTCGGAATCCGCAGCATGAGTGTGACGCCCTGGGGTGGACTGGAGCTAAGCGGCATCACAATTGCCCAAACTTCGCTGGTCGATTCGAGGCATTTCCTTGAAGCAAAAACATTTCGACTGCGCGTTCGTTTCCTCTCTCTTTTTTCCCGGCGCCTGGTCATCAAAGAGGTCTCACTTATCAATCCAAATGTAGTTTGGCCGCAAGACGTGGAAGGAAAATGGAAATTACCCAGATCACGAGGAACAAAGACGGCAGCTCCCGGTGTGTCCAAGCCGGAGGTGCGGAGCCAACCATCTCAAAACTCTCAAACACATACCGCTCCTGTTGTTACCATTTCTCCGGCGAATCTTCCTTCTCCGGCCCAGGCAATAGTCGGCAATCCATCTCCGATGCAGGAACCGAGACTGGCGGTGCCTCCGGAGGTCCGACGCGTCAGTATCAAGAATGGCAATTTCAGTTTTCTCGATCACACCGGCAGGCTCCTTGCGAGTTTTGATGGGGTAAACTTTCGCACCAGCATCCGCAGCGCCTTGGCGCTTCACGGGGATGCAAAAGTGGGGAGAATTTCCTTGCAGGACCGTTTTTTTCTGGAACAACTGCGCTCCCCCCTGCGTTACGAGCCGGACGTGCTGGAGCTTTCCAAAATTTCCGCGCGCGCCGGTAACGGTGAGATCAACGGCTATTTTGCGATGCAACCGGAGGCGGAGGATTCTCCGTTTACCACGAGCGTAAAGTTTCGCAATGTGCAGGCCGATCAGATTATCGCAAACGCAGGCGGACCCAAGGGGATGGTGCAGGGCAAATTGGAGGGAAATTTCCAGGCTTCCGGCAAAACCGCCGATTCGGAGGCGTTTATTGGAAAGGGCGAGATTTCCCTCCGCGACGGTCGAGTCCAACAATACAGCTTGCTTGTGCTACTGGGGGAGCTTCTTCAGATTGAAGAACTGAGAGAGCTTCATCTCGAGCAGGCGGAGGCGAAATATCATGTGCGTCCAGGTTTGGTCACGATCGACGAATTGATTTTGCGCTCTCCGAATATTCGTCTCACCGCGTCGGGAACAGTGGCATTTAATGGCAAGGTGAAGCTCGATTCGCAGCTCGCGATCAACGACAAAATTCGCGGCCAGCTTTTCAAAGCGATTCGCCAGAATTTTCAACCGATCAACGAACCGGGTTATTCTGCCATCGACTTTCAGGTTGGCGGCACCATCGAGCGGCCAAGCACAAACTTGATGGACAGGCTGGTCGGCCGGGATATCAGCAGTATGATAAACAGCTTCTTTGGCGGTGGAAAAAAGGAACGGGCAAAGAAGAAAAAGAAACAGATCGAAGAAGCCGCGCCTCCAACGCCTGAGCCCGGCAATGCGGGCACCGGGTTGCCCGGTGCGCCAACTACCTCTGCTTCACCCCACGAGGCGCTGCCTGAGGCTACCGTGACGCCAACGCCCGCCGCGTCGCCATGAGAGTGATCGCCGGCAGCGCCGGCGGAATCCGCCTGGCAGTTCCGAAGCAGGGTGTCCGACCAACGATGGATCGTGTCAAAGCTGCTATCTTTTCCAGTCTGGGCGACGCCATAGTGGGCGCGCGCGTCCTCGATCTTTTCGCGGGCAGCGGCGCACTGGGAATTGAAGCACTCAGCCGCGGCGCATCCTCTGTTGTTTTTGTTGAGGGAGAGCGACAATCGGCGGAGATCATCGAAAGCAATCTCGCCAAGACAAAGTTGAAAGGACGAGTTCGACAGCAGGACGTCTTCGATTTTCTTCGGCACGCTTCCGGCGCAGAAATGTTTGACGTTATCTTTGCGGATCCGCCGTACGAAAAAACGGAGGCCGGTGAGCGTTTCACCGAAAAACTGCTGGCTAACGAAGCGTTGTCTCAACTACTGGACCCGGATGGAATTTTCGTCCTGGAGAAGCGCCCGGCCGAAGCTTTTCCTGAAACAAGGCTGTGGCGGCTGTTTCGTCAGAAAACATATGGCGCCACTGAGGTTTTGTTTCTTTCCGCAATCCGCAAATTCTCAACGCGTAATTGAATGATTCGTTTCGTTTACAATTTGTTCTGGCCAATCGGACTGTTGTTCTTTTTACCGGGTTATTTGGCGAAGATGATTCGTCGTGGCGGTTACCGCGAAAAGTTCGGACAACGCCTGGGAATTTATGATGGGGAACTCCGAGTCCGCCTTTCGAACCGAGAATCGACATGGCTGCACGCTGTAAGCGTTGGGGAAGTAAATATCGCATTGAAGCTGGCCCGTGCATTGCGCGCGCTCCAACCAGATTTGTGCTGCGTCCTGACTACGACCACCACAACCGGTTTCGCACTGGCAAATAAGAACGCGCCGCCCTGGATCGACGTCATGTACACGCCGCTCGATTACTGGCCGATCATGCGACGTGCGTTTTCGGTGATCAGGCCGACGCGGATCTTGCTGGTGGAAGCTGAAGTTTGGCCAAACCTTGTCGCACTCGCGCACGAACGCCGAATTCCAACGATATTGGTGAATGCGCGCTTGTCGCCGAGATCGGAGAGCAGGTTTCGACGGTTCCGATTTTTTGTAGCGCCAACATTTCGGCTGCTGAATCTGGTCTGCGCACAGGAGTTGGATGATGTCGATCGATGGGTGGCGATCGGGGTTGCGCGCGACCGGATTCGAGCGGTTGGAAGTATCAAATACGATCCAGATGGGCGTGATCAGGGTTTGGAAGCGCAGGAAAGGGCGCAGCACGCCGACTTCAATCATGCGGATCGAGAGAGCCCGGTGTTGTTCGGCGGCAGCACCCATCGCGGCGAAGAGGAAATTCTGGCCAAAATTTTTCTGCGCTTGCGTCAGCAATTTCCGTCGTTGCGGTTGTTCATTGCGCCGCGGCACGTCGAACGGCTCCGGGAAATCCGCGCGCAATTCGGCGCTTTGCCAATGCGCGTGACGCTTGCAAGCGAAGTGGCGATCGGTGGTGGATCAGACGCCGATTGTATTGTTCTCGATACAACAGGTGATCTTCATCGCTGGTATGCTATCGCTACAATTGTGTTTATGGGGAAAAGCCTGACTGCGCGCGGCGGGCAAAATCCTGTGGAGCCGATTATCGCCGGCAAGCCAGTTCTGTTTGGTCCGCACATGGAGAACTTCGCGAGACTGGCGAAGGCGCTGGTATTGAAGAAAGGCGCAATCCAGGTTGCCGATATGGATTCGCTTGAACAGACCATCGCCGAGCTTTTGCGCGATAGCGAAGCGTGCCAACGCCTCGTCCAAAGGGCGCGCGAAGTTTTAAGCGAGCATCAAGGCGCAACCGCGCGCGCAGCGGCGTTGATTCACGAACTCAATCCCAGTCTTTAGTCACGGCGCTACGTGTCACTCCGAAGTCCGCCGCGGCGCGGTGGGCGGATGCCCCGTCTCAAAACGAAAAGAGTGAAAACAGTTCGGCGATTTGCCTTGCGTCAGCGAGCAGCAATTCTGATATTGCACGGCTTTTGTGACCCTATCGTCTAGAGGCCCAGGACACCGCCCTTTCACGGCGGTAACACGGGTTCGAATCCCGTTAGGGTCGCCATTCGACTCGGCCCGTTGTCAAAGTCCTTGGTTATGACTGCGCTTCGCGCAGCAAAATCTCGGTTACCGATTTTGCTTGGCAACTATTGGTTGATGCTGGTGATCACTGGCGTTCTTCTCGTGTCGGTACTGATGTTTGTGGACCTGAACCCGGTGGTGGATCAGAATTTTTTCTTTTCAACGAATGATCCGGGAATCCAGCAAACCAAAAAGATCGAGCAACGTTTCCCGTCGCAACCAGAAGTGATTCTGGCCGTGTCGTCGCGAGACATTTCTTCGCCGCGATATCTCGAACGAATTCAGAAACTCACACAGCGTGTCCACACCATTGGCGGCGTAAGCGCGGTTAAAAGCCTGACGGAAGGGCCAAAAAGTTTTGAGGATGCATTAAAGAGCCCGTTCTGGAGCCGGTTGCTGATCGCGTCCGACCGGAAGTCCAGCAACGTGATTATTTTCATGAAAGGCAGGCACACCGAAAAGCCGATCCAGCGACTAGAGCAGATCGTTCATGAGCTGGACACGCGCGATTTTCGGATTCACATCGCCGGTCCGCCCTATGTCGTGGAAATGATCAGGCGTAGTCTCGCGCATGATTTCCGCTACTTCAGTCTCACGGCAGTGGCGTTGTTTGGTTTGACGATGGCCGCTCTGTTCCGGTCGATTCGGCTGTTTATAGGGATGCTTTGCACATGCACCAGCGCCGTTTTGTTGACGTTGGTTCTCCAATCGATGCTTGGTCACAAGATCGGCATCCTGACGGTGAACCTCGGTACGATCGTTTTCGTCATTGCGTTGTCGCACCTGGTTTACATGACGTTTAACTGGCAGACGCTTGCCCATCGCGCCCATCGCATCGGCAAGGAGACTCCGAATCTCGCGACAGCCGCCCGAAGCATGACTTTTCCGCCTTCGTTTTGGTCGATGGTCTGCGCATCGTTGGGTTTCGCGAGCTTGCTGATCGTCCAGGCAAAGCCGCTACGCGAACTGGGATTTGGCGGCGTGCTCGGTACGGTTGTGGCATTCATATGTGCCTATTTAATGTATCCGGCATTTCTGCGCTGGGCGGTGCCGCGCAAAAGCAAAATCGTGGAGGCGGAACCCAGGCACGCATTTTGGTCGCGCCGCTTTGCTCTGTTCTCATTAGGCATCATCCTGCTGAGCATCGGGTTGGGATTTGGCCTGATGAAAGTGAATACCGACCCGAGTCTTCTCGATTATTTCAAGCCGAAGCAGGAATTACGCGACGGCTTGGAGTTCGTAGATCGCACGGGCGGCTGTAATCCGCTCACCCTCGTTGTCTCCGCAACAAACGGGAGCCGTCTGAACACAGATGAAGCTTACAAGAAGATGTGGACGTTGCATGGGGCTCTGGAAAATCAGAAAGATGTTGGGACCGTGATTTCGCTGCCGACGCTTCTGGCGGAAGGCGATCGCACGCCGTTTTCGTTTCTCATTAGTTACGAAAAGATGATGGAGATCATGGCGCAGCCGAAGTACGCGCGCGTCTCCAAGGGTTTCGTTACGGATGATCGGAAGGAAGCGGTGTTCATGCTCCGGATGATCGAGGCACACCGGACGAAATACCGGGTGGATGTGGTGAACGATCTTCGCTCTATCTGCCGCAGATATGGATTCAAGGCTGACCTTGTTGGTGGCATTTATTACCTGCAGGGACGACTGGCCAAGCTGGTCGCCGAAAGTCTGGTGACGGGTCTGTTCTGGTTGAATTTGTTGTTTGTCGTGATCGCGTGGGTCGTTGCGAGATCTATTCGCGGCGCGTTCGCAATGATTGCGAGTCTAACTATCGTGCCACTGTCGATGCTTGGTGGCATCGGTTGGTTCCATGTTCCGGTGGACATCATTTCGGCGCCGGCCACGAATGTTTGTATCGGGATCGCGATCGATTCGATGATTCATCTCGTCTTTGGTGTCCGACGCGCGCAACGCGATGGAAAGAAAGGCTGGGACGCGTGGGTCTTCGGGCGCGAGGAGCAATGGCGCGGGATTGTTTATTCGGATGTGATCATCGCCGCAGGGTTCGCCATTTTCGTGTTGTCGGATTTTCCGCCGACGCAGCGCTTCGGCCTGGTGGTTCTTGCTGGATGCATCATCGACATACTGGCAAACCTATTCGTGTTACCGCTGCTCGGCGGCGCGCCATTTAAGCACGCATGGCAGCGTGCCTTGCAGCGGTGAATAATCATTGAGATCAGGCATTAGGCCCCGGGGCCGCAGGCAACTGGATCATAAGCTGCTCGCCGTCGATTTGCCGACTGTCGCTGTGCAGGCTGGGTTCAAGAACTCTCTTCAGGTTTTTATGATAGAGCTGGCAAGGTGATCGAAACGCACTAGAAAATAGCGGGTCCGCTTGTCATGGCCTTCAGCTCCACTCAATTCAACTTCACCGATAAAGTCGCGCTGGTTACCGGTGGCGCTACTGGAATCGGCCGCGCGACGTCGCTTCTTTTTGCTCGCCATGGCGCCAGAGTAGTAATTGGCGATGTAAATCCCGAGGGCGCTAAAACCGCCGAATTGATCAAGAGCGATGGAGGCGAGGCTCTCTTTGTCAAGACTGACGTTCGTGAAGCCGAGCAGGTCAAGAATCTGGTTGCGACTGCGGTGAAAACGTATGGCGGCTTAGAATATGCATTTAACAGCGCCGGAATTCTTCCTGCGGCAGCGCCGTTGGCTGAGCTTGAAGAGGCAAGCTTTGATGAAGTGGTTGCCGTCGATCTGAAGGGAGTGTTTCTCTGCATGAAGTACGAGATTCGGCACATGCTCGCGGCCGGTGGCGGTGTGATCGTGAACAACGCGTCAATTGCCGGCATGATTGCGGATCCAGGAATCGCCCCGTACGTGGCGGCAAAACATGCTGTGATCGGGTTATCCAAAGCGGCGGCACTTGAGTATGCGAGGCAGAAAATTCGGATTAACGCGCTCGCTCCGGGGTTAGTCGAGACCGGGATGACCAAACACTGGTTTGATGATCCTTCTATCCGCGAAACGCTGCTGGCGAATTCTCCCATGGGGCGCCCAGCCCAGCCTGAGGAGATTGCCGGGATGGTGCTGTTTTTGTGTTCGGATTTCGCGTCGTTCGCGACCGGTCAGGTTTTCGTGGTCGATGGCGCGTATACCGCGCGATAGGCGCAAAGCAATACTGTTACATTTAGTTCGCTGCTGATTAGAGCCACGTCGGTGTCGCTTTCCTTATTTTGCTCGACCGCCTTCGATTCGCATGAACGGATGCTCGAATGAACAATAAAAGAAGAAACCCCAATCGGGTGAATCGGAGGTAAGCCCGATAGGCAGGCCCAGACCAACGACCAATTGCGTCTCATTTGGCAGATTGAACGCGTACCGCGCGCCAGGAGAAATAAGAGCAGTCGTAGAGCGGTTTGTAGTCGCCTCGGGTGAGAGCACGCCTTCGTCAATATCTTCGTTCCATCCTGCAACCGTCTCTAACATGAGATTTAGATCGCGGCTCACGGCGAAGATGGCGCTGGCGCCAACATTGTAATTCATGAGGTCGTGGTTCCGCGCATTGGGAAATACTGACATGCCGGCGTTGAAATTTAGCGTCCAGCGGTCGCTCACGATCTTGCTGAAAGGCAGATTGGTCTCGTAACCCACACTGCCGACGCCCAGATCCTTGTCTGGATCGCCAGTCGGAAGAACAAGAGAGAAACGTGGCGCGAAAGCTGGCGTGTGATCACCTTCTGTCAACGCCTGCAGCCGATAGTTGAGCCGCATGTCTTCCATGCCGTTGTCGTCTTCGGTAAATGCGTACGGAATGGTGTAAGAAAACTGATGCGTCTGACTGAAGACAGGCCACTCCTGGGTGAAACTCGGAGTGATCTCACGTGAGCCGTTGGTGAAATTGATCGGAACATTCAGTATGTGCTGCACCACACCCGGTTCCTGGTTATAAGCCTCTTCAATGAAAAAGGAGTTGTCCTGGATTCCTTTGGCAAGTGGCTCGGAGGCGATCGAAGTAGCGACCGGCACCGGGCTTGCTACAACCAGAAAACGAGCGACCGCAACAAAAGCGCACGATTTCGATTTTGCGCTAAGAGTTGAGAACTGCGGACGTTTCATGGCAGGCGAAGTTCTTTGCAATCTTTCCGCAGGAATCGCACAAAGTCGCGAAATATTGAAAGAGGATCCGAATCCGGTTACAGCCGTTTTGATTGGTGAGCGCTTGAATTTACCCGGGCTCATAGTTGGTTTAGCTTGATCAAACCAATGCAGACCGCGTTTTATCAGTCTGAATCTGACCAGCCACATCCGGGGAGGGCCCGCTTGATTATTAAAGCGCATCCGGAAGTCCGGCAATTAATGGTGCGCAATCCGTGGACGGCGCTCATTGCTGTCTCAATCGTGGTGATGCAAACGGCCATCGCGTATTGGATGGGACGGCTTGGGTTCGGTTACTGGTGGTTCAGTCTTCTCATCGCGTATTGCGTTGGCGCATTCGCGAATCATGCCAATTACGTCATCATTCACGACGCAACTCACAACCTGATTTTAAAGTACAAAAGCTGGAACAAGATGGTAGCCGTCCTCGCCGATCTTCCCAATCTTGCTCCCGGGGCGATGGGATTTCGTGTCTATCATTTAAAGCATCATTCGCATCAGGGGGATTACGAATATGACGCGGACCTTGCGAACCACTGGGAAGCGCGCCTGGTCGGTAACACATGGTATCGCAAGGCAATCTGGCTGATGCTCTTTCCTTTTTTTCAGCTAACCCGCCCGCCACGTTTGAAAGCGATCAAGATGTGGGACCGCTGGTTCTTTATCAATTTTGCGTGTGCGGCGTTCTACGACGTGGCGGTTATTTATTTTTGCGGTTGGCCCGGGTTTCTTTATCTCGTATTCGCATTTTTCTTTTCCATTGGGTTACATCCGGTCGGTGCTCGCTGGATCCAGGAGCATTACACTTACGATTTCGACCAGGAAACCTTCAGCTATTACGGCCCGATCAATCGAGTTGCGCTAAACATGGGTTATCACAACGAGCACCACGATTTGCCCTCGATTCCGTGGAACAACCTGCCGAAACTGCGCGCGATGGCGCCGGAATTTTACGGCAACCTGAAATATCATTCGTCCTGGAGCCGGTTGCTGTTCCAATTCGTCTTCGACAGGCGATACAGTCTCTATTCGCGCGTTGAACGAATGAAAGAAAAGACGGACTCACAACGGGTCACGGACATCACAGCCAATATTGGCAGTCTTGATCTGAGTGCGAGGCCCATTAGTTTTTAACATGGCAGAGCGATTGTACGTCTCGAACAAGAATGAAACGGTGCGCATGTTCGAGAGCGATTTCATGGAATTTTTTTCGCGGGTCCATCCGGTAACTCCGTTGGTGCTGTACGTGCCCGTGGTTTGCTACATGCTTTATACCTCTGTATGGCAACGCCAATTGTCGATTGTAGCGGTAACGGCGCTGTTTTTGTTAGGCGTTTTGCTCTGGACGCTGACCGAATATCTCATTCACCGGTACGTATTTCACTACGAACCGAAGACTCGTTGGGGAAAGCGATTGCACTATGTGATTCACGGCGTGCACCACGATTATCCCAACGATGCGCGACGGCTCGTTATGCCGCCAGTCGTAAGCATACCGTTAGCGTTTCTTTTCTATGGTCTGTTTCTTCTGATTTTTGGAAGCCTTACGCCGCCCGTGTTTGCGGGCTTGGTTTTCGGGTATGTCTGCTATGACATGCTCCATTATGCCACGCACCATCTCGCCATGAAACGCGGTGCGTGGCTCTGGCTGAAGCAGTATCATCTTCGCCATCATTTCAAAGACGATGACCACGGGTACGGCATCAGCTCGCCGCTTTGGGATTACGTTTTCCGCACGACGCGAAAGTGAAGGTTACGCTGTTGTAGCCCCCGGGGTTCTGGCCTGGTTAAGGCTTGCTTTTTTTGAAACCGGATAGGCCGCGGGGCCGCGGCTACATGCCACTAAAATCTTGTCTCAAATCCGAAACCCGCTAGATTGGCTGCCCCGACACGGAACTCGGCTGCATGCGGATGCAGCGGATAACTTCGTAAGGAATTTGTGAAACACGAAAGCTCTCAACTTTGCCGGGAGGCACCGTCTGTTTGGACGGTAGCGATCGAAAGGCAGTCTACCATTTGATGAATCCGGACCCGGCAAAACTCAGTCTGAGTAATTTTCTGGCGCATGAAACGAGTGATCCGCTCGAGGCGCCGCCCGGATTCACGCATTGGATGCGACAGGCGTCGTTCGCGGTGGAACTTTACGAACCGGAGCTGCTGGCCAGTGCCGATGCGCGCACGACCATCGATTACAACGGCCGGCCGCGTTCGGTGATCAACCTTTGTTCCTACAATTATCTCGGGTTGGCAAATCATCCTGAAGTCATCGCCGCAGCGCAGGAAGCGTTGAAGACGCACGGTCTCGGCGCGTGCGGTTCGCCGATGCTCTCGGGCATGACGGACCTGCACCGCGAGCTTGAGCGGCAGGTGGCAAAATTTCTCGGGCGCGAAGACGCCATGCTTTTTAACAGCGGATTTGGAGGCGCGCTCGGAACCATCTCAGGTCTGCTGCGCAAAAACGACGTAGCGATCCTGGATAATCGATCGCATTTGAGTTTGCGCGACGGCGCGGCGCTTTCGCGATGTCGCGCGGACAAATTCGAGCATAACGACCCGGCATCACTCGATAAGGCGCTGGCGCGCAAACAGGCTCGCCGCCAACTCGTGGTGATGGAAGGGATTTATTCCATGGATGGCGATTTCGGGAACCTGCCCGCGCTGCTCGATATCGCAGAATCGCACGGCGCGAGTGTTTTTGTCGATGAAGCGCACTCGATGCTCGCTTGCGGCGAACATGGTCGCGGCGCCGCGGAAAAATTCGGTGTGGAAAGTCGCATACCGCTTGTTTACGGCACATTTTCAAAAGCTTTTGGAGCGCTGGGCGGATTTGTGGCCGGGCCGAAGGAGACCCTTCGCTACCTGCGTTTTTACGCGCACCCGTATGTTTATTCGTGCGCTTTGCCGGCCGTCGTGGTGGCGGCGATTTTAAAAGCGCTGGAAATCGGAATCCGCGAGCCGGAGTTGCGGAAAAAACTTTGGGAGAACGCCGATTACTTTCACGCGCAACTGCGAAACGTTGGCATCGATACCGGAGTGTCGACGACGTATATTATGCCGCTGGTCATCGGCGACCGGGAACGCATGTACCGCTTAGGCCACGAGTTGCGAAGGCGCGGTTTGTGGGTCGCGCCGGTAGATTACCCGGCGGTGCCGCAAAACAAGATTTGTTTCCGCGCCTGCGTCACCGCCAAACATACTCGCGCCGACCTCGATGAAGCGCTCAACATTCTCGATGACACGCTCAAAGCGGATTCGAAAATTAAGGCGACCACGTTCCGGTTGCGCTGCAAAATGTCTGAGCTGGCCGTGAGGATGAGTTCTTAATGCCGGCAGACGTTGTTCACGCGGCAGCTCCCAAGATCGAATCGACTTTCAAAGCGCGCGAAGTCGAAGGAATTTTCGATCTTTATTTCTACAGACCAATAGGGTTTTGGCTGGCCCAGGTTTTTGCGCGGCTCAGGATGACGCCGGCGGGCGTAAGTTTGCTGGCCGGCATCTTTGGCGTCGTCGCGGGGCATCTTTACTTCTATCGCGACCTGAGCGTCAACGTTGTGGGAATGGTGCTCCAGGTTTGCGCGAATGCATTCGATAACGCGGACGGGCAGCTCGCGCGCTTGACGCATCAGGAAAGCCGCGAGGGCCGCATCATTGACAGTGTTGCCGATCACCTGGTCTTCGTCAGTGTTTACCTGCATTTAACTCTCCGGTATCTGTTCGAAGGCTCGTCGCAAGCGATCTGTCTTCTCGCGCTTGCTGCAGCGGTCAGTCACGCATTGCAAGGAGCGGCCGCGGATTATTATCGCAATACCTATCTTTACTTTGTAACGACGAGAGCACGGACGGACTTGGATTCCTCATCCGAATTGCGATCGGATTTTCGGAAATTGACCTGGCGTCAAGCGCCGTGGCACAAGCTTCTCCTTGCTTTGTATCTGAACTTTACTCGCCAGCAGGAAATACTGGCACCACGCTTGAAAACATTGCGTGATGTCGCCGCCCAATTGTTTCACGGCAAAATTCCTGACTCGCTAAGAACCCGTTACCGAAATCTGGCCAGTCCGATGCTTAAATGGTGGGGACTGTTGATGACGAACATCCGGATGCTGATGTTGTTTGCCCTTCTGTTTATCAGCCAACCAGTCTATTACTTCTGGTTCGAGCTGATCCCGCTCAATTTGCTCTTCGTTTACCTTCTGTTTCGCCAGGAAAAAATGGCCGGATCGCTGCTAAAAATCGCCGAGTTCGAACAAAATTCGGCCTAGGTAGTTTTTTGCGTGTCGAACATTGAGATTTCAGAGGTCAGCTCGCGTCGGGAGCGCGATGCGTTCATTAAATTTCCATGGAAAATTTACGCGAATGATCCCGCCTGGGTGCCGCCGTTAATGATCGAACGCAAGGAGTTCCTCAATCCCAAGCGGCATCCGTTCTACAGACATGGCGACGCTGCGCTATTTCTGGCCCGGAAAAACGGCGAGATCGTTGGTCGAATCATGGCGAGCGACGACCCGAATTACAATGCGCTGCATCAAACGAATGTTGGTTGCTTTGGTTTGTTCGAATGCATTAACGATCGCGCGGTAGCTGCCGAGCTCTTTAAACGCGCGGAAAGTTGGCTTCGCAAAAAAGGACGCACTGAAATCATGGGGCCGATCGACTATTCAACGAATTATGTCTGCGCTCTCCTAATCGACGGGTTTCAGTTTCCTCCGACAATCCTGACCTCACATAATCCACCGTACTATCGGGATCTGATCGAGAGCTGTGGTTTTACAAAGGCGAAAGATTGGTACGCTTGGTGGTTCGCCGAGCCAGTCAGGGCAGCAGCCCGTTTGCGACCACTGGCCGAACGTTTCCGGAAGCGCTGGCCGGTCGTTATCCGGCCTGGAAATCTCAAGAATATTCGCGAAGAAAGCAGGCGCCTTCGCAAAATTTACAATCAAGCGTGGGAAAAGAATTGGGGTTTTGTGCCATTCACGGAAGCGGAGATCGAGTTCATGACGCACGAGCTCAAGCAGCTAGTCATTCCGGAATTCACACTTATCGCAGAAATTGGCGACGAGCCGGTGGGCTTCATCCTGTGTGTGCCCGACATCAATGTCGCCCTTCGCTATATCAATGGCCGGCTTACCACTTTTGGGTTGCCAATCGGTCTTGTGAAACTTCTTTACCACAAGAGCCGGACGCGGACTGCGCGGCTCATCGCACTTGGCGTGATTGAAAAATATCGCCGTGCCGGCATCGCCGAAATGCTCGTGCTGCGGATCGTCGAAGACGCGATGATCAAACGCGGGTTCACGGGAGAGCTGAGCCTCACGCTGGAAGACAATTTCATGATCAATCGTTTTCTCGAAGCAATCGGAGCGCAGCGCTATAAGACATATCGAATTTTCAAAAGGACAGTAACCTAATGAGCAAACCTCAGGACGGTTTCGTTTCACGATTTCTGAACCGGCCGATTTCGCGCCGGATTACAGCTTTTTTGCTCAAGTTTCCCATTCGTCCCAACGGCTGGACAATGTCGATCTTTGTTTTGCCGTTGATCGCAGGCGCTTTCCTGGTGCGGGGCGATTACGTCAGCGTCGTCATTGGCGCCGCCATTTTTCAAGTGTTCAGTATTCTCGATGGTTGCGATGGCGAAATCGCGCGCGCCAAAAATTTGGAATCGAAGTTCGGGGAACGACTAGATTACTTTTGCGATTTTGCGGCGAGCCTTGTCTACGTTCTTACTCTGGGGCTCGGGCTTCATCGTTCGAGTGAAGGAATTGTCTGTGCTGTCCTGATTACAGCCAACGAGTTGTTTCTACGAGTCAGCAGGAGCAAAATGGCGGTTGCTTCGTCCCAGTTGCACGACTCGTTCTATGCGAGGCACCATGCAATGATTGGGCATTCAGGTTTGCTCAAACTCGGCGAACGATTTGTGTGGTGGCTCTTTCAGCTGACTAAACGCGACATGGCTATCCTCGTTTTTCTTATGTTTGCGTTACTCGACTTGGCTGACTGGATCCTTAATCTATGGACAATGGTCGCTGGTGCGAGCCTGGTGCTCAGTGCAATTGCGGTGATTAAGGCCATTAATGGCGGCGGCAAAATTGTGACGCGCGAACCGCGACCGTAATAGCCTCGGTCGCCATGGTCTGAATTGAAGCGCCACCCTAGGTCAGTGCGCTTCGCATTCCTTCGGCCATTTGTTTCTCTGCATGTTGCAGCATTTGCGGGGTGTCCACGTCCTGCCACCAGCTATCGCCGATACTTATGGCACGGACTTTATTGTCATGGGCCATCAACCGAACTCCATCAGCCAGACTGCAATCACTTCTGCCGCTGCTGGACTTCGCTCGTTCGAGATAGTCGAAGATTTCAAGTGGGCAAACAAACAGGCCGATATCGATGGCATCGTAATCGCGAAGGTTTTTCCCGATGTCGATGATCCTGTTTTCGCGGGTTTGGACTTTCATCGCATCTTCCAAATCGAAAATAGAATCGAGTTTCCGGTCCACTGCGACGTTGAGGTAATCGGAATCAAAAGAATCAACAAGACGACCGACCACGGCACCGTCAAAAAGATGGTCGCTCATCGTGAGAAGAAAGGGATTGCTGATGCGGTCAGCGGCGGCAAGAAGCGAGATGCCATTCTGTTTTTGCCAGTCACGGTTTTCGATGAAGGACACGCTGAGGCCAGCAGGAATCAATTGCTTGACCTGCTCGATCATGCGCCCGCTTTCGTAGCCAACCACGAAGTTGACGGTCTTGATTCCTGCGCGGATTAAAACATCCAAGGTGTACAAAATCAACGGACGGCCAAGCACCGGGACGAACGGCTTCAGAAAAGTGTTGTCCGATCCCCGCAGGCGCGAGCCCTCGCCGGCCATCAAGATGACCGCTTCGGAGATAGTACTCATATCTGGTAATATCTCTTCAATCCCCACAGCCGGAGGCGTTGCGGAAGAAATCTGAAAATCAGAGGTGCAATTTTTGATTGGAATACATCGCCGACCGTTATGCGTGGCGGCGGCTGAGCAGCGTTGATTAATCTGAGAACATGTTGTGCTACCAGGTCCGGTGGTGGCGCGTTTTTCATGTTGTGCTCAGCGACTTCCCAAGTCCTCGCGATTTTTGTGTCGTAACGGGGATTAGCATTGGTGCTCTTGATCACGCCCTGGTTAAATTCGGTGCGAACGTCGGCCGGCTGAAGATCGACAACGTGCACGCGGGAATTGCCAAGCTCGAGCTGGATTGACATGGTAAAGGATGCCATGGCCGCTTTCGCGGCGTTGTAAGCCGCCATAAACGGCACTGGAAGCCGGGAAGCTAACGAAGTGACATTAATGATCAAACCTTCGCCACGTGCATGCATGTGACGCAGTGCCAGTTGCATCAATTGGATTTGGCCGAAAACGAGAATTTGAAACTGGCTCGCAATCGTTTCTAGGGGGACAAGCTCGGCGGGGTCAAAGTGACCGGCCCCGGCGTTGTTGATCAAAACATCGAAGTAACCGGCGTCGGTGAGCGCGGCATTGAATGCCGTCTCGGCGGAAAGCGGGTCGGCCAGATCAAGACGAACCGCATGCCACTGCGGCATTTTTGGGATGCGTTCCAAATTGCGCGATGTGCCCCAGACTTCGTGACCTTCCGCCACAAGTAACTTAGCCATCGCGAGGCCAATGCCGGAGCTTGCACCAGTGATAAAAACTCGCTTCATGCCGGTTTGCCCAAGCGCCTTTGGAGCAACCATCCAACGCCGAAGATTGCGGTGAAGACAAAGGCAGCCACGACTTGCCCGGCAATTCCACCCAGAAGCAAACGACTCATCAGCGCCGGTACAAAAGCGATGATTGCAGTAAAAATCGGCCGACGGACGTTGGTGCTCCACGGAGTGCGCCATCGAAACACCACACGCAAGACTCCATAACGCAAGATGCCTTGGACCACGTAGGGCAGCAGGATGCCAAACGCCGCGCCCATCACTCCAAAACGAGGAATCAGCCAGAGATTTGCGCCGAACGCCACCGCGCAGGTGACCGAAGAATTCAGAAGGTTCAAGTGTGGCCGTTGCACCATGATTACGGTTTCACCTAATGACACAAACGCGTTCGTGGCACACGCGATGCCAACGATCCCGAGCCAAGCGCCACCCTGGCTGAACGCTGGACCGTAGATCAGTAAGATTAGGGATCCGGCGAGTGTCATGACGGCGACCAGTGGTAACAAGATCCAGAGCATCCACTCAGCTAGCCGAGTGTAGGTGGCAGCAGCATGTTGCTGATTGCCGGTGGCGGTCATGCCGGCAACGACTGGGGCAAAGATGGGATTGAACGCCTGGTTGACTTTGCGGAGGCCGCCCGCAAGCTCGACCGTGGCACCATAAACGCCAACCGTCGCCAGAGTTACTCCGGGAGCGCGGCCGATGAACCATCCCAGCATGATTATGTCCAGTCGTAAGATGAACGCGTTAAGCATCTGATAAATGCTGATAGGAGCGGCGTAGGCGAGCAATGGTTTTGCTTCAGTCCAAATCGAGACGCTGTCGCGCGCTGTCATCCCGCGAAAGAGCCTTGAGGCAAATATGAGTGCGACAATTCCCGAAGCCGCGGTTCCGGAAACGGCGGCCACTTCCGGTGCGAACCTTGTGAATCCAAAGCCGAGCGCGATCAAAAGCGCCAGTGTCGTGGCGGCAGGCTCCATCATGCCTCGCGAGAAGATGTCGTGTTGCATCACCTTCATCCCGCGCGAGATGGAAGTACAGACCCGATACAAGGCGATGCCTGGCAGGGCGCAGAGTACAAACGCCAGCGCGGAGACCATCTCGCGCGGAAATTGTAATCGATCGCCAAACATTTCGAGGACCGTGATGCCAATGGCGGCGACGAGACACGACTGCATGAGAACCAGGACAACGGCTGTGCGGAAGAGGGTGCGACTGCGTGCGAAATCGCCGGTCGCCTGAGAACGCGCGATAAAAGTGGTGATGGCGTTATCGAGTCCGAAAACCGCAATCTTGCTGGCCAGATCAGTGTTGGCCCAGGCAACCGAAAACGTTCCCAGCGCAGCGGGTCCGAGAAGTCGCGCCACGAGAAAGGTAAAGATGCCTCGGAGGTTCGACGCCAACATCGCGATAGTGTTCAAGAACGCACCGCGTTTTAGCTCCACTCCCGTTTCGTCTATACGCGCTGGTGCATCCGCTGCCGGTGGTGGGACGTCGAGCAAGGCTTCCGTCCGGCTCACTGACTCGCCGTGAAGCCGGTCAGAGGCTTGGGCGATTCCAGTGTTATGCGTCATGAGAAAGCGCGCCGTGATTCATTTTTCGCCGAAATATGCTCGATATAGCTGGGCTTAAAACTAACATCAGCGCTCGTAATGTTCTCGACCCTACAATCGAGTAGTTGGAGCCGCCAAAATTTTCTCGCCAGGCATTTTGGTCGTGCATCAGTAACTAGGACAGCCTTTATTGCGTCGAGAGAGGATTATCGCTACACTAAGACTCCGTTCCGCCCAAACGTATGAGCATTCAAGCGATCTCGTGTGAACGGAAAGGGGCGAAAGCGATTCTCCTATTTTCTAGCAGAAGTTTTCGCGAGGATTGACCATCTTAGGAGGGCCAGAAAATGGATCTCCCGGTCGGCATTCAAACTTTACAACACACCGATCGCTGGGTTGGTCAGCCGCTTTGCGCCATTCTAACTCTTCTCAG
>Ga0184619_10000158_pt1 | contig 22205 bp, 22 predicted proteins | sample PLM0_60_b1_FD_133146 | JGI IMG/M metagenome (GOLD analysis project Ga0184619, IMG submission 133146) | Groundwater sediment microbial communities from an aquifer in East River, Colorado, USA - PLM0_60_b1 | ecosystem: Environmental > Terrestrial > Soil > Riparian zone | place: USA: East River...
ACGTCATCGGCACCGGACGCGCTGCCGACCGTCAGAAGGCGCTCGACTTCGGCGCGCAGGAGTTTGTCGACCTCGACAACGACGTCCTCGAAGACGTCGGCGGACTCGATCTAGTGTTCGATCTCATCGGCGGCGACATCGGGAAGCGGTCCGCAGGCCTGATTCGAGCCGGAGGAACCCTGGTGTCCATCGTCGGGCCGGCCGAGGCGCGGCCTGCCGACGGCCTGGCGGTCGACTTCGTTGTCGAGTCCGATCGTGCCCAACTGAGTGAAATCGTCAAGCGGGTTAAAGACGGCCGGCTGCGGACGAACATCGGCACCGTCTCGACCCTCGACGACGCCGTCGCCGCCTTCAACCCGACCGAGCGACGCCCGGGGAAGACGATCATTCGCGTTCGTCCGTGAGCGACACACGCTCATTGACCGAGTTCAACGACGTTTGGCGGAGATCGCACCATAAATGGCACCATTTCTTCCGATAGCGCCAAAGAAAAAAGGCGCCGATAAAGCGCACAAATCGAAATCGACTTCCCCGCCTGTCGCGCCACCCACCCGAATCGGTTTCGGCGAGTACTTCCATCCGACGCTTTTCGACAAAGCGGGTCTTTACGCCCGACTCGAATTCATCGGAAAGATTGAAGAGCTGGCGCAAGAGGTATTGGTCGATCTGGCAGAGTCAGTGCGACCGAATTACGAGCGCGTCAGAACCATAATTGATCAGTCCGCGCTGCTTTCGTTGGATGCCGAAACACTTCGGCATCTCGCAAAGAATGGCCGAAATGAATTCGCTTCCCTTCTGGCGGCGCTTGAGGCTTGGATAGAAAGACACAGCCTCGATGCCGATTGGGTCCGAAATATGGTTTTGCAAACACTTTTCCATTGGACAGGAAGGAATGTGGTCGTCCAAGGACAGTCACTTCGATTTATGGCGCCCATTTCGGCCAACAATTCCGAAATGATTGAACAGCCTTTTTCGTTTTCAGATTTCGGCTGGAGAATAACAAACGAAACTCGAAAGGGATTCGTGGAGAGAGTCACTGAAGAATTCAATTCGTACTTGAAAGGATATGTACATCGTACAAAACGCCGCGCGGAGGAGGCGGGATGGATGAAGACGCCCGAAATCCGCAAATCTGAAAAGAACTCGGATCCATTTCGGCATTTCGAATGGCTAGTCCGTTGGCAGTGTCAGGGTTGGACAACGACCAAAATTGCGAAGGAATACGGCCTAGGTAACGCCCGAAAGGCCAAATCGACAAAACGGTCGGCCGAAATTCCTAACTCCAACGACGGCGAGAGCGAACCTGGTTCCTATGGCGCGCAACGCGATCGCCGTCGAAAAGCAGCCTATCGGACTGTACATGACGGCGTGACAAAAGCGGCGCAACTGGTCGACCTACCGCTCCGGCCTGGGAACGAGGCCGACGAAAACAATTCGTCGCAGTAGAAGCAGAAATTGTTTGTTCTCAGATTTTCGCGCTCTGCCCCTGAGGGAGAATTGCACTCGCACACGTCGTGTGAGGCAAACACTCTCTTTTGGAGGCAGTCATGCAGCTTCTGCGGATTCCCGAGGTCGCCAAGACTCTTAGTATCTCTCCCCAACGCGCTTACGCCCTTGCGCGCTCTGGCGTTCTACCGGTTGTCCGACTCGGTCGCCAACTACGCGTCGATCCGAGCGCTCTTGCTGAATGGGTTGTGCGAGGCGGCAAGGCTTTGCCCGGGGGATGGCGTCGTGACGGCTGATCTACTTCAAGCCGCCACGAGCTGCGCGAATAACTATCGGCGCGGTTATCGAGCGCGCGAGCGCGCTGCGGTTAGCAGTAGTTCCGCGCGGAGCGCGATAGCGAGCGCAGCGAGCGTAGGGAGGCACGCGCAGCGGGCCAGTGGTTTTGCTCGCCTTGATAACATTACGAACAACGTTTCCCAGCCCGGAGGATCAGAACGGCGCCGCGATAGGTACCGGCTCTGCTCCGTGCTTTGGAATGAGTCCACACTGAGGCGTGTCCAGATGGGCGGACGTCGGCGGATTCGGAACGAGCGAGTGGGAATATTCCTGAACGAGGACCGGCGCGCTCATTTTGGGAACGTTCAATGCTGCGGCTCCGTGCACGCCTGCCCCGTCTGTGCGGCGAAGATCCGCCAGCGGCGCGCCGCTGAGATAGATACGGCCGTTCGCGCGCATTTGACCGCTGGTGGTTTCGCGCTCTTCCAGACGTTCACATTACCGCACGATTTCGGGGACGAACTGGGAGCCCTCTTAGAGACGGTCGCAAAGGCTTTCCGCAAGGTCATCGCCGGTCGCGGATACCTGGCTGACAAACTCGATTATTCGATTAGCGGGACAATCCGAGCGAGCGAAACGACTTTCGGGAAAGCCGGAGCGCACCCGCATTTACACGTAATCCTTTTCTGTGACCGCCATTTATCTCCGCGTGAGGTGCGAACACTGCAAGCGCGACTATTCGGGCGCTGGTCCGCAGCTGTGGAGGCGGTCGGATATCGCGCGCCGCTTATCGGGCTTTGCCCCATCGAGCGCGTAACGTCGCGCGGCGTGGCGGAGTACGTCCAAAAGCTGGTACTGACCGACGACACGAATAGGCGCGTCGGTATGGAAATGACACGGCACGATTTAAAGGCCGCGCGTCGTCAGGGTAAGACGCCGTTCCAAGTGCTGCGCGATTTCGCCGCTACGGGTGATTGTGCGGACCTGGCGCTATGGCGCGAGTGGGAACGCGCGAGCCTGGGAACACGATCGCTGACGTGGAGCAAGGGACTAAAGGCCCGCTATAGCGTGAACGAAAAGACGGACGAAGAATTAGCCGCCGAGCAAGTAGGCGGCGGGCTAGTCGCCGAGCTGACCGTCGAGCAGTGGAATCTCGTGAAGGGTGAGCACTTAGGCACCCTGGCGGTCCTAGAGGCCGCCGAGGATTCCGGAGCCGACGGTGTCCATTTCTGGCTTTTTGTAGCCGACATACGCCGATATAAACGCGACTTCCACAATGCGCGCATGCTGCGCGCCGCTTAGCCGGGTGACCATGAGATCGAAGGGTGAAGGGAGCATCGCGTCGCTCGGCCGAGAGCGATTTCGCATCCGCTGGCTCGATCCAATTGCCAGTCGCCAATGCGGGCGTCGTGTCTACCCGTCGAAAGTCATTCGCGGTTCGCGTCGTGACGCTCAAAAAGCGTTGAATGCGGCGCTCCAGCTTGTGGCTAAAGGTGTCTCGACAAAACGCAATAGGCTCACGCTCTGGGAAATGGTGGACGCTTGGCTTCGCAAGCGCGAGGCAGCTGAGGCAGTGCGGCGGCGTACCCTCGTCGACTATCGTGCGTTACTCAACAATCACGTTGCGAAAAATGCTATCGGCTCGATCCTGCTTTCGGATTTGACCCGCGACGATGTCATTCGCTGGCTTCTCGATCTTCGCGGACCCGAAGAGAAACGCCGCCTTTCCCCTCGGAGTATTCGTGTCCTCTACGCTTTGGTAAATCGCGCGCTGCGCGAAGCCGTAGACGATGACCTGTTGGTAAAGAATCCAGCCTCAGGCGTGCAGCTCCCGCGCACGGAACGGCAGGAAATGACAGCTCTCACACCGGAGCAAGCCAAACTCTTCTTAACTGCTGCGCGGGGCGACGCCAACTATGCGCTGTGGGTGTTGCTTGTCGTGACCGGGCTTCGCCCGAGTGAAGCGCTGGCGCTTCGATGGTCCGACTTGGCAGATGGAGTGGTTACAGTACAGCGATCCGTTGTGTGGGTTGGCAAGCAACCGATTTTCGGCAAAACGAAGACGGCTGGGAGCCGCCGCAATATCCCTCTGGATGACATAGTCATCGCGGCCCTCGCTCAGCACCGGATCAACCAAGAAACTTCGTTGCGAATGTGCCCGCTCGATTCGGGAATGCGCAATCTGGCATTCTGCACGGCAAACGGAACACCGCTGGATGGAAAGAATCTGCGCCGGTCGTTTCGCGCACTTCTGGAGCGCGCCAATCTCCCCCGAGTTCGGGTTTATGACCTTCGTCACACAACTGCGACGCTACTTCTCAGAGCGGGTGAGAACCCGAAGATCGTGGCAGAGCGCCTAGGCCACAGTAGCGTGCGACAGACGCTGGACACCTATTCGCACGTCGCACCGACAATGCAGGCGAGTGCAACGGCCAAGCTGAGCCAGTTGCTGTTCCCACCCTTGCGAATAGTAGCAGACGACGCCGCTGCTTAAGTTCAGGCGACAATCGCTGGAACCGGGTACTCGATCTCCAATTCTCGGAGCCGGATCACGTGTTCTGGATTGAGCCACTCAGTAGGATCGGGTAGCAAGGACTCGATTTCGTAAACTGGCCGCTCGATGCTTTGCCGATATGAGCGTTGCATGAAGAGAACGCCGGCGACCGAGCCATGTTTGCGAAAAAGCAAGTTTCGCAACCGTGCTATTGCCTCACCCGACGCGCGTCGTAGTTCACCAGTCATCCATGAACTCACGATCAGCAATCTCCCACTGCGATCGTTTAGCCGTGTCTGGGCGAGTTTGCGCTCTAGTTTCTTACCGAGCTCGGCCAACGGCTCATCGAGGTCCTTCTTAAGCGAATGTACTTGCGTCTGCTCATCCGAGAGCCAAATAGCGACATGATCGCGCGTTTCGATCGGCGTCGGTAGGTGGCCCGCCTTAATTCGTGCAGCTCTACCGACGCTAATTCTACCGAATACAAACGGCTCCTCGCCTCCCATATCCGGAAACCGAGGATCTTGCATGCCAATTGAGTTCTGACCCGGGGCGACCGCTCGTGTCGGAGCCACAGATATGTACGCTGCCTCCGTTTCCATGAACTGACTTCGTGGAGTCGTATTCGCGGTTGAATCAATTTCAACCGATAATTCGCGAACGAGGCGTAGGATCGTTTTTCGTTGGGAAGCGGTCGGGTCAACCTTTAATTTGACCGCGATACTTACCACACTTTGGTGATAACCTTCACGCATCGCCAAGCAGCGTTGGAGCAACCAGTGAACTTCGAGACTGCTGCGCTTCACTCGTGGGATGTAGCATTCGGCGACGATTGATCGACCTTCTAGTTCGAAAATGAGATCGCCCTTTAGCCCGCGTTGGACCGGGGGTTCAAATTCCAGGTTCGTCGCGCCGAGTCGCGTGAGCCGGTAGGCCGACGCCAGTTGAAGGAAGGTTGGCCCATACTGGGCTTTTAGACCGGCAATGAGTTCGGGGAACACCGATGATGCCGCCGATGCCTTGAGGTACTCCACGAGTTCGAGCAACCCGACAATCTGATTGTCTCCCGGAGGTACTAGCAGACTTCCGACAGGATGACTTTGCAACCAAATACTACCACTATCACGCCTGACTGCCTGGGCCAACCAATCGTCGCCAAATACATTACTGACGACGGCGGCGGCTTCGTTGATGGACGAAACGTCGACGCGCAGCCGGGTCGCGCGCGAGAGACCTTCGATTCGCCATTCATCGAGCTCGGGAGTCAACTAAAAAGCGGATAAATACGAATTCGTTGTCAGCTCCACCGAAGTGTTAGACCTGATACGGAGCAACCGGAACTTCGACAACTCTCGGCGGCACTGGGTCCAGGCAAAGCAGGCGGTCGAAACTCGAAGGTACTGCGAACGAGACAGGACACATGGGCTCTGCAACGCGATCGCCGGCGGAATGAATATCGAAGACGATCACTAACCAGACCAGCTCACACGATTGCTTGTATCGGCTGAGGTGTTTTTCCTTTCGTCGGACAATACTTTCAATCTCAGCCGAACCCGCATGATGAACCCAGCCCCCCAGGGCTGTCTGCCATACTCCATGAGCGCGAGTAGAAACCCGGGTGGCTTGGATTCGAGCCACCTCGGGGATTTGCGGAGCCGTATACATCCCCATCAACTCGGAGTTGTCGAGTTGAAGGAAGTCCCTTCGAATTGTAAGCAGGCTCGCTAAATAGCCCGCGACCTCGCTAACTCGGGCCTTAGTCAGAAGCGGCCAGTCACGAAAATCGAACTCAGCATCCCAAGCCTGGTTCGGGGCCTCCGCGTAATACAGTTCTTCTGCTAGTTCGACAGCCCTGTTACGTAGACTGCTCTGTTCCCGCATGCTCGTAGGAAATGACCCGTAACTATGACTGAAATCCGTGAGTTCGATTCCTACAGACGGGGAACCCGGGAGAAAAAAATCAGGCGACTCACTGTTAAGTGCCCCGAGCAAGCTCGGATCATTCGATCCTTTCGCAAGAGCTTCTAGATGCCGTCTCTCCCGTTCTTTGTTGGCCATGCGTGCGAATCAGTTTTGACGCGCGGGTCAAACCGCGCGTGAACGAATGAACTGTGGGCGCATCCGTCGCCTCCATAGCTTGTCGGGTTCACCGACCGTCAGAGGGATCATTCAGTGCTATTGACTCATCCGGAAGTGTCTCAAACCCGTAAGACTTCAGAATTGCTCCGAGCAGCGATTCCGCTGAGTAGATGAAGTTGTGCGACATCTTTGCCAATCGCTTGGCGAGTTGTGAGACTTGAATTCGCAGGTCCTCTTCTGTGTCAGTGCGCGCAGCACCCACGAACGTCATCACGGCGAGAGCATCTCCGAGCACGAAATGGAGATAGCGCGATGAATTACCACGACCGGTCGCAAAGACACATTCCTCAGTTATCGTCAGTTCCCCGAGAAGGCGTTTGGTCTCAGCCGGGTCGAAGTGCGAGACGGCCTGATTTCGTAGGGGCGCAATGTGCTTTTCTAAAAGCTCTCGATTGTCGCTGTCCTTCCACACACTCGCGACCGCGGCGAACTCAGGAAAGTTCCTGAAGTACCGACCGAGGTGACGCCTTGCAAAGTCGACGGCCTCGAAAAGGGTCGCGGCCGCGACGAAAATCGTGCTGAACTCTTGCCGGGAAGCATATGTCTTGTAGTCATCCTTCGTGATGCCATCGATCGCGTGACGCGCGAAGCGGAGTTGATTGAGAGCCCGAGATAACGTCACGCACGCGGCGAAAGCGTCCTCCGTACGGAGCCAATCGTAGCGACGCCGAACGCACGACGCCTTCCACGGATTCTCTGGACCAGTCACTGCATTTGTACTCACAGGTGAGGTGACATCTAACGCCCAGCTTCAGCGGTAAGGATCGATATGGCTAGATCGCACCAACGGTTAACTGGCCTGCGAGGCGCCTCAGAGCTTCCGGATCATTGAGCTCCGACCCCGATTCATCGGCGCGAGCTGCGTCGAGAATGTAGTCTAAGGGCAACGACACCCGAGCTAACCGGGTCATTTCGTTTATAACTACTTGGTCCGACCTTGGATCGAGCTTTACGACAAACTCACGGTCGCCGGCGCTGCAGTTGAATCCGTCCAGAAGCAGTCCTTCGATATCTTTGGCAGAAAGGCTCATTGTTCGGTCGAGAAGTGGTGATGATCGCCACTAACTTCCTAATTGGCCAAGGCGATTCCCCTCGAAGATACGCAACCCACTGACTTGCTGGAGCCCCCTGAGGTGACGCTCGTCAGCCAGCCGCGATCATAAGTCCGGATGCACCGGCGAGCCAAAGTAGCGTGCGACGTCGTAGTTCCAGAAATAGAATGCCTGTGCGATCGCACTGAGTGCATCCGGCGGGATGGGCCGGTGGGTGCGGAAGGTCTTTATGCGCTTGCCAACCTTTCCGCTGTTGCGCACATGCCCGGCAGCTCGTGACGTTAGTTGGTCGAGAGTCATAATTCGAATCGCGCCGTCAAGATGCTTAATCTGATTGTTACTCTTGTCGTAGATCGCATGCAGGTATCGAGAACCCCTGATTGTGGCCTCTGCTGAGACCGGCAGTTCCTCGCACAGAAAATCGACCTCGTTTTCGTGAGGAACCCACGCGTAGTCGGTTTTGAGGTAGTGACGACTCAGTTTTCCGGGCATCCAGCTCCCGTGCTCAACCTCACGCAACTGTCGAATTCTTTCCCAGTCCAGCTCCCGCCCATAAATCGTCGCTTTGTAGAAGCGCCCGCGAAGTTGATCAGCAGGCCCATAGAGAAGCGGATCCAGACGCACGCTTACTGAGTCCGCCAAATCTCGCCGTTGCAGCTCTGCAACAACCAATAGTTCGCATTCGACCCTGGCACCGGGGGAAGGACAAAGAAAGCGTGGCCGTTTATGCACAACGCATCGCCATCAATGTCAAATGCCGAGAGAGGTACGAGGCCCTCCGTGTCTACCACGACGCCGCGCAGCGCAGGATGATTGTACGGAGGTGCAGCCCCTAGTTGCGCCGCCAGATTCAAGCGAGTGCGCTCAATTAGGCCTGCCACATCCCGGCTCACGATGTAGAGGCGTGCCTGCTGGTCGGGATCGGGGCTGGTAAAGAGAATTTCGCACTGGGCTCTTGACTCCTGATCGAGCGCCGCGACCGCATCAGATGAGACACCTTCGATCGCGGCGCGGAGCGCGGAGCGAATATCGGCCGCGGCGTCCCGTTGCAACCTCTCGATTATCCAGTGCGGAGGCTCATAGCTTCTCGCGAACGCCTCGAAAAGATTCTGTCCGATCATTAAGAAGGGTGGCCGCCGTCTGAAAAGTGCGTGTCAGCTCTGAACTTCGTTGAGCCGCGCGGCGCCTGAACTAACCAGTAAAGCTGTTTCCGCACTGTAGAACCGTGATCCGATGTTTGATGGCTAAATCCTCAACCACCTCGGGCGCCGCCGCGCCAGAATAGGTGAATTCGAGTTCTGTGACTCCCTCCGACGATCGGGTAATGGTAGCAAACACTCCCAGCTTGCTGTTGAACTCTTGACAGAATGCCCGGACGTCGGCCTCCGGTCCTTTCACCCGGACTGGATACCGATACCCTCCGTTGGGACTTCTCGCTGCCTTTTCCTTGAGAATGCGATAACGGTGGTAGTTCAATTGGCGCTCGTACCCAGCTGGCGCATTGACTAGCGTGGGACCGTTAGCGAGTTGGCTCCCCGTTGGTTCTGAAGGCGTGATCGGTGCCCCCCGGTGAATTGGCTCAATTGTAATTCCTGTTGGCCTTATGAGGACCTGGCACCGGAGCATGAGGAAATCGGGACTGCGACGCTCGACAATGTTGTCCGACTCTAACTCAAGCTCGTGTCCAGTAGTGATGTTCCTAATCGTGATGCGGGCTGGGTCGTTTGCGACTGAGTGCAGCTTCCACGAATCATCGCTATCTGAGATTCGCTGCCCATTCCCATCGAAGCGCCATGGAAGCGGCCGCAGTCTGAATAGCTGTCCTATGTTCTTTGACAACTGCTTTGTATTCATTGAAGCCACTCCAACAGGTGCTAGGACACGCGGCTACGCACTCTGTGTCAAGTTCAGCAACGACTCTGATCGCTAAGAACCGCGCGCAGCGGGTGCACTATCCTAGGGCACACGACCAAAAGCGTGTTCTTCGCCATATGCTCTAGAACGTAAAGTGCATCGACACCACCAATCTGCGCATACTCAAAAATTTCCCCGTCGAGTCTTCGCAAATCCGCGCGGACATGCCCAATCGAGTAGTTACGTCTATACCGCGGATTAATCTGCCAGCGCGGCTCTGCTATGTCGTGCGCGAAGGCGTTTCGGATTTGATAGACTAAGCCGACCCACTGCTCGCATTCGCTGGCGATGGGATCTGGCAACCGTACACTGGCTTCTTCACGACAGCGATTGAGAGTAATTGCAGCTGCTCCGTAGGTGATGGTCACAAGGTTCTGACACGCGTTGATTAGCTCATTCTCGTCGTGGAGAACTCGATCCGGTAATACGAGGACTGATGCACCTTCGCTGATTGTGAGCGGTGTATCGATCGATTCGAGGTCAATTAGCCCGCTTTCAGCGGCTTGCATCAGTTTTATGGCGAAGGATAGGTGCGTGAATGCGGTGTCGAGATATCTCATGGGTATGCGCGTCGTTAAGATGCACCCTTCGCGATCTTGGCTTGAAGTTTCTCAATACGCCGAATCAGGCGGCGACGCGCTATCGACGGAAATAGAGAGGCGACGACTCCGTCGAGCTCAAGAACGCGCACAAGCGAGTCCTGGATCTTCAGGCGAACGCTACCGACTCGGATCGCCTTCATCCCGAGTTCCACCCAAGGGATCTCGGGTTCTGGACTGATATCCATCCATTGGCTGGACACAACATTTACGGTATGCGCAAGAGCGGTCGAGCACGCAACTTGGGTCTCCAAGTCGGTGTACGGATCGGCTAATCGAAGCGCCGCGCGCGCCGGCTCCTCGGCCTCCCGAAGCTCGGACCAGAGGGCTCGTGGCACTTTAATGGTCTTAGGAAGATCGTCGGGGCTTTGAATTGAGGAGCCACCTGACCGCAGACGCTGGACTATGAGCTCATTGCGCGAGTAACTGTGCAAACGCTCAAGGCGCTCCTCGTAGCGTGCTAAGGCCTGGATAGTCTGTTCGTGCCAGTTGATGCGGCGATCGAGCGCTCGCTCTCTCTTTGTTCGCCGGAAGCCCAAGTGAGCTCCAGCCCAGGCCGCGACGAAGGCACCGACTGGCGCGCCGAGCAGCTTAAGGAGTTCCGTCCAGGTCATTTTACCGGGCTCAGAACTTTGTCAGCTCTTTAAGAGCTTGAGTGATATAGTCCATATTCGAGAAAAAATCCCATCGCTTCTGCGACGTCTCTTCGTCAGTTCCGAAGAAATGCTCTGCCTTAAACAGACTCGCCATCGTAGGAAGCTTCTCCCACACGGTTCTCATTCCTTCGCGTTCATCACTCATGTCGCGCGGGCGCCATAGAAGTTTCGCCGTTTCTCCCGGTCTTATTAGACGAATGTAGTCCTGGTGGAATCGGTCGTTTGCATCGAACGGCTCGCCAATCATCACCAATGCGTACGCGCCAGGCCAATGGTCTCGTTGCCTTGAGATCGTGTCGTGCAGCTCGCGTGAGACTTCGTCGTCAAAGCGACGCCGAAATTTGATCTCCACGAGTGCAGCCCACGAGACCTGGGGATCAGCAACGAGAATGTCGGGCAGGGCGCGAAGGGCGGGAGGTAAGCCAAGATCAAGGTACTCGCGCTGATCAAGTAACTTGATTTCGTCGAATATCTCCTCGATGCCGAGTCTCGTTACCCGATACCCGCCCCGCTCGAGCAGCGTGACAAGAATCCTCTCGGCCATCCTACCCCGAAGGACGTTCGCGAACTGAAAGGAGGCAGAGAGAACAACTAACGCCGTAGTTCAGCTTGTGCGGAAATGCAATTGTGCGCGCCTGTGCACCGATATCCCACGAATTGCGACACGTTTGCTGCCAATATAAGCCGGCAATTTGTCGTAGAATCTCCGGCGGACTTGGGGCACGGTAGCTAAGCCGCGTTAATTGGTTTGATCGCTTAAATAGTGCCCGCCAAAAAAAGGGGACCGCACCATTATCGCACCATTTAGCAGAAGCGGGAGCTCCGAGTGCTCAGGGCTCCCGCGCTTATCTCATGCTTATTCAATCACTTACAAAATCGGGACGGCGGGATTTGAACCCGCGACCCCCTGAACCCCATTCAGGTGCGCTACCGGGCTGCGCTACGTCCCGCTTCGCTCAAGTTCTCGAGCCAAACAGACTGGGGAGTATAGTAGCTCGCCATCACCTCTACAACCCAATCGTCGGCCGCCAATTTCTACCATCGCACCCAACTTCGTGGCCGCTCAGATCTACTCCGGTGCGGATAGCTTCTTGCAGATCGTTGCGCCGATTCGAGTTTTTCGTGGTTGAGAAGTCTAAGCGCGCGAAAGCGTCGAGCTGATCAAGACACATGGCTAATCCAGGCATCTGGTCCACACTGGCACATCCATACATCTGTGAGTTCAGCGTCAATGAAAGACGAGGCCGAGAAGCACCCGCTCTCTGACCGCCCGCCGAAGGCTGGTCCGTCCGAAACCGAGTCGACGACGACTCCAATAACACCGATAGGCAAGTCGCGCCTCGCCGATGCCATCAAGCACGGCGGGCGCATCTATCAGCTGATGGTCGAGAGCGTCCGCGATTATGCGATCTTCATGCTCGACCCCAACGGGCACGTTGCAAGCTGGAACAAGGGAGCAGAGCGGATCAAACGATACTCCGCGGACGAGATCATCGGTCGTCACTTCTCTGTTTTCTATCCGCCGGAGGACATCGCCAGCGACAAACCGCAGCGAGAGCTCGCGATCGCAATACGCGAGGGGCGATTTGAGGAAGAAGGTATCCGCATTCGAAAGGACGGCTCCGTCTTCTGGGCGAATGTGGTCATTACTGCAGTCCGAGATGATGATGGCACGCTGGTCGGGTTCGCCAAAGTCACACGCGATCTGACCGAGCGACACGCCGCGCAGGAAAGAGCGATCGCTGACGCTCGCCGTATCGCCGAAGCCGAGTCGGCGAACTCTGCCAAGAGTGATTTCTTGACAGCCATGTCCCACGAGCTGCGTACTCCGCTCAACGCGATCGGCGGCTACACGGAGCTACTCAGCCTCGGTCTGGGCGGACCAATCACACAGCAGCAGATCGAATATCTCGAGCGCATCAGGCGAAGCCAGCAACATCTTATGGGAATCATCTCGGATCTCCTGCATTTCAGCCGCATCGAAGCCGGACATCTTACCTACACCATCGAACCGATCCTGCTCGACAACGTCATCGATACCGTGATGGGCCTGGCTGTGCCACAGGCTATGGCCAGAAGTGTTCGACTCGGACGCGGGAAGTCGGCGGCGGGCGCGATCGCCCTCGGGGACCGCGCAAAGGTCGATCAGATCCTCCTAAATCTTTTCTCCAACGCGATCAAGTTCACCAAGAGCGGTGGCAGTGTAACGGTAGAGACGAGCGTGACGGGGGAAACGGCGGGCATCGCTGTCGTCGACACCGGGACCGGCGTGCCGAGCGAGAAGCTGGAAACGATCTTCGAGCCGTTCGTCCAGCTCGGACGCTCACTGAGCAGTGCTCACGAAGGAATGGGACTCGGCCTTTCGATCGGTCGGGATCTCGCACGTGCGATGGGTGGTGATCTAACGGTTTCGAGCGTGCTCGGAGCCGGTTCAACGTTTACTCTCACGCTCCCCTTGGCTCCTGAGCGCTAGAGTCGTGCGTGGCGGCTTTTTCAGGCGCCGATGAGTCTCCCAACGTAGAAGTCGCCGAACTCCGCGTATTTCGCGCTGACCTCGTCGAAGCGCATGTCGGTGACGAGCTTCTTGAAATCGAGCGGATCTTTGGCGAAGAGCGTCACCCCCCACTCCCACGCATCGAGACCGATCGCGCCTGTGATTACCTGCTGCACTCTCCCGGCGTAGCGACGACCCGTCAGTCCGTGCGCCTGCATCAGGCTGCTGCGGTCATCGAGTGACAGCGTGTACCAGTTCTGGGATCCGTCGCGACGCTTGGACATGGGATAGAAGCACACGTACGGCATCTCCGAGGGCAGCTCGGGATACAGTCTGCGTTTCACCTGTGCGCTCGCACGTTCCGCCTCCGAGCGATCGTTGAGAGCGCGGACGTACTCATCGTCGCCAACCTTCCCCCCGCGCTCTTGCGCCGCGCGTGCGAGCTGGGCCGTAATGTGGTAGAGGCCTGCCTCGGTGACGCTGAGAAAGGAGTAAACAGGCTGAAGAGCCGCCGCCAACCGCGTGCGCGCCAAAGCGTCTTGCGCGAATTCGATGGCGTCGAGGGATTCGCGAAAATGAATGACCATCAAATCCGCTGTGGATCCGATCAGCTTTACGGCGCAGCTCCACCCCGAATGGGCTTCGGGATTCCTTTTGCGTTTTGATCTCGAAGCAGAAGCACGGCCTGGATTACCGAGTGCTGCCATCGCTTCGCCGCTCATTCGTGGGAGATCCCTCGCTTTCAGGCTGGATCCGTTTATTCGGAAGATCTGGTGCAGCGCGAACCAACCTTCGAGGGTCGCAGGCGGATGCGCGATTGTGGGCGTAGTCATGACCTAAAATTACGGGGACCGCGCGCACCCGGAACGGTCTCCTCCGAATCTCTTTCGTCTCCCTTAGAAGGCAGCGGCGGCGAGTGTGTAGTTCCGTCCCCTGATCGCGACGAGAAGTGTGGGTACGACGTACAGGGTGATCGGCGTCGAGAGCGCGAGGCCGCCGATCACCGCCAGCGCGAGCGGCCGCTGCATCTCACTGCCGGCGCCGAGCCCGAGCGACAGCGGCAGCAAACCGAACAGCGTGCATAGAGTCGTCATCAGGATCGGCCGCAGCCTGACCCCACCCGCTTCGACGAGAGCGCGGTCGAGTGGGACCCCCTTCGTTTGCATTCGACGGCGGGTGAAATCGAGCAGGATGATCCCGTTCTTGACGATGAGGCCGACGAGAAGGATCAGTCCCATGAAGGACGAGACGTTGAGCGGGGTACCCGCCAGAAGCAGAAGTACCATCGCGCCGACGAACGAGAGCGGTGCCGCGAGCAGCACCACGAATGGCTCGATGAACGACTGGAACTGTAGGACCATTACCGTGACGACGCAGGCGATGGCGAGCCCCAGCACGATGAGGAAACCACGAAACGCTTCCTGCTGGCTGGCGTATTGTCCACCAAGCTCGACGCGCATCCCTGCGGGCGGCCGCTGGGTTGCAATCACCTGCTTCACATCGTTCACCACGCTGCCGAGTGATCTTCCGCTGACGTCGGCCGTGACTGCGATCATCTGCTGCTGATCTTCGCGCAACAGCGCGGCGCGCGTCTCGGTGGGCTGAAAATCAGCCAGAGTTCCGAGCGGGACCGTCGCGCCGGTTTGCGTCGACACGATCGGCAGCGTGCGCAGCAGGCTCGGATTGTAGCGGACGCTGTCAGGTGCGCGCACTCGAACGCCGATGGCTCGGTCCTCGAGCCTCACCTCGCCAGCGGGAGCGCCGAGGAGAGCTCCCGTTGCAGCGATAGAAATCTGCTCCGCGGTGAGACCTACTCTGTTCGCCTCCGCGCCGTTGACGCGCATCGCCAGCTCGGCGGTTGGCTCGCTCACTCCATTGAACAGATCGACGAGTCCCGGTACTTCGGTCAGCTTGGGCTCTATGCTCCTGGCGTACGCTTCGAGTCGCGCGAGGTCTGGCCCGAACAGCTTGATCTCGACGGGACGTGCCGAACCGGCGAGATCGTTGATGACGTCCGAAAGAATCTGCACGAAGTCGATCTGCAGGCGCGGAACCGCGGCGGAGACTTTCCCGCGCACTTCGTCGATCACCTCGAAGATCGAGCGCGACCGCTGGCTCTCCGGCTTGAGTCGCGCTACGATGTCGCCGGTGTTCTGCTGCGTGGCAAACAGGCCGAGCTCAGCTCCGGTGCGGCGCGAAGTCGCCACGATCTCCGGAGTTGTGGCGAGGATTCGCTCCACGATGTGGAGCTGCCTGTCAGTCTCCGAGAGCGCGGTTCCTCCGGGTGTGAAATAGTCGAGGACGAAAGCCCCCTCGTCCATCTCTGGCAGGAACCCCGTACCGACGAAGCGCTGCGCGAGGATTCCCGCAACGATCAGAATGCCTCCCGCTAGGAGCATCCGTCGTGGATGGTGCAGCACCCGCTCCAGCGACTCCTGGTAGCGCGTGGATAGCGCGTCCAGCGATTCTCGAAGCCGATCAAGCACACCACTTCGGTTCGCTGAACTGTTCGCTGGCTTGGCGTCGGGCGAATCATGATCGGTGTCCTTTTCACGGAGGAACTGATCCGCCATCAGTGGGATGATCGAGAGAGCCAGGAGCAGCGAGACCATCACTGCGATCGTGAGGGTTATCGAAAGTGCGGCGAAGAACTGCCCAACGACACCTGACAGCAGTCGTAGCGGCAGGAATACGACCACGGTCGTTAGAGTGGACGTGGTGACGGGCCATATCAGCTCCTGCACCGCTTCGCGAACGGCTTCATGACGGTTGCTGTTTAGCCGCAGGTGCCTGACAATGTTCTCGGTGATGACAACGGAGTCATCGATAACCAGGCCGATGGCGATCGCCATTGCGCCGAGCGTCATCAGGTTGAACGTCTGGCCCAGGAGATACATCGCGTAGACGCTGATGGCGAGGGTGAGCGGAATCGAGGAAGCGCTGATTGCCGTGATTCGGGCGTGGTGCAGAAAGAGCAGCAGGACGATCACGGCGAGCACCGCCCCGACGATCATCGCATCCCGAACCGAAGCCACCGCGTCGCGCACCAGCGCGCCCTGATCGTAGACGGGCTTGAGCACGGCCCCGAGCGGCAAAGTCTTCCTCACGGCCGCAGCGAGACTCGCGACACTGTCTACGATTGCGAGAGTGTTACCGCCGGGCTGTCTCGTGATGTTGATCAGCGCGGCCGGCTTCCCGTCTCCGGAGATGATCATTACGTGATCGACGCTTCCTAACGTAACGGTCGCTATGTCACGCACTCGCAGGCCTCTTCCGACGACGACGTTGGCGATGTCGTCCGGCGTGTGAGCCTCCTGCGCGCTGACGATCAGGTACTGCTTGTAATCCTGGGCGACGCGTCCGACCGCGTTGACTCCGGTGGCCTGCCTGATCGCGTTCGCGAGGTCGTCATAAGTCAGGCGCTGTGATGCCAGCCGGGTAGGATCGGCGACGACCTCTACTTCACGAATGTCGCTGCCCTGGACATCGACGCGGCCGACTCCGGGCACGCGCGAGATCAGTGGCTTGAGCTGATATCGCGCAATGTCGTAGAGCGTGCCCGGATCACCGCCCTCCAGGTTATAGGAGAGAATCGGAAAGAGGGACGGAGTCATCCTCTCGACTACAATGTTCAGATCGCCGGGCAGCTGAGATCGCACCTCGTTGACGCGGGCCTGCACCTGCTGCAACGCGAAGATCATGTCGGCGTTGTCAGCGAAGGTGATGCTTATCTCGGTGCCACCGCGAATGGAGCGCGATCTCACACGTGTGACACCGGGAACGATGCTGATCGCTTCCTCGATGGGCCGCGTTACAGTGAACACCATCTGTCGCGCGCCAAGCGCAGAGCCCTCGGCAACGACCAGAATGCGGGGAAACGCGAGCTCGGGATAGATCGCCGACGGCAGCCTGGTGGCGGCGTAGATGCCGGCAACGCTTAGCAGTCCGACTACCAGATAAACGAATCGCCGCTGAGCGGCGAGCAGGTCGAAGAGCGAGCGCACTATTTCGCCTGAGTTACCTTGACGCTGTCCTCGACTCCATACGCGCCTTCGGTCACGACTCTCTCACCGCCAACGAGACCGCTGGTGATCTCAGCTACTATTTCGGTGCGGCGTCCGACAGTGACTTTGCGAGCGAGCGCGATGCTGGCCGCATTCACAACGAACACCTGGAAGCCGTCGCCGACCGGGACGAGTGCGGCCACTGGCACCACAACAGCCCGTGGCTTGGTGCCCATGCTGATTTGACCAAAGATGGTCTCGCCGATTCGCAGCGCGCGCGCAGACGGTGGGCCCTGTGCGCGCACCTCCACGCTTCGCGTGCTTGAATCGACGGTGGCGCCGACCGAGATTATCCGTCCGATACCAAGCGCTTCGCCCGTCGCCGTCTCACCTGCGCTCAGAGTGACCGCGGCTCCCGGCGCGATATGCGCGGCATCCGACGGTGCAACGTTGAAGACGATGTCGAGTGCGCTGAGATCAGCGACCTCGACGAGCGGCTGATTGACGTCGGCCGAAGCTCCAATCGAAGCATTGAGTTTCGTCACGACTCCCGAGATTGGCGCGCGGACCACGGCGAGCTGTGCCAAGCGGCGCGCAGTGATCGCCGCCGCCCGCGCCTGTACGAGATCCTTTGCCGCCTGCTCCGCGGCGGCGCGGGGCACGATTCCCGCTTCTGCCAGCCGACGAGCGCGATCGTAGGCCTGCTGCGCCGCGGCCAGAGCGGCTTCCGCGCTCTGAGCCGCGGTGATGAAGGGCGTTTGCTCGAAAGCGATGAGCGGTGTTCCTACCGAGACCTTCTGACCGACCGAGACATACACCGTCGTGATGCGCGCAGGGGCTGGGGCGCTGAGCGACGCAAAATGTCCGCTATGGACGGCCACTGTGCCTATGGATCCGACCTTGTCCTCGAAGGGTTGAATCGCCGCGACGGCAGTCTTGACCTGAACGACAGCGGTGGGATCCGCTTCCGTTTCTGATTTGCGACAGCCGGCTGCGACGACCAGGAGGCAAACCAATGAGCGGATCCTCATCTTGCCGCTGCGGTCAGAGAGTAGAGGCGAAGCGTGGCCGTAGCGATCCAGGCATCAGTGAGATCGGTGATGTATTGCGAGAGGATGTCGCGCGCGTTCCGCTGCGCTTCGAGAACGGCTGGCAGGCCCTGAGCCCCTTCGCGATAGGCGACGAGCGACATGGCCGCGACACGATTCGCGCTTTCCACCAGGACCCGGTCACGCTGAAGCTTCTCGAGTGCGACGGCGCGCGCGCGGCGCGCTCGTCCAATCGTTGCCCGCGTCTGGAAGAGCGCCAGCGCAAGCTCGGCGCGTGCCCTCTCACGCTCCGCTTCGGCTTGTGCGATTGGTCCACGATTTCTGTTCAGCAAAGGAAGGGGGATGGATAATCCAACGGTCGGCAGTAATCCCGGATCTGAGCGATCACCCCATTCAACACCAGCCTGAAGACTGAACGGCGTGAACAGGCTTCGCCGCTGCACTCTGACAGAAAGATCCGCCGCCGAGAGCGCTTGGCGCGCAGCAGCGATCGGAAGCGCGGCATCAGGCACTGCGTTGGGAGGCGTGAGCGGCGGCATTGTTAGCGAGTCGGATGGGACGATTGCGATCCGTGCGGTGTCCAGACCCATTACTGTCTGAAGGTCAAATATGCTCGTTATGAGCATCACTGAATCCGCGATGGCGAGATTCGCCGCCAGACCGGCGTTGACGGTGGCGAGCAGAACGTCGAGCTCGCTGGCGTCCCCTGCATCGCGCCGGATCACTGCCATCCGGCGGAGGCTGTCGGCGTCCCTCGCGTTTCTCCTCGAGAGCCGCACGCGTTCCAGCGCCGCGAGGGCTCGGGTGTAGCTAGTGTCCGCGTCGAGCGCCGCGGCAGCCCGCTCGAATTCGAACCGGTACTGACTCGCGAGTCTGTTTGCCTGGGCGGCTCGGACACGCGTTGCCCGAACTCCCGTGACGTCGAGAGGCAGATCGACGATGGCGTGGTAGTTCGGAATCGCCTTCGAGTATGTCGCTGCGAGCGATGGATTATCCCAGCTTCGCGCCGTCAGGAGTTGTGCGGCTCCCACCAGAGTGTCAGCCCGGGCAACAGCGGCTCGAGCTCCTCGGGTCACAGCGGCGTCGATAGCCTGCTCGCGGGTTACAGGTTGCTGGCTCCGTGCAACTGCTGCTGAGACGAACACGAGGAGAGCAGTCGCTCGGACAAAAAAACGCATCAGGAAATTTACGCCGCGGACGTCAGACGAGGCGGGTGGGGGCAACGCGCACTCCGGCGCTATGCACCCACCCGGTGCTGTTTCCGGGTCGCCGCAGCGGGGCCGAAGCCCCTTCAACGGCGAGCTACTTCTTAGCCTTCTTTTCCTTCGCTTCCTTTGCGGCTTCTTTCCGTTCCGTCTTGGCCGACTCGTGCTCGCGAGCGACTACCGAGCCGTCGATCGCATTCACGTTGACTTCCTCGATGCCGGACTTACCGGGGACGCTGATGTCGAATGAGTAAATCAGCTTGCCCTTCTCGCGCTCGAGCTCACTCGATTTTACGGTTCCGTTCGGAACTTCCTTCAGAGCCGTCGCCCTCGCGGTCTCTTCGGAGATTTTCGCCTCCTTTTGGAGCGCAGCCTGGCTCTCTTCCTTCTTCATGCCTCTGTGGCGCTTTGCAACCGTGCCGGTCTTGACGGTGCTCTTTGACACTGTGCTGGCCGCTTGCGCGCCAGCTACGCTCGTGGTAGCAGCAATTGCTACTGCCAGGGCGATCACTTTGAACATGGGTTCTCCTCCGGTGGATTGATCTGCAGCCCGCTCGATCGCGGGTATGAGCCTTCGTTTATCGAGTGAATCTTAGAGGAGCAAGCTGTCAGGCTGATTACACTGGGGTGCGTCTGGGCACCATCGCTGTAAATTGGCGGAATGCGAGTTCTCTTCGTGGAGGACGATCCCGGCCTGGCCGCGATCATCAAGACCGGCTGCGCCGAGCACGGCGTGCAAGTCGTGACCGTCGCTAACTATCCCGACGGCAAGATGAAGGCTGTGCTGGGCAGCTTCGACGTCATCATTCTGGACGTCATGCTGCCGGGTGGAAGCGGCTTCGATCTCTGCCGCGAGCTCAGAGAGCGTGAGATCGCGACGCCAATCCTGATGTTGACGGCGCGCGACACAGTGGATGACCGCGTAGCCGGGCTCGATGTCGGTGCCGACGACTACCTCACGAAGCCCTTCGCGTTTCGGGAGCTGCTGGCGAGAGTGAGGGCGCTGGCAAGGAGACGCGGAGCACCTCTTCCGGAGACTCTCCGAATTTCGGACCTCGAGGTGGATCTCAACGCGCAGCGGGTGCGTCGCGCGGGCAAAACCATCGAGCTGACTGCCAAGGAATTCTCGCTGCTCGAGTTCTTCGTTCTCCATCACGGTCAGGTTGTTGATCGGGCCGCGATCACGGCGCACGTCTGGGACGAGAATCACGATCCATTCACGAACGTGCTCGAGGTTCTGGTGCGTCGCTTACGCCGCAAGATCGACGACGAGTATGGAGAGAAGCTGATTCAGACCGTGCGAGGGGCCGGATACCGTTTTGGCGACTGAAGCAAGCTCGTCGCGGGTCGGAATACAGCGGCTTGTACGCCTGCGGCTGCGCCTGACGATCTGGTACGTCGCAACCTTCGGCTTGATCATCCTTCTTCTGGGCGGCGGCCTGTTTGCGGTCATCCGCTATCAACTGTCCCAGCAGCTCGACTATTCGCTCTACAGCGCCACGCAGGAGCTGGTGCGTGCTGCGCGGATCCGGGAGGTTGAAGCAGCGGGCGCGCGCGGTAACGTCATGGACGCGATCGACGAGCTCAACATACCTGATCGAATCCTTTACCTCTTCGACGTGCACGGAAATCCGGTGAAGCCGGAAAACGCAGACGATTGGGTTCGTCAGGCGGCGAAGAAGGCGGCAGAGAAAGGCCGGGTCAGTGCTCAGGGCGACTCACCCGATGACAAGAGGCTCAGGCTCCACGCCCTTCGCTTCAAGCTTGCGTCAGGGCGCGAGCTAGTCGCAGTGGCCATAGCTGACCAAGTGGAGCTGGAAGACCGATACGCGGATCTCATCGCCGCGTTCGCGGGCGCCGCGTTCGCAGCACTTGTTCTCGTAGCGGCCGGCGGCTTCCTGCTCGTCCGAGAATCAACAGCACCGATCGAGCGATCGATCCTCTTCATGCGCCGGTTCATGGCAGATGCGGCACACGAGCTGAGAACGCCCATTACTGTTTTGAGAACGCGCGCCGAAGTTGCGCTGCAGCAGCCGAGGGAGGCAGCGAACTACGTCTCGGCGCTCCAAGGCGTCGAAGCCGAGGCGCGCCGACTCGGTGGAATAGTGGATAGCCTTCTCGTTCTTGCGCGCGCCGACGCAGGCGAGCGGCCGCTGGAGCGGGAACCGCTCTTTCTCGACGACGTCGCGATGGATGCGGTTGGCACTGCCCAGATCGTCGCGAATCAAAAGCATGTCGGAGTCACAGTCGAAGAGTTCGAGGAGGCTCCGGTCGATGGGGACGCCGTTCTCATCCGGCAGCTGATAATGATTCTGCTCGACAACGCCGTGAAGTTCACCGACGCAGGCGGACAGGTGCGGGTCCGCATCTCGATGCGCCAGGGTGCGCCGACGTTCATCGTGGAGGACAGTGGAATCGGAATCAAAACCCACGAGCTCTCGCGAGTGTTCCAGAGATTTTTTCGGGGAGAGGTCGCGCGCACGAGAAGCGACGGCGCGGGACTCGGCCTTTCCATTGCGAGCTGGATAGCGCGCGAGCACGGTGCGGAAATCTCACTCACATCCGAGCCGGGCAAGGGCACGAAGGTCATCGTTACTTTCCCTCGCGCGATGACTGCGGTGTCATCGTAGCGACAGGTGAGTGGTCTAGCGTTCGCCGACGCTGACCGAGTGAAACTTCTCTGGTGGAGGCCGGTGCCAGCTCTGAATCTTCGGCGATTATCCTGCTATCGATGGCCGCTCGTGCTAACACTCGCAGTAGTTGTGACGGCGGCTTTTTCGTTGTCGCCTCTCGTGGATGTCGCTCGCGGCGCCGCACCCATTTCCGCCACTCTGCGAACGCCGCTCCTCTACGACTTGCTCGCACCCGCATCGAACG
>Ga0184619_10000159_pt1 | contig 22189 bp, 24 predicted proteins | sample PLM0_60_b1_FD_133146 | JGI IMG/M metagenome (GOLD analysis project Ga0184619, IMG submission 133146) | Groundwater sediment microbial communities from an aquifer in East River, Colorado, USA - PLM0_60_b1 | ecosystem: Environmental > Terrestrial > Soil > Riparian zone | place: USA: East River...
CGTCGCGTCCACCAGATCGGCATAGGTCGTCATGCCCTCTGCCGAGACGCGCGCTCGCGCGGCTTCGACTTCCACCACTTCGTTGAAGCCAGAGAGATCGACGCGCGGGCGCGCCTGCCGCTCCCGGTCGCAGATGCGGTTCGAAGTGCTCTTTGCGAGACCGACCCCGCCCGGGCCGCCGGCCAGCTCAGCGCGCAGCCGCGCGAGCTTGCTCTCGTGGCTGTTCACTGGTGTATAGGAAGGCGCGGCTCATCGGATAGGTGTCGCCGATGTTGCCTTTGCTCACGACGATCTGGAAGAGGTGCGTCTTGCCATGGGGGGAGCGGAACATCTCGGCGCACGACCAGAGGTAGGTCCGCCAGATTCGGCGGAACCTCTCGTCGAATTTCCCGGGATTGAGCTTGTGCACCCGCTGCCAATTACGGTCGAAGCGCCGCGCCCAGTCGTCGAGCGTGAGCGCGTAGTTGCGCCGCAGGTTCTCGATGTCCACGATTTCCAGCCCGCAGCGCTCGCACCAGTCGATCGCCTCGGTAAGGCTCGGGATCCAGCCCCCGGGGAAGATGTACTTGCGTATCCAGAACTCGGTGTCGCGCACGCCGACGTGGCCGATGAAGTGGATCACCCCGAGCCCACCGGGCTTGAGATAAGCGGCGTGGGCGCGGATCACCTCCGGAAGGTGGTCGCGCCCCGCGTGCTCGAGCGTGCCGATCGACAGCAGCTTGTCGAACTGGCGCGGCACCTCGCGGAAGTCGCGCTCGAGGACTTCCACCTTGCCTTCCAGGCCGCGGCGCTTGATCTCGGCGCGCGTTTCCTGGACCTGTTCAGTGGTGGTGTTGATGCCGGTGCCGAGCGCGCCGTACCTCTCCCAAGCGTAGAAGAGCAGGTTGCCCCAGCCGCTGCCGATGTCGGCGAAGGTGTCGCCTCGCTTGAGGAGGACCTTGCGGCACACGTGGTCCATCTTGGCGATCTGCGCTTCCTCGAGCGTCTTGGATCCGTCGGCGAACCAGGAGCAGGTGTAGGCCATGCCCACTTCGTCGAGCCATTCCCGGTAGAAGTCCTGTCCCGGCCCGTAGTGAAAGCGGGCATTCGCCTTCGCCTGCGCGATCGATGCGTTGCTGTATCGGAACTCGTGCCACCAGTTGCGCATCCTGACGAGGAGAGTCGGCTCGCCGTCGAAGCCGGCGTCCATGCCCGCGCGGAAGGCGTGCGCTAGGCTGCCCTCGATATCGATATCGCCGTTGAAGTACGCCTCGAGAAAGCCGACATGGCCGAATAGCAGCACGCGCCACGCGGCGCGGCCGTTGCGGATGAGGATAGTGACGTCCGGCGTGCGCTGATGGTTCTGCCAGGAAGCGCCGTCGGCGAAGACGACGCGGATGCAGACCTCGGTCTTCGCGCCGATCTCCTCCATTGTCTTCTTGAGTTGCGTGTTCATGATCTCTCTGGGACGCCGGTGTGCGAGGCGCGATCTTGACAGTTTTTTGCTTCAAATAGAAGCCGCAAGGCCGAAAGGCGCGGAAAGATGTTACCCGTGGCGACGGCGGTTCTGCTAGTCTCTGAGCCCGTCCGGCCCGCCCCGCCCGATTTCGAGTGAAAAATATTACGCGCCCTTTCGTCGCCGCGCTCTGCCTGGCCGCCTGCTGCGCCCATGCCCAGACTCCGGCGGAGGCGCTGTTCCGCTCCATCGAGAACGGTGACTTCGACGAGTTCTCCCGCCTGGTCGATGCCGGGATCGACCTTTCTGCGAATAACAAGCTGGGCGAGACGCCGCTTTACGTCGCCGCCGAGAAAGGCCAGCTCGAAATGGCGAAGCTGCTCATTGCCAAGGGCGCTGACGCCAAGGCGCGGACGCCCAACGGCGAGGGGGTGCTGCACGCGGCCGCCATGATAGAGAGCACGGCCCTCATGAGCGCGCTGATCGAGGCGGGGGCCGACAAGAACCTCGCCAACAACGACGGCGAGACGCCGCTCTACTGGGCGGCCATGACCGGGACGTTTCTCGCGGTGAAGGCGCTCGCCGACGCGGGCGCGGATCTCGACGTCCAGGACGTGCGCCTGGCCAATACGGCGCTGCACGCGGCGGTCTCCCACGACGACATCGTGATGATCCACTACCTGATCTCCAAGAACGTGCGCACCGACCTGCGCAACAACGCGGGCCTCACGGCTCTCGAGCTCGCTAAAGTCCGGGGGCGCGGCTCGGCGAAGCTCTTCGAGCGCTAGCGTGGTCCGCGACCGCCGGATCGTTTTCGCCGCGAGTTTCCTGCGCGCCGTCGCGAACGGCCTGATCGGCGTTCTGGCCGGGATCTATCTCGCGCAGCTCGGCCTCGACCCGGCAGCCTGGGGCGCGGTCCTCGGCGCCGGAATCGCCGGTACGGCGGTGGGCGCGGCGGGGGTCATGTTCTGGGGCGATCGCATCGGCCGCAAGCGCTGGCTGGTCGGGCTCGGGGTGCTCGCCGCAGCCGGTGGCATCGTCTTCGCCTTTTCCTCTCAGGTCGTAGTGCTCGGCGTCGCCGCGTTCCTCGGTATGCTCAACTCGCTCGGCAAGGACCGCGCCGCGGCGCTTGCGATCGAGCAGGCGATCCTGCCCTCCACCGGCGACGATGCCGGCCGCACGCGCGCCTTCGCGTGGTACAACGTCATCCAGGACGTGGGGCACGCCCTGGGCGCCGCGCTCGCGGTGCTCCCGCCGCTGCTGCGCGACTTCGCCGGAGTGGATCCTCTCGATTCGCTGCGCGCGGCAGTGATCCTCTACGCGGCGCTCTACGCCGCGACTGCGGTTCTCTACCTCGGCCTGTCGTCGCAGGCCGAGTCACCGACGGCGGCGCTGCGCGTCGAGGTGAGCCCGCAAAGCCGGGCCATCCTCGCGAAGATGTCCTTCCTCTTCGCGCTGGACAGCTTCGCCGGCGGCTTCCAGGGCAGCGCGCTCTTCGCGTATTTTTTCCACGCGCAGTTCGGCGCGTCCGAGGCGGCGATCGGCATGCTCTTCGTGGGCGCGCGCGTCATGAACGCGTTCTCGCATCTGGGCGCCGCCTGGCTCGCCGCGCGCATCGGCCTCGTGAATACCATGGTGTTCACGCACACGCCCTCGAGCCTTCTCACCTTCACCATCCCGTTTACCGGAAGCTTCGAGATTGCGGCGGTGCTGTTCCTCCTGCGCGAGGGGCTCTCGGAGATGGACGTGCCCACGCGCCAGTCCTACCTCATGGCGGTGGTGAGGCCGGAGGAGCGCACCTTCGCAGGCGGCGTGACCAACCTCGCGCGCATGTGCGCGCGTGCCATCGCGCCCGTTCTTGCAGGCAGCGCCATGCAGGCGCTGACCCTGGGCGCCCCGATCATGGCGGCGGCGGGACTGAAGATCCTCTACGACGCGCTGCTGTACGTCTCGTTCCGCAAGCTCAAGGCACCCGAGGAACGGTAGGTCAACCGAGGAGGCCGCAGCGATGACCGGACGATATCTCGAGGACTTCGCGGTAGGGCAGACCTTCGGCTCCGGACGCCTGCGCGTCGAAAAGGAACGGATCAAGGCCTTCGCCGCCGAATTCGACCCGCAACCCTTTCATCTCGACGAAGAGGCCGCGCGCGGCTCGATATTCCGGGGATTGGCTGCGAGCGGATGGCATACTGCCGCGATGACCATGCGGCTCCTGGTGGAGAGCGAGTTGAAGCCCGCCGGCGGGATCATCGGCGCGGGGTTCGACGAATTCCGCTGGCCGCGGCCGGTTCGGCCCGGGGACGAGCTCTACCTCGAGAGCGAAATTCTCGAAGTGCGGCCTTCGAAGTCCCGTCCGGAGCAGGGATTGATCAAGGTGAGGACGACGACGAAGAATCAGAACGGCGAGCCCGTGCAGGTTTCCATCGGCAATCTCGTCGTCCCGAGGCGCCCTGCGTAGCTAGGAATCCTGGCGGTTCATCGCTTCCGGGGCAGGTTTCCAGAGGATCCTTTTTGAGCATCCCGCCAGGATTTCTGCTGGTGCCATGGCCGATCGCCCGTGGCGCCCTTGCCCGTAATCCGGGCCAGCCTCCCTAGCCGCCCGATCGCCAGAGTTGCGGCTTCGATGTTCCCCCGGAGCGCCGCGCTTTCCGCATTTGTCGCCGACGGTTTCCTCCCACCCGGGAGCAATTCGTACAATTTGCGGAGGGCCCAGTTGCATGACTCCGGGACACCGGACTCCTTTGCCCTTTCCTGACGCTGCAACTCGATGCTCGCTAGGGCGTCGATCACTTCGGGGGTTGCACGCTCTGTATTCATCCGGCGCTCCTTCCGGGCATCAAGACGCTCGCAAGTGCGCATCGATCAACATCTTCGCGGCGTCGGGACTGGCGGCGGCCGAAAAAAGAGCCCGGAACGGGATTTGCCGCCGCCGGGCCAGGTACTTCGGGTGCTTATAGAAAGGTAAATATAAACACCCGTCTACACCCAGCTCTATCATCCCCCTCTACTTCAAGGCGTTCTGTGCGTTGCCGCACATAAAAAAAGCCCGGAACGGGATTACCGTTTTCCGGGCCAGGTACTTCGAGTGTCTATCAGGGAGGCGATATACACCCGTGGCGATCATACCCTTCTTCCCGAGACATTCTGTGCGCCTACGCACATAAAGAAATATTAATATTTATGCATGCGTCATAGGCCATTCAGGCCACGGTCTTTGACGGAGTTTCAAATCGCTGCGTCAACCCTCTCAGGTCCTCGTAGCGCGGCGTTGACAGTGCGATGTCGCGGCTCTTCTGCTCGGTGATGTCGTACCCCGCGATGAAGATCGCCTGGTGCTCCGAGTCGAACCGCCGGTGCCACAAGAACCACCGGCATGTGCCGTCCTGGCAGCGCAAGCCGAATTCCAATGGCTCGAAACTGTCCTCAGCCAGGAGCCGTTCTACCAGCGCGACGGCGGCCTCCCCATGCTGCTGCATCAATTCGCGCAGCGGCCGGTCGAGCAGCTCCTGCGCGGGGTATCCGAGCATCTTCTCCCACGCCGGGTTGAGAAATTTCAGCTTGCCGTCGAAACCGGCAAGACCGAGCAAGACAGGCGATGGGTCGGGGGGAAGCCTGCGCTTGCCGTGCATGAGGCCGCTGAGGCGAGGTAGGAATCGGGTGGCGTGCATCGTAACCTCCTCTCGGGGCGATTATCTCCTTCGTCTCGCACAGAAAGGGAGGATTTTCACCTCGTACCGGCCATTTTCCTCATAAGCCGGCGTCGGGATTCCGACCCGGGCCAGGGCGCGATGGACAACGACACCGATCAGCTACAGGCGCGTAGACAACGTTCTGTACGATAACGTACATAAAGAGTATGATGGGCAGCCAGCCGGGACGCAAGGAGGAACCTTGCTTCGCCACGGTCTTGAAGGAGGAGACCATGAGTGAAAATCTCGCTGCATCCGTTACACCTACCCCCACTCAAAATCATCTTCTTGCCGCGCTGCCCACAGGGGATTACGAGCGCCTGCTGCCGGACCTGGAACTCGTGCCGCTGCCGCTCGGCATGGCGGTCTACGAGTCCGGTGGCAAATTGGACTACGTGTATTTCCCCACTGACTGCATCGTGTCGCTCCTCTACGTAATGCAGAGCGGAGCGTCGGCGGAAATCGCAGTCGTGGGGTACGAAGGCCTGGTGGGCGTCGCGCTGTTCATGGGCGGAGAATCCACGTCGAGCCGGGCCGTGGTGCAAAGCGCCGGCCACGCGTATCGCCTCCCGTCGAAAATCCTGAAGGGGGAATTCGAGCAGAGCGGCCCGTTGCAGCATCTGCTGCTGCGCTACACCCAGGCGCTGATCACGCAGATGGCGCAGACCGCCGTTTGCAACCGGCACCACACGATCGAGCAGCAACTGGCCCGCTGGCTGCTGTTGAGCCTGGACCGCCTGCCCTCGAACGAGCTACGTATGACGCAGGAGCTGATCGCGAACATGCTGGGCGTGCGCCGCGAGGGCGTTACGGAGGCGGCCGGCAAGCTGCAAACGGCCGGACTGATTCAGTACAATCGCGGTCACATCAAGGTGCTCGACCGGCCCAAGCTGGAAGAGCGGGTCTGCGAGTGCTACGCAGTAGTCAAACGCGAAACGGATCGCCTGCTCCCCGCCAAGACGGCGGCCTGATCGCCGACCGCGCGAATCGCCGGGGTCGCGAAGCTCACCGGTCTCGGCGCTCCTCTGTGCGCTGACGTACATACGATGCGTGCTCAGTCACGCTATTCTCCCGGTCCGCCCGTCCCGGGTACGAAAGAACAACCCCCATGCAAGTTGCAAGGCGAGCATCCGTCGCGAACAGCATGCTTGCCGCGTTGCCGCGCAAGCAGTATCAGCGCCTGCTCACGGGTCTCGAACCGGTGGCGTTGAGCTTTGGCGAAGTCCTGCACGAACCGGGGGAGCGGATCAAGCACGTCTACTTTCCCAGCGACTCGCTCGTCTCCCTGCTGACGATAGTAGAGGGCCATCTCGCCCTGGAAGTCGGCATGGTCGGACGCGAGGGCATGGTCGGCGTTCCCGTGTCTTTGGGAACGGACGTCTCGCCTGTTCGGGCGCTGGTGCAGGGAGCGGGAACCGCGATGCGGATGAAGTCGGCGCGCTTCTCCGAGGAAATCCGGAGAAGCCCGCAACTGCAGCAAGAGGTCGGCCGCTATACACGCGTATTGATGGCCCAGATCACGCAAACGGCCGCCTGCAACCGCTTCCACGTCGTGGAGGCGCGCCTTGCCCGATGGCTGCTGATGACTCGGGACCGCGTCCGGTCGGACGAATTCCGTCTTACGCACGAATTCCTTGGACACATGCTGGGAGTGCGGCGCGTCGGTGTCACCACGGCCGCGCGCGCGCTGCAAAAAAGAAAGCTGATCGCTTACGCCCGCGGCAAGATCAAGATCCTCGACCGTCGACGCCTCGAAGGCGCAGCCTGCTCCTGTTACGCACTCGTCAGGGACATGAACGGCAGCGCAAAGGATTAGCGGCAGCCGAAGCACCGGTTAGCTCGTCGGCGTTCAGGGGTGACTGAAACAGTAACCCCGTCTGTGTGCTAGCACACAGACCATGATGGATCGCTATGAAACTCAAGGGTCGAGACCCTGACCCAGCACATTCTTCCCACCTGAAATCCCGGGCCGCCTCGATGTTCCCGGATATTTTCTTCAGGCTATGTACGCTACCGAACTGCGCGTCCCACGACACAAGAGGATAGTCGCGATCACGAAGCTAATCATAGGGGGGAGCTATCATGCCGGTCATAGCGTTCGAGCAAAATTCGCACATGGTCCCCCAGGAATACGGCCCGCCGCTACCCAGCGCCAAAGGCTATGTCGATGGAGAAACATTCCGCAAGCAGCGTAAGGAACCGCCGCTACATGCCTTGGTCGGCATCGACGACTATTCGGAGGGCTTCCGGGCCGGTTACTACCAACGGCCGATTTCCGAACGGGCGCTTTCGCGTGTCCCGAAAATCGACGACGCTCGGGCCGATCATCAGCTTGCGACCCTTTCCGGAAGCAAGCGATCGGATTCGCGTTTGACTACTGCGTAACACTCGCAGACCCGTTTTTCCAGCTTGGGCCGGTCGAGCACCTTGATGTGACCGCGATTGTACTGAATCAATCCGGCCGTTTGCAGCTTGCCGGCAGCCTCGGTGACCCCCTCGCGGCGCACTCCCAGCATGTTCGCGATCAGCTCCTGGGTCATGGAGAGCTCATCCGAGGGCAGCCGGTCCAGGCTCAACAGCAGCCAACGGCACAGTTGCTGCTCCACCGAATGGTGCCGGTTGCAAACGGCGGTCTGCGCCATCTGCGTGATCAGTGCCTGGGTGTAGCGCAGCAGCAGATGCTGCAGCGGGCCGCCGTGCTCGAATTCCCTTTTGAGAATTTTTGATGAGAGGCGGTACGCATAGCCGGCGCTTTGTACCACCGCCCGGCTGGGCGTGGATTCCCCGCCCATGAACAGCGCGATGCCGACCAGGCCTTCATGGCCCACGACCGCGATTTCCGCCGAGGCACCGTCTTTCATGACATAGAGCAGAGACACGATGCTGTCCGTGGGGAAATACACGTAGTTCAATTCACCGCCGGACTCGTAGACGGCCATGCCGAGCGGAAACGGCACGAGTTCCAGGTCCGGCAGCAGGCGCTGGTAATCCGCCGCGGGCAGCGCGGCAAGAAGATAATTTTGAGTGGGGGCATGGGTTCCGGATTCGGCGAGATTCTTGCTCATGGTTGCCTCGTAGCAGAAGGAAGGGCCCCGTGCCCAGCCTCGGGATGACAGGATCATACCGTTATGTTTGCTATCGCACAGAACATCCCGCGACCTGACCCAGCCCGATGGGCTGGGTGTCGGAATCCCCGATGTGGCGGTAATGGGCCCACGCGCGGATCGCGTCGGCCGCGCTGCGCCGACCTCAGGGCAATCGGCGATCAATGAACTGCGAGTGACGCGCGGGCCTTGACGTACTTCTCGAAATCGTCGGCGTTCAGGGGATGACTGAAATAGTAACCCTGTCCCTCGCTGCATTCCCGGGCCTGAAGAAATTTGAGCTGTTGCTTGGTTTCCACGCCCTCGGCAATCACCCGCTGGTTGAGATTTTTCCCCATGCTGATGACCGTACTGATCATCGAGGCATCGCTCGTATTGAGAAGCATCTTGTGCACGAACGACTGGTCGATCTTCAGGGTGTCGATCGGGAATTGCGTCAGGTAGCTCAAGCTGGAGTAGCCGGTGCCGAAGTCGTCCACGGCGAGCTGCACTCCCAGGGCCTTGAGCGCCTGGAGCGTGCGTCCGGTCGACTCCGCGTCCTGCATGAGGACGCTTTCGGTCAGCTCGAGTTCGAGCCAGCGCGGCTCCAAGCCGGTTTCCGCCAGGACGCCGCGAACGCTTTCGAGAAAATCCTTGTGCCGGAGCTGCACCGCGGAGATATTGACCGCCACCGGCACGGCTTCCAAGCCGGCATCGATCCAGGCCTTGGCCTGCCCGCATGCTTCGCGCAGGACCCAGTCGCCGATCGGGATGATGAGACCGCACTCTTCCGCGATCGGAATGAACTGCTCGGGAAGGATGGTGCCGCGAACCGGATGCCGCCAGCGAATCAACGCTTCGGTGCCGATCAGCGCACCGGACTCGAGATTTATTTTCGGCTGATAGTGCAAGCTGAACTCGCGCCGCTCCAGCGCGCCGCGCAGACGGGCTTCGATGGAGAGCCGCTCGACCACCCGGGTGTTCATCTCCTGCGCGAAGAACTGGTAATTGTCGCGCCCGCTTTCCTTGGCGTGATACATCGCGGTGTCCGCGCTCTTGATCACGGTGTCCACGTCCTGACCGTCGTCCGGGTACAGCGCGATCCCGATGCTCATGGTGACGTGGAGCTCCTCCCCGTCGATTTCGTGCGGCAAGGCGAGCGCGGAGAGTATTTTCGCCGCGAAGTGTCCGGCATCCTGCGGGCGATCGATGTCCGGAAGGAGCACTATGAATTCATCCCCGCCCTGGCGGGAGACGGTGTCCGATACCCGTACGCAAGCGAGCAGGCGTCCGGCGACCGACAGGAGCAGTTTGTCGCCCATCGCATGTCCCAGGGAGTCGTTGATGTCCTTGAAGCGGTCCAGGTCCAGAAACAACACCGCGGCCCTTCTTCGGTGCCGACGGGCCAGCGCGATCGCCTGAGCAAGCCGTTCATTGAGCAGCGGGCGATTGGGCAAATCGGTGAGAAAGTCGTAGTGGGCCAGATGGGCCGTTTTTTCCATCATTTCCCGCGAGGCGGTGACGTCGTGGAAAACCAGCACCGCGCCGATAGCTTTGCCGTCGTGGTCGTGGATGGGAGCGGCGGAATCTTCGATCCCGACCTCGGAGCCATCGCGCCGGACCAATACGACGCCGGCAGCCATGCCCACGGTCTTGTTTTCCGTGAGGGCCAACTCCGCCGGACTCCGCGACGGCTGCCGGGTAGTGCCGTCGAGGATGTGGAATACCTCGGCAAGCGGCCGGCCCGCTGCCTCCTCCAGAGACCAGCCGGTCATCTTCTCCGCGACAACGTTCAGATAGCTGATGTTGCCCTTCATGTCGGTGGTGAGCACCGCGTCGCCGATGGAGTTGAGCGTGACCCGGGCTCGTTCCTGTTCTGCGAACAAGGCCGCTTCGGTCGACTTGCGCGCCGAAATATCCTGCACCTGCCAGATGAAATACAGAGGCGCGTCGTTTGCGTCGCGCACCAGCGACATGCTCAGGGATACGGGTACGCTGCGCCCCAGCTTGTGAACATAACGCTTTTCTATTTCGTAAGTGGCGATCTCGCCCGCCAGCAATTTCGTCGCGTCAGCGGAAATCGTTGCCAGGTCGTCCGGATGAGTGATGTCGCGATAGGTGAGGGCCAGCATTTCCCGCTCGGAGTATCCGACGATTTCGCACAGGGCCTGATTCACTTTCAGCCAGCGGCCATCGGGGGCTGCCAGCGCCATGCCGATGGCGGCATAGTCGAATGCGCCGTGGACGCGTGCCTCAAGGGCCTCCCGCGGGGGGAGGTGCGCGCCTTTGGACCGGCTTCGACTCGCGGCCGGCGCTGGGCCGAGTTTTCCCTTGATCTTCGTAGTCACGGTTCTGTCATTCACGTCGTCACCCCGCAATAAATCACCTGACGCTCCGAACGGACCCGTCGGTCGCACCGTAAGCCTCCCCTCGGAACCGAGTGTCTCATCCCCCTCCGGGGGGGCCTCTGTGCGGTAGCGCACCTAAATGCGGGAATTTATGCTCGTGTCATGTGCATTTTTTCAATTTTGTGTCGGGAAAACGTTACACGAAGACTGCAAAACCGCCCCTGCCAAAAGAGGGGCCTCAGCCTGAACTTTCGCTCGCCCGCCGATGCAACTGCCCCTCGTATAACGCCCGCACGGTCGCTATCGTGTCGGCCTCTGTCGCGCTCTTGTCATCGCGGTAGCGCTTGACGCGCGCAAAGCGCAGCGCGAACCCGCCGGGGTAGTGCGGGCTCGCCTGGATTTCGTTAAAGGCGATCTCGGCGACGAGCTCCGGCCGCACCTGCACGACGTGGCCTTCGCGCGACGTTTCGAGCGCGAGCAGGCGCTCGGTCTGCCAGGCGAGCATCTTGTCGGTCATCCCCTTGAAGGTCTTGCCGAGCATGACGAAGCCTCCCGTGGCGGGGTCGAGGGCGCCGAGGTGCAGATTGGAGAGCCAGCCCTTGCGGCGGCCGCTGCCCCATTCGGCCGCGATGACCGCGAGGTCGAGCGTGTGCGCCTCCTTGATTTTGAGCCAGCCGGCGCCGCGGCTTCCGGCCTCGTACGGGGCCTCCAGCGCCTTCGCCATGACGCCCTCGTGGCCGCGCGCGAGCGCGTCGTCGTAGAAAGCCTGCGCGGCTTCCTTGTCGCCGGTGACAAGACGCGGGATCAGGATCTTCGCCGGCAGAATTTTCGCGAGCGCGTCGAAGCGCTCCCGCGCGGGTTTTGCGGTGAGGTCCTCGCCCTCGGCGAGCAGGCAGTCGAAGAAGAAGACGCTCAAGGGAAGCGTCGCGCGCAGCGCCTCCACGTCGAGCTTGCGCCCGAAGCGGCGCATGGTTTCCTGGAAAGGGTAGGGCGTGCCGTCGGGCTTGAGCGCGATCGTTTCGCCGTCCGCGATCATTTCGCGCGCCGGGAGGTCTTGGAGCGCCGCGACGATCTCGGGAACCGCGGAGGTGACTTCGTTCAGGCTTCGCGTGTAGACGCGGATTTCGCCGCCCGACTTGTGCGCCTGCACGCGGGCGCCGTCGAGCTTCCACTCGAAGGCCGCCGGTCCCAGGCGTTCGATCGCGTCTGCGACGTCCTCGGCGGGTTGAGCGAGCATCGGCTGGACCGGTTGGAAAACCGTGAGCGCAAAGCGCGCGAGGCCCGCTTCGCCTTCGGTGAGCGCGGCTTCGGCGACCGCGGCAAGGCCGCCCGCGCGCATCGCCGCCGAGCGCACGCGCTCAGGCGGCAGCTTCGCCGCTTTCGCGATGGCGTCGAGCATGATCCCTTCGAGCGCGCCCTGGCGCAGCTCGCCCAGGAGCAGCCGCGCGAGGAAATCCTGCTCGCCGGCCGTCGCGCGGGCAAAGAGTGCCGCGAGCAGGCGCGCTCGCTCGGCGGCGGAACCTTCTCCCTTGATTTGCGAGATGTTCGCAAGTGCTTCGTCAGCTTGTGCGAGGGTGAGCTGGGGCACGCTTGCCGGCGTCACGGCGAGCGCGTCTTTCAGCGTCGCGTAGCCGATGCCGATCCGACCCTGGCGCGTGTCGCCGCTGAGATACGCCACGCCCAGCGCGATTTCGGACGCTTCGAGCCGGCGCAGGCATTCCGCGAGCGCGTCGATTTTCGCAAGGCGGCTGCGCGTCGCGGCGACGCGCTCGGAAGCGGCGAGCAATTCGGCGAGCAGCATGATGGATGTTCAATCGGCCAGGCGCATGCGCTACACTACGCGGTCGTGGAATGCCGGGACCCGGGGGGCGCCCAATGAATATTAGCAAAGAGAGCACTGCTGCCATGCTACTCAAGGCCGCTCCCGCGGAAGCCTGCGCGCTGGAGAAGCTGCCGCACATCACCAAGCGGGTGTGCCTCCTTTGGGGACACCCGGAGTTCGATGCCTTCACCTCGCATCTCATGATGGATTCCCGCGACGGAAAGCGGCAGGGCCTTCCTTGGGACGTCGCGGAGGAGATTCTGTTCCTTGCCGAGCTGCGTGTGGTGAAACGGGCCATCGTCGCCTCCGGGGTTACGGGTGAGCCCTTCTGGGACACTTTCCACAAGATGCTCGCCAACGCCGAGGCCGCGCAGCATAAAGTCCAGCACGAGTGGAGCGATCCCCTGGCCAACACTAATTTCGGCCGCATAAAGCGCGACGGGACCGACTTCACGCGCCCACCTGCCGAGTCGGAGAAGACGGGACGCTCCAGGGCCAAGAAGAAGAGCTGGCTGATGCGCCTGTTCGGCAATCGCTAGCGCCAGCGCCGCGGCCTGCGGGCACAGGGCATTCGCCGGGCGCCTCGAGAACGTGGCCAAGGTCCACTGCCGCATCGAAGAGCTGGGGCGGCTTGTCGGCAAGGAGGTCGCGGTGACCGATTGGCTCACCGTGGGCCAGGAGCGCATCGACGGTTTTGCCGACGCGACGGAAGATCGTCAGTGGATTCACGTCGACCGCGAGCGCGCGGCCAGGGAATCGCCCTACGGCACGACCGTCTCGCACGGTTTTCTCTCGCTGTCGCTTCTGCCGTACTTGCTGGCGCAGGCGATCGAGATTCAAGGCACGCGCCTCGGGATCAACTACGGCCTGAATCGCGTGCGCTTCACGGGGCCCTTGCCCGCCGGCGCACGCGTGCGCGCGCGCTTCCTGCTTGCCGCCGTGGAGGACATCGCCATGGGCGTTCAGACCACCTGGAACGTCACCCTCGAGCGCGAGGGGGAGGAGAAGCCCGTGCTCGTCGCAGAATGGCTCACGCGCCGCCACGAGTAGGAGGCCGCGGGTAGGTATCGCTGAGGAACTTCGTAATCTCCGACGCGACCTCGCTCTGGCGTCCCGCCCACAGGTGCCCTCCGGTCGGAAAGCTCACGAAACGCGCGCTTGGAATGCGTTCCGCCGCTGCGCGGCCGCTCTGGTAAATCCTGAACAAATCGTTCTCGATGCCGATGACGAGCGTGGGGGTTGCGATTCGCTCCAGCTCGTAGCGCGGCGATGAAGCGGCGATTGTCAGGTCGTTCCATAGGCCCTGCCGGCGCCGGCTGAGCGGCGAGGCGCTTCGCATGATCCGCAGGACGCGCTCCTGCTCCTCAGGCGACGCGTTCCGAAAATCGCGGGCGGGAGTGGCGAAGAGTCTCTCCAGCAGGGTTTCCCGCGCGAGTTTCATGTTCAGCCAGAAAAAAAAGTCGGAGCCAAGGAGAGCCTCGAACAGGAAGGAAGGCCGCGCGGGCGGCCGCGCCTGCGGTGCGCCCGGCGGGAAGAAAGCCGGAACGAGAAGGACCATCGCCGAACAGCGTCCTGCATACCGCAGGCAAAATTCGATCGCCGAGGGCGCGCCCGCCGAGCCGCCGAGAATCGCGGCCCTGGGCAATTTCAAAGCGTCGAGCAGACAGGCGTGCGCCTCGGCCTGGGCCGCGGGCGATGCGTCGGCGCGCATGGGAGTGCGCAGGTATCCGAATCTGGACATGGCGATCACAGTGAAGCCGCGCTCGGCCAGCGGGCGCCCGAATTCCAGGCCCTGGTCGAAGCCCCCGCCCGCGCCGTGCGCCAGAAGCACCGGCGCGCCCTTGCCGATGAGGGCGTATTCAATCGGTCCGCATGGCGTATCGGCGACCTGGCTGCCGGAGGAGACACGCGCCTCTGCCGCGACCATGTCGTCCCGATAGCTGAAATACGTGAACAGAATCAACCCCGCCAGCGCGACGGCGGGAATGCCCAGAACCACGCTCCGTTCGATCTTCATCCGCAGTAAACCGCGCGGCAGCGGAGCGACAAGCCATTGTCTTCGAGCGCGACAGATAGCATATACAAGGGGTGAATCCTTCCCGACCCGACGCGTCGTAGCATACCAATGTGGGAAGCATGGACGCTCGCCGCACTGGCTGTTCTCGCCTGGCTGTGGTTCGACAGCATGCGGGCGCGCGAGGGCGCGGTCGCGGCGGGCTCGCGCGCCTGCGAGCGCAACGGCCTGCAATTCCTCGACCAGACCGTGGAGTGCGTGTCGCTTCGCCCGGCGCGCGACGAGAGCGGGCACGTCGCCCTGCGGCGCGTCTACCGATTCGAATTCTCCGACAACGGGGACAACCGGCGCGGCGGCAGCATCGTCATGATGGGCGGCAAGGTAGAATCGCTCACCATGGAACCGTTCCTGTTGCAGTGAGTCTTCCTGCGGTGAATCATGCAGAAGTGGGTCGAAGGCACGGTCGTCAACCAGAAGCGCTGGACGGAGACCCTGTTCACGCTGCAGGTGGAAGCCGACGTCGCCCGGTTCGAGGCGGGACAGTTCGCCAAGCTCGCGCTCGCGGTGGAAGGCGAGATGGTCGCGCGCCCGTACTCGTTCGTGAACGCGCCCGAGGAGCGCCCGCACGAGTTTTATTACGTAACGCTTCGCGACGGGCCGCTCACGCAGCGGCTGTGCAAGCTGGAAGCGGGGGACGCGATATACCTTGCGCCGCGGCCGGCGGGATTCCTGGTGCTCTCGGAGATCCCCGAAGGGGAGAACCTCTGGCTGATATCGACGGGAACCGGAGTCGGCCCTTTCCTGTCTATTCTGAAGACCGAAGGTCCTTGGCAGCGCTTCAAGCGGGTGGTCGTCGTTCACGCGGTGCGCCATGCCGAGGAGCTGACCTACCGCGACAGCCTCTCGCGGCTGCTGGGCGAGCACGGGGAGCAGATGCGCATGGTCTCGTTCGTGAGCCGGGAGGAAAAACCGGGCGTGCTCCACGGGCGCGTCCCGGCCGCGATCGAGGAGGGTCGCCTGGAGGCCGCAGCGGGCGTGGAACTTTCCGCGAGGACCTCCAGCGTTATGATTTGCGGCAACCCGGACATGGTGACTGACACCAGCGCGGCGCTCGCGCGGCGCGGCATGAAGAAGCACCGGCGCCGCGAGCCGGGCCATATCACGGTGGAAAACTACTGGTAGAAAACCGGGGACAGACCACTATTTTTACGCACATGATGGCAAGAAGACATGCTTTTGAAAAAATGGTGGTCTGTCCCCGGTTTTTTTTGCTGGCAATCTGCGCGCTGGTGCTCGCGGCCTGCAGCGCGACCCGGGTCGCCTACGACAACGCTGACACCATGCTGCGCTTCATGGCGTCGAGCTATCTGGACCTCGACGCCGCGCAGTCCGATGACCTGACGCCACGCATCGCGCGATTTCACCAGTGGCACCGGTCGAACGAGCTTCCGGCATACGCCGTTCTGTTGCGGAGCGCGAGCCAGCGCGCGGCCGAGGGCATCACCGCGGAGGACGTGACGTGGGGGCTGACCAACGTGCGCTTGCGCTACCGCAGGTTCGCGGCAAAAGCGGCCGAAGACGCGGCACCGGTGCTCGCGACGCTCGCGCCCTTGCAGCTCGCCGCGCTCGAGCGCAAGTTCTCCGAAAACAACGAAAAATACGCGAAGGAATTTCTCCCTTCCGACGACAAGGAGCGCCGGCGCAGGCAGCTGAAGCGCATGCTCGAGCGCTTTCGTGACTTTGCCGGCGAACTGACCCCGGACCAGGAGGCCCGCATCGAGCGCTTCGCGCTCGATCACGAGCGTCACGTTGCGCTGCGCTTCGAGGACCGGCAGCGCTGGCAGCGCGATTTCGTCGCGGCGCTCAGGCGGGAGCGCAAGCCCGAGGAGCTCGGCCGGCACCTCGCCGGGATGTTCGAGAGGCCGGAGCTGCGCCGCTCCGAGGAGTTCATCCGGGAGGACAAGCGCTGGGACGAGGATCTGGGACGACTCATCGTGGATCTCGACCGGTCGCTCTCCCCGAAGCAGCGCGCGCAAGTGGTCCGGCGCCTTTCGGACTACGCCGAGGATTTTGCCGTTCTCGCCGGAAGAAGGAAGGAGGCCGCGTGAGCCGGCGGCGTGTGACGCGGGTTATTCTCTCGATGGCGATGCTCGCGGGGCTCGTTTCGAGCCTGGGCGCGGTATGGGCCGCCGGGGGCGAGCTGAAGCCCTGGAGGGGCGGCGCGACGCCGCCCCTCGCGCTGCGCGATCTCCAGGGCAAGGAGCACAAGCTCGCCGACTATCGGGGCAAGGTCGTGGTGCTCAATTTCTGGGCGACCTGGTGCGATCCCTGCCGCGAGGAGATGCCTTCGATGCAGCGGCTGCAGGACAAGCTTGCGGGAAAATCCTTCGCGATCCTCGCGATCGACTACGGCGAAGGCGCGCCGCGGATCCAGGACTTCCTGAAGAAGGTCCCGGTGCGCTTCACGGTGCTGCTGGATCGCGACACCTCCGCTGCGTCGGCATGGAAGGTGAAGGTGCTGCCCACCACCCTGGTGCTCGATCCCGAGCTGCGAATCCGGTACTCGGTGGTCGGCGACCTCGAATGGGACTCAGCGGCCGTCGAAGGCGCGATCAGGAAGCTTCTGCCGCCCGGCTGACGCGCCGGTCCGCGGCGCTGTTCGCGCATATATAATGTCCGTGTTCGCTACACCCACTCCCGACGCATCCCTAGGAGGACCCCGATGGATAGACGTTTGTTTCTAAAAGCCGGAGCTCTCGTCCCGACGGCGGCGGCGCTACCTAAGCTCGCGCTCGCGCAACAGCTCCCCTTCAATCCGCGCCAGGCGGAGAAATGGCGCAGCTTCGAAGTGGCGACACGGGTCGAGATCGTCTTCCCCGAAGGCGCGACGCGCGTGTGGCTGCCCATCCCTTCGGTCGATTCCGGCTACCAGAAGACCATAGACAACGCCTGGTCGGGCAACGCCCAGACCGCAAAGATCGTCCACGACGGCACCTACGGCGCGGGCATGCTCTACGCCGAGTGGTCGACCGCCGAGAAAAATCCCGTGATCGAGCTCTACAGCCGCTTCGCCACGCGCGACCGCGCGGTGGACCTTTCCGTGCGGCCGGTGTCGGTCGAGAAGCTCTCGCCCGGGCAGCGCGCGTTCTACACCGGATCGACCGAGCATATGCCCACCGACGGCATCGTGCGGAAAACCGCGCAGGACATCACCAAAGGCACTCGGACCGACTACGACAAGGCCAAGGCCATCTACGAGTGGATCGTGGAGAACACCTACCGCGATCCGAAAACGCGCGGCTGCGGCGTCGGCGACATCAAGACGATGCTGGAGACCGGAAACCTCGGGGGCAAGTGCGCCGACTTGAATGCGCTCTACGTGGGGCTCGCGCGCGCCTCGGGCCTTCCCGCGCGCGACGTCTACGGCGTGCGCGTGGCGAAGTCGCAGTTCGGCTACAGGAGTCTGGGCGCGGGCACGGAGAACATCACGCGCGCGCAGCACTGCCGGGCGGAAGTTCATCTCGCCGGATTCGGCTGGGTGCCGGTGGATCCGGCCGACGTGAGAAAGGTCGTGCTCGAGGAGAAGGCGCAGCCGACGGACTTGAGCGATCCGCTGGTGCAGGCGGTGCGGCCCAAGCTCTTCGGCGCGTGGGAGATGAACTGGCTCGCGTTCAACACCGCGAACGATTTCGCGCTGCCCAACTCGAAAAGCGGCAAGCTCACCTTCTTCATGTATCCGCAGGCAGAGACCGCGCAGGGGCGGCTGGACAGCCTCGACCCGGACAACTTCAAGTACACGATGACGGCGAAGGAACTGAGCGCCTGATCCCGGCGCTCGGCTCGAAGCCCTCGGCTGCAAGCCGGGGGCTTCTTGTTTCCGGAGAAATGCCGGGATAATGCGCCCGTGACGGTCCTGCATTTTTCGCACGCCAACGGTTTTCCCGCTGCGTGCTACCGCAAGATGTTCTCGTATCTCGAGCGCGACTTCGAGATCGACTATGTCAACACGATCGGGCACGACCCTCGCCATCCGGTCACCGACAGCTGGCCGCATCTGGTCGCGGAACAGGTCGAGCACATCGAGCGCCATCGCGGACCCGTGCTCGGCGTGGGGCACTCGCTCGGCGGCTATCTCACCGCGCTCGCGGCGCTCAGGCGTCCGGGGCTTTTTCGCGCCATCATCCTTCTGGATTCGTCTATCCTCGGGCGGTGGCAGGGCGTGGTGTTCAAGATGGTGAAGCGCTTCGGCCTCGCCGACCGCGTCACGCCCGCCGGCGTGACGCGCGACCGCCGCGCCGAGTGGGCCTCCGCCGACGAGGCGTACGCGCACTTTCGCAGCAAGCGGGCGTTTCAGAACTTCGATCCCGAGTGCCTGCGTGACTACGTGACGCTCGGGATGCGGCACTCGGCCGGCGGCGTGCGGCTCGCATTCGATCCGGCGATCGAGTACCGCATCTACCGAACCTTCCCGCACGGACTCGCGAAGGAGCTGCCGCGCCTGCGGGTGCCGGCCGGCGTGATCTGCGGACGCGAATCGGCCGAATCGAGGCGGACGGGGCTTGCGACGACGCGCAGGTATTTCCGCGTGGTGCGCGTCGCGGGCGGTCACCTGTTTCCATTCGAGCGGCCCGAGGCCGCGGCGCGGGCGATCCGCGAGATGGCGGCAGAATTGCTGCCATCCCGGACGAACCCACTATAATTCCGTTGGTCGAACGATCAAAGGAGGCGCCATGCGCAAGCTGCTGATTTCGGTCTTCGCCCTGCTGGCGGGCCTGGTTCTAGTCCCCACGCTCCACGCCGCCGGAACGGACTCCGGCCCGGCGCCGAACGCCCGCCCCGTGGACCCCGATTACGAGAGCGGCAGGAAGGCGGTCGAAGTCGGGAACTGGAAAACGGCCCTCGACAGCTTCGAGCGGGTTGCCTCGCGCGACCCGAACAACGCCGACGCGCAGAACTACCTCGGCTACGCCTGGCGCAAGTCCGGAAACCTCGATCTTGCGTTCAAGCACTACAACGAGGCGCTGCGCCTCGACCCCCGGCACAAGGGAGCGCACGAGTACATCGGCGAAGCTTATCTGATGGTGAACAATCTTCCGAAGGCGGAGGAGCACCTTGCGCGGCTCGACAAGCTGTGCTTTTTCCCCTGCGAGGAATACAGCGACCTGAAAAAGGCCGTCGAGGAATACAAATCCGGGCTGCAGGGGAAGGACCGCTCCCGGCCGTGAGCCTCAAGCGATCGCAAAACAAAACGCCCGGCGAGCCGGGCGTTTTCATTTCCGGGTGCGCCTCCCGGGAAAATTTCCGAGGCGCTGCGGTTATCTATTTGAGGTGTTTGCTGACGAGCTTGGTCATCTCGAACATCGAGACGCTCTTCTTGCCGCCGAACACCGCTTTGAGGGCGTCGTCGGCATTGATCATGCGGCGGTTCTTGGTGTCCTGCAGCTTGTTTCGCTTGATATAGCCCCAGAGCTTCTTGGTCACTTCGGTGCGCGGTATCGCCTTGGAGCCCACCACTTCCGCCAGCAAGGCGCTTGGGGTCATGGGTTTCATGAATGCTGCATTGGGTTTTCTCTTCTTGGCCATCGTATATCTCTCCTCTCAAATACGAGCTGTTTGGGTGACACCGCACGGACGGTACGGGCAACGCGAGAGTGCGTCAATCAGAGGGAAATGTCAACCACCTCCAAACGGTTTTTTCGCCCCATGGAGAAAAACAGCGGCCGGGCCGGGGATCGCTTCGCTATAATCGAAACACCGTTCTCCCCTGACAATTTCCTGTCACCCCCCCGGTAAGCGCAGTGGAAACCGCCAAAAAAAACGTCGCCGTCCTCGCCACCTGCCAGGCGCTGCTGTTCACGAACAACTCGACGGTGATCGCCCTGAATGGCCTGGCGGGCTACGCGCTCGCTGCGAACAAGGCCCTGGCGACGCTCCCGGTCACCGCATGGGTGATCGGCGGGGCGCTCTCGACCCTTCCGGCGTCGCTCCTCATGAAGCGCATCGGCCGGCGCGCCGGCTTTACCGTCGGAGCGCTGACGGGGATGGTCGGCGCCTCGGTCTGCTCGGTCGCCCTGTACCTGGAGAACTTCTGGTTTTTCTGCTTCGGCACGATGGTGTTCGGCGTGTACAACGCCGCAGCGCAGTACTACCGCTTCGCGGCGGCCGACGCCGCAAGCCCCGATTTCAAGGCGAGGGCGATCTCCCTGGTGCTCGCGGGAGGGCTGGTGGGAGGCATCGTCGGCCCCGAACTCAGCAAGCACACGGTCGATCTGCTCCAAACGCACTATCTCGGCGCGTACCTGTCCCTGATCGGATTCCTGGTGCTCGTCGTGCTGGTCGTGCAACGGCTCGACATCCCGGTGCCGACGGCCGCCGCGCACAAGGAGCCGACACGGCCCCTCGCGCAGATCATGGCGCAACCGGTATTCGTGGTCGCGGTGCTCGCGGCGGCGATCGGCTACGGCGTGATGAACCTGCTCATGACCGCCACGCCGCTTGCCATGGGAATCTGCGGACATCCGTATTCGGCGGCGGCCACGGTGATCGGCTGGCACGTCATCGGCATGTTCGGGCCGTCGTTTTTCACGGGCTCGCTCATCAAGCGCTTCGGGGTGCTGCAGGTGATGACCGCGGGCGCCTTGCTCCTCTACGTCGTCGTGGCGATCGCGCTGTCGGGCGCCAGCGTTCCGCACTTCTGGCTTGCGCTCGTGCTGCTCGGCGTCGGCTGGAATTTCCTCTATATCGGCGGAACGACCCTCATCACCGAAGCGTGCACGCCACCCGAGCGCGCGAAGACCCAGGGAGCAAACGACCTGATCATCTTCGTCGTGATGGCCAGTTCTTCGTTCAGCTCGGGCCTGCTCCTGGAAAAAAGCGGCTGGCAAATGCTCAACTATCTCGCGCTGCCGTTCGTCACCGCGGCGGCCATCGCGGTGCTGTGGCTCCTCGTCCGGCGCCGCGTCGCGGCCGTCGCATGAGGGTGGCGGACGCCGATCAGGCGAGGCTCGATCCCCAGGCCCGCGCGTTGATCGAGCGCTCGGTGCGCTCGGCCGGTCCCGCGCTGAGCTCGGTGGGCGTGGACGAAGCCCGGCGGCTCTACCGTGAATCGCGCCTCGCTCTTGCGCCGCCGCCGGTTGCCGTGCGAGAAGCGCGCGATTTCTCCATAGCCGGTCGAGGGTTCGCGATCGGCGCCCGGTACTACCGCCCGCTGGGCACGAAGCGCGAAGAGGCGCTGCCCGCAGTGGTGTACTTCCACGGCGGCGGCTGGACCTGTGGGGATCTCGATACACACGACAGCGTCTGCCGCGGGATTGCCGCTCACGGTTACTGCGCCGTCGTCGCGGTCGACTACCGCATGGGACCGGAGCACAAGTTTCCAGCCGCGGTCGAGGATGCCCTGACCTCGTTGCAGTGGGTAGCCGCGAACGCAAGTTCCTTCGGGGTCGACCCGGCGCGACTCGTGGTCGCCGGGGAAAGCGCCGGCGGCAACCTCGCTGCGACGGCGGCGATTGCCTTGCGCAATTCGGCCCTGCGCCTCGCCATGCAGGTGCTCGTCTATCCGGTGACCGACCAGGCCGCCGACACGGATTCGCTCAGGCGCTTCGCGCAGGGCTATTTGCTGACGCGGGAATTGCTGCTCTGGTATCAGGGCAATTATCTGCGCGACGAGCACGACCGCGCCGACTGGCGCGCATCGCCCTTGCGGGCGAAAGACCACTCGCGGCTGCCCGCTGCCTATGTCCTGACCGCCGGTTTCGATCCGCTGCGGGACGAAGGCAAAGCCTACGCCGAGCGCCTC
>Ga0184619_10000160_pt1 | contig 22151 bp, 17 predicted proteins | sample PLM0_60_b1_FD_133146 | JGI IMG/M metagenome (GOLD analysis project Ga0184619, IMG submission 133146) | Groundwater sediment microbial communities from an aquifer in East River, Colorado, USA - PLM0_60_b1 | ecosystem: Environmental > Terrestrial > Soil > Riparian zone | place: USA: East River...
ATCGCGCCACTTCGAAAGATGGGCGCAAACATCGTGGCCGAGGAAGCGCCCCCATCGCCCGCGCCAACAGCAGCGCGGACGAAAGTGGCGAAAGGAGACTTTCCATACGGAATTCCCGTTCCGGGCAAACCGCACGTGGTGGAGAGTCCTTTTTCGCCGGGCAAACAAGTAGACGTAGAGGGATTCGCTCCAGGTACAGAGGTGAAGGACCCGTACACGGGCAAGATCTTTCTCGTCCCCTGATTCGGCGCCGCGCTAGCAAGTGGGTTGCGCAAAATCGCGCGACGAATTTCCACCGCCACTGGACAACCGGATCTTATATCCGATGCTCATCTTCACGTCCGATTGAACGCAGTGCGGCTGCGCCGGCTGTGCGAAAGTTTTGGAATTGATCCTATGGAATTGCGGGTGAAGCGAGCGCCTCGAATCGACACCGAGATCACCGTCCCGGGCGACAAGAGCATTTCCCATCGCGCCGCCATCATCTCTGCTTTATCCAACGGCGTTTGCGCGTTGCGCGGTTTTCTTCCGAGCAAGGATTGCATGGGCACGGTGAACGCGCTCCGCGCTTTGGGAATCAAGATCGAACAGCCCGAGCCGGATACGCTCATCGTCCACGGAAAGAAGCGTGTGCTCACGCCGCCGAAAGAGGAAATCGATTGCGGAAATTCTGGCACGACCATGCGACTGCTCGCTGGCTTGCTCGCCGGGCAGACATTTGAGAGTCGCCTCGTCGGTGACGCCGCGCTCTCTCGACGCCCCATGGACCGCGTGATCGCGCCACTTCGAAAGATGGGCGCAAACATCGTGGCCGAGGGGCCGGAACAGACGCCGCCTCTCCGTATCCACGGCGGGTCGTTGCGTGGAATTCATTACAAATCGCCGGTTGCGAGCGCGCAGGTGAAAAGCGCCGTGCTCCTGGCCGGTCTTTTTGCGAAAGGCAAGACCACCGTTGACGAGCCTTCAATGAGCCGCAACCACACCGAGCTAATGTTTAATTATTTTCTCGTGCGCACGGCAAAGGATGGCGATGGCAGCATCAGTGTCTTCGGCGACCAGGTGCCGGAGTCGCGTGATTTCACGATTCCTGGCGACATTTCCTCTGCGGCTTTCTGGTTGGTCGCGGCTGCGGCACAACCGGGAGGTCATCTGCTTGTGCGCCACATCGGCTTAAATGATACGCGAACGGCGCTGCTGGGTGTCCTGGTGCGAATGGGCGCGCAAGTGCGCGAAGCCGTCGAGGATGTCGATCAACTTGAGCCGCGCGGAATCGTCGAAGTCACGGGCGTCCCCCTCAAAGGCACCGTTATTCAGGGAAAAGAAGTGCCGCAGCTCATCGACGAACTGCCAGTCCTCGCAGTCGCGGGTGCCCTGGCCAATGGCACAACCATCATTCGCCATGCGCAGGAGTTGCGGGTTAAGGAAACCGATCGCATTGCCGCCATCGCGCATAATCTGCGCATCATGGGCGCGCAGGTTATTGAGATGAGTGACGGTCTCGAAATTCATGGCCCCGCTCCTCTGCGCGGCGCGCGCGTGGCCAGCTTCGGCGATCATCGCATCGCCATGGCGTTTGCGGTGGCTGGTATGTTCGCGGACGGCGAAACGATCCTTCAAGACGCCGACTGCGTGCGCGAATCCTATCCGGGTTTTGAAACTGCACTCGACGAGTTCACGGATCCGAAACGAATGCGCGCGAGCACGCCGGTCATCGGTTCTATTTCGCCGGCGCGTCTCGAGGAAGAGTGATTCCGTGGACGCTCGCCGCGGCGAGCGCCACCACTAGCCCGCATAATGACACGTGCATTGCGTCGCCCTGAGGGTGACGACTACAGTGTGTGCGATTTTGCATGAAAGAAGCGCATCGCGTTATTGCCGTCGACGGCCCGGCCGCTTCCGGGAAAAGCAGCGTGGCGCACGAGCTCGCGCAGCGTCTCGGCTTTCTCTACGTAAATTCCGGCGCGATGTACCGCGCGATCACCTGGCATGTTCTCCAGCAGGGAGTCGATCCAGACGATGGCGCGCGCATCGCGCAAACGATCGAGTCTGCCAGAATCACTTGTGGTCTTGAGAACAATCAGTCGCGCATTCTCATCGACGATGTCGATCCAATTGATCATTTGCGCGACGATCGCGTGAATGAAGGTGTCTCGCGCATAAGCAGTGTCCCGCGAGTCCGCGAGATTCTCGTTGCGAAAATGCGCGGCTACGCGCGCGATCACGATCTGGTCATGGAAGGCCGCGATATCGGCTCGGTTGTTTTTCCCGACACCCCTTACAAGTTTTACATCGACGCTTCGCCCGAGGTGCGTTTGCGCCGGCGCGCCGCCCAGGGACAGCGCGACGAAATCGCCGCCCGCGACCGCGCCGATTCTTCGCGTCGCGCTTCCCCGCTTGTCATCGCCGAAGACGCGCACGTCATCGACAGTTCCAATCTCACCATCGAGGGCGTCGTTGGCGAAATCATCCGACGATTGAAGATGAAGGGACTGGAGAGAGTTGACGAGTGAGAGATTGAGTGAATGAGAAATTTCGCTAACTCACTCGCTCAATGAATTTCTACTACTGGCTCGGTTATCATCTCAGCCGCCTGCTCGCCCGGTCGTTCTTTCGCTTTCGTATCATTCATCGGGAGCGCATGATTCAAACCGGTCCGGTGATTCTCGCCATGAATCATCAGAGTTATCTTGATCCACCACTGGCGGGCAACGCGTGCGATCGCGCGATCTATTTTCTCGCGAAAAAAACTTTGCTCAAAGTCCCGCTGCTGCGCTGGCTCTTGCCGAAACTCAACGTCATTCCGGTCGATCAGGAAGCAATCGATCGCAGCGCGCTCAAAGCGCTGATTCGAGTCTTGAAGGCCGAGAACGGGGCATTGGTTTTTCCGGAAGGCGCCCGCACGTTGGATGGCAATTTGCAACCGGCCCTGCCCGGAGTTGGTCTCTTGATTGCGAAGACGCTCGCCCCGGTCGTGCCGATGCGGATTTTTGGCGCGCATGAAGCGCTGCCCCGGGGTGGTGGCGGTTTACATCTGCATCCGATTACAATTGTGGTCGGAGAACCGATTTATTTCAGTGAAACCGATCTTCATCCACGAGAAGGTCTCTACACGCGCCTAAGCCAACGCGTGATGGATTCGATCGCCGGACTGCAATTGGAATGACTTCGTTTGCGCGCCGAAGATCGACATCGATATTTCCGGCGTGAATTTGCCGCAGCCGCCCCGGGAAGAACCGCGCTCATCACTGGCTCCCAAGAGCGCGCTCGTGCTCACACTCGTAATCATTGTCGCGATGGCGCTCACCGCGCTCTACACGAATGTGCAACGATGGCGCCGCGCCAAAATCGAGACCGTCATAGTCACACCGGCAACTTCACCATCGCCCGCAACACTCTGAACAAGCTGAGATCGGTCATGCGGCCAGGTCACCATTTCCTTCGAATAACAAAACGGGATCGCGGTCTAAGCTAAGATGAAAAAGTTTTGCATTCTGTCGTCGGTTGCTGCTTTCGCGCTGTCCGTTTCATGCCAAAAACAGCAGACCGAAGAGGAGAGAAACGCCGAGGTTGAGCGCCAGGTGCAGCAGCGCCTGGCTGCTGAACATCAAGCGGAAGAAGAGCAAAGTCTCACGCAACGCGCAGCCGAACTCGACGCGCGCGAAAAGGCGTTAGCGGAGAAACAAGCTGCATCGCCCACCGCAGTGCCTGCTCGTACTTCAGTGATCTCAGAAGCGCAGGAGATGCGCGACACCTCGGGAAATCCAGCCACCGCAACCTATTCGACTTTCTATACGAACCTCGAACCGTTGGGTGTTTGGCGCGAGACTTCCACTTACGGCTACGTCTGGCAGCCGCGCGAAGCCGAGCAATCGCGCAACTGGCGTCCATACACGAGTGGTCACTGGGTTTACACCGATGTCGGCTGGACGTGGATTTCGGAAGAGCCGTTCGGTTGGGCGACATATCACTACGGGCGCTGGACGCGCTTGCGCAACATCGGTTGGGTTTGGGTTCCGGGCGATGAATGGGCGCCAGCGTGGGTTTCGTGGCGCAAAAGCGACGAGTATGTCGGCTGGGCGCCGCTTCCGCCGGAAGCGCGCTTCGATCGACACAGCGGAATTCATAATTGGGCCGACAATTACTATGACATCGGGCCCGATCAATACTGCTTCGTGGCGACAAGAGAATTTGGCGGCCAGCACGTCGAGCGCGCGGTGGTTCCTGCCGAGCGCAACTTCGCGATTGTTAGCCAGACGACCAACGTCACCAACATCACCTACAACAACACGACCGTTGTGAATCAGGGACCCAGTTATGACGAACTGCGCACACGCAGTCAGCAACCGATCGCACGGCTGCGCCTTGAGCGGCAGATCAATATGAACATTAACATCGACAATCCGCGTCCGGTCGTAAAAGGCGAAGTCATCGAGATGCAGGCGCCCGTGATCGCTAGAGCGCAGCCGACTGAGCGCCCGCGTAAGGTGAGAGAAATGGTGACCCAAGCAATTGGCGATCACGGCTGGGAAGCGATTGCCGATCGGCAAGCCGCCGAAAAAGTGCGCGTGAAAATGAAATCTGAAGCTACTCCGCCGCCGGACGCGCCGCCGAAAACTTTTGTGAAACCGGCGCAGGCTGCTGCTGGAACAAGAGCCTTTGCTCCAACATCAACATCTTCACCAACACCTGTACCGGTTGCGACTTCACCAGCTAGAGCGCGAACCGTGGCTCAAACCCCGAAGCCGAGACGAAGCGCGCCGGCGAAATTGACGGAAACTCCCAAACCATCAGTTACGACTACGCCAACTGCGACGCCGTTCCGACGCAACCCTCCAATCGCAACTCCCACCGCAGCTGCAGCATTGACTCCACCGCCATCACCGTCGGCCACAGCAGCTGCAACCGTCGCGCGAGAAAAAACGCCGTTTGCAACATCGACCTCCTCGCCTTACGCAACGCCTGGCGCCTCGGCGTCTGCCAGCGCTCCGCAAGAAACACGTGAAGAGAAACGGGGCAAGCGGCGACGGCTACTCGGGGTAGAAGAGAAATCGAAGGCGCAGGAATCTCAACCGCGTGGAACCGCGCCCATGAGTTCCCCAACGTCGCCAGCGCCGACCGCAACATCGACATCTACGCCCGCGCCACATAGCGCGTCTGCTATCTCGCCGTCGCCTGTCGAGAGACTGACGAAGAAACAAATGAAAAAACAAAAACGCGCGCGCAGAGAAGCGAGCGAAGCGGGCGAGAGCATTTCGCCATCGCCAACCGTTCCCTAAATCTGCTTCGAATTATACGGTCATTCCGGGCGAAGCGATGGACCTCACATTAAGGTGAACAGGCTCTCGTATTATCCGGGGTGAAATCTACATCATCGGCAAATTGCGAGATCCCTCGCTCCCGCTCGGGATGGCACGCGTAGCTAACGTTTGGGGTGATCTGGAGCGATGGAGGCTCGCGCCCCTTCCGCCGCCAGTTCCCGGGCATGCGAGAGCGTATCGATGGCATCGACATTTTTGTCGCGCCGGATGGCTTTGATCCGCGGAAAACGCAGCGCCACGCCGCTAGCGTGGCGCGCGCTCGGCTGAATCGAATCGAAAGCCACTTCGAGCACGATGTTCGGTTTCACTTCGCGATAGCGGCCATGATCGACAAGCGTGTTTTGTTTGAAATGCTCGGTTAACGCGGCGATCTCCGCGTCGGTCAAACCGCTGTATGCTTTGCCAATGGGCAAGAGTTGGCCGCTCGTTTCGTCGCGCACCGCAAACGTGTAATCGCTTAGCACGTTGTTGCGTTTGCCGTGTCCGAGCTCCGCCGCCACCACCACCACGTCGAGCGTGGCCAGCTCTTTCTTTAACTTGAACCAAAACAGACCGCGCCGGCCCGGTGAATAAAAACTTTCCGGATCTTTGATCATGAGACCTTCGTTCGAACGCCGGCGCGCCTGCTGAAATATTTGTTCGATCTCCGCGGCCGAGTGCGCCGGGAAGACCTCCGCGACTTGAAATGGCGGCGGCAATCGCAAGTCGCGCAGCAGCGCGCGTCGCTCGCGCAGCGGCGCTTTCAATAACGAGCGTCCATTGAGCCAAAGAAGATCGAAGGCGATGAACGCAACCGGCACATCCGCCGACGCAACAGCGAACAAATCTGCGCCGTCCGTTTTACGGCCGAGTCGTTTTTGCAAATCGAAGAACGTCAATCTGCGACCGTGCTCGAAGGCCACGATTTCTCCATCGAGAATCAACTCGGCCGCAAAATGCCGGCCTTGCCCCGTCAGCTCTGGAAATTGCTCGGTGATACGACGCAAATCGCGCGAAAAAATTTCCACGCGCTCGCTGCCGCGATGGAACTGCGCGCGAATCCCATCGAACTTATCTTCCACATAGACTGTAGTGTCCGTCGTCCTCGGCGAATGGCGCGCGGCGCTGCCGCCGAGAACGGCGGCCTCTACAACTTTTTCATTCCCAAACCGGGCCCAAATTGCGTCCGCCGTCGGTTCGGGAGTCGCGAGCATCGATTTGATCGGACGAAAGATCGACAACTCCGCGCGTTGTAATTCGCGGCACGAAGCGAGCGACGCCGTCGCGCCGATGTCGCCCAGAAGCATGTTCGCTTCCTTGACATCGTCGAGCGCAACATCGAACGCAGTCGCGATTGCCTCTTCGACCAGTCCTTCGCGCAACCCGATCCGCAGATCGCCGGTAAGAATCTTGACGACGTATCGGCCTTCGCGCGCGGAAATTTTCGTGAGACGGAATTGGAGCAATTCCGTTTTCGCGATTGGACCGCGCGTTTTGTGCAGCATGTCGAAGAAATTGCGCGACTGAGTGATCGTGAATGGCTCGGGATTGGTGCGACCGTCGAGCGCTTCGAACGCAGTCTTGCCGGCGTCGCCGTGACTATGCGCGATGCGACGAAATTCCACCTCGCTCAATTTCGCGGCGCCCATGATAGCGCGATAAATGATCGAGCCTCCCACTTGGAGCGTGCGACGATCGCTCTGCGCGAAAGCTCCGCCGGTAAAATATATCGTCGCGATCGGAAGCTGGTCGCGATCGAGTGTACGCAAATAATCCGCGAGCAATCGGGTTTTCTCCAGCTTCGCCGGCGTCGCGGCAATCGCCTCGCCCACCTCGGCAAAGGCTGCGAATTCAGATTCGGTAGTGGCCGCCGTCCCCGGCGGCAATACCGCGCGCCCTGCCGCCGAGACGGCGGTCTCTGCTGCATTCTTTTGCAATCCGAGCTCCATCTGATTTTCATCGCTCAGCGCCCACGCTTCGACGCCGCGGTCGCGCAAATCGCGCGCAAACTCGGCCGCAAAACCGTGGAGCGTGAGCACCCGTTTTGGCTGCACGAGATCGACATAGCGAAGCAAATCGTCGTAATCGGCGTGATCGGAGAGAGGAAAGGCGGCGTCAACTTGATAACGATAAACCGCATTGGGATCGACCGCCCAGCCACTGATCATCGCGACGCGTTTGCGCGGAATCTTTTCCAGCATGCCCGAGCGATTCGCGCTCGGCGGACAAATGAGAACTTTTTCCGCGACTTGGCTCGCGTTGTAGCGGACGTATTTGCAAAACGATTGGCCAAATTGTTCGTAAATCCGTGTCATCTGATAAACGGAGCCATGCAACATCGGTGTGAGCCCAGCGCCGTCGAGTGAGCAAAGAATCTCTTGCGCTTTGCCTAACGAGTAGCCGAGCAGGACCGGCACTGCGCCCTCCTCGATTGTTTCGCGGCAGAACGCCACGATTTGATCGATCACCTGTTCAGTCGGCGGAAACCGGTAGCACGGCCGCCCAAAGGTCGTTTCCATGATGAGCGTGTCGGCCTGGCGCCATTGCGCCGGCTCGGCGGATTTTCCCGGACGCAATTTGAAATCGCCGGTGTAAAGCAGCGTTTCCTTTTCAGCGGAAAGAAAAAATTGAGCCGAACCAAAAATATGACTGGCGGGCAGCAACATTACATCGACGTTGTGCACCGTTCGCCTTTCGCCGAAGGGCAACACATGTTCGATGCGCGTCCCCGGGAGCCGCGCCTGCATGAGCCGCGCGGTGCGCTCGGAAACAATGATCTCGTCATGCGGCGCAACGTGATCGCTGTGCGCGTGCGAGACGAAGGCGAAGCGCTTTGCGTCCCACGGATCGAGCCACAAATCCTGCGCGGGCAAATACACGCCGCGTTCATACCGCACGTTAATCACGCGAAAAATTAGCCGCGAATCGACATGAGCGAAACCGTGTTTGCTCGACAATCTGATGCCGTATTGGCTTCAAATCTAAGCGCGGTAGGCGCGTTACGTTTATAGAACATCGTCTCAACAGGGAGATAAGGTCCTGTAGCCGTCGCCCTCCGGGCGACGCGACGCGCGTGTGATTTTCACACCGGCGTCGCGCTCGCCGCGGCGAGCGACTACAACTTCATTTTGAGAGGCGAATCCCTTCCTACAAAGAGAGCGCGCCCACGGGCGCTTCAAACCAATCAAAACTGATCCATTACCTCGCCGATCGTGCTGAGATTGACACGCAACTCAGGAACCGTTTTCATTAAGCGGATGAAGTTGGTTGCTCTACCACTCGGTTTGCTTTTTTTCTGGAGTGGTGTCGCCGGCGCTGCGGAAGAGCCTAAAGTGCTGGCCAAGGTAAATCCATTGCCGGTGGCGCTGGATCGCGATTTCGAGTTTCGCAAGACGAAACTTTATTTTCTGAGCGACAAGCCGCTGACCCAAAAGGGACCGAGGGCAGCAACTTCCTCGAAACCAGGAAAACTTGGGAGTACGGCGCCGTCAACGAAATCGGTGACTTTGCAAGATGCGTCGATTACTTTCGAACGGCAGTATCGTCTTTTCGGCGCCGTGACTGGGCTAGATCAACATCAGCGCTTTGGCGATTACTTCGATTTTTTTTGGCGCGCCAAGCGCTCAGCCGATCTGACGGTGCGTCTGGAGTATCGGCAGGAGAAGCTGCATTCGTTCGTTCAGGCGCAGGAGATTTCGTATCCAAACGCCCGCGGCAATCATAAGACGGAGTTCAAAGTAGTGGGCGACGATTATTTTGACGACGGGCGTGTGATCGCGTGGCGTTGCGTGTTAATCGAGAATGGCCGGATTGTGGCAGAAAACCGCTCCTATATGTGGGAGTGAGTTGAGCGGATAGCGCCCTTAAAAGGTAAGTCTCTCGGATTCATGCAGTTCAATTGGAGGCTTGGAAACTGCTTGGAGATCAGCCAGGTTTGACAGGCTGCCGGTCGATCTTGTATCTTTATTTCAACCAACTGTGGAGTCATCGATTCAAGTAGGGGTGAACGGCCCAGCCGTCTGGGTGAAGGTGGAGGGTAGAGGAAGCTTCCTGAACAGCGGGAACCTGAAGGAGTTCGCGCGCGAAATGGTCGAGCGCGGGTACCGCGAATTTGTGATCGACCTGGAAAATTGCGCGATGATGGATTCCACCTTCATGGGCACCATGGCTGGCGTGGCGCTGCGCTTGAAGGAACTCGGCCGCGGCCATCTTCACGTCGTTCACTGTACAAGTCGCAGCCTGGAGCTCCTCTCCGGGCTTGGTCTTGATCAAATCTTCAGTATTCATGGCAATGGCTCATCGGCGCCCGACTGCGCGGCACTCCAGCGCAATTCCAAGGGGGAGTCGCCCGAGGAGAAAAAGCACGAACAAGCGCAGATGATGCTGGAGGCGCACGAAGCGCTGTGCGAGGCTGCGCCGGAAAATTTCTTCCGGTTTAAAGACGTCCTCGATTATTTAAAGCAAGACCTTCATCACGAGACGGCGTCGAAGTAAGCTGGCCCGTCCAACATGTGGCCGATTCTTCTTTTCGGACTGCTGCTCGCGTCTGTCGCCGGGTGGATCTTCACCGCGCTGCGGCAGACCCGGCGGATTCGAATCCTGGAACGCTCGAAAGAGGAAATCCAGGTCGAGGAGACGCTCGTCTTCGATTTCTTGCACGGGCTCGGGGAAGCGTTCACCGAAACCATCCGGCCCCATGACCTGCATCGGTTGATCGTGGAAGGCGCGACGCGCATTCTGGACGCGCACGGCGGCGCGCTTTACATGGCCGATCGCACGGCCACTAAACTGACGCCCGCATTCACCTCCAAGGGTTGTCCACCGCTTGTCGATGTTCCGCCGCACATCTTGCAACAGGCTGCTTCCACCCCCGTCGCGCTGGAAAGTTATCTGCGGCTTCACTCTGTTGCTTTAGACGACGGCGTGATCGGTCGTGTCTGGCAAACCGGAGAAGCGGTTTGCTTGAACGAGTTCTCCGAAGCGCCCGAGTTGGCGAAGCTGCGCGGCACTTCGTTCGGCACCGCCTCCGTGATGATCGCTTCGTTGCTTTACGGAAAGCAAAACATGGGCGTGCTCGCGCTGGGCAATGGCCCGATGGACGCGCCATTTTCCCAGAGCGACTTTGTCGTGTTCAAATCGATCGCCGAGCAATCAGCCTTCGCGCTCTACAACGCGATCATCTACTCAGAGGCGAACGAAAAAAAGCGGCTCGATCACGACCTTGAGATCGCGCGCGACATTCAGCGCGTCTTGTTGCCGGCGGAACCGCCCTCTGTGAACGGCTTCGAGATCAGTGGCATCAACGTGCCTGCGCGCCAGGTGAGCGGCGATTATTTCGATTACATCAAAGTGGACGAGGAACGGCTCGGCGTGGCGATTGCCGATGTTTCCGGCAAAGGCGTGCCGGCGTCGCTCATCATGGCGATTTGCCGCAGTGTTTTGCGCAGCCAGGCGGCGCAGAATCCATCCCCGGCGGATGTTTTGAAAAAGGTGAACCGCCAACTGTATCCCGACATCAAAGAAGACATGTTTATCAGCATGGCATATCTCATTCTCGATCACGCGCGCAACGCCGTGACCCTCGCGCGCGCCGGACACGATGCGCCGTTGCTTTACAAACGGGCATCACGAACCGTTACGCCGGTGAAACCGCCCGGCATGGTCGTCGGAATTGACAGCGGCAACGTCTTCGATAGGATAACGGGCGATTTTCCCGTCCCGCTCGAGCGCGACGATTGCCTGGTCCTCTATACCGATGGAGTGACGGAAGCGCTCGATACCGAGGGAAACGAATTTGGCGTCGAACGCACGATGCAATCGGTCCGCGCTAGCGCGAACAACGGCGCGCAGGCCATTATCGCGCGGCTGATCGACGATCTGCGCAACTTCGTTGGATCGCATCCGCAAAATGACGACATCACCCTGATTGCCATCCGCAAAACATGAAAAAGATTTCCAAAGACAAACCTGACGACGCGAAGGAAGGATCGACATCTGCATCTGAGACAAAGGCCGCAGCTTCGCCGGAAATTGATCAAACCGAAGCCGAAGATCCGATGGCCGGTTTGCAAGCCGATCTCGATCGCTTTCGCGACCTGGCGCTGCGCAGCCAGGCCGACTTCGAGAATTACAAAAAGCGCTGTGCACGCGAAAAAGAAGAAGCGATCAAGTACGCTAACAGATCGTTGCTCGAGCGGCTCGTCGCGATTGTCGATAATTTTGAGCTCGGCCTTTCCGCCGCGCGCGGCGAAGGCGAAGACTCACCCATCTATTCGGGCATGAGTTTGGTTCTCAAACAACTCAACGATTTCCTGGCTGAGAATGGATTGCAGCCGATCGACGCGGTTTCCCGGAAATTCGATCCCAATTTGCACGAAGCGATCGCACACGAGCCGAGCGAGGAATTTCCGGAAGGAACGGTCATCCGCCAAACGCGTCGCGGCTATAAGCTCAAGGACCGCTTGCTTCGTCCCTCCAGCGTGGTCGTTTCCAGCGGTCCGGCAAAATAATTGCTCGGTTTGTTTCTCACTCTTGTTCGTGCTCTTACTCCGCGCCGATCTTTTTCGAGCACGAGCAAGAGAAAGAGAAAGAGAAAGAGCAAAACAGAAGGTTCATGATTTATTTCTTATCCGCGATATCCGCATAATCCGCGGTTAATATAAATGGCTACGAAGAAACGCGATTACTACGAAGTTCTGGAAGTGGGCCGAAATGGGTCCCAGGACGACATCAAGCGCGCTTATCGCAAGCTCGCGGTGAAATTTCATCCCGATAAAAATCCCGAAGATCCGCACGCCGAGGAAAAATTCAAGGAGCTCGGCGAAGCCTACGACGTTTTGATGGATGCGGATAAACGCGCGGCCTACGATCGTTTTGGCCACGCGGCCTTTGCGCAAGGCGGCGGGTTCGGGCGCGGTGGCTTCCACGATCCGTTCGATATTTTCCGTGAGGTGTTCGGCGGCGCCGGCGGCGGAATCTTCGAGACGTTTTTCGGCGATGGCGGCCCGCGCGAAGATCGGCAACGTGGTTCCGATTTGCGCTATGACATGCAGATCAAGCTCGAGGAAGCGGCTTTCGGCGTCGAAAAAGAAATTGAAATCCGCAAGCTCGAAGCTTGCGACAAATGCAACGGCTCCGGCGCGGAGCCCGGTTCGCGCACCATCAATTGTCCTGCCTGCGGGGGACGCGGCCAGGTGATTAGCGCGCGCGGGTTCTTTCAAGTCTCACAAACTTGTCCGCGCTGTCGCGGCGCCGGCCAGATCATCGAGAAACCGTGCCGGCAGTGCGGCGGGGAAGGGCGCGTGGAAAAACCGAGCCGCGTCAAGTTGAAGATTCCGGCCGGGATCACGGATGGCTCGCGCTTGCGTTCCTCGCGCAACGGCGAGGCCGGCATTCGGGGCGGCCCGCACGGCGATCTTTACGTCGTCATTCACATCCAAGAACACAAAATCTTCCAGCGCGAGGACGATCATCTTTATTGCGAAGTGCCGATCCCCTTCAACGTTGCCGCGCTCGGTGGCGAAGTGGACGTGCCCACCCTGGAGGGCAAAGCGCAACTCAAAGTGCCGGCGGGCACACAAAGCGGCCAGCTGTTTAAAGTGCGCGGGAAAGGAATCATGAACGTTAACGGGCGTGAGCGCGGTGATTTGCTCGCGCGTCTGCTTGTCGAAGTGCCGACGCGATTGAACAGCGAGCAGCGCCAGAAGCTCGAGGAGTTCGCCGCGCTCTGCGGCGAAGAAAACACGCCCATGCGCAAAAGTTTCTTCGAGCGCGCGAAAGAATTCTTTCAATAATTAGTCTCTGTCATTTCGAGCGGAGTCGAGAAATCCCTTACTGCAATTAGACCGCGAATTTCGCGGATGGAAACGGATTGAAGAACGATTGAGTTCGATCACTTGTGGTTGTGCCTTCGCCTCGTACTTCTTCATTTCTGATCTGCGAAATCCGCGAAATCTGCGGTTAGTTTTTCATGCATCGCTTTTACATTTCGCCGGAGAATTGGAATCCTGATGCGCTTGTTCTAAGCGGCTCGGAAGCGCATCATTGTCGTGACGTGCTGCGAATGAAGCGCGGAGATAAGGCCGTTCTCTTCAACGGACGGGGACACGAAATCACGGCGGAGATTGTCGATCTTCACGGCGGGCAAGTTCGTTTGCGCAAACTGCACGAGAGCAACACGCCGCCGCTTGGTTGCCGCATCACGCTTGGGCAGGCGATTCCGAAGGGGAAGAACATGGACCTGATCGTGCAGAAAGCCGTCGAGATCGGCGCGTCTGAAATCGCGCCGATTATTTCCGAACGCACGATTGTCGATCTTGATCTGGCAGCCGCCGGACAAAAACAAGTGAAATGGCAAACGGTCGCAATCGAAGCGGCGAAACAATGCGGGCAGAATTGGCTGCCGCACGTGCACCCGCCGCGAAAGCTTAAAGAATTCTTTACATCTGTAGAGGCAGCCGGGTCGCCTGCACCACCGCCGGCCTCGCAGCCAGCCCGGCTGCCTCTACATAAAAATGATTCGCGCTATGATTTGCAATTGATCGGCTCGCTCCAACCCGATGCTCTCCATTTTAAAAAAATCCTGGCCGATTTTTCGAGCGAACATCGGCATCTTCCTTCAAGCGTTCTCATGCTCATCGGCCCGGAAGGCGATTTCACTCCGGCCGAGCTCGCGCTCGCCCGCAGTCACGGCTGCCGCCCGATAACGCTCGGTCCCATCATTCTCCGTGTCGAAACGGCCGCCATCTATTGCCTGAGCATTCTTTCTTACGAATTGCTCGTGTAGAGGCCGGCGTATCGCAGCAACGCGCCAAAAACGCTACGGACAGCATGGCCGCCACTACATCCGTTGAATGTTGGATGTTAGATGTTGAGCGTGGACGTTCATCACTCATAACTCATTAATAAATGTACGGCGCGGAAAGTTGGAACGCGTTCTTGATCAACTCGAGGCGTGGCTCGGCGTTTTGCGCGATGATCACTTCCACGACATCGAAGCGGAATAAAATGTCAGGATTATCGAGCATCCGCAGCCAGGCGAGGCCGCCGCGCGAGATGCGCTTTTGTTTTCGTCGATCCACTGCCTCAATTGGCCGGCCGAAATCTTCCCGGGCGCGCGTTTTCACTTCGACGAAGACGAGCGTGTCGTCGTCGCGGCAAACAATGTCGATCTCGCCGCCGCTGCGTCCGCGAAAATTGCGGTAAAGAATTTTGTAGCCGTTCTTGCGCAGGAAACGGCCGGCCAGCTTTTCACCGAGAAGACCGCGTCGAAGATGATCAGATGAGCGCTTCGAGCGCGAGAAGCGGTTGCGCCACCGGCTCGAAAGATCGGCGATGGATCGCACAAGGCCCGAATTCATGGAGTTTCGTGAGATGCAGGTCGGTGCAGTAACCTTTGTGCTGGCTGAAACAATATTCCGGAAAATGCGCGCAGAAGTCACGCATTATCGTGTCACGCGTCACTTTCGCGACCACGCTGGCGGCGGCGATGGTGAGACTATAGCAGTCACCATCGACAATCGCGGTCTGCGGGAAAGGGAACGGAAAAACGGGCAGGCCATCAATCAAAACGTGCTCGGGCAGGACGGCGAGGGCCGCGATGGCGGCGCGCATCGCCCGGTGTGTCGCGCGCAGAATGTTAATTCGGTCGATCTCGATTGAATCGACAATGCCGACCGCCCACGCAATTTCGGAATTGGCGAGCAGCTCGTAATAGATTTCCTCGCGCAATTCCGGCGCGAGCTGTTTGGAATCGTTTAGCTTTCGATGCCGGAATTTCTCGGGCAAAATCACCGCCGCCGCCACGACCGGACCGGCCAGGGCGCCGCGCCCGGCTTCATCGATCCCGGCGATACGGGAGACACCGCTGGCGCGCAATTTCTTTTCGTAACGAAATCCGCAACGCCGATACATTTCGTGATTTAGCGAATTAACGATTTAGCGATTTAGAGAGCCGCTTCAATCACTAATTCACTCAGTCGCTAAATCATTAAGTGCATCTTATTCTCTCACTGCCGTCGCTTCCTTGCCTTTGCGTGTGCGGAGATAATTCAGCTTGGCCCGCCGCGCACGGCCTTCCTTTTCCACTTCGATTTTTGCGATGCGCGGTGAGTGAAGCGGGAAAACGCGTTCGACACCTTCGCCGTAGGAAATGCGCCTCACGGTGAATGTTTCGTTAAGCCCGCGCCCTTTGCGGCCAATCACGATGCCGGCGAAAATCTGAATCCGCTCCTTGTCGCCCTCCACCACCCGCGTGTGCACGCGCACGCTGTCGCCGACCTTGAAACTATTCGCGTCGGTTTTCTGTTGCTCCTTTTCGATGGCGTCGATGATGCGGTTCATAAGTTTCTTCTCTCTGCGGCCGTGATCTAGCTGAAGGTGCGGCCGCCCGGCCAGCGGGGAAACATTTTCCAGCAAGGAAGTTGAAATTGCAAACGCTGATCATTTGTCGAATCACCGATTAGTGAGTTAGCGATTTCGAAAATTCGTTAAATCACTCACTCGTTAAATCGTTGAATTGCGCTATCTTCGAGGTTCATCGCGCCCGTAGCTCAACTGGATAGAGCGACGGCCTCCGGAGCCGTAGGCTGTGGGTTCGACCCCCGCCGGGCGCACTTTTTCAGAGTGTGATGGACGGCCGCTGCCAGGAGACCATTGTGACCAGCACCGAGGATGACGACGTCGTATTTGGATTTCATCGTGAATCCCATAGATGATATCGCCGCCGAACACATCAGCGAATGACGAAATAATGCGCCGGACGCGGCTAGGCAGCCGCAAAGTCATCGGTTGAGAATCGCCGTCTTAGCGATATTGGTGTTGAATAGATGAAGGCGCTTCCGGATATGAACCTAACAAACGGACGCGGGAAGAAAGGGAAGCGATTGCGCCCGCCTAAGGCGCTTGGGAAGCGAGTCGCTGGTGAAAAGAATGTAAAGCCCGCGCCGCCTTCTTTCGTTGTCGGGCTGGGAGCGTCGGCAGGCGGCTTGGAGGCGCTGGGAAGTTTCTTCGATGCGATGCCGGCGGATAGCGGGGTGGCGTTTGTCGTGATCCAGCATTTGTCGCCGGCTCATAAAAGCATGATGGCGGAGCTGCTCTCGCGGCACACGCGGATGCCGGTTTGTCAGGCCGAGGACGGTGCGACAGCCGAGCCGAACCACGTTTATCTGATCCCGCCCAAAAAGTGTCTGACCATTTTCAACGGCAAACTGTTGCTCACTGAGTGGGGTTCGAAAAATGGTCCTAACCTGCCAATTGACACCTTCTTTTCTTCGCTCGCGCGGGACTGCAGCGAGCGGGCGATCGGCATCGCGCTTTCTGGCACGGGCAGCGATGGGACGCGCGGTATCAGGTCGATCAAGGAGGCGGGCGGCCTGGTTATGATTCAGGATGAGCACTCGGCAAAATTCAGTGGGATGCCGCACAGCGCGATTGCGACGGGGTTGGCAGACTACATTCTGCCGGCCGGGGAGATGCCGTCCGCCTTGCTCAAATTCATCCGGCATCCGCTCCTCGCGCAGCCCGGTGGCTCGCAACTGCAGCCGACCGCGAACACCATGCAGAAAATCGAAGAGCTGGTCCGCGCTCGAACCGGCGTCGATTTTTCGGGGTACAAACAGAGCACGGTGCTGCGCCGCCTCGAACGGCGGATCGGCATTTCTCAAGTCGAGAACACGGAGCAATATTTGGAATATCTCCGGCAAACGCCGCAGGAAGTGGCGGCGTTTTATAACGATCTTCTAATCAGCGTCACAAATTTTTTTCGCGACCGTGAAGCCTTCAACCGTCTCCGTGAAGAAGTCATTCCGGTCATGTTCGCCAACGCCTCGAAGAATGGAAAAATCCGCGTCTGGGTGCCGGGTTGCGCGACAGGTGAGGAAGCCTATTCCATCGCAATCCTGATGCAGGAGCATGCCGCAACGCTGGGCGAGAGATACGAGGTGAAGATCTTCGCCACGGACGTGAATAAAGAAACGGTCGAATTCGCAGGAGGCGGTCTTTATCCAGGCAGCATTGCCGCGGACGTTTCCGTCGACCTCCTCGCGCGCTATTTTGTAAAAACGGAAAATGGCTACCGGATTTCTCGGGGCATTCGGGATCAGGTCGTTTTCGCACAGCACAACATCTTGAAGGATCCGCCATTTACTCGGATGGATTTGATATCATGCCGCAACTTGCTGATCTATCTGCAATCGCCCGAGCAGCGCAAAGTGCTGTCGCTTCTCCATCTCGCGCTGAGTCCTGAAGGATATCTGTTTCTCGGCGCGAGCGAGACGGTGGGCGAGCAGCACGACGCGTTTGAGCCGATTAATGCGAAGGCGCGGATTTTTCAAAAGCGAGCCGCCGCATCGCTCGCGGGTCCGGCGCTGGCGAACATCGCGCCCGTGTTCGCGCCCGTTCGTGAAGCACTATCGGCTGTTTCCAGCATCTCGAATGGCGGCAAACGGCCGCAGGAGAAACTTTTGGAGGCGGTTAACGCGAAGCTCATCGCCGACTATGCTCCGACCTGCTTTGCCGTGAACGAGAAGAACGAAATCCTTTACAGCTTCGGACAGCCGCAAGCGTTCATCGCGATGCCAGCCGGTCGGGCAAACTTGAATTTGCTCAAGCTGGTGCCGCGCGATCTTTCGCTTGCGATCGCCACGGCGCTTCGTCAGGCGAAGAAAAAAAATGCGGTGGTGCGTTACCGGCGGGTGAAGTTTCAACGGGACCAGGCCACGAGTCTTATCGATCTCAAAGTCGAACCAATGCGGGCGGAACAGGGCGCGCCGGGAGTGACTCTCATCTTTCTAGAAGAGAGAGAAAAGCTCGCGACCCCGAATGGTCTTGGGGGTGAAGAGTTCGATCCCGGCGATAAATCGGCGCAGCGCATTGCCGATCTCGAGGAAGACCTCCAGAGAAGCCGTGAAAATCTCCAGAGCGCGATTGAGCAGCAGGAAACATCGGCGGAGGAATTGCAGTCCACGAACGAGGAGTTGATCGCCTCGAACGAAGAACTGCAAAGCAGCAACGAGGAACTCGAATCGATCAACGAAGAGCTGGCCACGCTCAACGCCGAATACCAGGAAAAGAACGATGAACTACGGGTGGCGAACAACGACATCGACAATTTTCTACGCACCTCACAGATCGGCACGATTTTCCTCGATGAATCGCTCCACATCCGCAGGTTTACGCCGGTGGTGGCAGCGGAAATGAGGCTTCTGCCGCATGATGCCGGCCGGCTGCTGACCGATTTGTCGCACCCGCTTATTGATGAGTTGACTCGCGAAGCGCAACGTGTTTTTCACGACGGAGCGCCGGTGGAGAAAACGGTCGAGACCAGGCCAGGAGTCTGGTATCTGCTACGCGTCTCGCCTTACCAGCGCGCGGGCGCGAGCGATCTGGGGGTCGTCATCACATTCGTCAACATAAGCACACTGAAACAGGCTGAGCAGGATTTGGGGAAAAGCCGGGAAATCGAAAAGAAATAAAAATTTCCCGTCCCGTTCCTAAACTCGAAATTTTCGAAACACTCGCCGCGGCACTCGAACGTGTCGCAGGTGCGAAATAGATAGCGGGAAACTGCACAGAGCGCGTCGGGGCTTTCGCAACCTCGCTTGCTTTACGGTCGAAGCTGATTGCGTTCGCACCGGAATCTTCGATCACGACGCAGGCATCGGTGAGCGTCCAAGGTGACTCCGGGCGAGACACTCGCCGTTGGAGTAAGTATGGAAATTCCAAGAAGGTTGTGCCTAACGACTCGACAATTTCTCGCACATCTCGCGATCGGCACGGCGCATGCTGCCTAGCTTGCCTATCGAAAGCGAGTAGACACGCAGTGATTGCAGTCAATCCCATAAGGACCTTTGAAGCGTTGCGGCGTCGAGCGGAGAAAACCCTGCAGGCTCCCAAGGTTAAGGCACCAAGGTCCGTAACTCCGGCAGCTCTAACTCATGCCCTCGAAGAGCTTCGCATTCACGATGCAGAGCTGGAAATCCAGAACGAAGAACTGGGGCAAAGCCGCATGCAGGCGGAGGAGTTGCAAACGAGATATTTCCGCCACTTCGACCTGGCCCCGGTTGGGATGATCCGGCTCGATGAGAACGGTATCGTTTTGGAAGCGAATATCCTGGGCGCCCAAATGCTTGGGATTGACCGCATCCGGCTTCACTCGACGAAAGTCGCTTTTGCGGTCCATCTCACGCGCGACTCGCAAACGATCTTCCAGACTCATCTCAAGAGCGCGCTTGGTTCCGGCGAAATGGAATCCTGCGAGATATGTCTGCGAAACAAAACCGGCCCGGAAACATTTGTGCGGATGCAAAGCATCGCGAGTCGTGGATCAGAGGGCGCGACAGATTTGTTTGCGACATTGACCGATCTCACCGATCACCGGCGGGCTGAAGTCGAGCGCCTGGAGCTCGAGCACAAACTGGCCGAACGCCACGAGCTTGAAAATATTGGCACGCTCGCTGGAGGGATCGCGCACGACCTCAACAACATTCTCCAGGTTATCCACTCCAGCCTGGATATTGCAAAAGAAGCGACCTCGGAGGCCTCGTTGCTGAAACACATCACACACGCAAGACAGGCTGCAGACCGCGCGACCAATCTCTCGAGGCGGCTACTCACATTCTCCAAAGGCGGAAGCCCGATCAAGCAACTCGTCAGCCTCCGGGAAATCCTCGAATCTTCGGTCGAGTTTTGGCTGAGTGGTTCGAAGCTCCGGCTCGAGCTTTCTGTTGCACCCGATTTGCTTCCCGTGACCCTCGACCCCGTTCAATTCGCGCAAGTGATCGAGAATGTGGTCATCAATGCCCGCGAAGCCACATCACATGGGGGAAAGCTCTTTGTTCGCGCAACCAATGTTCTTCCCGGGATTGCGGAGGTCGCCGGCCTTAGCGATGGGCCCTACGTCAAAATTGAAATCGAAGACGAGGGAGACGGCATGCCTGAGTACGTTCGCGAGAGAATTTTCGAGATTTGCTTCACCACGAAAGCTGGAGGCAGCGGCATCGGTTTGGCGACTGCGAAGTCGATCATGGATCAGCACGGTGGCCGGATCGCAGTGAAATCGGTGGCAGGCCAAGGAACCACTGTCTCGCTCTTCCTTGCGGCGGCGGCGCGATCGTTCAAGCCCGCCGCGCCGCCGCCAGCGAAGGTGCTTGCGAAGGGCACCGGGCGAATCCTTGTGATCGACGACGAGGAAATGATTTTGGACGTGACTCCTTCAATCCTGAACGAGCTCGGCTACGGTTGTGCGGTGGCAAAGGACGGAACCGATGGCTGCGCAGCTTACAAGCTTGCAATGGCCGAGGGTAAACCCTTTGCCGCAGTTCTGCTCGATGCCACCATCCCAGGTGGCCTGGGTGGCGAAGCGGCCTTGAAGCGCCTGCTGGAAGTGGACCCGCTCGCGCGGGTGATCCTCTTTAGCGGCTACGCCGATAGCGACCTGATGATAAAAGCCGAAGAACTTGGCTTTCACGGCCGGCTGGCGAAACCGTTTACAGCCCGGGAACTCGCGGTGGCCGTCCATGAAGTGCTTTCTTGAGTCGTATCCGGCCGATTGTCGTTCGCTAAATCATCGAATCGTTGATTCGTTAATTGGCGCTACGCGAGCGCGTCGATCCGGCCGAGCAAATCTTTCTTGCTCGCCATCCCGGTGACTTGATCACGCAGTTGCCCATTCTTGAAGAAAAGCAGGGCCGGGATGGCGCGGATGTTGTATTTCGAGGAAAGACTCTGGTTTTCGTCGACGTTGACCTTCGCCACTTTGACTGCATCGCCTTTTTCGCGCGCGATCTCATCGAGCAGCGGCGCGATCATTTTGCAGGGGCCGCACCATTCCGCCCAAAAATCGACAATGACAGGCTTGTCGCTTTGCGTCACTTCGCGGTCAAAGTTGGATTCGTCGAGAGTGATGGTTGCGGAGTTCTCCATTCGATCTAGGAAAAGTAATTCCAAATCTGAATAATCAAAATCACGGCGGAAACGCCGAGCAGCGTCCAGCAGAGCGGCATCGGAATTGCATCGACCATCGCGCCCGTATCCCTCCTCGCCACGGTGAGCGGAGCGTTCTGAGGAGTAATCTCTGGCGTGGTAATGAGCAGCTGAGTTTTTTTCATCTGGACCGTTGGTGATGCCGTGAGATGCGGATCAGGCAGCACCGCGATCCGCGCGGTCTCTTTCTTCGGACCGGGTGAACTGGCGGCGGAACTCGCCATTGGGTGAGGCGCAATGGGCGGTTTTGGCGCGGAAGCGGGCGAGGGAGGTGACGGTGGGAAAAAATGGGGTGGCTTGACTACCTCGGCAAAGTCAGGGGGCTTAGCTGGCAGTGTTGGAACTGTCGATGGCGGATGAGCTGGCAAATTAATCCCGGCAATGTCGCGCGATTCATTGCCCGCACCGGGCGGCTTCGCCGGAGCCAGTAGCACGGCAATACGGACGGTCTCTTTTTTGGGTTCGTTTACGTCAGCCATAAAGCGTGGCGAGTCAGTTCTAAAAATTGCCCGAAAATCGCCCACTTGTCACTCGCTAACTTGAATGCCGGGTAGAAAATCCTTGCCGCTTTGCCCTATAGCCGTCGTGCTCTGTGTGGCGTGAATGCGCATAGGGCATTCACACCAGCTTCGCGCTCGCCGCGGCGAGCAGCCACGACGGTCTTAGGCTAGGAGATCGTATCCGCGACTTCCAGCGATTCTTCGCCAAATGAATTCGCCCACCGGCGCCGGCTTCGAGAGAACAACGCGGCCATCGACATCGGGCGCATCGGCCTCGGTGCGCGCGGCGTGGGGCTGATCGACCAGTAACTTCAATTCGCGTCCAACTTTTTCCCGGGCCAGCTGATGTGCGATCTTTTGCTGGATCGACATC
>Ga0184619_10000161_pt1 | contig 22073 bp, 22 predicted proteins | sample PLM0_60_b1_FD_133146 | JGI IMG/M metagenome (GOLD analysis project Ga0184619, IMG submission 133146) | Groundwater sediment microbial communities from an aquifer in East River, Colorado, USA - PLM0_60_b1 | ecosystem: Environmental > Terrestrial > Soil > Riparian zone | place: USA: East River...
CGAGCGCCGCGGCCAGCGCTGCAATCTGCACCGCAATGCCCTCGGCCTCGAACCCGAATTGGTCGGCGAGCAGCACGCCGCACCCCGCGATCTGCGCGATGGCGAGGTCGATGAACACGATGCCGCGCGCGAGCACCTGCATCCCGAGCGGAACATGGGTCGCCGTCACCAGCAGGCCCGCGATGAACGCGGGCCACAGAATGCCGAAGCTTGCCGCGTCGAGACTCATTTCACGGTCGCGAGCAGCCTGCCGATCGTATCGTCGAACAAGCCGAACAGATCCTTCGCTTTGTCCGTTCCGCCCACCGTGAAGGGCAGCATCACCGAGGGAATCTTCGCACGCTCGGAAAGGAATTCCGCGGCTCTCGGGCTGTTATACGCCGAGTAGACGACGATTTTCGCGGGCTCGCGCTTCATGCGCTCCACCAACTCGGCGAGATGCGCAGGCGTCGGCGGCAGGCCGGGCTTGGGTTCGAGGCTTCCCGCTTCGCGCATTCCCGCCCAGTTGATGAAATACGACATGTCTTTATGGTACACGACGACCGGAACGCCCTTGAGCGGAGCGGCCTGCTGTTCCCAGCGCGATAGCGCCGCTCGCCAACGCTCGCGAAACGAATTTCCGCGCGCTTTGTATGTGTCGGCGTTTGCGGGATCAAGCTGAACGAGCCGCTCCATGAGCGCTTCGGCGACCCTCGCGATATTGCGCGGATCCAGGTGAACGTGCGGATTGCCGGACGGATGGACGTCCCCGAGTGCGCGGTCGACGACCTTGGGAATCTCGAGTTTGGGCACGAATTGCGAGGCCTCGAAGTATCCCGCCGAACCGGGCTGGATCTTCGCGTTGCCCGATTGAGTCAGCAACAGAGGGAGCCAGCCCACTTCGAGCTCGGAGCCGGAGCAGATCAGCAGGTCCGCGGAACGCACGCGCGCTATCAGGCTGGGGCGTGCCTCCACTTTGTGCACGTCCTGCAATGCGGTGGTGGCCGAATAGACCGATGCCTTGTCGCCCGCGAGCTCCTGCGCAAGAGCCGCCCATTCCTGTTCACAGGCGAAGACATTGAGCGCCGCCGCTGCGGGCAGTGCAACAACCAGCGAGCTTACAGCGAAGGAAAATCTCAGAATCGTTTTCATGTTCGTCACCTCAGAATTTGTGGGCGCCGTGCGCGCCCAGACTCACGATGTACTGGAGAAAGACCTGTTTGTCGGTCACGTCGGAGCGCGATTTGTCTTGCGCAAACTGCAGCCGCACGCGGCTGAACTCGCTCGGGCTCCAGTCGGCCATCACCGTGTGCCGCGTCGGGTTGTACGCGGCGAGGATCGGGAAATCGGCGGCGGTAAGCGCGCCCGAGTCGACCAGGCCGTTGCTGGTGGTGCCCGCGCTCAACCGGTCGTAACGGTAACCGACCCGCCACATCGGGGCGAACTGATACACGCCCTGCAGGTAGAAACCCGACTGCGTAGAGGTGAACCCGCCCGTCTGCGGTGTTCCCGTGGCATCGAAAGTGAGATCGCCGTTCTCCCGGCGACGGAAGTACTCGCCCTGCAGCTTGAAGTTGGTGTAAGTCGGGTTGTAATTCGGCGCCCATTTCAGAATGCCGTCGAGCACCCAGAGGCGGCTCCTCCCGCTGAAACTGTTGGTGACAGGTGTGCCCGTCGAATCGAGATCGTCGAACGTGCGCTCCTGGGGCGAAGTGCTGAGATACGAAATCCCGGTCTGCCACGCGGTGCCCGTTCCGAAGTCGCCGCCGACGTGGGTGAAAACGTTGCCCGAGCCGACGCCGTTCTTGTTGCGCCCGCCCGCGGGACCTGCAGGAAACTGGCGTCCGCGACCGGCCTCGACGCCGACGTCCCAATAGAAAGAAGTCGGAGCGACCCATTTGAGCTGGACGCCGTCCTCGCCGAGCTGGTTGCCGAGAAACACCTTGTTCGCGAGCGGCGCGTCGGTGAAGTCCCAGGCGTGCGCATGAATCTGGTTCTGGTAGCCCACTGCCGAGAAGAACCGCCCGGCTTTGATCGTGAATCCGTATGAAAGGGCGAGCGTCTGAATGTACCCCTCCTCCACTCCGATGCCATCTTCGGGCGATATCGATGCGATCAGCGTCCCGCGAAAGTTGTGGTCGATGTTTGCCGCAAGGGCGAGCTCCGATTCACCCAGGCTCAAGCCGCGAACGCCCGGCCCGACTTCGCCGAGCGTCGGCGTAAAGCCGTTGATCCTGAACCCGTTCGGATCCTGGGAAAGATTCGAATAGATGCCGTTCAAGATCACCGAAACGGCCGGGTTCATCGCGTTTTCACTGGCGGGACGGCTGGAAGCCTGAATCGCCGCCTGCTCGGCGTCCGCCACGCGTCTGTCGAGCTGCTTGACCTGCTCGCGCAAAGTCCTCAGCTCGTCTTGAGTCTGCGCCGTCGCGGCGTGGGGCAGGCCGAGCGCCGCCGCGACGGCGAGCGCCATGGTTGCCTTTCTGTACATGTTGTCTCTCCAAGTTGTGCGATCGCGATGCGCGCAAAGCGCTCGCAAACATGACCTCCCCGCGCAAGCGAGGCGGAACCTGTGATGGAAAACTAGGAGAGAGCGGGAGGAGCGCGCGAATCGAAAACGATCCGCGCAGCGAACGGGAGAGGAAGAGCGGCCGACGCTATCGTCGGCAAGGTGACCCGGGGCAGGTCGACAGCGGGCGCAAGAGCCGCCAGTACGCTGTCGACCGCGTGATACGCGATGCACTGCTCGGCGGGATGGTTGACGGGTGGGACGCACTTTCCGCCGCGCTCGGCCATCACCGTGTCGCGTTTCAGATGCGACAGCGCGTGCAGCTGCGCCGCCTGCTGGGCAAACACCAGTGCGGCGGCGAGAAGGAGGTGACGCAGAGTGCGGTTCGGCACGGGGGATGTTTCAGGCAGCATCGGGCGCAAGTCTACTACAACCTAAATCAAGCCGCCGCCACAACCCGTAAGTCTCAGGCGTCGAGCATCAGCTAGTTTTCCATCTTCGATTGATCGCATAAGGACCGGCGTCATCGCGGAAAGGTTGGAGCAGCATGCGATCGAGCCGGAAGTCTCGCGGCGTGCGAAACTGGTCGACCCCGATCGTCATCCGCTCGTGCCCACCCTCGGGTTGGGCGCGGTAGGTGCCGAACAGGCGGTCCCACCACGGCAGCACAAAGCTGAAGTTGCTGTTGGTTTCGGTCGCATCGACGGAGTGGTGCACCCGGTGCATGTCGGGGGTGACAAGAAACCAGCGCAGGATACGATCCACTGTCGGCGGAATCCGAACGTTTGCATGGTTGAACAAGGACAACGCGTTGAATACGGCTTCGAACGCCAGCACCGCGAGGACCGGCAGGCCCAGCACGAAGATGACCGCAAACTTGATCGGCACGGCCAGGAGGATCTGGATCGGATGAAAACGCGCCCCGGTCGTCACGTCGAAGTCCACGTCCGCGTGATGCATCCGGTGCACGCGCCAGAGCGCCGGCACGGCGTGAAACATCATGTGCACCAGGTACATCGTGAGGTCGAGCGCCAACAAAGACGCGAGGAACGCCAGCGGATACGGGATGGCGAACATGTTGAGGAGCCCCGTGCCGCGCTCCTCGGCGAATGCGGCCACGCCGACCGCGGCCGAAGGGAACAACACGCGGACCAGGAGGACGTTGATAATGGCGATCGAAATGTTATGGGTCCAACGAACCGGCTTTGAAACCCCGAGCACCCGCCGTGGGGCAAACATTTCCCACGCTGCCATCAGCCCGAAGATGCCAAGGAACAACCCCAGTCGGATCGCCGGATCGTTACTGAGCAGAAACGCATCGAAATCCATGGCACCCTCCCCGCGCCCGGTCGGACTGGCCCCGGGCAGTCAAAGCGGTTACAATCCCGCTATACAAGTACACAAGTGAACGATTGAATACTTGCACGTTATGAGCGGCCTGTCAAACCGGGAATTCAAGACCGAGCTGTTCGAGCAGTTCGCGCGCGTCAGCCAGGCGCTTTCGAGCGGTAAGCGGCTGGAAATACTGGAGCTTCTGGCCCAGGGAGAGCGCAGCGTGGACGCGCTGACCCAGCTCACGGGCATGACCGCGGCCAATACCTCGCAGCACCTGCAGCAACTCCGCAAAGCAGGGCTGGTGGCGTCTCGAAAGGATGGCCTCTTTGTGATCTACCGGATCGCCGGAGGCGGAGTGGTCAGATTGCTCATGGCGCTGCGCGAAGTCGCGGAAAACAATCTTGCCGAAGTCGAGCGGCTCATCAAGAGCTTTCTCAGCAAGAAGGACAACCTCGAACCGGTATCCGCCGACGAGCTGCGAAAGCTCACCCGAAGGGGCGCCGTTACCGTCGTGGATGTTCGGCCGCCTGAGGAGTACGCAGCCGGGCATCTGCCCGGCGCGATCAACCTGCCGCTACCCCAGTTGGCCAAGCAACTGCACAAGCTCCCCGCGAATCGCGAGATCGTGGCCTATTGCCGCGGCCCGTATTGCCTGCTCTCGTACGACGCGGTCGAAATGCTTCGCGCCAAAGGCCGCAAGGCGCGGCGCCTCGCCGAGGGATACCCCGAGTGGCAGAGCGCGGGATTGCCAGTCGATCGCGGTGCTCCCGAGTCCGGTCGTTGAATCGCTATTGGCAGGTCTGTTTGATGAACGAACCGATTTCAGCGGGCGCAGCAAAAACCACCGAGGCTCGATCTCCCTGCATTCCGGCGCCGACGATCACGGGCTTGCCTGGGACCGGCCCGTCCGTGCTCGAATCGGTCTTGAAGCGCAGATTGAATTCCCAGACCTTGTTGATCTTCCCGTCCGCCGTCCTCACCGTGTACGTGTCGCCGCAATGGCTGATGGAAACAACCTGTCCGGCCGGCGGCGCTTTTTTCAGGTCGACCTTCGCCGACCGCATCATCATGCCACCGCGGCGCGGTTCGGCGCTCGGAGCCTTTCCTTCAGAGACCGCCCGTAGGTAAGCGATAACGTCCTGGCGATCCCTGCTTTCCTTTAACCCGGGAAACGTCATGCTGTTGCCTGCGATGAATTGCTCGGGATTCGCAAGCCATCCATCAAGCGTGTTTTCGTTCCAGAGGACGTTTGCACGTTTCAAGGCGTCGGAATACCGCCGGAACTCTTCGACGGTCCCGGCCTTGTGGTTCCAGATATGCGCGAGGCTCGGGCCGGTCATGTGCTCGCCGCTTTGCACCGAGTGGCAGGCCATGCACGCTTGGAACACCTGCGCGCCACGTTTTGGATCGCCTGCCGCGAAGGAGCCGTTGCCGACCGCGAATGAAAGGCACCCGATCAAGGCGGCGAAGGCCCGGCCGCAACGTATTTTGTGATCCATAAAGCCTCCGCAGGCCGGGTCGCTACTTCACCGACGTGATCACGTAATTCGACTCCTGCTCCACGAATTCGAACTCGACTTTCTTGTCCTGAGAAAACTTGCCGAGCAGCGCCTTGTCCTTGACGGTGAAAACCATGTTCATGGCCGGCCATTTCATCGTCGGAATCGGACCGTGCGCGATCGTCACCTTGCCGCCGGCAGGGTCGACCTTCTTCACGGTGCCGGCGCCCTTGTGCGTTTTGCCTTCCGATTTCTTGTCCTTGCCCATGTCCATTCCCTTCATGTCCATACCGCCCATGCCCTGGGCGCGGCTCAAGGGAATCATTGCGATGGACAGAGCGAGAACGGCTGATAAGACGATAAGGCGTTTCATTGCATTTCTCCTTTCAGGGTTGAGGAACTGCATGGGGCGCGCCAACATGCGCAACGCCAGCGCGGGGCCGGCGCAATAGGAGGTACGCGGCGGGAACGACGAACATCGAAAGCAGCGGCGCGGTGATCATTCCGCCCACCATGGGCGAAGCGATGCGCCGCATCACCTCCGACCCGGTGCCCGAGCCGAACATGATTGGGAGCAGCCCCGCGATGATGACGGCGACCGTCATCGCCACCGGCCGCACGCGAAGCGCTGCGCCTTCCACGATCGCTAGCGCAAGATCGCCTTCGTCGCGAAGTGCACCTGCCGCCTCGCGTGCGGCAACGGCCTGGTTGACGTAGACCAGCATCACCACGCCGATCTCCGCCGCCACGCCCGCGAGGGCAATGAAGCCCACCGCCGAGGCGATCGACATGCTGTAGCCGAGCACGTACATCAGCCAGAAGCCGCCGACGAGGGCGAACGGCAGCGTCGCCATGATGAGAAGCGCCTCGGTAGCGCGCCGGAAAGCAAAATACAGCAGTACGAAGATGATCGCGAGCGTCGCGGGCACCACGATCTTGAGCCTCGCGGTGGCGCGCTCGAGGAACTCGAACTGGCCCGACCAGGAGATCGAAGTGCCGGCCGGAAGCTTCACCTTCTCCGCCACCGCGCGCTGCATGTCGCGCACCGCCGAGCTCAGGTCGCGCCCTCGGATATCGACGTATACCCAGCCCGAGAGCCGCGCGTTCTCGCTCTTCAGCATCGGCGGCCCGTCGCTCACCTTCACCTCCGCCACGTCGCCCAGGCGGATCTGCGCGCCGCGCTCGGTGAGAAGCGGCAGATCGCGGATCTTCTCGACCGAGTCGCGCATCTCGCGCGGATAGCGCACGTTGCTGGGGAAGCGCTGCAGGCCCTCGACGGTCTCGCCGATGTTGTCGCCGCCGATAGCGGCGGTCACGACGCTGTGCACGTCGGCGACGTTCAGCCCATAGCGCGCCGCGGCGTCGCGGTCGATGTTCACGTCGATGTAGCGCCCGCCGGTAAGCCGCTCGGCGAGCGCGGAGCTCACGCCCGGGACCTCCTTCACCGCGCGCTCGATTTCCGCCGCAATGCGGTCAATTTCCTTCAGGTTCGTCCCCGCGACCTTTACGCCCACCGGGCTCTTGATACCGGTCGCGAGCATGTCGATGCGGTTGCGGATCGGCGGCACCCAGATGTTCGAGAGGCCCGGCACCCTGACGATACGGTCGAGTTCGTCCACGAGCTTTTCCGGCGTCATTCCCGGGCGCCACTCTTCGCGCGGCTTGAGCTGGATCGTCGTCTCGAACATCTCGAGCGGCGCCGGATCGGTCGCCGTTTCCGCGCGCCCCGCCTTGCCGAACACGCTCGCGACCTCGGGCACGGTCTTGATCAGCCGGTCGGTCTGCTGCAGGAGCTCGGCCGCCTTGCCCGCTGAAAGCCCGGGCAGCGCCGAAGGCATGTAAAGCAGGTCGCCTTCGTCGAGCGGCGGCATGAACTCGCCGCCGAGCCGGTTCATGGGCCAGAGCGTCGCCGCGAGGATCGCAACGGCTGCAACTAAAACCGTTTTCGGATGGCGCAGCGCGCCTTCGAGCAGCGGGCGATAGAGCGCGATAAGGAAACGGTTGATGGGATTTCGTTCTTCGGCCGGGATGCGTCCGCGGATGAGATAACCCATCAGCACCGGAATGAGCGTGACCGCGAGCCCCGCTGCCGCGGCCATCGCATAGGTCTTGGTGAAGGCGAGCGGAGAGAAGAGCCTGCCTTCCTGCGCCTCGAGCGTGAAGACCGGAACGAAAGAGAAGGTGATGATCAGGAGCGAAATGAAAAGCGCCGGCCCGACCTGCGCGGCGGCCTCGCCGATCACGCCCCAGCGCTCCTCGCCCGCGAGCGTCGCGCCCGGGTGAGCGTAATGCCAGGCTTCGAGGCGCTTGTGCGCGTTCTCGATCATCACCACGGCGGCGTCCACCATGGCGCCGATCGCGATCGCGATGCCGCCGAGCGACATGATGTTGGCGTTCACGCCCTGGTAGTGCATGACGATGAAGGCGGCCAGGATTCCGAGCGGCAGCGAAACGATGGCGACGAATGCCGAGCGCAGGTGGAAAAGGAAGAGCACGCACACCAGCGCGACCACGACGAACTCCTCGACGAGTTTCTGCCCGAGATTCGCCACCGCGCGCTTGATGAGGCCGGACCGGTCGTAGGTCGGCACGATCTCCACGCCCGGCGGCAGGCTAGCCTTTAGGGAGGCGATCTTCGCCTTGACCGCGTCGATGGTTTCGAGCGCGTTCTTCCCGAAGCGCATCACGATCACGCCGCCCGCGACTTCGCCCTCGCCGTCCAGCTCGGCGATGCCGCGGCGCATCTCGGGGCCGACCTGCACGCGCGCGACGTCGGCCAGGCGAACCGGGACTCCCGAATCGCTGACCGAAAGCGGAATCTTGCGAAAATCATCCAGCGACTGCAGATAGCCGCTTGCGCGCACCATGTACTCGGCTTCGCCCAATTCGAGCACCGAGCCGCCCGTTTCCTGGTTCGCGCGCTGCACCGCTTCGATCACCTTCGCCTGCGGAATGTTGAACGCGCGCAACCGCATTGGATCGAGGACGATCTGGTATTGCTTGACCATCCCGCCGACGCTCGCCACCTCCGACACGTTCGTTACCGCCTTCAGCTCGTACTTGAGGAACCAGTCCTGCAGCGCGCGCAACTGCGACAAATCCATGCGGCCGGAGCGGTCGACGAGCGCATACTCGTACACCCAGCCGACGCCGGTTGCGTCGGGCCCGAGCGAGGTCTTAGCCTGCGGCGGCAACCGCGACTGCACCTGGTTCAGGTATTCGAGCACGCGCGAGCGCGCCCAGTAGGGATCGGTGCCGTCCTCGAACAGGATGTACACGAACGAATCGCCGAAGAAGGAGTAGCCGCGCACGGTCTTCGCTCCGGGCACCGAGAGCATCGTCGTGGTGAGCGGGTAAGTGACCTGGTTCTCGACGATCTGCGGCGCCTGCCCCGGGTAGGTCGTGCGGATGATGACCTGCACGTCCGAAAGGTCGGGAATCGCGTCGAGCGGCGTCCGCGACGCCGCCCAGATTCCCCACGCCGTGAGCGCAAGCGTCGCGAGCAGCACCAGGAACCGGTTCGCGATCGACCAGCGGATGAGCGTCGCGATCATTTGCGCACTCCGTACTCGGGCACGCTCGCGTCCGCCGGAGCGATGTCGGTGATCTGGAACTCGCCGTCCGGCTTGATGCTGAACTCGAAGAGAATACGGTCGCCCTTCTTCAACGCGGGCGGAACGATTCCGTTCGGCGCGCGGAACGGCATGGTCATCGCACCCATGCCCGCGCTCGGGATCTCGCCGTGCTTGATGAGAAGATCCCCCGCGCCCGCGCTCACGACCTCGCCGACGGCCCGGTGCATTTGCGGCGCGGCCGCCTTCGGCGCCTCCGCGCCTTCCATGCGCGTACCGCTCGCCCTCAAGCTCGCCTCGGAGTCGATGAGGAACTGGCCGGAGACGACGACCTTGTCGCCTTCGGAGAGTCCCTTACGGATTTCGCTCTTGCCGCCCGACTCGAAGCCGAGCTCGACTTCCCGCGGCCGGAATTTGCCTTCGCCCTCGGCCACGATCACGACGCTGCGCTCGCCGGTGCGTATGACCGCCTCGGAGGGCACGAGCAGCGCCTTGGCTCCCGTGCTCTGTGCGAAAACCAGCGTCGCGAACATGCCGGGCTTCAGCCTTCCGCCCGGATTGGCGAGCTCGACCCGCGCGCGCAGCGTGCGCGTTGCCGCGTTTACCTCGGGCAGGATGGCGCTCACCCGCCCGCGGAAGACTTGGCCGGGGAAGCTCGGCACGCGCGCCTCGACCGCCGTTCCCGGACGCAGCCACGCGCCCTGCGCCTCGGGCACTTCGGCGTTGACCCATACGCTCGAAAGATCGACGAGACGAAACAGCATCGCACCGGACATCACCGTCATGCCCTCGCGCACGCCGAGCTCGGCGATGACGCCGTTGATCGGCGCGTAAAGCGTGATGCGCGTCTGAGGCTGGCCGGTTTTTTCCATCAGGCCGATCTGCTCCTCGTTCATGCCGAGCAACTGCAGCCGGTTGCGCGAAGCCTCGGCGAGACCGGTGTCCTTGGCGGCACGCCGCAGCGACAGATACTCTTCCTGCGCCGCCGCCCAGTCGGGCGCGAGCAGCTCGACGAGCGGCTGGCCCTTCGCGACCGAGTCGAGCGGCGTACGCGCGTGGAGCTTCTCGACGAAGCCGCCCGAGCGTGCTTGCACGACGACCACTCCGCGCTCGTTCCAGACGACACTTCCGACCGCCGTGATGCGCTGCTCGACCGTCCCTAAGCTCGCGTCGGCCGTGCGCACGCCGAGGTTCTGCGCGACGCGCGGATCGATGACTACCGTACCCTCGCCGCCCGCCTCGTCCGCGTACTTCGGCACGAGCTGCATGTCCATGAAAGGCGATTTGCCCGGCTTGTCGAAATGCTGCTGCGGGACCATCGGGTCGAACCAGTAGAGGATCTTCTTGCCCGCTAAGTCCTGGGCCGATGCGGTGGTCCCGCTCGCAGACGCCCTATGTGACATGGCGTACCAGTAGCCGCCTCCCGCCGCCACGGTAGCGACGATGACAAAACCGCAAGCGATCAAAGTAGCGCGGCTCATGGCAGCGCCTCGTGCGGTAAAAGGAAATTCAATTTCGCCCAGGCGCGCGCCCGCTCGAGCTGCGTCTGCACGAATCCCAGCCGCGTTTCGGTCTCGGCACGGCGCGCTTCGAGCACCGCGCCCAGCTCGCCGCGCCCGCCGCGGTAGGCTGCGAGCGCCGCGGCGACCCGCTCGCGCGCGAGCGGCAGTAACAGCTTTTCGAAACGCTCGGTGCGCACGCCCGCGGTCTGCCAGTCGGCGTAGATCCCGCGCAGCTCTGCCTCGTGCATTCGCCGTGCTTCCTCGGTTTGCGCCTGAGCCTGTTCGGCAAGCAGTCTCTTGGCGGCGAGGTCCCGGTCCTGGCGCTTCTCCGCCTCCCAGGGGAGATCGATGCTCACCATCACGGAGATCATGTTGGAGAACGCCGGGCCGCGTTGCCCGTAAGCGACTTCCAAACTCCAGTCGGACTTCTTCGAGTTCGCCGCGAGCGCGGCATCCGTCCTGGCGAGCGCCTCGCGCTCGGCGTAGATCCTTTGCTCCGGATGCTCGTGCAGGTTGGCGAGGAGCGCCGTGGGCGGATGGTCGAACACGCCAGTATCGGGCGGATTGGCGAGCGGGCGCGAGGCGTCATCTCGAAGCCACGCGGCGAGCGTGTAGCGCGCGCGCTCGATCGTGCGGTCCTGCTCGATGACACGGTCCTGCGCGGCCACGCCGGCGCCGCGCAGCGCGAGCGCGTCGGCCGTGTTCTGCCGGCCCGCGGCGATCGCGGCCGACACCGTGTCGAGCTGCAGTTGCAGCTCCCCCACGAGTTCGACGAGAGGGGCGCGCGCCTGCTGCGCGAAATACAGCTCGAGCCAGGTAAGCGCGATCTCGCGCCGCAGCCCGGCGCGCTGTGCGGCGAGGTTCGCGGATTCCACGTCGCGCTCCAGCGCGGCGCGCTCCCCCCGCAGCTTTCTCTTCTCCGCATTGGGAAAGTCCTGCATGACGCCGATCCTGCGCATCGTCATGAAGTCGGCGTCATAACGGAGTCGGTCCGCGCCGTTGACGGGCAGGTTGTCCACGCCGATGCGAAGCTTGGGGTCGGGCAGCTCGCGCGCGCGCGGCACGAGCTCGGTCGCGGCGGCGAGCGCCGCGCCCTGCGCTGCAAGACGCGGGGAAGTCTTTTCGCCGATCTTCAGTGCTTCGGTGAGGGGAAGCGGCTCCGTGCCCGCCGCGCTCGCCAACGGCGCCGCGACAGCGAGACCAAGAATGCAGAAACAAGCGAGCGGGCGCGCGAAACGCCCGGGAAAAGCGAAAACCATAGAGCCTCCGATGAGCAAGGACACAAGCGCCGCCAAAGGCGGCGCCGCGGCTCAGCGGCGGCTAAATGAGAAAGCGCGAATAAAGGACGTTAAGAGGCGGCGACGCGCTCGCGACTGCGATTCGCGTCGGAAGCAGCGTACGCGTCGCCGCCGACGGTGCTTTATGTTCGACTAAGACCACCAGCACGGGCGAGTCGAAAGCGGAGAGCTGTGGCAGCTTGGCGAGATCAAGGGTTTGCGTCTCCGCCTGGAAATGCACGCGGCACAGGAGCTCCGCTGGCGCCGGATTCTGATGCTCTTCGCACGCCATCTGAGGTTCGGGCATCTTGCCCTGCAAGCAGCCATATCCTGCAATCGCCGCGTGCGCGAACGCCAGCGCCACCAAGGCGAAGCCGGCGATCCAGCGACGGCGATATCGGGTCAGGAAAGGCATCACGAAATTTTCCCCACGGCTAGGATAGCCCATTGCGGGGAAAGTTCAAAACGCGGACCCGCAAGCGCGAGCGGGCCCAACCGGTTGTTTACTCCCCGTAGAGCTTCTGCTTCTGCTCGCGGCGCGACTGCGCCTCGATGGTAAGCGTTGCCGTCGGCCGCGCGATCAGCCGGGGGATGCCGATCGGATCGCCCGTCTCCTCGCAGTAACCGTAGCTGCCCTCTTCGATGCGGCGCAGGGCTTCGTCGATTTTCTTGAGGAGCTTCCTCTCGCGGTCGCGCGCGCGGAGCTCCAGCGCGTACTCTTCCTCGATCGTCGCCTGGTCGGTCGGATCGGCCTCCAGTTCGTGTTCCCGCAGATGTTCCGAGGTGAGATCCGCCTTCTCCAGCAATTCCCTTTGCGTCTCGAGCAGGCGCTCGCGGAAGAACGCGAGCTGTTCGGCGCTCATGTATTGCGACGCGGGGGCGCGCAGCAACTCGGCCTCGGTCAAGCCGTTCTTCTTCGCCGGCTTGTGCTCCGCCGGCTTGTGCTCCGCGGGCTTGTGCTCGGCCAGCTTGTGCTCCGCCGACTTCACCGCCTTGGTCACCAGCTTCTTTACTGCTTTTCCACCAAACATTGTTCCAATCCCTTCATAAATAGGTCCTGCGGCAGATTCTTGCCGATGAAAACCATCGTGCTCGAACGCTTTTCGTCCTTGTCCCAGACGCGACCCAGATCGCCGCCCATGAGCATGTGCACCCCTTGAAACACGACACGGTGCGTGTTGCCTTTCATATACAGCACCCCTTTATAGCGCAACATGTCCGGCCCGTAAATCTGCACGACCCCGGACAGGAACTCCTCGAGCTTCGCGCTATCGAACGGCTTGTCCGAGCGGAACGCGAAGGAGCTGACGTGCTCGTCGTGCTCATGTTCGCTGTCCTCCAAGAATCCCGGATCGAGCTCGAGGGTCGCGTTGAGGTTGAAACCGCGGATATCCAGAATGTCCTCGATCGGGGTATTGCCGAAATGGACATTCTTTATGGGCGCCCGCGGATTCATCTTCGTGAGGCGCTTTCTCAAGCCTTCCTGCTCGGATTCCGACACGAGGTCGGTCTTGGACATGAGGATCCGGTCGGCGAACCCGACCTGCTCCTGGGCCTCGTGGAACTCGTCGAGCTGCTTCGCGGCGTGCTTTGCGTCCACCAGAGTGATGACGCTGTCCAAAAGATAATAGTTGCCGATCTGCTCGTCGATGAAGAAGCTCTGCGCAACCGGCCCCGGATCGGCCATCCCCGTCGTCTCGATGATCACGCGCTCGAATTTGAGCTTGCCGGAGTCGCGTCGCTCCTTCAACTCTCCGAGAATGCGGATAAGGTCGCCGCGCACGGTGCAGCACACGCAGCCGTTGTTCATCTCGATGATCTGCTCGCCGGCTTCGCTCAGGAGGATTTCGTTGTCCACGCCCGCCTCGCCGAACTCGTTCTCGATCACTGCGATGCGGTGGCCGTGCTGCTCCTTGAGGATACGGTTGACGAGCGTGGTCTTGCCGCTTCCCAAGAAGCCGGTGAGTATGGTCACCGGAACCATGTTTTCCTGTGCCGACAATTCGATCTCCTGGCACCTTTCTACGCGCCCGGCCGCAGCCAATCCCGCAAAGTCCAACCGCGTCCCCCGCCAGCAAACAGGCTTATTTGAGCATATCGATTCGCAGTTTGCAGCGAAGCGTCCGGGTAGTCCGGACGGCACCGGCAGCCTGAAAAAAGGGCGCATTACAGCACGCCCGGCATTACAAAGCAACCCATTCCGTCGCGCGCCGGCATCGCACGGCTGCACGCCCCTAGAGCCGTTCCAGCAACAGCCCTTTCAGGTACTCGCCTTCCGGGAACTCGATGCGCACCGGGTGATCCGCCGCGGCGCGGTAGCGCTCGCGGAGAAGGAGCGACGCGCCGGCGTCCGCGGCGGCGCCGGCGAGGATTTTCTGGAAGAGCTCGGGCGACACGCCGCCGGAGCAGGAAAAAGTCGCGAGCAGCCCTCCGCGCCGCAGCAGCTTCAGCGCATTCAGGTTGATGTCCTTGTACCCGCGCGCTGCGCGCTCGGCGTCCTTCGGCGTCGGTGCGAACTTCGGCGGGTCGAGCACCACGAAGTCGAATTGCCGGTCTTCGGTCCGCAACCTGCGCAAGGCTCCGAACACATCCGCTTCGAGCCACTCGGCGCGGTTCGCCTTGGCCCCGTTCAGCGCAAGGTTGCGCTTTGCCAGCTCGAGCGCGGGCGCCGAACTGTCGATAGAGAGCACCGAGCGCGCGCCTCCGGCGAGCGCGGAAAGCGTGAAGCCGCCGGTGTAGCAGAACCCATTGAGCACCTCCCGGCCTTCGGCGAGGAGCCCCACGCGGGCGCGGTTATCTCTCTGGTCCAGATAGAACCCGGTTTTCTGCCCCGCGGCGACGTCGACTTCATACCGGATGCCGTGTTCGACGATCTCGAGCGCTCCGTCCGCCGCTGTGCCCGCGATCAGTCCGGCGCTTGCAGGAAAACCTTCGAGCTCGCGCCCCTCGGTATCGGAGCGCTCGTGGATCCTCGCGCAGCCGCTCCGCTCGCGAAGAATCGCGATCAGCGCTTCGCGCCATCTCTCGCAGCCCGCGGAAAGAAGCTGCACGACCAGCGTATCCGCGTAGCGGTCGGCGACGAGGCCCGGGAGCCCGTCCGACTCTCCGTGCACAAGCCGCAACGCATTGGTCGTTTCCGCCGGAATTACAGCGCGCCGAAGGGCGAACGCGGCTTCGATTCTCCTTTCGAACAGATCCGGGCCGGGGATTTCCGTCTCCTCGAAGCTCCAGACGCGTGCCCTGATCTGCGAGGCAGGGCTGTACGCGGCCCACGCGAGAAAACGACCGTCTGCGGCTCGGACATCCGCGGTATCGCCGCTGCGCAGCGTTCCACGGACCTCGGCGATCGCCCCGGAAAAGATCCACGGGTGGCGCCGCAGGAGCGAGCGCTCGCGTCCCGGCTTCAGAATGAGTCGGGGCGCGGCGCCCACGAGCGAGCGAGGGCTAAACCCAGCCGGCGAGGCCGATCAGCCCGGCCGCGCCAAACAGCCACAGGGGATGGATCCTCGTCGTCAAGACAAAGGCCGCGGTGACGGCCGTGATGGCGAAACCCGGCCATGAATCGTCCGCAGATAGCGTGATAAGGTATCCGCCGGCGAGCATCAGACCGACGGTCACGGGGACGAGGCCGTCCTCGACGGCCGTGCGCCAGCGTGCGCCCCGAAAGCGCTGCCAGATTCGCGCGACCGCGAAGGTCAGCACGCACGAAGGCCCGCAAACGGCCGCAGTTGCCACCACAGCCCCTGCCATTCCCGCCACTTTCCAGCCGATGAGGCTGACCACGAGAATATTCGGCCCGGGCGCCGCCTGGGCGAGCGCGAAGAGCTCGGCGAACTGCGCGCCGCTCATCCATCCGTGAACTTCCACGACGCTGCGGTGCATTTCGGGAAGAACGGTGATCGCTCCGCCGACCGCGATCAGCGACAGAACGGAGAAATCCATCGCAAGCTGCGCCAGGGTTTCTTCGCTCACTTCGCCCTCCAGAGCGTCGCCGCGACGCTCAAGGGTGCCGCGCCGAGCAGGAAGACGACGAGGGGCAGGCGCATGAGCGCGATGCCGATGAAAGTCACCACCGCGAACAGCGCCATTGCCGAGCGCAGCCGCCGGCTCGTTGCCATCTTGAGGCCCATGGCCACGACCAGACCCGCGGCCGCGGCGGAAATTCCCCGGAACAGGGCCGACACCGCTGGAAGATGGCCGTATTGAGTGTAGAGCGCGCCCAGCGCGAGCATGATGAAGAACGGCGCCGTCATCAACCCGGCGAATGCGGCGACGGCGCCGCGGACGCCGTGATAGCGCGCCCCGACGTAGACGGCGACGTTCACGATGTTGGGCCCGGGGAGCAACTGGCACAGGCTCAGAACGTCGGTGAATTCCTCGGCGCTCAGCCAGCGGCGCTCTTCGACCAGCATGCGGCGCGCAAACGGCATCACGCCTCCGAATCCGGACAGTGAGACTTGCGTGAACCGAAGAAAGAGCTCCCTCAGCGCCGGGCCGTAAGGCGCTTCGCTCACGGCTTTTTCACCGTCAACTGCGCTTTCCTTCTCGCTCGCGGGTGCGCGGCATCATAGGTTTTGGCGAGGTGCTGGAAGTCAAGATGGGTGTAGACCTGCGTGGTCGAGATGCTCGAATGTCCGAGCATTTCCTGCACCGCGCGCAGGTCTCCGGAAGACTGGAGCAGGTGCGTGGCGAAGGAATGGCGCAGCATATGGGGATGGACGTGCTGCGGCAGGCCGAGACGCCGCGCCCAATGCGCAAGGGCGTAGCGCACCGAGCTGGGCGCTATGCGCCTGCCGCGCGCGCCGACGAAAAGCGCCGTTTCCCCGGGCCTTGCGAGGCGGGCGCGCTCGGTGAGCCAGGCCGCGATCGCGGCGCAGGCTTTGCTTCCGACCGGCACGGTGCGCGTCTTCGCCCCCTTGCCCGTCACGGTGACCTCCGCTTGCCGCTGCATGCCCTCGCCGTCCGTGGCATCGAGACTCACCAGCTCGGCGAGCCGCAGGCCGGAAGAGTAGAGCAACTCGAACATGGCCTTGTCCCGCGACTGCGCGGGTCCCTCCGCCGTGGTTTCCAGAAGCCGCGCCATAAGGTCCGGGGAAAGCGCCTTGGGCAGCGCCTTCGGGCTTCTCGGCGCGCGCAATCCGACACAGGGGTTGTGGGGAAAGCCGCGGTGCTTGACGAGCCAATTGAAGAAACCGCGCCAGCCCGAGAGCAGGGTCGCAATGGTCCGGCCCGACATACCCCGCGCGTGCAACCGCGACACAGTGTGGCGCAGATGCTGAGGCTCGAGTTTCTTCAGGGGCACGCCGTCATTCAAGGCGAAGAGCTGTTCGACCGCGCGGCGGTAATTGCGCGCAGTTCCCGGGCTCAGCCGCCGCTGGTGCGCGAGCTGATCGAGAAACTCTTCGAGCAGCTTGAGGCGGGAGTCGTTCGCCATTCCCGCCGGCCGCGGCTAGAGAAATCTCAGCAGGGCCGCGCCCGCGAGCTCGCCCATGCGCTTCAGATACAGCGTTCCCATCTCCGGATAGAAACGCAGAACGTCCTCGCTGCCCAGCGCAAGCATCCCGAAGCATTCCTTGTCGCGCAAGGCCATGTGGGCCACCGAGCGAACGTGCGAGGCCCCTTCGCCGAACCAGGCCGCAGCCTCGGGGTCCCCGCTCGGGCCGCAGAAGGGCTGCGACAACGACGCGGCGTAACGCCTGAGCTGCTCGCCGACCGGACGGAGCTCCGCGGCATCCCCCGCGCCCGGGAAGGACCCGCCTTCCGCGCCCCAGATCCGCAGCGCGGAGTGGGGAACGGCGAAGTCCTCGCGCAAGTGCAGATAGAGCACGGTCAAGAGGCTTTGCAGGTCGGGCGCGGAAAGCAGCGCAAGGCTCAGGCGGTGCATCTTCTCGCCGATCGCGTCGTTCTCCTCGCCGATCTGCAGGAGTTCGATCAGGCGCGACTCCAGGGCTTTGCTCTTCTCGCGCAAACTGAGCATCTGGCGGTCCGAGAGCGGGATGGCGCGGCCGCCGTGCGGATGGCGAACGGTGATCTCGGCGAGCATGTCGGCGTAGCTTTCGAAGAAGCCTGGGTTCTCCCGCAGGTAGCGCGCGACATCGTCAGCTTTCAATTTCGATCTCCCCTTCGAACACGGCCATGGCGGGACCGGTCATCCACACCGCGCAGTTTGGATCATTTTCACCGCCCGCCCAGCGTATCGTCAATCGGCCGCCACGCGTATCGACCCGAACCGCATCGCCGAGCAGCCCCTCTCGGATGCCTGCGACCACCGCGGCGCAGGCGCCGGTGCCGCAGGCGAGCGTCTCGCCGGCACCGCGCTCCCATACGCGCAGCCGGACCTGAGTGCGCGTGACAAGCTGCATATACCCCGCGTTCACGCGCCGCGGAAACCTGGGGTGGCGCTCGATCAATGGCCCTTCGGTGGTCACCGGCGCCGAATCCACGTCGGCGACCGTCTGCACGGCGTGCGGATTGCCCATCGAAAGCACGGCGACTTGCACGGTGCGACCCGCGACTTCCAGCGGCCACGTAAAAGGGGGATCGCGAGGGATTTTTCCGATCGGCGCAATTCCGGAGTCATCGAAGGGCACACGTTCCGGCTCGAATATCGGCGCGCCCATATCGACGCTCACCTGTCCGTCGGTCTCCAGGCGCGGAACGATCACGCCGGAGAGCGTCTCGACGCGTATCTCCTTCTTCTTCGTCAATCCCTTGTCGTGCGCGAAGCGCACAAAGCAGCGAGCTCCATTGCCGCATTGCTCGACTTCTCCGCCGTCGGCGTTCCAGATTCGATAGCGAAAATCGGCGTCCTTGTGTTGCGCCTTTTCCACGAGCAGCACCTGATCGCAGCCGATGCCGAAATGCCGGTCCGCGAGCCGCCTCGCGAGCTGCGACGTCATTTGGATGCTCCGGGTGATGCCGTCGAGCACCACGAAGTCGTTGCCCACACCCTGCATTTTGGTGAATTTGAGTCGCATAAATACTCTAACAGGTTGTTGCAAAAGTACGCATGATGCCAATTTCTTGTCATTCTGAGCGAAGCGAAGAATCTGCTTTGCTTGCACCGCGACTTGCACCTCGCGACCGGCGAGCTCGATCGGCCAGCGCTTGACGATCTGCTGGGTGGCGTTGTTCATGCGAGCCGCTCCAGGGCGCGAGCGGCCTCTGCGTGGTCATCGCCCAGCCATTCGAGCGCGCGGCGCGCGCCCCGGCGTGCTTTCGCGCCGATCGCTTTGCCCACCGCATCGATTGCCTCCTCCAGGAGGAAATCCTGCTCCGGCGCGAACGCGGCGGCTAGTGCCGCGGCTTGGTATGCGTCCTTGTCGCGCTTCGGATTGTCTGAGCCGGAGCGCAGGGCGTACACCGCGAGCTTGTGGACGCAGTAGCGCCCGGCGTTGGGCACGAGGATCGGCACAATGCGGTCGCGGCCGATCAGCACCGATTGCGTTGGGTTTTCCAGGAGATATTCGAGGAAGGGCAGCCCGGTGGCGTGCGCTTTCAGCTCAGGTACCTTCACGCTTCGGTACGGTTCGCCTTTCGCGGGCACGAGCAGATCGACCTTCAGCGTCCTGCCGCGCACCTTGAACGAAGTCGCCGGCGCGCCGCGCTTCAGCTCGGGCACCTCCTGAAGCGGCAGGCCGGTCTCGCGCAGCAGCTCGAGAAAGCCGCCCTCGGGCAGCGCCGCGATCTGAATGCGGTTGGCGCGCGCGATGTCCACGTCCTCGGTCATGGGAAAGGCGGTGGAGAACCCCAGCTCGTTCAGGAGCGCGCCGAAGGCATGCGAGCCGATCAGCATCGCGCCACCCCTGAAGATGCCGGCGTTGAAGAGCCGCGCCACGGTGACGATCGTGGAGTTGTCCGCGCTGTAGAAGCCGACCTTGCGCAGGTTGCTGCTGGTTTCCGCGAACGCCGCAGCGGCGCGAATCTCCTCCTCGATGACTTCGAGCTTCTCGGTCGTCTCCTTGTCGCTTTCCGGGCCGACGTACTCGGCCACGCGCTTGCCGCCGGCGCCGTAGCGGTAGCGATAGACGAAATTCGAGCCGCGGCGCTTCTCGGTCTGCACGGCGCCGGGCGTGAGCAGAGGGACCTCCCGCTGAGTGAGGGCCAGCTCCTTCGCCTGCGCATAGGCTGTGCGGAACGACAGATCGAAGCGCTTGAGCCTGATCGCGGCCATGGGAGTCGGCGGCGTGCGTGTCATGGAACCGTGTTGTGGAATAAGATCAGATTCTATTCCACAACGGCCACCGGGAACAACGTGTACCGTCTTCGTACTTGCCCCTCAATACCATTTGTCCTCGCCCGGCGGGCGCGTCTTGAAACGCTTGTGCGTCCAGAAGTATTGCTCGGGCATTTCGCGCACGCGCTCCTCGATGAAGGCGTTCATGCGGCGCGCGTCGGCGGCATCGTCGTTGCCCGGGAAATTTTCCCAGACCGGATAGCACCGCAGCTCGTATCCGGCGCCGCCCGGCAGCATGCGCGTCACGCAGGGCAGCACGCGGGCGCCGGTGAGCCGCGTCATGCGCGAGAGCCCGGTGATCGTCGCGGCGGAGGCCGCGAAGAACGGCACGAAAATCGCGTCGCGGGGCCCGTAGTCCTGATCCGGAAGATAGTAGAACGGAATCCCCTCCTTCAGCGCGGCGAGCGCCGGGCGCACGCCCTCCTGCCGGGATATCGCGAGCTGGCGCCCGAAGCGCGTTCGCCCCGAGAGGAGCAGCGCGTCGAACAAAGGATCCTTCTGCCTCGCGTAGATCCCCGCCATGTTGATTTCGCAGGTGAGGCGCGTGCAGCCTGCGTCCAGGCCGACGAAGTGCGGCGCGAGCAGGATGAGCGGCTTTCCCTTGAGCGCGTGGATCCGCTCGAGTCCGACAATTCTCACGAACCGCGTCACCCGTTCGCGCGACGCCCACCACAGAATCGAGCGTTCGAGGACGCTTCGGCCGAAGGCGCGGAAGTGCGCTTTGGCAAGCGTGCGACGCTCTTTTTCCGTCATCTGCGGCAAGCAGCGAGAAAGATTGGTCAGGCAGACCCTACGCCGCTCGCGTCCCAGGATGTACAGGAGCGCACCGAGAGCGGAGCCGATCGGAGCGAGCAAGGCAAGCGGCAAGTAATGCAGCATCCAAGCGACGGCAACGGCGATTCGGGTCAGCAAGGCGGAGTCCCCTTTACCGGGCATCGGGCGGCAGCACCCCCGCCGGGACCTTGTAGCGGTTATAACCCCACAGGTACTGCTCGGGATGGCGGCGAATCAGCCGCTCCAGCGAGCGGTTGAGGGCCCGCACCGCCGATTCGGGCGGCCGCGGCGCGAGCATCGGTTCCGCGACGAAGCGGTAGCCGCGCCCCCTGGGCAGGCGCTCGGCGCAGCACAGCAGCACCGGAGCCCCGGTCTGCTCGGCGATCCGGCCGACGAGCGTCATGGTGTAGGCGGGCCTGCCGAAGAACTCGACCCATTCGCCTTCACCGATACCGGGCACCTGATCGGGCAGCAGCCCGATCGCTTCTCCGCGTTTGAGCGCCTTCAACATCGCGCGCACGCCCCTCAGATCCGCGGGAATGCTTTTCATCGCCGCGCCGCGGCTGCGGCCGATCCGCATGAGCGGCTCGAGCGCCCGGATCTTGGGTGTCCGGTACATCACCGTGATCGGCATGCGGCTCGCGACATATTGTCCGACCATTTCCCAGCAGCCGATGTGGGGCGTCATTACGATGACGCCCTTTCCGCGCTTTGCGCCGTCGTCGACGTGCTCCCATCCACTCACTTCGACCACGAGGCCGGCCACGCGCTCCAGCGGAGGCAGCCAGACCGCCGGCACTTCCATCACGCTCTTGCCCGCCTCCGTTACGGCGGAACAGCGCAGCCGATACCCGCTCAGCCCCGCCGCAGCGAGGTTGCGTTTGAAGTCCCTGCGGTAACGCGGCGAGCCAAGGTAGACCAACCAGCCCAGGACCGCGCCCAGAGCGTGTAACAGCGGCAGGGGGAGACGCGCCACCAGCCGCAGCAGGAATAGCATGTAAATGGGACGAAAGTGGGAGCGGAGTGGGTTGGGTGGGCTCGAGTCGCTGTGCTAGACTGGCGAACCTTTTTTCGCAGGGAAAACCGCCAGCATGAGCAGCTATCTATTCACGTCCGAATCGGTGTCTGAAGGACATCCGGACAAAGTCGCCGACCAGATTTCCGATGCCGTTCTCGACGCCATTCTAGCGCAGGACAAAACCTCCCGAGTCGCCGCCGAGACGCTGGTCAAGGACAATATGGTGGTGCTCGCCGGCGAAATCACCACCGGCGCGCGGGTCAATTTCTCCGAAGTCGTGCGCAAGACCGTCAAGCGCATCGGCTACAACGATCCCACCATCGGCTTCGATACCCACACCTGCACCGTGATCGTCGCCTACGGCGAACAGTC
>Ga0184619_10000162_pt1 | contig 22058 bp, 23 predicted proteins | sample PLM0_60_b1_FD_133146 | JGI IMG/M metagenome (GOLD analysis project Ga0184619, IMG submission 133146) | Groundwater sediment microbial communities from an aquifer in East River, Colorado, USA - PLM0_60_b1 | ecosystem: Environmental > Terrestrial > Soil > Riparian zone | place: USA: East River...
AATGGATTGCGGAACACATCCGGGCCGACCTACACAGCGCTTGAGCCAATAGGATCAAAGACGAGTGCCGGTTCAAGGGCCGCAAATACGAAGTGGCAAAGTATTTATCCGGGCATTTCAATTAGCGTAACAGTCGAGGGCCCATATCAGAATCTTCGCCGCTTTGTGCGAGACATCGAAACGACTAAGCAGTTCGTTATCATAAATACTGTCGAGCTGGAGCGAGCTACCGAATCCAACATTGCAGCGACATCGGAGTCGGGAGTTGTGGCAGGTCAATCCTCTCTGGTAAGTCTGCGCCTTGAAATGACTACTTATTTTCAACGAGGCGGCGCTCAAAATATATCTACGAACTAAATGGGTTTTTTGGTTATAACGGCATGCAACTTAGCGATATTCAAAATCCGGGGGAACGCAAGAAACTGATCTGGGCAGGTGCGCTTGGATTAATTGCGTTGGTGTTACTTTGGTGGACCTTCTTTGGATTTGGCAGCAGCACGAGCAAAGTAGCGCAACGCCCGGCAGTTAACACCTCTTCGCCGGGCGACAATCGAGCCATTTCGGCGAATCCTCAGCCGTCGCCAATAGAAGTAAGGGACGACAACCTTGAACGTCTGAGGCCTATTAACTTTGAAATTTCGGCGCCTGCAATCGCGGAAGCAAAGCGCAATATATTTGCCTATTACGAGGCACCGCCCAAACCGGTAGCGAATCCGTCGGTCCCGACACCTACGCCGACACCGACACCACCGGTTTTGCTTGCCGGGGTCTCTCCAGCCAATATCTACGCGCGCACCGGCGACTTTACGCTGGAAGTTGCCGGCGATAAGTTTACTCCTCAATTGCGGGTCATAATTGACAACGCGGAATTACCCACGCGCTATATCGGACCGCAACAATTATCCGCGACGGTGCCTGCAAATCTAATTGCCAATCCTGGTAGCCACCAGGTGATGGCGCGCTCCAGCGATGGCAAGTTATATTCAAACGTCACCACCTTGACGGTGAACGCCCCGCCTACACCTAATTACAACTACGTCGGAATCATCGGCACGCGCCGCTATATCGACACTGCCATTCTCCAGGAGAAAGGATCAAAGGAAACGTTGAATGTACAGCGTGGCGATCTGCTTGGTGGAAGATTTCGAGTCACCAGCATCTCTGAAAAGGAACTGGTGCTTGTCGACGCCACTCTCAAGATTAAACACACGTTGCCGTTCTCAGTTTCGGGAGAGAAAGGAAACCCGACGCAACGACCTACGCCTAAAGCTGAAAGCGACGATGATGAGCCGTAGCAATGGACCACACCACAATATATGGACGGAGCGATCAGGCGCTCCTGCTGCAAGATCGCGAATCCATTTGAGCGTCCGGCACCCGCATGAGGCCGGTTACACCCTTGTAGCCCTGCTTGCGCTTATGACGATCCTCGCATTGTTCGCAGCGGCCGCGGCACCTAGTCTGCGACAACAAGCGCTTCGCGAAAAGGAGAAGGAAACGATCTTTCGCGGCGAGGAAGTGGCAGATGCAATTCGTCTTTACTATTCTTACAAACAAGCACGCGGCGTTACTGGAGATGCCGCTTTGCCGGCATCGATCGATCAACTAGTTGAAGGCTTGTCAGTCGGAACTAAGAAGATTCAGATTCTGCGTAGCTCCGCCGCGCGCGATCCTTTGTCAGAGTCTGGTGAGTGGCATCTGGTTAGACCTCGTTCGAACGAATTGGCAGACTTTCAACGCTCTGTCATGTTGTTTGCGCAGAATGTTCGGCCTCCTACCAATGACCCACAACTTAAACAAGTAGAACTACTTATGGCCCCGCCCGTGGTGCCTATCTCGGGCATTGCGTCATCAGGCGCACTTTCCGGAAGCGTAGACGACATCCAGCGACCCTTCATCGGTGTAAGTAGTCAAAACAAAACGAACTCAGTTCTTTATTACTACGGCATCGATCACCATGACGGATGGATCTTCACTCCGCTATTCAGATAGCAATCGAATGCAATCCGCAGACTACAATTGCAAACTGATGTGACAATGAGGCGTCATGATTCAGGTCACATGATCATGAATCGTGTGATGCAAAGTCAGTTGGTTCTGGTTTCATCTCAACGTGACGCACTCCAAAGGCAATCTCAGACCGCCGTTAAACTCGCGCAAGTGCTCGTAGAACCCAAATTATTTTTCACCGTAAGGTGTAATAAGTTGTTGACATCGAGGACATTTGCGTTTATATAGCAAGATGTTGTGCGCCGTTTACTCTAGCCCACAAGACAGAAGTAAGCACAGTATCTTGTGGTTAAGACTGAAACCCAAATTTTTGAAACGAAGGAGCAAACAGAATGGCAACTAAAAAAGGTGGAAAGAAGTCAGCGAAAAAAGGTGGCAAGAAGGGCGGCAAGAAGGGCGGCAAGAAGGCAGCCAAGAAGAGATAGCTCTAGCCTCGACGGTAGAACAGCAACCCTTGACTGGCGCACACAACTTTTACAGGCCAGCAGGGCCTTTCAAAAGGAACGACGAGTACTTCAAGCGAATCTCGTCGTTCCTTTTGTATTTCATCCTTGCGATCCTCGCGACGTCTTCCAGTCCCTGTAACAGCATCAGACAATGATTCGCGTCGCACTTGTTGAGCCCGAGATTCCACCCAACACGGGGAATATCGCGCGGCTTTGTGCCGCGACGAACGTTCCGCTTCATATAGTCGGGGCTACCGGCTTTCGCTTGGATGACAAGGCGGTGCGTCGCGCAGGGCTCGATTATTGGCCCCACGTGATACTTAGCCGCCATCCCAATCTTACCGACCTCTATGAATCAATTCCCGAAGCTCGCTTTGTATATCTCACTACCAAAGCAACGAAAAGTTATGCAGATTGGGATTTTTCAGCCGACGACTGCCTCGTTTTTGGACGCGAGACACGGGGCCTACCTCAATTAGTGCTCGATTCAAACTGGGACCGCTGCCTCACTATTCCGATGCCAAATGCAAAAGTGCGTAGTCTGAACCTCGCAACCGCGGTGGGGATTGTTTTGTATGAGGCATTGCGTCAGACAGGCCTGCTGCTGTCGCGTTAGTTCTCCATAGTCCCGGAACCCGCGGGCGTGCTTCCCACAAATTGAACTGGTGACTTGCACCTGGGCAACGGGAGTTATTGTCAACCAAGTGTTAACATTCACGGTTTCTCCGCAGCGGCAAATTTGGCACTGTGTATATTAGATTTGGATAGTTCAATGAGTAACGAAAGAAAAGACATTCGAAATATAGCCATCATTGCTCATGTCGATCACGGCAAGACCACCCTGGTTGATGCCATGTTGCGGCAGTCGGGAACTTTTCGCGAGAACGAGCTGGTGCGCGACCGAGTAATGGATTCGATGGAGCTTGAGCGTGAGCGCGGCATCACGATCATGGCAAAGAACACTGCCGTGCATTATCGTGATGTTAAAATTAATATTGTTGATACACCGGGCCACGCGGATTTCGGCGGCGAGGTTGAGCGAGTCTTAAAAATGGTCGACGGTGTAATGCTGCTGGTGGATGCCGCCGAGGGCTGCTTACCGCAAACGCGGTTTGTGCTGCGCAAAGCTCTTGAAGCTCGCCTTCCAGCCATCGCCGTCGTTAACAAAATTGATAGACAGGATGCGCGCCCGGAAGAGGTAGTGAACGAAATCTATGAGCTATTTCTCGATCTCGATGCCACTAACGCGCAAATCGAGTTTCCAATTCTCTATTCCATCTCGCGTGAAGGTATCGCAAAGAAAAATCTTGCTGATGAAGGCCAAAACCTGCAACCACTCTTTGAACAAATCGTAACTACCATCCCCGCTCCGCGACAACTAAGAGAAGACTCCTTGCAGTTGTTGGTAGCCAACCTTGATTACAGTGAATACGTAGGGCGTCTCGCTATTGGACGAATTTTTTCGGGTGCGATCGTGCTTGGCGATCAGGTTGCGGTTGCCAAACCCGACGGCTCGTTGCGGAAAGTACGCGTAACACAGTTGTATGCTTTCGAAGGTTTGAAACGCGAGTCAATTGAACGGGCTGAGTTCGGCGAGATAGTGGCGCTCGCCGGAATCGAAGATATTGAAATAGGCGATACGATCACTTCGGCTGACAATCCCCAGGCGTTGCCTGCGATTGCAGTTGACGAACCAACGATTTCAATGATTTTTGGCGTGAACAATTCGCCTTTCGCCGGCAAGGATGGCCGCTTCGTGACTTCTCGCCAGGTAAAGGAACGACTGGATCGCGAGACACTCGGCAATGTGGCGATTCGCGTTGAAGAGACTGCCGCGCCCGAGCAGTTTAAGGTGTCAGGCCGCGGCGAATTGCAGTTGTCGATATTGATCGAGATGATGCGTCGCGAAGGTTATGAACTTCAAGTTTCCAAGCCTGAAGCGATCACGCGCCAAAGCAAAGGCGTCACTTTGGAACCGATCGAGTTAGTAGTGATCGATTGTCCCGAAGATTTCATTGGGCTCGTTACCGAGGCTGTCGGCCGCCGTAAAGGGCAGATGACGAAAATGGTGAATCATGGCACTGGACGCGTGCGGCTCGAATTTGAAACACCTTCGCGCGGGCTAATCGGCTTTCGTAATGAGTTCCTGACAGAAACCAAAGGCACCGGTCTTCTCAACACTTTGTTCCTGCGGTGGGGAGATTGGCAGGGAATCCTGCGCGGCCGGTCAACGGGCTCTCTCGTTGCTGACCGTACTGGCGAGACCACCACATATGCGCTCTTCAATCTGCAGGAGCGGGGCACCCTTTTTGTGCGACCGGGTACAAAAGTCTACGAGGGCATGATTATCGGTGAGAATGCGCGCGCCGTCGATCTGGACGTCAACGCGATTAAGGAAAAGAAGCTGACAAATATGCGCGCCTCATCCGCCGACGAGGCGATGCGTTTGGTGCCGCCTAAAGAACTGTCGCTCGAACAGGCCATCGAGTTCATTGGCGACGATGAACTCGTGGAAGTGACACCGAAGAATATTCGTCTGCGCAAGCGCGTGCTGCGTTTCAATGAGCGGCCAAAGCGCAAAGAAACGCAAGGAGAGTTGATGCGATCGTGACTTCAGTTTTCCTTGATGCTCTAGGTCCAACCCGCACATACCCAGTTACAGACAGGCTGTTGTCGGGACTTTCCCACGCTGAGCAGGTAGCTGAACTTGCGAAGCGACAGATGAGCGTCGTGCAGTTACGGGAAAAGCATCAATCACCAGGCGAGTTCTATCGCGAAGCCAAGCAAGCTATGGTGATCGCACGCCATCATGGGATAAAGATCATAATTAATGACCGTGTTGATATCGCGCTCGCCGTAAAAGCGGATGGCGTACACCTGGGTCAGGATGATCTTCCGGTTGAAGCCGCGCGTCGGCTTCTCGGCAACGATGTAATCATCGGGTTGTCCACTCATAATCTTGCGCAAGCAGCACGAGCGGCGCAGCTGCGAATTGATTATCTGGCTATCGGTCCAATCTTTCCGACCTCGACAAAAGCTAGTTCAAATCCTCCGGTCGGTCTGCCGGGACTCGCCGCAATGCGTCGGGCCCTTCCTGGCATTCCGCTGGTCGCCATTGGTGGCATTAACAAAGCGAACCGGGCGGCCACACTCAGTGCCGGCGCGGAAGCGGTAGCGGTCATCCGCGACCTCTGGGCTGGCTAACTCCAAAAAGTTTGCAAAATCGCCAAAAAGCGAGTGCGCCAACAGATTTTACTTGCGTTTGACAATGTTGTGCGAGAGAATCGCTAGGCCAACTGGGCGCCTTCAACTGGCTGCCCTCCTGCCTGTCCGTACATCAAGTTCTTCCGGGGTCACAACTAAATGAGCTTCTTTGATCTGCCGCCCATCATCGAGCGAATGCTGCTCGTCTCAGACAAGATCAGCGATCTGAACTTCTCCGTCGGACAACTTCCACAGGTGGAAGTTAACGGCAAACTCACGCCGGTGCAGCCATTGGGGCTGCAGAAACTGACGCCTTATCAAACTGAGATCATCGCGATGGCGCTAATGCAGGGAAATCCGGATGCCGCCGAGCGACTGGCGCGCACGGGCACAGCGGATCTGAGTTATTCACTTCCTTCGCGCGCGCGCTTTCGCGTAAATATTTTTCAACAGCGCGGTGTTTATTCAATCGTCATGCGCGTGATACCTACCGACATTCCGACGATCAAGTCGTTGGGTCTTCCCGATCAACTGAGCGAGATCGCCGAATTAAGAAATGGCCTGGTATTGATGACTGGACCAACGGGTTCCGGAAAAAGTTCTACCCAGGCTGCGATCATCGACCTCATCAATGAAAAGAAGCACTACCATGTGGTTACGATCGAAGATCCAATCGAGTATCTTCACGCTCACAAGAGTTCAACAATTAATCAACGTGAAGTTGGACACGACACGCGCGATTTCCCCTCGGCCCTGCGGGCGACGCTGCGTCAGGCGCCGAAAGTAATTCTGATCGGTGAAATGCGCGACTTTGAAACAACCGAGATTGCCTTGGAAGCCGCCGAAACAGGTCACCTCGTGCTTTCGACGTTGCACACGATCGATGCTTCCAAAACGGTGGATCGCATAATCGGTCTTTACCCCAAGAATGAAGAGGCGGTCATTCGCACCCGTCTGGCCCAAACCTTCCGCTACATCGTTTCTCAGCGTCTCATTCCCCGTGCGGATCGGAGCGGTCGCATCGCGGCTGTTGAGATCCTGCGCTCGAGTCCGCGTACGCGCGAATATATCGAGTCAGGAGAGGCTGACGGCAAGTCTTTGCTTGATGCAATGCGAGATGGAAAACTTGATGGTATGCAAGACTTTGACACGGTCATTAAACACATGATTGAAACTGGTCGCGTCAGTCTGGAAGATGGACTGGCCTTCGCCACGAACCAGAACAATCTGCTGCTCTCGCTCAAAGGCGTGACCGCCGCGGATGAATTCATGGAACGCGGCGGCGGCGCCATGCCCTTGAATGCCATCTCCGAAAGTGGATCCATGCTCAACATGATCGAATAGACTGTGTTCCAAAATGAAACTGTAGCCACAACTCTTACTTTATGATTATCGTTTGCCAGAAATGCTCGTCACGATTGCAAGTTGATGAAACGAAAGTGCCGACCGGCGCTTTCAGCATTCGTTGCCCGAAATGTAACAGCAGCGTTGAGTTCGCGGCGCCGAGTCCAGCCGTGGAGCACAGCGCCTTCGCCATTGGAGATTCGCCCGCCACCGGCAATTCGTGTTTTGAACAGCCAAATCCAGCGCCGCTTTTTGAAGTTGAAGGTAGCGGTCAGGAAGCTGGGCCAAATGCATCGGCCGGCGACATGCTGGTTGAGTTGCTTTCCAAGCTGGCTGGCCAATCCCTGCCGCAAGCGCGCGGTCCTGAGGGTGCCAGGCCTTCGTGGGATCCGCGCAAAGCATTAGTCTGCGCGCCCGAAGAGAACCGCGAAAGCATTGCGCGCGCGCTTACAGAAAATGGTTATAAAGTTTTCGTGGCCCACGAAACCCATCAGGCAATAGAAAGAATGCGGGCGAACCAATTAGACGTAGTGCTACTGGATTCGCGATTCGATCCAGTCGAGCAGGGACCCATTTTTGTTACGCGTGAGATCAGCATTCTCAGGCCGGCTCAAAGACGCCGGGTCTTCTTTGTTTTGCTTTCGTCCTCTCTGCGTACCATGGACGCTCACGCAGCGTTTCTAAATAACGTCAATGCAACCATCAACCTCAACGAGGCAGCTGAATTGCCGCGGCTTATCGAACACCGCCTGCGCGAATACAACGAGCTTTACAAAGACTTTAATCACGTAAACGGCGTTTCGGCGTTGTAATTACACTTCACGTCACTTGACTCCTTCAAAGGCCACTATGTGTGGCCTTTTGTTTTTGCAAAAGCACATCAATTTCCCTTTTCCAACGACGACTCAAGTTTTTCTCAAGGGGCGGTTGGTATTGCTTGGCCCTGTAGGACAGAACCATTGGCTTGCGGTGAGCACACTGCCATGAAAGAATTCGCCTGCTCGTAAATCAATGTTTTGTTTGAAGGAGCGTGCCTATGCGCCGGATTCCTGTGCTTTCCTTTTTTCTCTTGTTCGTTGCTATTGGCGCCTGCAAGACTTCGACTCAATCTCCCTCCAATACTCCCGCAGGCACTGCGGAAACCAGCACCGCTTCATCAAGCCCCGCCCAATCAGGTTCGCCATCAGCAGCCCAGGTTGCGACTGCGGTAAAACCAAAAATCGATGCCTGTGCCATGTTGAACAGCAACGAGATCGAACGTGTCCAGGGCGAAGCTGTTAAGGAAACGAAGTTGAGTGGACAAGCGGGCGGCGGCCTGCAAATCTCGCAATGCTTCTTCACGCTGTCCACCTTTTCAAAATCCATCAGCCTGCTGGTGGCGCAAAAAGGCGATGGCGCGGACGCGAAAGATCCGAAAGATTTTTGGCGCGAGACGTTTGCTAAAGGCGCAGGCGAAGAAAAAGATCGCGAGCGCGAACGGGAACGTGAGCGCGACAAGAAAGATCGCGACCAAGATAAAAAAGCCGGCGGGCGAGGCGAAGAGGAAGAAGAATCAACTCCGCCGCAAAAGGTATCAGGCGTTGGCGATGACGCTTTTTGGGTAGGAAGCCGAGTCGGTGGCGCACTCTACGTTCTAAAGGGAAATGCCTATCTTCGCATCAGCATAGGCGGCTTGGGGGATCAGACCAGCAAGATGAACAAATCCAAAACCCTGGCGCAGAAAGCGATCGCGCGACTGTAGTTAGCGCCCAGCAAATCCATTCTCGCTGAGGATGTTTGCCTTCCTGCGGCATTGATCTGTTTTCCATCCCTTAGATTTGTTAAGCTTGCCGCGCTAATCCAGCTTAGCGCCGAGCTTGCACTGCATGACCGCAAATAGTTCCACACCGGAAAATAAATTTTCTCAGTCTACGCTCGCGGTCCACGGTGGCGAACGCACCGACGAACAACCGCACGGGGCAGTCGTCTCTCCAGTTTTTCACACTGCCACTTTTGCTTTCGAAAACTTTGATCAAATGCGGCGTTATGCGCGCGGCGAGTTAAGCGACGCCTACTTCTATTCGCGCTACGCCAATCCAACGGTTGCCGAAGCGGAAAGAAAGATTGCTGAACTTGAAGGCGCTGAAGCGGCGCTGGTCACATCGTCCGGCTCGGCGGCCACATTCTGCGCGCTGGCGACGCTGTGCGAAGCCGGCGACGAAGTGGTCGCCTGCGACTCAATTTACGGCGGCACGGTGAAAGTGCTGACAAAAGTTTTCAGCCGCTTGGGAATTACCACGCGTTTTATTTCCCTGGACGAAATTCCGAACCTCGCCGAGATCGCCGGGAAACATTCCAAAGTCTTCTGGTTTGAGACGCCTGCAAATCCTCTAAATCGTATCGTCGACCTGGAAATGGTTGCAGACGTTTGTTGTCAGGCGAAACTCTTTTCGGTGGTCGATAACACGTTTGCGTCACCCATCCTGCAGCGGCCAATTGAACATGGGATCAACGCGGTGATGCACAGCGCCACCAAGTATCTGGGCGGTCACTCAGATCTGACGGCGGGTGCGTTAACTGGCAACCGCGAATTTATCGAGCGCGTGCGACAGACAGCGGTGATGGTTGGTACTACGCTCGACCCGGCAGCTGCTTATCTTCTTTCTCGAGGAATGAAAACAGTCGCGTTGCGCGTGCGCGCCTCCTGCGACAATGCCCTGGCGCTGGCCCGAGCGCTGCGCAAACACCCAAAGGTTGCACGCGTTTACTATCCCGGTCTCAAAGAGGACCCGGGTCATGCATTAGCGAGCCGGCAGATGAGCGGGTTCGGTGGCGTAGTGGCCATTGATTTAGTTGGCGGCGAGCGCGAAGTTGAAAAGCTTTTCGATTCATTACAGCTCGTGCGCACTGCGCCTTCGCTTGGCGGCGTGGAAACGCTCGCCAGCTATCCGGTTTATTCGTCGCATGCAGGCTTTAGCGATCAGCAACTCAAGGCCGCGGGAGTGTCCGCTGCCACGGTGCGTTTCGCAGTTGGCATTGAAGCGGCCGCAGACGTGATCGCCGATATCACTCAAGCGCTCGATAAGATCTGACTAACAACAAAACGATGACAGCGGCTCGTTGAAGGGTTTATGGAGATCAAGCTTCTGCTCACACTCGATCTTCGCGAACAGGCAGCCTTGCAAGCTGCGCTGGTTACACATGGTGCCCCTGACGCGCTGGTCACACTGGCCCTGACCGGCGCTTGCCGCATATCGTCGCTGGAAGAAGCGCGACAACTTCGCAAGTGGCTGGCCGAAGCGCGCACCGCCGGCGAAACTGACTTTGCTTCGCTGCATGTCATCGAACGCGCGCTGGTTGAGTTTGGCGCTTGAGAGTTTCTCTTCGTTTCTGCCCCGCAGAAAAGTTTTACTAGTGCAATAATTTGAATAAGGCTCTGCGATAGTTTTTGATGACTGAAATACAATTAGGCTACGGACGCCGCATGCAGAACTTTGCCTTCGACGACTCGCGTTTCCAGGTTCTGGAAGCGGATCCTACAAACGAAAAACCGCTAACCGATGTAGAGATTGGCGCGGCCTTCAGCGACGCTATCGAATCGCCGTCCATAGATGACCTCTTTTCTGCTGGCGATTCTGTCCTCATCGTCGTTTCAGACGCAACGCGCGCCACCGGCAGCGCGCAGATCATCAACCTCCTGGTGCGCCGGTTAATTCAAGCAAGTGTAGCACCGTCGGATATCGCAATTATTTTTGCTACCGGCATACACCGTCGCGTTACTGATGAAGAGAAGATTGAGCTGTTAACTCCCTTCATCGCCCAGCGCGTGCGCACGATCCACCACGACGCTTACGATTCTGAAGCACTCGTTTCGCTGGGCGTGACTGATGGGGGCATCCCGGTCGAAGTTAACCGCGCGCTCAAAGTTTTTTCTCAGGTCATCCTCACGGGCGCGATCGGTTTTCATTACTTCGCGGGTTTCACCGGCGGTCGCAAGTCGATCTGTCCGGGACTGGCATCGGCGCAAACGATTGAAGCCACGCACATGCTGGCGCTTGATTTTGAATCTGGCGCACGGCGCGCAGGCGTAGCCACAGGCAAGTTGGATGGCAATGCAGTCAATGAAGAATGCGAGCGCGTTGCTGCGCTAATCGATCTGCGCTTCAGCGTCAACGCTGTCGTCGATCAGCGTGGCCGTGTGGTCCGCGTGTATGCGGGCCACTGGCGCGCGGCGCATCGCGCGGGCTGCGAAGAATACCTGGCGACGCATTCAGTGGGAATTGATGAGCGGCGCGACTTGGTTATCGTCAGCTGTGGCGGCGCGCCCTGGGACATCAATTTGATCCAAGCTCACAAAGCGCTCGAGATGGCGGCGCAGGCTACCAACGAAGGCGGCACGATTGTGTTGCTGGCGGAATGCAGCAACGGTCTCGGCCGCGCGGATTTTTTGAAATGGTTTGGTGAGTACGATTCGCGCGCCCTCGCTGCGCGTCTGCGCGAGCGCTATGAGGTAAACGGTCAAACCGCCTGGTCGTTGCTGACCAAGGCTGAGCGCCACACGATCTTTCTGATTTCGGAATTGCCGGACGAACAGGTCCGTCGCATGCGCATGATCCCGGTCCACTCGCTCGAGGAAGTAACCAATCAGATTCACAACGCGGCGAGGGGTTTCATTCTCCCGCGTGGCGCGGCGCTATTACCGGCCCACAACACGGGACCCGGCTTTAAATAATCGGAACTTGGTTGCTACTGATTGAGTCTGGAACTAAAATGCTGTCACCCTTCGCACAACTCATGGTTAAAGAATGGAGCGACAACTAATGAAGATCATCATGCTCGCGTTGCTACTTGCACTCACAAGTTTCGCTGTAATGGCCCAGCAACCCAACGAGTCGGCCGAGCGGCGCGTGGCGCTGACGGATACGGCCGTGGCGTTTGACACCGCCGGCGCGTCAGCCCTCGAGGGCAGTTTGCGCACGACTGCACTCAATGGCACGGCGGATTCGCCAGTCACCAACATTCGTATGGTGGTTAAAAACTCGAGCACACTTTCCTTTGCATTTGTTTCCGGGTTGGTGACCTTTTATGACAGCAGCGGCGTGCGCTGCGGCGAAGGACTCTTCAAAAGCGATGCACTGACGGTTGGCGAAGCATTTGAAACAGATACTCCGGGCATTCGCATTCGTTGTTCGCCCTCAACCTGGCGCATCATAGCCACGAACCTGTTGCCGCGCGTCGCGCCGGTGGTTGAGACGACAATGCCCGTCAGCCGGTCGACTACGAACCTCGTTATCAGCATTGACGGCGAAGAGCATCCGCTGCAATTAGATCGGCCTCTGGTATTAACGCTGGGCAACGCACAGCGCACGATCGTGGTGCGCGCGGCGCCTTGAATACTGGCCTGATGGTGTTGCCAGTTTTAGCTCTCTGCGTTTAGCCCGATGCGTAGCCGCGGTGGGCGCCTTTCCCTCATGATTAAATTGCAGAAGACGCCGGGTACCAGAGTCAACGCCTAGAAAGATTTCAAATCGCGCGCGACTACTTGACCACAGGATCGCCGCGTCTTAGGATCACTGACAGCCAAACTCACCAGAAAGCAGCGGTTGTTTATGGCAGAAAATCAGGAAAAAAGATGCGCGCATCCAGCCTGCGATTGTCCGGCAGAACAGGACAGCAAGTATTGCAGCGAGTATTGTGAGAACGCCGAGAAGTCACATGTAATGGAAATCGGTTGCGGCTGCGAACACGACGTTTGCCGCTAGCCATCCGCGAAATCGAGGGAATAATTTCACCGCCCGGTACTCCCGCCAGAGCGTTCACCTCATCCTGTAATTTTCATTTGCAATAAATTTGCAACTTCGCTATAGCCGCTGCACCGGCAACGCCCCTTAAACTTCATTCATCCTGTGACCAGCCAAACGTAGCGGTCTCCCTGACCAATCCAGGTTTAGCGTTATGCTGGGTCCGTTCACAAACGAACACGACAGATTTCCAAAACTGAATTTGGTCTAACAACGTCCTTTTCGAGGACGCAACAAAACTAAGAGGTGAAAAACATGAAAAGAACCATCCTGGCAGCCAGCCTTTTGCTTGTTTGTGGTTTAGCGGTTAATGCGCAGACCGCAAACACCAGCGCGCGCGGCGAAGCAAGTAATCAAACTTCCTCTGCGGCCAGCACGGGGAATAAAAGCATGCGCCTTGATTCCGGAACGCGCCTGGCAGGCGAGTTGCAAGGCACTATCGACGTGCGCAAAGCCAAAGTCGGCGATCAGGTTGTATTGAAGACAACGCAGGCTATTAAGTCAGAAGGTCGCACGGTCGTTAGCAAAGGTTCGCGACTGGTGGGCCACGTCACGGAAGTGACTCAGAGGAGCAAGAGCAGCGATGAATCGCGTGTTGGCCTTCTCTTCGATCGTCTTGAAGGCGGCTCGTTGAATATGCCGATTGCGGCGACGATCATTTCCGTCATGAACAGCTCGGCAAGGGCGCGCACGAATGAGGATCTTTTTGCCAGTGACGCGAGCAGCGCAACCGCGGCGGGGGCGAGTGGCGGTGGTTCGCGCAGTTCGTCAGCCAGTAATGGCGGCTTAGTTGGCGGCGTTGTCAATTCCACCACTTCGACCGCAGGCAATGTAGTTGGCGGCACGACGGCAGCAGTTGGTTCAACAGTGGATACGACAACAAACGTCGTCGGCAACACGGCGACGGGCGTCGGCCGTTCGTTGGGCGGAATTCAGATTTCGCAATCGAGCAGTACATCAGTCCAAGGCAGCTCAGTGCTGTCACTGCAGGGCGGAAATTTGCATCTGGAGAAAGGCACGACGTTTAATCTGATGCTGACGCAATCGGCCAGTGCCGGCACTACGAAACAGTAGTTCGACCTTTTCATTTCAAAAATTTAGCAAGCGGCGACGCGAGCAATCGCGCCGCCGCTTTGTTATTTTCAGCCAACGCCTTGAGACAAGCAAGTTGTTGCAGATAACCGGAGCGCGTTAAAGTAGCAGCGACAATCATGCTCAACACATTAATAGAGCTGCAACGTTTGAAATGCCTCGACCGCACTGGTTGGACGCTACGCGGTCTGCCAAATGGAACGGAGTCGGTCGCGGCCCATTCTTTCGGTGTCAGCGTTACGGTAATGATGCTTGCGGATGAGATTCGCTCGCGAGGTCTGCAACTGGATGTAGAGCGGGTGTTGCGGATGGCATTGTTGCACGACTGGGCCGAGACGCGCGTCGGAGACATGCCGCGAACCGCGACACACTATTTTGGCGCCGAGGCGAGGAAGCTCGCGGAAGGTCGGGCCTTCGCGGATCTTGTTGCCGGCGCCGGTGTTGGTGAAGCGGAATATCAAGAGCTTTACGACGATTATGAGCATCGCCAGAGCACTGAGGCACGCCTTGTAAAGGCAGCCGATGTCATTGACCTGTTGGTCCAGGCTTGTGCGCTCGAGCGTGCCGGCGCAAGAGGTCTTGAAGAGTTTTGGGGAGTCGCATTTGCTGCCGACTTTCAGCTTCCATTCATCGCGGAAACCGTTGTGCGAGAGGTGATGGATTCAATAGTGGCCGAGCGCCGACAAACTTAAAAGCAAGCGGGGATTTAACGCGGAATGCTGATTTCGATTTTTGCAATGATGACGCGGCGGAGTGTTCTGCTTGCTGTTTTGCTTTTCGTTGTTAGTTTCGCAATCAGTCTGGGCGTTGTTTCTTTCATCCTCGTCAAGATCCCTCCAGATTACTTTAAAGAGGATCGCCCGAATGCGTTCTGGTCGGGGCGCCATCCAATGATTCGATTGTTGGGAATCCTGGGAAAGAATCTTTTAGGAATCATCCTGGTCGCATTGGGAATCGTGATGTCGATACCGGGAGTGCCTGGCCAGGGTATTTTGACGATTCTGCTGGGAATCATGCTACTGGATTTTCCCGGCAGACAAAAGTTTGAGCGCAAAATTGTCAGCCAGCCCCGAGTTCTGAAAACTATCAACAAGTTACGACACAGATTTGGCAAACCAGAACTGGTGCTGTGACGTGCAAAAGGCGTCCGGGCCGTTACTACCTCGCGCGGGATGAACGTTGCGTTGACAACAAAAATCGTCTTTGTTAGGTTGAGCCGCTGGTTTGCTTACAAACAACAGGCGTTAGTTTCCCCGAGACTTTTGTTAATGGCCAACTCCACTGCCGCGAATTTACGCCCCTCAGCTCGTGTTTCATTTTTCCTGTTACTAACTTTCGCCGTTGTGCTTAATGCAGGCTGTGGACTTTTTGGCACTCATAAGAAGGTGCAGGTGCCGCAACTCCTCACGCCGTTGAGCGAAGCCACCAGGAGCCGTCTGATCACCGAAGTCAATCGTCTCGCCAGCGTGCGTTCCCTGCACGGAAAAGTAGACATCGTATTCGAAGACACATCATTCGCCGACTCAGGCATTGCAGAGAAGTACCGGCAAGCGGACGGTACTGTCACGCTACAACGGCCGGGTCAGATCTATCTGATTATTGCAGTGCCATTCATCGCCAAAGACATCGCGCAAATGACTTCCAACGGCGAGACGTTTCGTGTGGCTGTGTTGCAGGGGGAGGAAAAATATCGTCGTTTTGTTAAGGGAACAAATAGCGCGGTCTATGAGAAACTGGACGGTGACGGTGCAGAACCTGACGCACAAAAAAGCAAGAAGGGCCGGATGAATGAAAAGCAGACTGTCACTGCGCTTTCAAATCTGCGTCCACAGCATTTAACTGATGCGCTGATGATTAGCCCGATTCCGCTCGCGAGCCAAAACAGTTTGACTTATGTACAGAGCGAGTTTTATCAGGAAGAAGCTGACAGTCGTCCGGAAAAAAGAGGCGCGCGGGTAGTCAGAGGTTATTACCTCCTTGAGGAATTTTCGCAGCCCGGCACGAATGACGCCCGCTTGTTGCGCCGCTTTTGGTTTGACCGGGTGAATGGAATTCGGCTGGCGCGGATTCAGTCGTTTGATGAGAACGGACTGCTAACTACGGACGTAGCATATTGGGACGAGAAGCCCATAGGCGAAAGTGGACAGACGCACCTGCCTGCTCGAATCGAAATTACAAGACCTCACGATCACTACAAGTTGAGCATTACTTATCAAACTCCAACCGCAGTTGAGATCGATAAGGAATACCGGCCGGAAGCTTTTGTGCTCGAGAACAGGTGGCAATTGCCGGAAGTCGACCTGGATGCCCGGCAGCGCAACAAGGCCGCAGTCACACCTAAATAAGTTCCGACTCGCTTTGGTAGCTATTAAACGGCTGCATGTATTAACATCTTGCATCCCGGTAAGCTGTGCTGGCGCCTTCCGCATATTACGGATTTCAATTGCTGATGAGAACGATTCTACAAGCCGACAATCTGACCAAGACTTATCGCGTTGGCAAGGTCGATGTGCCGGCCTTGAGAGGAGTCTCGCTCGAAGTTCATGAGGGTGAATTCGTGGCCATTATGGGCCCGTCGGGATGCGGCAAGTCGACGATGCTGCATTTGCTCGGCGGTTTGTTAACGCCGACGACAGGCCGCATTGTCGTTGATGGCGAAGATATGACTGCGGCATCCGACGCAAAACGCACCGATATCCGCCGGCGAAAAATTGGCTTTGTGTTTCAGCGCTTTAACCTTTTTCCCACGCTTACGGCAGAAGGGAATCTGCGACTGGCCGAAAGGATTCATGGAAATGGCGGTGAAGATCCCGAGCGGCGCCGAGAAGTTTTGCGTTTACTGGGACTCCAGGACAAATTGCACCACAAGCCTCTCGAACTCTCAGGCGGTGAACAACAGCGTGTGGCGCTGGCCAGAGCCGTCGTAACCCGACCCGCCATCGTGCTGGCGGACGAACCCACTGGAAACCTCGATTCGGAAAATTCCGCGCTCGTCCTTAATATGTTTCAGGAATTGAATTACCGGTTCAACCAAACCATCGTCATGATTACCCACAACCCGGAAGCTGCAGCAATGTGCCGACGAATAGTACAAATGCGTGACGGTCACATTGTGGAGCACGCTGCCGCAGTCCAATTGTAAGCAGTCACAATCAAGTCGATTTACAGGGATTTTTGCGGCGGTTAGAATGGTTTCCGCCAGATGCCGATTGGTGCAGCGCTTGCTGAATGCTTACCTGAGTGGATAAGAAAATTGCTGACAACTCTCAAAAAGCTATTTTTTTGGAATTACGCCCGGAGCAGTTGGCAGTGGGACATCCTCTGCGTTGTCATTCTGATTTTCATCTTTTTGACGCCAAAAAGCTGGTTTGAAAGTGGCGAACGGCAAGCCGCCATGGCGCATCAAAGCCCAACTGCTTCAACCTTGGTGGTTGGTGCGGAAGTTGTTGAAAAGGCACAGGATAGAGGCCAATTGGAACAACGGCTGCGGTCCTTTACCGGACGCAGTGATTTGCAGGTCCTGGACGTCCATAAAGTGACCGGCCCGGATGGAACGACAACCGGGTACGAGATTGACATCCGGTAGCCAACCCTTATAATTGCCGGGTTTTTCGAGCCAGGATGACAAGGAGGCCGTTTTTTCGGATTTTGTTCAGGAGTATTCATGAAGAAAATAGTTCCCCTCGTTTTAATGTTGACGATGCTGGTTGGCGGAATCGCGTTGGCATCTCCCAAATCGGCGAATGCACAAAGCGCCGGCCTGGTGAGTTCGGTCTTGAACCGAATGGAGCGCAATCGACAGTCTTTGCGCTCGCTCAGGGCCAGCCTGAGCATGGAAAAATACAATGCGCAATTGCGCGATTCTGAGAAATATAGCGGTATTGTCCTTTATATGCCGGGAAGCGGCCGAGACGCTTCCCTGCGCATCGAATGGCAAAAACCGCAGCACGAAATCCTGGCGGTCTCGAATGGACAGTACACCTTGTTTCGGCCGCGTTTGAATATGGCGTACAAGGGCAGCTCGAAATCCAATAAGAATAAAGCGGGCGGCGTTTTGGAAATGATGTATATGACAACGCAGCAGCTCGAGGCGCGGTTCCAACCAGTGAAGGATGTGCGCGAAGAGACTTTGTGGGGTGGCGTGAGCACGATCCATTTGACACTCGTTCCCAAAGGCAATGCGAGTTTCAAGTATGCTGAAATTTGGGTCGATTCCTCCGGCATGCCCGTGCAAACAAAGATCGTGGAGAAGAATGACGACGCCACGACCATGCGCCTGAGCAGTCTGGAACGAAACCTGAAGATCTCGGCAAATGAATTCAGTGTTCCGTTGGACTCCAGCGTGAAGATCGTCAAAGGTTAAGAACCACCCAACAATTAGGCCTTTTCGGGCTCTGAGGTCTTGACTCCAGAGCCCTTTTTATTTTAGTCGACCCAGCTTAGTTGCCTTTGTTTGCCTCTGTAGCTATCCTTTCGACTCGAAAGATGTCGGGATTTGGCGTAGAGAAATCGGACTCGTTCCCCAGGATGCGTAAAAGCAAATTCGTTAAATTGAAACTTCGCGAAGCTGGCTTCATCAGCCGCGCGTTGCTGTCCAGCCGTCACCCCGTTTTGGCGCACTTGATTCCAATGCGCCGTTGCAATCTGGCTTGCGGCTACTGCAACGAATATGACCACAACTCTTCGCCGGTGCCCCTCGACGTTATCAAGAGCCGCCTCGATAAGCTTGCTTCTTTAGGAACATCGATTGTGACCATTTCCGGCGGCGAGCCGATGATGCATCCTGAACTCGACGATATCATTCACCACATTCGCGTGCGCGGAATGATCGCCGGCTTGATTTCAAATGGTTATTACTTCACGCCCGAACGCATCAAGCGGCTCAACAAAGCCGGTCTTGAGTATCTACAAATCAGCATTGACAACGTTGATCCGGATGAAGTATCGCGCAAGAGTTTGCGCGTGCTCGATAAGAAGTTGCGCTATCTTTCCGAATACGCGGATTTTCATGTGAACATTAATTCGGTGATTGGCGGCGGAATCAAGAATCCGGAAGATGCGCTTTCGGTTGCGCGCCGCGCAGTGGAATTGAAGTTTTCGACTACCGTCGGCGTGATTCACGACAACGATGGAACCTTGAAGCCGCTGTCGCCGAAAGAAAAAGATCTCTTTCAGCAGGTGAAGAAGCTCGGCAACAAAGATCACGCCCGGCTGAATTGGTTTCAGGACAGTATTGCGGAAGGCAAACCTTATAACTGGCGCTGTCGCGCCGGCGCGCGCTACCTCTACATTTGCGAGGATGGCCTGGTCCATTGGTGCTCGCAGCAACGCGGCTATCCCGGCATTCCACTTGATCAGTATTCAATGGCGGATTTCGATCGCGAATACAACACTGAGAAGTGGTGCGCGCCTACCTGCACTTTGCAGTGCGTGCACCAGGTGGGGATCCTGGACAACTGGCGCGATCCACAGCACGCGCCGGGACAGACAAAGCCAGAAAACTCACTGCAAGATACTATCCACGAAGTGCTGCGGGCGGAGTAGACGCGGCTAATTCTCACAAGTTTGAATTAAGATAGTTTTCGTTGGTCTGTCACCCAACTACGCAACGGTCTGATGTATATCTCCGGCAACTGTAAACAGCGTCACCGAACTTGAAAGTCCCAAGCCGGAAAGTCTGCCGGCCATAACCACAATCATCTCGCCTTTCTCGACTGCGCCGCTTTCCAGCAAAGTTCTTTCTCCAACTTTCAGCATCTCTTCGGTCGAGTCAGCGTGCGGCATGATCAGCGCTTCGACGCCCCAGATCAGCGCCAGCTCATTTCTGACGTCTTCGGAATTCGTCAAAGCAATAATCCTTTGTTCCGGACGCAACGCCGAAAGCCGCCGCGCCATTAACCCTGATTCAGTTAAGACAGCGGTGACTCGCGTGCCCATCTCTTCGGCCGCGAACGCTGCCGCCTCGCAGAGCGCCCGACTGACGCGGCCCGATTGTCTTCCGGCCCATTTCTTGACATTGTTTGCCTCTGCCTTGCCCGCTTCCGCCGATTCAATAATTCGGCACATCGTTTCCACCGCGGAGACTGGATATTGACCGCTGGCAGTTTCATTCGAAAGCATCAGCGCGTCCGTACCATCCCAAACAGCGTTAGCCACATCGGAAGCTTCGGCACGCGTTGGCCGCGGACTGTTGACCATTGATTGCAGCATCTGTGTCGCAGTGATGACCATCTTGCCGGCGTGCACTGCTTTCTCAATAATCCGTTTTTGATAGACCGGCACCAGCTCCACGCTTGTTTCAACCCCCAAATCGCCGCGCGCTACCATCACGGCATCTGCGGTTCCAATGATTTCATCGAGATGGTCGATGGCTTCGGCCTTCTCAATCTTTGCGACGAGCGGGGCACGTCCCCCCGCTTCCTGAATCAATGCTTTTGCGCGCGCACAGTCTTCGGCGCTACGAACAAATGACAACGCAATGAAATCCACATTTTGGACGACAGCCCACTGCAAATCCTCAAGGTCTTTTTCTGTTAGCGAATCAATTGGCAACGAAACTCCGGGCAAATTGATGCCTTTACGTTCGCCAAGGATTCCACCGTTAATGACGCGGCAAACCACATCGGTCCTGGTCGTGCTTTCAACCACCAGCGCGATTGCGCCGTCGTCAAGCAAAAGTCTGGTGCCTGGCTCGACAACGCGAGCGAGGTCGGGGTAGTTGGTAGCGACCTGTTTATCGTTGCCGAGAATATCTCTCGTCGTCAGCGTAAACTGCTCACCGGCATTCAGCGTCACAGGCTGGCCGTCCTTGAGTTGGCGCGTGCGAATCTTTGGGCCAGAGAGATCCACCAGCACCGCTAGTGGCCGGTTCAACTTCGCAGCGACTGCGCGCGCTCTCTTGATGTCTTCGGTCTTCTCTTCACGCGTCCCATGCGACATATTTATGCGCACGCCGTTGGCGCCGGCCTCAATCAAACGTTCGATTACGCTTTGCTCGCGAGACGCCGGTCCCAGGGTCGCGAGAATTTTTGCTTTTCTTACCGGTGTATCCACGTTGGTCCTCAGTAGAGATTGAATTTGTTCAGAATATTCCGGGAATGACTGCCGGCACCTGGCAAGCATATTCTTCAAACCGCTGCCCGAATGTTTCGCGCAGCAACCGCTCTTCAATGCGCACCCGAATCAACGTGCCGATGGCGAAAATAACGATAGCTGCAACCAGCGCGATCCATGCACTGATAGCAAGACCGGTGGCGACAAGCATGCCGAGCATGCCGGTGTAAATAGGATGTCTCACGACTGCGTATGGACCTTTGGTGGCAAGCTGGTGATTTTCCACCATGCGCGCTGTGATGCTCCACTCCTTGCCCAGCGTTTTCACCGCCGCCATGATTAGCAGTACCGAGCCAATTGCCGCTGTAATTGCAATCGTGGCAGTCAGCAGCTCCAGCCATTCAACTCCAGAGACTATCTCCATAAATGGTGGCCGTCGAACCGACCACACAATCCCATACGACAAGCCCTGCAGGGCAACTCCGACAATCGAGCTGCGGTCGCGTTTTCGATCGTGATCATTTGCTGGTTGCTTGCGAAAAATGAAAATCCCCGCAAACGTGAACCAGCAAATCATAATCACGACAAATACGAGCCCAGGCAATGACGCAAGAGTGATCTTCATTGTGCAACTGATGACAGGACGGAGGCCTGTCCTACCTGGAGCCAAATTGTCGGGGCCAAATCTATTTTCCTAATTGCGACTGAATTGTCCTTTCAACTTCCGCGCCGGTATCGCCTTCGTAGCCAATGAACCTTTTGATAAGTGCTCCCTCGCGACCAAATATGAATGTCTGTGGAATGGTCTGATCGTCGGCGAGAAAAAGGTCCGTCAGCGTCTTATCGGGAAATCCGAGTTGGTATTGTATGTCGAGTTCCTTTGCGAATTCATTTACCTTGATGCGATCGTCAGGCCCGCCAACATTCAATCCCACCACTTGAACGCCTTCTGGTCCATAGTGCTTTTGCAGTCCGTTTAGTCGCGGAATGCTTTGCCTGCAAGGCTCGCACCAGGTTGCGTAAAAATCAAGCACCAGCACTTTGCCGCGATGGTCGATAAAGCGCGAGCGCTGATTCTTTGCGTCGATCCAGCCCATCTCTGCATAGGCAGACAACGGCGGCATCGCAT
>Ga0184619_10000163_pt1 | contig 21899 bp, 21 predicted proteins | sample PLM0_60_b1_FD_133146 | JGI IMG/M metagenome (GOLD analysis project Ga0184619, IMG submission 133146) | Groundwater sediment microbial communities from an aquifer in East River, Colorado, USA - PLM0_60_b1 | ecosystem: Environmental > Terrestrial > Soil > Riparian zone | place: USA: East River...
GGCGGCGATCGGATCGTAGGGCAGCTTGTACATCGAGGCGCCAAACGCGTGGGCGACCGAGATGAGGAGCAGCGTATGTCCGTCGGCTGGGGCTCTCGCAACGGCCTCTGTGCCGATGATCCCGCCAGCGCCGCCCTGGTTGTCGACGACGACCTGCCTACCCAGGCGCTCGGAAAGCTGGAAGGCGATCATGCGCCCGACGACGTCGTTGCTGCCGCCCGGCGGGAACGGGATGATCATCCGCACCGGCTTGCTCGGATATTGGGCGGCTGCTGCGGCGGCGAAGAGCGCGAGCAGCAACCCGAGAATCGCGGACCGGAATTTCTGCATCCTTGGCATTGTGGTCTCCTTAGCGCTTGCCCAATTCGATCAGCGTGGTCGTCTCGATGTCCTCGCCGAACCACGCCTTGAGCGCCGCCTCGCGCTTGCCGATGTATTCGATGTGCCCGTCCTTCTGCGTCATCGGCAGGTCGTGGCCGGGAACGAGGACGCTTCCCGGCCGTTTTCGCCACAGCTGCCAGATTCTCTCGATCGACGCCGCGCTGAGCGCAGCGTCGTAGCTGGCTTCGCCCTTGCGCGAGAGCAGCTCCGCGCGGTTCTTGGCGGCGTCGCCGGTGAAGATCGCGTCGCGCTCCTTTCCCTCGAGAACGAAGACGAGATGCCCGGGGGTGTGCCCGGGCGCAGCGTACGCTGTGAGTCCCGGCATGCATTCCTGCTCGGCTGCGACGGGTTGCAGCGAGGGCCAGCTTTCCAGCTCGCGTATGTAGAGCTCGGGCACCGGCGTCTCGCCCCAGGGCTCGGCCATCGACCAGGCGAGCTCTCTTGCGCCGATGATGATTCGCGCCTGGCGGAACAGGATCCAGTTGAGCGAGTGATCGTAGTGCGAATGCGTGAGGATGACGTCGGTCACGTCGGCGGCCTCGAGGCCGCGCTTTGCGAGCTGCGCGATCAGGCCTTTCCTCATGCTGAAGCTGCCGACGTCCACCAGGGCGACGTGCCCGCGGCCCCGTACCAGCGCGACCGTGCTCCAGCCCAGGCCCCCGTGGCAGACCATCCTGCCGGGAAAGCCCTGGATCAGCACGTCGATCTCGTAGTCCTCCAGCTTGATCGCTTCCATTTTCACTCCGCCCGGATATCGGCTTCCCGGATCAGCTTGGCCCATTTCTCGGAATCCGCACGCATCGCCGCGCCGAACTGCTCGGGGGTGTTGCCGACCGCGGTCGCGCCCATCGCGGCGAGTCTTTCCGACACCCCGGCGCCGTGCAGCGCCTTGATCACGTCCGTGTGGATCTTCCCGATGATCGCGCGGGGCACGGCCGCGGGCGCGACCAGGCCGAACCAGTTGGTGAGCTCGTAACCGGGAAGGGATTCGGCGACGGTCGGCACCTCGGGGAGCAGCGGAGAGCGCGCGGCACCGAGCACTGCGAGCGCGACGAGCCGCTTGTCGCGTACATAAGGCAGCGCCTGCACCAGGCTGTCGCAGGTGAGCGATACCTGCCCCCCGAGCAGATCCTGGAAGCTCGGCGCGCTGCCCTTGTACGGAACGTGAACGAGGTTCACTTTCGCCATGCTCTTGAAGAGCTCGGCCGCGAGGTGCGGCGCCCCGCCCGGCCCCGAGGACGAATAGTTGATTGCCCCGGGACGCGATCTTGCGAGCGCGATCAGCTCGGCTACGTTGCGCGCAGGCAGCGAGGGGTGCGCGACCATCACGAAATGCACCGCGACGACCTGGGTGACCGGAGCGAAATCGCGCAAGGGGTCGACGGGCATCTTTGCGATCAGGTGCGGGTTGACCGCGAGGTTGCCCAGCGTTCCCAGGAAGAGCGTGTGGCCGTCCGGCGCCGAGCGCGCGGCGAATTCGGTCCCGATCACGCCGCTCGCACCGGCGCGGTTGTCGACGATCACCTGCTGGCCCCAGATGTCGGTGAGCTTGGGCGCGAGCAGGCGTGCGACGATGTCGGTGCCCCCTCCCGCGGGGAAGGCGACGACGATGCGCACGGGCTTCGCGGGGAACGTTTGCGCGAGCGCGCCCGCGGCAGCGAGCAGGGCGGCAATCGCTATCCCCTTCATATCGGGTTCTCAGGAATCCAAGGGCCGCGCCGAAACCTCGAGCTTCGCAACACCGGCCCGCGCGGCCTCATTCTGCAGCGGGTCGATCTCGGCGGCGCTGTACGGGATGCCGCTCCTCGCGCGCTTCTCTTCCTCGCGCGCCTCGAGCTCCCCCGGCATGAGGATCTCGTCGAAGCCCTCCGCCCTCGGGCAGGCGCGCACGCGCTCGACCAGCTTGTCCATGCGCAAACGGTATTCCTTTTTCGAAACGAACAGGTCCGGCCTCATCGCGAGGAAGAAGTGTCCCACGTTCTGCGGCCGGTCGAAAACCTTGTATTGATCGGTGACCTCGCCGGCAAAGCCTGCGCCCGAGAGCACGCCTCCGAAAATGTCCATGAGCATCGAGAGGCCCGAGCCCTTCGGCCCTCCGATCGGCAGCACCACGCCCTTCAGGGCTTCCGTCGGGTCGGTCGTGGGACGCCCTTGCGCATCGAGCGCGTATCCCAGGGGAATCTTCTCGCCGCGCTTCTCGGCGATGCGGATCTTGCCGCGTGCCGCGACTGCGGGCGACATGTCGAGCACGAAAGGCGCGAGCTTTCCGCCGGGGGCGCCCGCGGCGAGCGGGCTCGTGCCGAGCAGGGCCTCGCGCCCGCCCCAGGGCGGCATGGCGCGCGAGGCGTTGGTGAACACGAGGGCAACGAAGCCCGCGTCGAGCGCCTGCAGCACGTAGGACGCGGCCATGCCGAAGTGGGTGCTCCTCCGCGCCGAGGCGATCCCGAGCCCGAATTTGCGGGCGAGAGAGATCGCTTCGCTCATCGCGCGCGTGCCGATCACGAATCCGAAGCCGTTCTGGCCGTCGAGCGCCGCCGCCACGGGCGCGACCTGCTTCGGGAGAAGCTTCGGCTTGGGGTTGATGAGGCCGCGGCGAAGGCGCTCGAGATACCCCGGCAGGCGCGTGAGGCCGTGCGTGTCCACGCCGCGCAAGTCGGCGCGCACGAGGCAGGCGGCGACGGTCGCGGCGTCCTTCTTCGGCACCCCGTGCGCCGCGAGCAGCGCCCTCGCAAAGGCGTCGGCCTCGTCGTGCTCGACGAATACCCGCTCGCTCATCGCAGCGCGATCTCGTGGACCTGCTTCGCGCGCGCGGTGGACTCGGCCAGCAGAAATGCGAGGTCGGTGCCGGTCGAGACGTAGCGCGCGCCCATCTTGACGAACTCGGCGGCGAGCTTGGGGCGAGTCGCGAGGCCCCCCACGCCGACGTGCTTGCCGTGCTTCCTGCAGGCTGCGATCGCGCGCGCGTAGACTTCGCGCACGCGCTCGTGCTCGTATTGCCCGGGGAGTCCCATGTCGGCGAGGAGGTCGTTGGTGCCCATCAGCACCATGTCCACGCCCGCGACCGCGGCGATCTCCTCGGCCCGGTCGATCGCGTCCGCGGTCTCGAACTGCACCACCACCATGGTCGCCTCGTTCATCGCGGCGTTCGCTTCCGCGGCCGGGAAGGAGCGGTAGTGCAGGTGCGGCAGTGCCCCTCCCATGGAGCGCTCGCCGAAGGGAGGATATTTCGCCGAGGCGACGACTTCGCGCGCCTCGGCCGCCGAGCGGATGTGCGGCGCGATCACACCGAGCGCGCCGCCGTCGAGCGCGCGCGAGACGTGCTCGGGCCGGGTGCTCGGCACGCGAACGAAGGGCGCGATCCCGATCTCGAGGGCGGCGATGCAGATCTGGCTGGTCGTCTCGAGCGAAAGGCTCGAGTGCTCGACGTCCACGTAGAGGGAATCGAAGCCGGCCGTTTTCGCGATGCGCGCGATCTCGATCGAGCGCGTGAGGCGCACCGTGATCGACGAGACGACCTCGCCGCGCGCGAGCTTCTCCTTTACGTTGTTGCGCACGATTTCCCGCGGCGATGCGGACATGGCGTTCCTCTCCGGGGGCAGGTGCCCGCCTATTGCATGCTCGCGCGCAAGGGAATTCGTGGTCCGATCGGACCGAGGGCGCGATGCGCTACGATATCGCAATCCGCGGCGGGACGGTGTTCGACGGCGGCGGTCGGCCGGGTTAAACTGATCATATCCAAAAGGAGGAGACAAACCATGGCGCCTCGACACATGCTCGGAGCATTTGCATTCGCCCTGATGGCGGCATTCCCCGTGGCGAGCGCCTTGGCGGCGGCCGGTGGCAGCAAGGCCGCGAGCGCTGGCGACGCGACCGGCGGCAGTCAGCGTATGGATACCGGGAGCGCCCTGGTGCAGCTCGACGGCGAGCCGCTCGCGACCGACACCAAGACGAAACCGCCCCACGGAAAGAAGATCGACTTCGACAGCAGCTCCGTCAAATCGTACCGCGCCCAGCTCTCGGCGCTGCGCAACAGCTTCAAGACGTGGCTGAGCGCAAACGCTCCGCGAGCTCAGGTGACGGGGGACTTCGACCTGGCACTGAACGCCGTGGCGGTGCGGCTGAACGGCGAGGCGCTCAGTACGCTTGCCGCTGCTCCGATGGTGCGGCGCGTGGAGTACCAGGGAGTGTATTACCCGATGATCACGGACCCGGACTTGTCGATCATCAGCGCGGTGGACGCCTGGAATAGGGCCGGTGGCGCCCCCAGCGCCGGCGAAGGTGTGAAGGTGGCCGTGGTGGACTCGGGCATCGACGTCGCGCACCCCTGCTTCGACGATACGGGATACGGGGGAAAGACGCGGCTCGGCGATCCCAGATTCACCAACAACAAGGTCATCGCAGCGAAAGTGTTCAACAACAAGACGCCGAGCCTTGGGTTCACCGCCGAGGCGATCGACTCCCACGGCACGCACGTCGCCGGGACGATCGGCTGCAACCACGACACGCCGGTGACGGTGAGCGGAGTGACGATCCCGTACGGCATCTCGGGCGTAGCGCCGCGCGCGCTCCTCGGCAACTACAACGTCTTCCCGGCCGATGTGGCGAGTGCCCGTTCCGAGGATATCGTGAATGCCCTCGAGGCGGCCTACGCTGACGGCTTCGACGTCGCCAACATGAGCCTGGGCGGGGGCGCTCACGGAATTCAGGACCTGCTCACGGTAGCGGTGGACAATCTCGACCAGGCCAATATGGTCGTCGCGGTTGCCGCCGGCAACTCCGGACCCGGCCACTTCACTGTCGAATCGCCCGGATCGGCCGCCCGGGCATTGACTGCCGGCGCGACCACCGTCCCGCATTTCGTCGGCGCCCCGGTTAGCGTATCGGCTAACACCTTCGGAGCGGCGAGCGGGGAATTCGCGGTGGTCAGGAGCGACCTCAAGGCTCCGCTGGGAGTCATCTTGACCCCGAGCGGAGCGCTCAGCACCGCCTGCACCGCTCTCACCGGCAGCTTGACAGGCAAGATCGCGCTCATCGCGCGCGGTACCTGTACGTTCTCGGCAAAGATCCGCAATGCCCAGAACGCCGGCGCTTCCGCAGTGCTCGTGGCGAACAACGTCCAGGGCGACCCGGTGGCGATGGCCGGCGACGGAACCAGCGCTCAACCGACGGTGCCGGCCTACATGGTCTCGCAGAACGCCGGTACCGCGCTGAAGGGCTCCAACGGCCAGGCGTCCACCATCAGCGCGGCGCTCGAATACTTCCTGACGACCAGCGTGGATTTCCAGGCCGGGTTCAGCAGCCAGGGTCCGACCGACGTGGACTTCCGGATCAAGCCTGACGTGATGGCGCCGGGCGTCAACGTGCTCAGCTCGATACCGGTGTCCTTCTGCGGCGGCAACCCGTGCTTCGCGTTCTTCCAGGGGACGTCGATGGCGACGCCGCATCTCGCGGGCTCCGCTGCGGTCGTTCGGCAGCAGCATCCGGACTGGTCGGCGGCACAAATCCGCTCGGCAGTGGTCAACACGGCGGACCGGGGCGTCGTGAAAACCTTCGATACGGGTGTGATCGCCAGCGACCCGAACGTGATCGGGTCCGGCCGGGAAAACCTCCTTGCCGCCGTCGAGTCCCAGCTCGCGATCGATCCGGTCAGCGTCAGCTTCGGCGCCGTGCCGTCGGGCGCCGGTCAGTCGAAGACCTTCGCCCTGACGCTCACGAACTTGAGCGCCGCCAAGCTCGATCTCGAGCTGAGCGTCAGTTCAGCGTCCGGAGCGGGTGTGAGCTACTCGGTCGCCCCCACCGCGAGCGTCCCTGCGCGCGGGTCGACGGTCGTCGTCGTAGCGATGTCGGCGGGGAAAGGCGCGGGCTCCGGTGACCACAACGCAGTGCTCTCCATCAGAAGCGGAGGCGCCGCGATAGCCCACGCCGGCGTCTACACGTTGATCAAATAGGGAGGCCCACCCATGTACAACCTCGCCGCGCCTGCCGGCCGCATCCTGATCGCGCTGATTTTCCTGCTGTCGGGAATCGACAAGATCGTCCATTACGCCCCGACGCTGGGCTACATGCAGAAAGCCGGCTTGCCGTTTCCGCAAGCCCTGCTCATCGCCTCAGCGATCATCGAAATCGTCGCTGCGCTGGCGATCATGGCCGGGTGGAAGACGCGCTGGGCGGCGGCCCTGCTCTTCGCCCTCGGCCCCGGCGCTTTCAGCGTCAACCGATCCAGCTAGCCGGGGGGACTGGCTCCGGCGGGGCGCCGCCGCCGGCCAAGGAAAAAGGCGAGCGCGCCGCAGCCGAAGCCGAGCGGTAACCCGAGCGGATAGCGCTGGCGCCCGCGCGCCTTGTCGCGCAACGCGCGAAGCACGAGTTGATCGCCCGCGACGAGCTCGGCCCGGCCCGCGATGAACTGCCGCAGCCGCTCCTCGCGCTCGGCGTCCATCGCGAGCGTTCCCCAGCGCACGTCCTGCTGCATGCGCCGCAGGCGGTCGAGATCCGCCTGCCCGCGCGCGAGGCTCGCCTCGGTGTCGCGCAGCGTCTCGAGCTCGTCTTCCGCGAGGAACGCTTCGCGCACCCGCGGCAGCACGCTCTCGACGGCGTCGAGCCAGGGATGATCCATCCCGGGCAGAGCGAGCAGCAGCGCGCCGGCGAGCGCGACAAAGCCGCTCGCCGCGGCCGCGGCAGGTCGCAGCGCCGCAAGGCCTCGAGCGCGAATGGCGTTCGCGGCGCGCGCTGCGCCGATGCCGGCCGCCGCAAGCGCGATCGCCGCGCCGAAGGCTGCGACCAGCGTCGCGCCGGTCGGAAAATCCCAGGCCCAGGAGGCCCATAGCCCCGCGGCGCTGACGCCTGAGCCGAGCGCCCAGCCGAGCGCGAGCCGCGCACGCAGCGAGCGCACGAAAAGCGAAGCGATCGCCGCAGGGACGACGAGGTAGGCGAACACGAGGAGCACGCCCGCCACGCGCACCGAGGACGTCACGACCAGCGCAAAGCTCGCGTAGAAAAAGATGTCCCAGAAGACGAGCGTGCGCCCGGCGCGCACCGCGCCCTCGGGGTCGAGCGAGACTTCGGTGAGCGGCCGGCGCAGCGCCCAGTGCGCCAGGCCGATCCCCGCGTACAGCCCGGCGAGCGCGGCGACGTCGCTCCCCGACACGGTGAGGATCGAGCCGACGAGGAGCTGCTTGATGTGCTCGCCGCCCTGCGGCGCGCGGTCGAGGACGATCACCGCGAGCGCCGCGGAGACCGCGTACACGATTCCGATCACCGCTTCCTGCGGAACGGCGTTTGCGCGCGTGCGCGTGAGGGCGAAGAGCACCGCCCCGCCCACCGCGAAGGCGAGCGCGTACCCGTACGCGCCTTCGCCCTGCAGCGAATGCCCGGCGAGGAGCGCCACGGTGAGGCCGAGCGCGGCAACCTGCGCGAGCGCGAGATCAACGAAGATCACCCCGCGCGCGAGCACGTGCAGCCCCAGGTGCACGTGCATGAGGGTGAGCACCAGGCAAGCGAGGAAGGGAAGAGCGAGCAATTCCATCATCGGAGTCTCACTGCGGCGCGAGCGCGGCCGCAAGCCGCTTCACGTTCAGCTCGAAGAGCGCGAGGTAGTCGCCCGCCGCCGGGTCGGCGCCGACCGACGGGACGAGGACGGCCACGCGCGCGCCCGTACGCCCGGCCACTTGACGCACCAGCGACGCGTCCGAATAAGGCTCCGCGATGATAAGGCGCACGCCCGAAGCTTTCATACGGTGCGCGAGCTCGGCGAGCGTCGCCGGGGTGGGCGGCACGCCGGGCGTGGGCTCCATGGCGGCGACGATCGCCAGGCCGAAGCGCTCCGCGAAATAGGGCCAGCTCTCGTGCACGACCACCGCGCGCGTGCCGCGGTAGGGCGCGAGCGCGCGCTTCCAGCGCGCAAGACCCGCGTCCAGCCGGGCGAGAAAGCGCTCGCGATTGGCCGCGAACGCCGCGCCTTCCTCCGGCCGCAGGCGCGCGAGGCGCTCGAGGACGGCCGCGGTCATCGCGCGCGCGTTCTCCGGATCGAGCCAGTAGTGCGGGTTGCCGAAGGCGTGCACGTGCGCGCGGCGGTCCGTGCGCAGCCGCGGCGTTTCGGACTGCAGCAGCGCGATCCCTTTCGACGCGTCGAGATCGCCTTCGCCGCCCGGCGCGAGGCGCGCTTCGCCCGCCGTGGCGACGACGCGCGCGAGCCAGGGCTCGTGATCCAGGCCGATGCGCACCAGGAGCGCGGCGCGCTTGAGCCGCGCGATCTGGCTCGGCTTCGCCTCGAGCGCGTGCGGATCGTGCGACGCGCCGGCGAGGCTCTCGACTTGGACGCGCTCGCCGCCGACTTCCTCGACCAACGCTTTGAGGTCTGTTGTCGTGGCCACGACCTGCAGGCGCTCCGGCGCACCGCACGCGGGGCCCGCCAGAGCCGCGGAGAGCGCGAGCGGCGCAAGAAACCGGCGCACCGCCCGCACTTCGGCTTATTTCTTCGTGAACACCGACTTCGGGATCATGCAGTGCACGCCCTTGCGCACGTCGACCACCTGCGAGACGCGGCAATCCCCTACCATCGAGACGAGCGAATAGGCCTCGTAGCGCGTGAGCGGCACCCTCGTCTGAGCGGCGAGGAAATCCACCGCTTCGCGCACCGCGTTCACCATGGCCTTGTTGAGGTCTTCGTCGAACCCGACCGAAATCCAGTGGGTCCGCGTCTCGATGCGCGGACACTCGAGCTTCATGTCCTTGCGAACGATAGGCTGGATCACGATTTCCTTGTAGGAGCACTCGAGCGCGGTGAGGTTCACCTCGCCGTTGCCCTGGCGGCAGTGCGAGTCGCCCATCCAGATGAGCCCGCCCTTCAGAAACACCGGGAAGAAGACGGTCGAGCCTTCCTGCATCTCGTTGATGTCCATGTTCGAACCGTTCTTCCACGGGCGCAGCGTCGACACCGGCGCCATCGGGTTGTCCTTTACGCCGCCCTTGCGCGGCGAGGGGTCGTTGGGGTCGATGCCGACTGCGAATGTGCCCGGGAAGGGCTTAAGGTCGATGGTGATTCCCGGCTTGAACTCGACCGTGCGTGTTTTCATGTCGATCGGCATAAAGCGCACGAAGCCGTCGGGCATCTCGGAGGCAAGCGCGCCTATGGTCGGGAATTCCTTGCCCGGAAGATTGAAGTTCACGGCGAAGGACTTGGGCACGATCTTGCGGATGCGCACTTCGAGCACGTCGCCCGGCTCGGCGCCCTCGACGTAGATCGGCCCGGTCATCGAATGCGGCCCGCCGCCGGGATTGGCCTTGCGCAGCGCGATGATCTCCTCCATCGTGATCCCCGGCTTCACCTTGTCGTGCGAATGCATCATGGTCTCGATCGAGACCGTGTCGCCGGAATTGACCTTGAGCTTGGGCGGTTCGTTCGGATCGAGCCAGCCCCATTGCACCGTCTCGAGGGTGGCGGCGAGCGTGTGGTGCTTGCCGCCTTTTTGCTGCGCTAGAGCCGTGCCGCTCGCAGCGAGCGCGACCGCGGCGATGAAGGTCGAATACATCGTGGAACGGCGGTGTGGCATGGGGATCCTTCCTCTGTGTGTGTTTCGAAATCGTATCCTCGGTCCGGCCCGCCGGAACGTCAAGCCCCGCGCCGCACCGCGCTACTCCGGCTCGATCTTCAGCTCCCGCACGACGCGGCTCCAGAACTCGCGCTCGTTCTTCAGGAACGCGTCGATCTCCTCGGGCGGGCCGGTGCCCTCGGTGTAGAGGCCGAGCGCCCGGAGCCGCTGCTCCATCTCTCCGTCGAGGAGGATGCGGTTGAATTCCAGGTTCATGCGCTGGATCGCCTCGCGCGGCGTCCCGGCCGGCGCGACGACCGCGAACCAGCCGTTGAATTCGAACCCCGGCAGGGTCTCGGAAAAAGTCTGAACGTCGGGCAGCTCCGGAAGGCGGCGGTGCGAGCTCACCGCCAGCGCGCGGAGCTGCCCGCGCTGGACGACCGCGGCGATCGCGGGAATTCCTTGCGTAGTGAGGTGCGTGCGGCCGGCGATCGTGTCCTGCACGCCCTGCCCACTCTTGTAGGGGACGTGCAGCAGGCTGATGCCCGCGCGGACCTTGAGCATTTCGCCGAGCATTCCGGGGAGCGTTCTCGGGCCGGGGCTCGCAAAGGTGAGCTTGCCGGGGTTGGCCTTTGCGAGGGCGACGAGCTCCGCGAGCGAACGCACGTTCAGCTCCGGGCTCGCGATGAGAGCGAGCGGACTCGAGCCGACCAGCGCGACGCTCGCGAAATCGTCCTCCGGGCTGTAGGGAAGAATCTTCGCCATGTACTGATTGACCGCGAGCACCGAGGCCGGGGCGAACAAATAGGTGTAGCCGTCGGCCGCGGCGCGCGCCGCCGCCTGTGCGCCCGTGGTTGCGTCGCCCGCGCGGTTGTCGACGAGGACCTGCTGGCCCAGCTCGCGCGACAGCGGACCGGAAATGACGCGCGCGACGATGTCGGCCATCCCGCCCGCCGCCTGCGGAACGATCATCCTGACCGGCCGCGAGGGCCAGCTTTGCGCGATCGCCAACTCCGTCAGAGCGAGAGCGGCCAGCAGCGAAAGGAACGCGCAGCGCATCGGTTTGTCGTGTGAAGGCCTCGAACATCGTCATGCTAGCATTCCGAGGTGCGATCGGAGAATTCGCGGGACGTTCTGGTCATCGTCGCAGGGCTCGCAGCCTCGCTGCTTGCGATGGCGGCGCTCGCGCAATATCCCGCGAAGCCGATCCGCCTGATCGTTCCCTTCGCAGCGGGAGGCGGGAACGACAACGTCGCGCGCCTGGTCGGCAAGCACCTGTCCGACAGCGTCGGCCAGCCGCTCGTCATCGACAACCGGCCCGGGGCGGGAGGCGTGCTGGGCGCGGAGCTCGCGGCGAAAGCCGCGCCCGACGGCTACACGCTGTTTCTCGGCGGCGTGGCGAGCCACGCCGTCAATCCGAATCTGAACGACCGCCTCCCCTACGACCCGATCAAAGATTTCGTGCCCGTGGCGCTGCTCGCATCGGCGCCGCTCGTGCTGGTGGTGCATCCTTCCGTTCCGGCCGAGTCCTTCAAGGCCTTCGTCGCTCTCGCGCGCTCCAAACCAGGACAGCTCAACTACGCCTCGAACGGCAACGGCAGCTCGTCCCATCTCGCCGCGGTGATGTTCGATTCGATGACGGGCGTGGACATGGTCCACGTGCCTTACAAGGGACTGTCGCCGGCGCTCACCGATTTGCTGAGCGGCCGAGTGCAGCTGATGTTCAGCAGCGTGGTTGCGATCCTGCCCCACGTCAAGTCGGAAAAATTGCGAGGCCTCGCGGTGACGGGGAGCCGGCGCCTGCCATCGATGCCGAATCTTCCGACGATCGCGGAATCCGGCCTGCCCGGCTACGAAGCGAGCTCCTGGTACGGCGTGCTCGCGCCGGCTGGGACGCCGCGGGAAATCATCGCGCGACTGAACACCGAGCTGCTTAAAGCGCTGGCGCAGCCCGAAGTGAGGACGAGCCTGCTTGCGGAGGGCGCGGAGCCGATCGGAGGCACCCCGGAGCAGTTCGCCGCCCACATCCGCTCGGAAAAAGAGCGCCTCGGCAAATTGATCCGGGAAACGAAGATCCGTCTGGAATGAGCGAGAGGTCCAACGCCTACACGCGCGGCGTCGCCGAATTCGTTTCCGGGCTCCGGTACGAAGCGATCCCGCGCGAAGTGCGCGAGCGCGCGAAGCTCCTCGTCCTCGATTCGCTCGGCTGCGCGCTCTACGGCGCGCATCTCCAGTGGTGCAGGATCCTGCAGCGCACCCTCAAGAAGCTGGACAGCTCCACCGCATGCCGCGTGTGGGGAACCGCGCAGCGGCTCTCGGCGCCGCACGCGGCGCTCGCAAACGGCACGCAGGTGCAGGGATTCGAGCTGGACGACGTGCACCGGGAAGGCGTGCTGCACGTGGGCGCGGTGGTGCTCCCAGCGCTCGTGGCGCTTGCGGAGCTCCGCGGCATAAGCGGCCGGGAGTTCTTGACGGCCGCCGTCGCCGGCTACGAGGTCGGCCCGCGCGTGGGACTGTGCATGGGGCAGGAGCACATCGGCCAGGGCTGGCATTCGGGCGCGACGCTCGGCGTTTTCTCGGCCGGCGCCGGGGCGGCGCGCGGCTTGAAGCTCGACGCGGACAAGACGGTCCACGCGCTCGGCATCGCAGGCACGCAGGCGGCGGGGCTGATGGCGGCGCAGTACGGCGCGATGGTGAAGCGCATGCACGCGGGCCGCGCTTCGCAGAGCGGGCTCTACGGCGCGCTGCTCGCTCAAGCCGGCTTCACCGGAATCGCCGACGTGTTCGAGAGCGAGTACGGAGGCTTCTGCACCACCTTTTCGCGCTCGCAGGATCGCTTCAAGCTCGCCGAGCTGACCGCGGGCTTCGGCAGCACCTGGCAGACGATGGGCGTCGCGCTGAAGTTCTATTCCTGCGTCGGAAGCAACCACACCGCGCTCGACGCGCTGCGCGAGATGCGCTCGGAGCGGGCGTTCGGCCCGAAGGACGTGAAAAAAATCATCGTGCACGCCTCGCAGGTGACCGTGGATCACGCGGGCTGGAAATACCGGCCGGAGAGCCTCGCATCGGCGCAGATGAATCTAGCCTTCTGCGTGGCGACGTTCCTCCTCGAGGGCGATTGCTTCGTCGACCAGTTCAGCGACGCCGTCGTCACCGATTCCCGGCGCATGGCGCTCGCCGAAAAAGTCGAAGTCCGGCCGGATCCGGAAATCAGCGCAAAGGGCGCGAAATACCGCCATAGCGTGCGGGTCGAGGTGATTCTCGACGATGGCAGTGTTCTCAAGCGCGCCATGGAGACGCCGCGCGGCAGCGAGCCGAATTTCGCGGACGAGACGCAGATCGTCGCGAAATTCGAGAAGCTCGCCGCGCACGCGCTCAAGCGGAGTCGGGCGGCGCAATTGCGCGACGCGGTGCTCGGGATGGAGAAGCTGCGCGACGCCGCGCGCCTCGCGCAGTGGATGACGGTCGGGAGGAAAAAATGAGCCGAATCGCAGCCGGACTTCTTGCGCTGGGAATGTCTTTGCCGATGGCGGCCGCATGGGCTCAGTATCCGAGCAAGCCGATCCGCATGATCGTGCCCTGGCCGGCGGGCGGCACCGTGGACGGCGTGGCGCGCGTAATCGGACCGAGTTTCTCCTCCGCTCTCGGCCGTCCGATAGTCGTGGAGAACAAGGCAGGCGCGGGCGGCTCGATCGGGCAGGCGGAGTCTGCAAAGGCGCCCCCCGACGGCCACACCGTGCTCCTGGTGTTCGACACGCACGCGGTCAACCACCTGCTCTACAAGAACCTCGGCTACGACCCGTTCAGGTCCTTCGAGCACGTGAGCCTGCTCGTCACCTCGCCTCAGGTGCTCGTCGGCGCGACCAACTTCGCGCCGGGCTCCGTACCGGAGCTGGTGGCCTTCGCGAAAGCCAACCCTGGCAAGGTGACCTACGCGACGGTAGGCGCGGGCAGCTCGAATCATCTGAACGCCTTGCTGCTTTCGAACCGCACCGCGATCGAAATGACCCACGTGCCTTACAAGGGCGGAGCGCCGATGATGATCGATCTGGTCGGGGGGCAGGTGAACGTGATGTTCGTGTCCGCGCCGCAGGCGATACCGCAGGTGAAAGCCGGACGCATCAAGGCGCTCGCGATCGGGAGTGCGCGGCGCATCTCTCAGCTTCCGGATACGCCGACCGTCGCCGAGACGCTCCCCGGGTTCGCTGCGCAATCCTGGGTGGGGATGCTCGTGCCGGCGGGAACGCCCAGGGAGACCGTCGCGAAGCTGAACGCCGAAGCGAAGAAGGCTCTCGCCGATCCGGGAGTGCGCGGCAAGCTCGACGCCCAGGGGTTCGACGTCGTCGGGAGCACGCCCGAAGAGTTCCTCGCCTTTGCACGCGCCGAGTCGGAGAAGTGGGCGAAGGTCATCCGCGATTACAATGTCCGGGTCGAGTAATCCAAGGAGTCCCCATGGCGCGCGACACGAAATGGATTCCCCAGGGCGTGATCCCGGCTGTGCTCCTGCCTTTCCACGAGGACCTGTCGATCGACGAGCCTTCCTTTCGCGCGCACCTCTCCGACGTGGCCGCGGTCGAAGGGCTTTCGGCGATCACCGTCAACGCGCACTCGACCGAGGTCGCTTCGTGCACGTTCGACGAGCAGAAGCGCGTCCTGGCGATCGCGAAAAACGAGATCGGCGGGCGGCTCCCGATCGTGCACGGCGTATACGCCGAAGGCAGCCTCGAGGCGGCGCGCATCGCAAAGATGGCGGCCGAGGGCGGCGCGGCGGCGCTCCTCGTTTTCCCGCCGGGGCCGTTCACCATGGGACAGCGCCCGGAGATGGCGGTCGAACACTTCCGGCGCGTCGCCGGCGCGGCGAATCTTCCCATCATCGCCTTTCAATACCCGCTTGCCGGCGGCCAGGGCTACCCGCTCGCCACGCTTCTGAAGATCATCGAGGCGGTGCCGCAGGTGGCGGCGATCAAGGACTGGTGCGCGAGCCCGCAGCTGCACGAGCGCCACATCCGGACCCTGCAGTCGCTCAAGCCCCCGGTGAACGTGCTCACCACGCACAGCTCGTGGTTGATGAGCTCGCTTGCGCTCGGATGCAACGGCCTGCTCTCGGGCAGCGGCTCGGTGATCGCGGATCTGCAGGCCCGGCTCTTCCGCGCGGTGCGCGCGAACGACCTCGCCACCGCGAGGCAGATCAACGAGCGCATCTGGCCGACGGCGGAGGCGTTCTACTCCGAGCCCTGGGTCGACATGCACAACCGCATGAAGGAAGCGCTGGTGATGATGGGCAAGCTGCCGCGCGCGGTGGTGCGCCCGCCGCTCGTCAAGATTCCACAGGCGGAGATCGAGCAGATCCGCAAAGCGCTTATCGCCGCGGGCCTGCTCGACCGCGCCATGAAAAACCGGGGACAGACCACGGTTTTTTCGTCGTCCGCCCGAAAAGGTGGTCTGTCCCCGGTTTAATGAAGATCGAATGCGTCCTCGAGTGCGGCAACCATCTCGGCGAAGGCCCGGTCTGGGACGTCGAGGAAGCCCGGCTCTACTGGGTTGACGGGACCGGCCGGCGCGTCGGCAAGCCCTCGATCTGGCGGCTCGATCCGAAGAGCGGCAAGACCGAGAACTGGGCGCTCAAGCGCGATGTCGGGGCGCTCGCGCTGCGCAAGAAAGGCGGCGCGGTGCTCGCGCTCGACGACGGTTTTTATTTCTTCGACTTCCAATCCGGCAAGCTCGACGCGATCCAGCTCGTCCACGCAGGGCAGCCGCGCACGCGTCTGAACGACGGCAAGTGCGACCGGAACGGGCGCTTCTTCGCAGGCGGCATGGACGACAAGGAGGAGCTGAAGCTCTGCGGGCTGTGGCGCCTCGATCCGGATCTCTCCGTCACCCTGGTCGACGACGGCATCATCTGCTCGAACGGCCCGTGCTGGAGCCCGGACGACAAGACCTTCTACTTCGCCGACAGCTTCCAGGGCGAGATCTGGGCCTACGACTACGACCTCGAGGCCGGCACGCCCGCGAACAAGCGTCTGTTCGCCTCGTTCAAGAACGACGCCGGCGTTGCCGACGGTTCGACCGTCGATGCGGAGGGCTGCGTGTGGAACGCGCAGCTGATCTCGGGGGACCTCGTGCGCTACGCACCCGACGGGAGCGTCGAGCGGCGCATCGGCATGCCGGTGAGGAACATCACCAGCGTCGTTTTCGGCGGGGAGAAGCTCGACGAGATCTACGTGACCTCGATGGCGCGCGTGAAGCACCCGGCGGCGCACGGCCGGTTCGCGAAAGAAGCGAAGCCGCAGTTCCTCGCGGGGAGCCTGTTTCGCATCACCGGCCTCGGGATCCGCGGCCTGCCCGAGCCGCGGTTCGCGGGCTGAGGAGCTCCGGGGGAGCCGATGGAAAAACGCAAGCCTAAGGGCCCGTCACCCGACGAGCTCCTGGACGTAATCGACCTCATGGACTTCGCCCAGCGCGCGGTGACGCGGACGTTCCCGAAGAACACCGCCGTCGTCAGGGAGGGCGAGCGCACCGATTCGCTGTACATCATCGTTTCGGGACGCGTGAAGATCTACGTCAGCGACGAGGGCAAGGAGGTCGCGCTCGGCGAAGCCGGGCCCGGGGAGTACTTCGGGGAGATGGTGCTCGACGAGGGTCCGCGCTCGGCCTCGGTGATGACGCTCGTGCCGACGCAGTTCCTGGTCGTGCCGAAGGAGGACTTCAAGGAATTCGTGAAGAAGAGCCCGGAATTCGCGCTGCACCTCATCCTGAAGCTGATCAAGCGGGTGCGCACGCTCACCAACGACGTGAAGACCCTCGGGCTCATGGACGTGTACGGCCGCGTGGCGCGCATGCTTCTCGATCTCGCCGTGGAGCGCGACGGTGTTCTGGTCGTCGAAAACCGGCCGAAGCCGCAGGAGATAGCCGCTCGCGCCGGCGCTTCCCGCGAAATGATCGGCAAGATCCTCGACGACCTCGCCGAGGGCGGCTACATCGAGGTCAAGGGCGACCGCATCACCATCGCCCGCGCGCTGCCGCGGACGTGGTAGCGGCGCGGATCAGTCCGCGCGCAGCTTGTTCGCGCGGATGATCTCGCCCCAGCGCGCGTAGTCGCGCCGCACGATCGCGTTGAACTCCTCCCCCGAAACCCCGGAGGGTTCGACGCCAAGCTCGCGGAAACGGCTCGTCACGGCGGGGAGCGCGAGCACCGCGCGGATGTCCGCGGCGAGCTTGTCGAGAATCGGCTTGGGCGTTCCGCCGGTCGCGAAGATGCCGTGCCAGCCCGGGATGCCCAGTCCCGGAAAGAGCGAATCGAAAGGAACCGCACCCGGCAGCTGCTCGAGCGGCGCGCTGCCGGTGACTAGGAGGGCGCGCAGCTTGCCCGCCTTGACGTGGGGGATCACCGCAACGGTCACGTCCAGCATGGTCGGGGGCTCTCCGGAGAGAACCGCCTGGAGCGCGGGCGCGGCGCCTTTGTAGGGCACGTGGGTGAGACTGATGCCCGCCGCGCTTTTCAGCAGCTCGACGTAGAGATGCTGTCCCGAGCCGTTCCCGGCGCTCGCGTAGTTGAGCTTGCCAGGCTCCTTCTTCGCCCGCGCGATCAGCTCCTGGATCGACCCGATTCCCGATGCGGGATTGACGACGAGCGCGTAGGTGAGGAGCGTGGTCTGCGTCACCCCGACGAGGTCCTTGAGCACGTCGTAGGGGACCTTCTGCAGGTGCGGCAGCGTAACGAGCGGGGTCGAGCTGATGATCATGAGCGTATGGCCGTCGGGCGCGCTCTTCACCGTGTACTCCGGCCCGATGGTGCTGCCCGGCTTGTTCTCGACGATAACCGGCTGGCCCCAGCGGTCCTGCAGCTCCTTCCCGATCAGGCGCCCGGAAATGTCGAGCGGTCCTCCCGGCGGGAAGGGGACGACCAGCCTGACCGGCTTCGAAGGGAATTCCTGGGCTCCGGCGCCGGCCGCGAGCGCCCACAGGCAAAGCCAAGCTGCTGCGGTTCGTTTCATGCTTCCTCCTGGCCCAAACACTATCAGAGCCGGGACTATAATGGCCCGGCTAAAGTGAGGTAAAGCCATGAGCGGAACAACGGCCCTGAGACCCGAAGCCGGCGCGGTGACCGCCGGTCTCCACTACACCGTCGATACCGGCGTGAAACCGGTGAACGAGACCTTCGGCCCCAACAACATCCGCCGCCGAATCTCGGGCGAGCATGAAGTGCGGCAGATGACGATCCGCAACGGCCGGCCGCTCGCGGACGAATTCGATCTCGAGGTCACCGGCTTCGAGTTCGTGGAGCACAAGACTCGAGTCCGCGACTTCTTCGATCCCGAGGAGCTGAAGCGCGTCTACTACTCCGAGGTCGAGGCACTGGTGAAGAGAGTCGCCGGCGCTTCACGCGTCGTCGTCTTCGACCACACGCTGCGCTCGGGCGACGAGGCCGAGCGCGAGGCGAAACTGGTGCGCGAGCCGGTGTTCAACGTGCACAACGACTACACCGAGTGGTCCGGGCCGCAGCGCGTGCGCGATCTGCTGCCCGATGAGGCCGAGGAGTTGCTGCGCGGCAGGTTCGCCATTATCCAGGTGTGGCGAGCGATCAACCAGCCGATCCAGTCGAACCCGCTCGCCATCGCCGACGCGCGCAGCCTCGCTCCGAAAGACCTGATCCGCGCCGAGCGCCGCTATCCGAACCGGGTGGGCGAGACCTACCGCGTCGGCTACAACCCGGAGCACCGCTGGTTCTATTTCCCGCGGATGCGGCGCGACGAGGCGCTGGTCTTCAAGGTATTCGATTCCGCGAAGGACGGGCGCGCGCGCTTCACCGCGCACAGCTCGTTCGAGGATCCGACCACGCCTCCGGGCGCGCCGCCGCGCCAGAGCATCGAGGCGAGGACGCTCGCGTTCTTCTCCTAACCGATCTTCACGCCTTCGTCCGCGATGTAGTCGCGGATCACGGCCTCGATGCCGGGATCGGCCTCGAAGCCGAGCGCCCGCGCGCGAGGCGTCGCGAAGCGCACCGGCCAGGTCTTCACGATCGCATTGATGCGCGCGTCGAGTTTCCAGGACACGCGCTTGGCGGCGTGCGACCCCGCGACCCTCCCCATGGCCGCGATCATCTCGGCGACGCTCACCGTGATCCCGGGCAGATTCACCACGCGGTTCGAACCCCACTTCTCCGCGGGAAGATCGTGTGCGTGGATAAAGGCTTCGACCACGCGCCGCGGTGACAGCAGCCACACGCCGGTTTCGGGCGGAAGCGGGCATTCGTAGGGAACGCCATTGAGCGGCTCGCGAACTACCGCGCTCGCGAAAGACGAGGCGGCGGCGTTCGCCTTTCCGGGTCGCACGACGATCGTCGGCAGGCGCAGCGACCTGCCGTCGACGTAGCCCTTGCGCGAGAAGTCGCTCACGAGATATTCGCCGATCACCTTCTGCGAGCCGTAGGAAGTCTGCGGCGCGGGCGTGGTCGAGTCGTCGAGGACTTCGGGCAGGGCCCCGCCGAAGGCCGCGACCGAGCTCGCGAAGACCAGGCGCGGCGGCCGCGCGGCCGCGTCGCAAATGCGTCGCGCCTGATCGAGCACGTTGCGCATGCCTTGGAGGTTGACGCGCATGCCGAGATCGAAATCCGCCTCCGCGGCGCCCGAGACCACCGCGGCGAGATGAAAGATCGAAGTCGTGTCGGCGGCGATCGCGCGCGCGGCGAACTTCGGGTCGGAGATGTCGCCCGCGAGCGTTTCCAGCCGCGGGTCCTCGGGAAGATCGGCGGGAAAGGCCTGATCGACGAGCGTGAGACGCGCGATCTTCTCCGCGGCGAGCGTGCCTCGCGCGAGCAACGCCTTTGCCAGCTTCGAGCCGATAAACCCGCCGCCTCCGGTGATGACGATTTTCATTTCAGCGTGATCCTCTAGAAAAACTGCCGCGGCAACCACAGGACGATCTCGGGAACGTAGGTGCACACGACGAGCGCGGCAAGCAGCGGCACCAGCCAGGGCAATATCGCCATGGTCGTGCGTTCCACCGAGAGCTTGGCGGTGCGCGACAGGACGAACAGCACCGTGCCGAGCGGCGGGTGCAGCAGGCCGATCATGAGATTCAACACCATCACCAGGCCGAAGTGAACGAGGTCGATGCCCAGGGTGTTGCAGATCGGCACGAGGATGGGCACGAGCAGGGTGATCGCCGCCACCGGCTCGAGGAAGCATCCGATGAAGAGCATCAGCAGGTTCGCGAGCAGCAGGAACACCCAGGGCGTGTGAGTGAACGAAAGCACCCAGGCCGCGACCGCGTCGGTCACGCGCGCCACGGTCAGCAGCCACCCGAAAATCGACGCGGCCGCGACGATGAGGAGCACCGTGGCGGTGGTCTCGATCGTGTCCATCGAGATTTTCACGAGCATCTTGACATCGATGGTCCGGTACCAGACCAGTCCCAGGGCCAGGGCATAGGCCGAGGCGACCACCGCGGCCTCGGTGGGCGTGAACACGCCGACGGTCATGCCGCCCAGCAGGATCACCGGAGTCATCAGCGCGAGGAAGGCGTCGGCAAAGGTGCTGCCGAGCACGGCCCAGGAGAACGTCGTGTCGCGCCCGTAGTTGCGCCGGTGCGCGTACCAGGCGACGGTCGCCATCATGAAAAGGCCCATCACGATCCCCGGGATCACGCCGGCGAGGAACAGCTGTCCGATCGAGACGCCCGCGAGCATGCCGTAGATCACGAAGGGGAGCGAGGGCGGAATGATGGGTCCGACGGTGGCGGAGGCCGCGGTGACGCCCACCGCGAACTCGGTGGGGTAGCCGTGGTCCTTCATCGCCTTGATCTCGATCGTGCCCAGGCCCGCCGCGTCGGCGATCGCGGTCCCCGACATGCCGGCGAAGATCATCGAGCCGATCACGTTGACGTGGCCGAGGCCGCCTTTCAGCCAGCCGACGAGGGCCAAGGCGAAGTTGTAGATGCGGTTCGTGATCCCGGCGGAATTCATCAGGTTTCCTGCGAGGATAAAGAACGGAACGGCGAGCAGCGGAAACGAGTCGATTCCGCCGTACATGCGGTGGATGACGACGAAATCGGGAACCGTGCCCGAGAGCATCACGTAGGCGAGCGAGGCCACCACCATCGCGAGCGCCACGGGGACCCCAGCGAGCATAAGGAGCACGAACCCCACGAGCAGCACCGCGGTCACGTCCTGTCTTCCTCCATCGCGTCCGGACGCTCGAGCGCGCCGTAGCCCCGGCGCCAGTGTTTCCAGGCGACCTGCAGCGCGCGGCCGAACATCAGCGCGAAACCGAGGAGCATGGCGCCGAACACGAGGCCGATCGGAAGCTCGACGATGGCCATTCTATGCGAGCCGATCTTGTCCAAGAGGAGCCAGGTGAGCCAGGTCGCGTAGCCGAAAAACGCGGCGCGCACGAAGTCGACGACGACGGAAAGCGCGCGTCCCGCGGCGCGCGGCAGGAAGCGGTAGACGAAATCCACCTGGATGTGGGTCCCGCGCCGCACCCCCATCGCGCCGCCGAGGAAAGTGACCGCGACGAGGAGGTAGCGCGCGATCTCCTCGGTCCACCCGGCTGCGTCGTTCAGCACGTAGCGGGTGAAGACCTGGTAGAAGACCACGACCGCGAGCGCCCAGAACACGGCGAGGACGATCCAGTCCTCCCAGCCGTAGATGGAGAGGCGGACCTCCTCGTCGGTGACGTGGAAGCGGCCGTCGGCGCCGAGGACGTGTTCGTCGATTTCTGGCATTGTCATTCTAAGGGCGCAGCCCGAAGAATCTGCTTTTGCAGCGAATTCAAAAGCAGATCCTTCGCGGAGTTCACCCTTGAGCGAAGCGAAGGGCTCAGGATGACAAGCAGGCGCCGCCTACCGGATCGCCTGCAGCTGGTCGTAAGTCTCGCGCGGCCAGGGCAGGGCGTTTCCGTCCGGGAGCTTCCCGCTCTGGTAGTACTTCTGCACCGCTTCCATGAACGGCCGGCGGTCGACCTTCACCACGGTCTTGCCGCGCTTGGCGAA
>Ga0184619_10000164_pt1 | contig 21864 bp, 16 predicted proteins | sample PLM0_60_b1_FD_133146 | JGI IMG/M metagenome (GOLD analysis project Ga0184619, IMG submission 133146) | Groundwater sediment microbial communities from an aquifer in East River, Colorado, USA - PLM0_60_b1 | ecosystem: Environmental > Terrestrial > Soil > Riparian zone | place: USA: East River...
ACCATCGGCCCCGGGCAGCCGAGTTGTCGGATTGCTGCACGCCGGGCGACAAGGACTTCCCCAAGGTCGGCGGCAATCTCGGAAACCAGAACTACTCGAGGCTGCACAAGATCAACCAGCACAACGTCCGCAGGCTGGGCGCGGTGTGGCTCAACCACATCGAAGGCGGTGTCACGACAGGGACGAACCAGAGCACGACCGTGGCGGTGGACGGCGTGCTCTACATCGAATCGGCCCCCGGCAACGTGTTCGCCGTGGACGGCAAGACCGGAGTGACGAAGTGGAAGTACACGCAGCCCCGAGGCAGCCTGACGCGCCGCGGCGTGGCGGTCGGCGAAGGTAAGGTCTTCACGATCACCGGCGGCAACACCGTGGTCGCGCTCAACAAGGACACGGGCGCAGTCGTCTGGGAGAAACAGCACAACGGCTGGGGTAACGTGGAAAAGGTCGCGGTGGTCTACAGCGACGGCATGCTCTACGTCGGCACGAACGACGGCAACCGCGGCGCCGGACTTGCGCTGCGCGCAAGCGACGGCGAGCTGGTGTGGTTCTTCTGGGGCGCGCCTGGCCCGGGCGAGATCGGCAACGACACGTGGGAAGGCGATTCGTACCTGCTTGGCGGCGCCACGCCCTGGATACATCCGGCCGTCGATCCGGACCTGAACCTCGTCTATTGGGCGTTCGGCAACGCGCGCGGCAATCGTTCTTCTCAGGATGGATCAGCGCGCGGGGGAGAGAACCTGTTCTCGAGCTCGGTTGTAGCCGTTGACGCAAAGACCGGCGTATACCGGTGGCACTTCCAGACCATCCATCATGGCATTTGGGACATGGACAACATACTGGTCGTGCTCGCGGACATCAAGGTCCATGGAAAGGACAGCAAGGCCCTTATCCATAGCGGGAAGACCTCGATGTACTACATCCTCGACCGCCGGGACGGCACGCCTCTGCTCGGCATCGACGAGCTGCCGGTGCCTCAGGATCCGAGGCAGAAGACCTGGCCGACCCAGCCCTACCCGCGTCAAGGCGGATGGACGGAGAACTGCATCGTGAACCAGCCTCTGGGAACGGCCGTCCCGGGCAACCTCAGCCGGGCGGTGCCGAATTTTGCGCAAGGCTGCCTGTACGCCGCCCACTGGGACATTCCGATCCTGTCGATTCCCGGCCACGGCGGCGGCGCGGACTGGAGCCACCAATCCTTCAGTCACAGCACCGGGCTCATTTACACCGGCTACGGCTACGTCGCCGCGGCGCATTCGCTCACGGAAGCGAGCAACGGTCTGCGGCCGGTCGGCGAATACCAGACGGGCGGCATCGTCGCCGTCGACCCGTCCACGAACAAGGTCAAGTGGAAGAAGCTCATGCCCTACGAGCTTGCGCACGGCAACGGCATTCTCACCACGGCGAGCGACTTGCTCTTCATCGGTCAACCCGACGGAAATCTGCTGGCGCTGGACGCGCGCCAAGGGCGCGAGCTGTGGCGGTTCCAGACCGGCGCTGCCGTCAGCGCCAGCCCGATCACCTACGAGATCGACGGCGAGCAGTATGTCGCTGTCTATGCAGGGGGCACGAGCATTCCATACGGCGATTCCGCGCCGCGCGGGGACAACCTGTGGGCGTTCAAGGTCGGCGGTACGCTCGTGCAGGCCGCCACGCCCACGCCACCGGTCGTTCGTCGTCCGGTCTCCGGCAACCCGGTGGAAGGCAGCGCCTTGACGCCGCCGAACACGGTGATCCTTGCGCGCACGCGCTCGGCGGCCGGCGTGGTGGGGGCGACGGAATCCACGGCGGTGAACGCGATGGCGCCGACGCACATGCGCGTTCCGGTCGGGACCACGGTCACCTTCACCAATCCGGCGACCAACCCGAACGTGCACTGCGCGACGCAGTTCTTCGAGGGATTGTTCAACGCCACCCTGCATCCGGGCGAGTCGTTCAGCTACACGTTCGCGCAGGCCGGCGAGTACTTCTTCAACGACTGCTTCAGCCCGCGCCCGACCGGCAAGATCGAAGTGCATTGAGTCAAACGCGAGCCGATGCCGCCGCCACACCCGCGGCGGTATCTACTCGGCCCGGCCTCTCTATTGCGGCTCGGGACGCAAAGCGCTCACAGTCGATACAGCGCCCGCCGCGTCGATGCTCCACAGCCTCGCGATGCCGGCATCGTCATCGGCTGTGAAGAACAGCGTGTCATTGATTTGCGTAAAGCGATTCGGATACGCGCCGGCCTTGCCGGGACGCAGATCTTTCAGCAGGACCGTCCCCGCCGAGCTGCCGTCGCTTTTCCAAAGTTCCCACCCGCGCTCACCGTCACCGGCGGAAAAAAAGATCCTGTCGCCCACTTGGGTCAAGTGCCCCGGCGAAGAGCTGCCCGCCCCCGGGTGGATGTCCTTGACGAGCACCGTTCCGGACTCTGTGCCGTCGCTCTTCCAAAGCTCCGCGCCGAGAACGCCGTCGGTCGCAGCGAAGTACGCGGTCCCGTTCATGTTCGCGAAAGAGTTGGGAAGGGAGTTACCGCGACCCGGGTTGATGTCTTTGACGAGGACCGTACCGCGATCGGTACCGTCGCTTTTCCACAACTCGACCCCGCGCTCACCGTCCGTGGCCGCGAAGAACAGGGTCCCGCCGATATTCGCAAGGTGGCGAGGCCTTGCGCTGGCCGCCCCCCTGCTGATGTCCTTGACCATGACGGTTCCCGACTCGGTGCCGTCGCTTTTCCAGAGCTCGAACCCGTGACTTCCGTCGTTCGCGACGAAGAAAAGCGTTCCGTTTACGTCGATCAGCCATTCAGGGCTCGAATCCTCGGGTCCGCGACGGATGTCTTTCACACGGCGGGTTCCAGCCGAGGTCCCATCGCTGACCCAGAGCTCCGTTCCGCCTGCTTGGTCGGTGGCGGCAAAGAATAACTTGCCCCCCACGCGGGTCAGGTACCGGGGCGCGGACCCCGCGGGCCCGACATTGATATCGGCGACCAGGGCGGTGCTTTCCGGGCTGCCCTGACTTCGCCATAACTCGAATCCATGCTTGCCGTCGTCCGCGGCGAAAAACAACACGCCGTTCACGTTCGCAAGAAAACTAGGCGTCGAGGGTGCGGGGCCGGCGTTGATGTCCTTGACGAGGTAGGTGCCCGCTGCAGTGCCATCGCTTCTCCAGAGCTCGGACCCTGCGGTTCCGTCGTCGGCAGAGAAGAACAGCGTACCGCCAATGGCGTGCATGCTGCTGGGATAAGAGCCCGGCATGCCGGGCCTGATATCCTTGATCAGAACCGTTGCGTTGCGCGCGCGATCGAATTTCCACAATTCGTAACCGATGCGGCGGTCGGTTGCCGCAAGAAGAAGCGTCCCGCCCGTATTGGCGAGAGCGCTAGGGGACAGGGACAGGGGCTGAACCTCCGAGCCGGCGATCAGACGCGTTCCTGGCTGTTCTTGTCCCGTCACATCGCGTGTGAGCGCAAGCACGCAGAGCATACTGACGCCAAAAAAAATCCCGGGGCCAATAACTGGCCCCGGGACTGAGCGTCGTGGATCGATAGCCGCTTTAATGCAGCCCTGAGGCTGTTCCAGTCTCAGCGGCGATCCCTGTCGTGGTCATGATCGTGGTCATTGTCGCGGTCATGGCTGCCCGGTTGGCAGAAGGGCTCCAGACCCATCACCGACTTGATGCCGCCGACGATCATTTTCTGGAATTCCGCAGCACCGGGAAGCGCTGAACCGGCCGTGAACGCGGTGTTGATGTGTCCCAGGGTGGTCACCCACGCCCGCCCGCCATCGTAGTACTGGCACCAGGCGACCGGGTGAAACTTTGGGAAGCCCGGGTGAACCGAGTGTTTCGTCGCCAGGCTGTCCTCGTCCACGAGCGCGAGGAATCTCACTCTTGTCGGGAACGGCACGAGGTTATACCACTCGTCGCTGAAGCTCCAGCGCGCCGGCAGGCCGGCGGTGGAAACGTCGCGGTCGTTGATGACCTGGACCACTCCTGGCTGAAAAGCGCCGTGATCGTAGTAGTTGGCGTTACCCAGCAGGCCTTCGTAATACTGCCAGTTGTATTCCGTCCCGAAGGCGTTGTGGATCGCCACAAAGCCGCCGCCGGCGCGCATGTATTGCCTCAGCGCAGTCCGTGCCGCGTCTTGCTGGTAGTTGCCCGTCAGGTTCTGGCCGACCTGTCCTCCCACCGAATGATTCCATAGCGCGTCGCGGCTGGTGCTGGCAAAGATCACCGCCTTGTACGAGTTGAGATTGCTGACCCGGGTGACATCCTCGGTCCAGTCCACCGCAATCCCTTCCGCGTTCAACAGGCGGATCAAGTTGGTCTGGACGATGTGCCGGGCGGGATCGAGCGGCGGATTCAAACCGGCGGGGAGCGCTGGCCCGAGGTTCGCATGCCGGGGTCCCGCCGTCCGCGTATATACGAGCACTTTGTTCAGCCGTCCTGCTCCCACCCAGTCGTGGTAGCAGTTCGGATTCGTCCCACGGCAGACCCCATAGTCGAAGTCCCCGGAAATCCTGGAGTCGGTCAGATCCACCGAATCGGAATCGTTGTCTTGGCGGCTATCGGCAAACACCGGGGCTGAAATTCCCCAAAGCACGGCGGCGGATACGGCGAGCAGCGCTTTCCCGGTCATTTCCGGTTTGCTGTTTATGTCCTTTACGTTGAAGGTCATGATTCCTCCTCGAAATCTCTTGCATCCTGCCCTCGGCAGGCGCTCATGCCCGGCGGTCGGTGAGTGGTTGGTGTGAGTGTGTGTTCGCGTCGTCCCCGAATCGGCTCGGTCTGTTCGGTCTTGTCTTCTGTCTTCTTAAAGCCGGAACGACCCAGTTTCCGAAGCCGGCGTTTCGTTGTTACGAGCGCCGCATCGTTATAACAGGCGGCTTAACAAAACTTCAGCGGGCGGCTGTTTTGTTGCCAGGCCGTCACTGACGGCGCCAGTCGCTGCCGGTCGGCCGTGCCGCGTCATAACCGATCACCACGGATCGACGACCCAGCGCGGCCTCGTGCGCGACGCGACTTCATGTGGCGGGAGTTGCCTTCGCGCGAGGAGCGCATCGATACCGCGAGGCACTTCCGCGTGTTTCCCGGCGAAGGCGTGCATGGGGCGGAAGTCGCCGAGCTCGTGCGCAGAGTGGACGACATGGGCTATCGCGGCGACTACAGCTTCGAAGTGTTCAACGACGACTACGTCCAGCTGCCCGCGTCGCTCGTCGCGCCGGGCGGCGTGCTCCTGCTTCCTTCCTTTACTTCCTAGCCTCCAACGCCGCCCGCACCGCCTCGATGCGCTTGCGGTTGACGCCCATGTCTCCGCGGCCCACGCGCGAGGCCGAGCGCACCTGGATCGCGTTCGCCGCCGGGTCGAACCAGAACTCCACGTCGTCCACGTACTTCATCAGCTTGGTGGTGAACTGCGCGTACAGGTAGCCGGGTTCGCTTTTCACCACCTTGGCGCCTTCCATGCCCTCCACGATGGCCTTGATTCTCGCCATCGTGGCCGGACCGTCGCCTTTCAGCGGTAAGGGAGCGATGTCCGCGTAGCCGCGCTGCGGGTGATCGGGGTAGAGCGCGGCCTGGCTGCTGACGCTGTTCTCGGTCGTGGAGGGAGGTTTCAGCTTGCCGTCGCGCACGCCCAGGTCCTCGGGCGCCGTGCCCTGCAGGAAGCCCAGGTGACCGGCCGCAACGGCGAGGACGATCAGCACCAGGATCGCGACGAGGGACCAAATGACCAGCCACTTGATGACGAACATGAGTGAGCTCCTATTCCCTGACCAGGCGGATATCGTAGCAGCTGTCGTAGTGTTGCCAAGGTTGACCGGCCAAGCTGACAAAAGGCGGAATACAATCTACCTCTTAGGCATGAGCAACCAACATTGAGTTAGCCATGAAAATTGAACTGCTAATTGGCGCTGTTTCCGTTGGCCTCGGCGCAACCTTCGTCATGGATCTCTGGGCCGTATTTCTCAAGCACGTTTTCAAAATTCCTTCGCCCAACTATTGCTTGGTTGGTCGTTGGCTGCGCCACATGACCACTGGCTCCTTCAAACATCCAAGCATTACCGCTGCTGCTCAGAAGCCAGCCGAGTGCACAACCGGCTGGATTGCTCATTACGCAATAGGGGTGCTGTTCGCGCTTGCCCTTGTGGCATTGGCCACACCTAAATGGCTACAGTCGCCGACTCTGATGCCTGCTTTAATCTTCGGCATTGTTACTGTTGGCTTTCCCTTCTTTATCATGCACCCTTCGTTCGGCCTTGGCCTTGCCGCGTCAAAGGCCCCCAATCCCATGCAGGCGCGGCTGCGTAGCCTTATGAATCATGCCGCGTTTGGGGTTGGCTTGTACGTTTCGGCTCTGGTTATGAGTTCTATTACCGAAGCTCATGCCTAACAGACGATGGACAAATCACGCGAAGCAGCGAAAGCACTGTTTCTTCAGAACCACTTCAGAACCACAAGGTAAAGGGCGCAGCCCGATGAATGAGATCGCAAAGCTGATCTTGGCGGTCTCGGCATTGCTACTGTCCGGCGAGCTTGCGGCTCAGACCTTCAAATGCACGAATGCGGCCGGAAAGATCACGTACTCCGGCACGAAATGCAGCGAGCTTGGGCTGAAAGATGCCGGTGAAGTCAAAGACCGGCTCAATGTGAACCCGGCCTATCGACCGCCGGTCCGAGCGATCGAGTCGCCGCCGTCGCCCGCTCCCGCCGCGAAAGCCCCGAACACCGAAATGCCGGCCGCCGGCGCAGAACCTGCCGACCCGGAGCGGCGCTGCTTCACCGTACGTACGCCTAAAGGCAACGTCACCCGCTGCAACGACAAGCCCGATGAATAACGGTGCGCAAAGGTCCGGTAGAAGTTATCCTCGCGTCGGTGTCGCCCCAGAGCGACAGTCGCCCCGCACCTAGCGCACTTTCCCCGCTTCACTTCGCCCTGCTCACCCGCCACCACCCAGCAACGAAGTAAAATCCGCCGATGCTCGATCGCGCTAAATTCTGGCGCTACGCCCGCTATACGGTTCTCACGCTCGCGTTGCTCGCGGCCGGGTTCACGTTCTATCTCGACTTCCGTGTCCGCAGCGAGTTCGAGGGCCGCCGTTTCGCGCTTCCGGCGCGGATTTACGCGCGGCCGCTCGAGTTGCACGCGGGCCTGCGCATCGCGCAGATCGACGTGGTGCGCGAGTTGCAGGAGGCGGGTTACGGCCAGGGCCCGCGCGAGGGCGACCCCGGCTGGTTCGCGAACGACAACGACTGGCTCGAGGTGGCAATACGGCCGTTCGTGTTCTGGGACGGCCTTCAGCCCGCGAAGCGCGTTCGCGTCGCCTTCGAAGGCGGCGCGGTGAAGGCGGTGCAGGACGCTGAAGGGCGCGAGCTGCCGCTCGCGCGCCTGGAGCCCCTGGCGATCGGCGGCATCTACCCCGCGAACAACGAGGACCGCGTGCTGGTGCGGCTCTCCGAGGTGCCGAAGCCCATGGTGCAGGCGCTCATCGCGACCGAGGACCGCAACTTCTACTCGCACCACGGCTTCGACCTGCGCGGCATCGCGCGCGCGGCGTTCTCGTTCCTCCGCTTGAAGGGGCTCCAGGGCGGAAGCACGCTGACGCAGCAGCTGGTGAAGAACTTCTTCCTCACGCCCGAGCGCACGCTCTCGCGCAAGGTCACCGAGCTCTTCATGGCGGTGCTGCTCGAGATGCACTACGACAAGGACGAGATCCTCGAGACGTATCTGAACGAAATCTATCTCGGCCAGGACCGCGACCGCGCGATCCACGGCGTGGGCCTCGCCTCGCTCTTCTACTTCGGCAAGACCGTCGAGCACCTCACGCTCGCCGAGAGCGCCCTCCTCGTCGGCATGGTGAAGGGCCCGACCTTCTACGACCCGTTCCGCAACCCGGAGCGCGCGCTGGAGCGCCGCAACCTCGTCCTGCGCGAGACCAAGGACCGGGGCTACGCCACGATGGAGGAGTACTCGAAGGCGCGCACCGCGGACCTGGGCGTCAACCAGAAGGCCGCGATGGGCACCTCGCCCCACCCGGCCTTCCTCGATCTCGTTCACCGGCAGTTGCGGCGCGACTACGACGAAGCCGACCTGCGCTCGGAAGGCCTGCGCGTCTTCACCACGCTCGCCCCGCGCGTGCAGGCAGCGGCGGAGCGGGCGCTGGAGCGCAAGATCGCGCAGTTCGACCGGGGGAAGATCTTCGGGGAGCCGGGCCTGGAAGGCGCGGTCGTGGTCACCGACACCCAGTCGGGCGAAGTGCAGGCGCTGGTCGGCGGGCGCGACGTGCGCTTCCGCGGGTTCAACCGGGCTGTGGACGCTGCGCGGCCCGTGGGCTCGCTCTTGAAGCCCGCGATCTACCTCACGGCGCTCGCCGATCCTTCGCACTACACGCTGGTCACGCCGATCGACGACGGGCCTTTCGTGTGGAAGAGCCGCGGAGCGCCGGACTGGGAGCCGACGAACTACGACAAGACCTTCCACGGCGCGGTGCCGCTGCGCATGGCGCTCGCGCACTCCTACAACGCAGCGACCGCGCGCCTCGGGACCGACATCGGCGTCGAGAAAGTCCTCGCGACCATCAAACGACTCGGTATCGAGCGCGTGATGGAGCCCTACGCTTCTACCCTTCTCGGCGCGGTGGACCTCTCCCCCCTCGAAGTGGCGCAGATGTACCAGACCATCGCGAGCGGCGGGTTCCGCACCCCCTTGCGCGCGATCCGCGAGGTGACGACCCAGGACGGCCGGCCGCTCAGGCGCTACGCGCTCGCCGTGGAGCAGGCGTTCCCGCCCGAGGCCATGTACCTCATCACCGCTGCGATGCAGGGCGTGGTGCGCGAAGGCACCGCGCAGTCGCTCAAGAACTGGCTGCCGCCCGAGACCGCCGTCGCGGGCAAGACCGGCACCACGACCGAGCAGCGCGACGCCTGGTTCGCAGGATTCACCGGCGACCGGCTCGGCATCGTCTGGATAGGCTACGACGACAACCGCGCGGCGCGCCTCTCGGGCGCGGGCGCGGCGCTGCCCGTGTGGGGCGAGCTGATGGCCGCGCTCAGCCCGGAGCCGCTCGCGCTTCCCAAGCCGGACGGAATCGAGAACGTGCTGATCGACCCGGAGAGCGGATTGCGCGCCGACTTCGCCTGCTCGGGCGCCGTGGAGCTGCCGTTCGCTCTAGGGTCGGCGCCCGCGGAGCGCGCTCCCTGCGCCTCCGCCCTGGGCGTCGCGGTCGAAGGCGCGAAGCAGCAGGCGAAGAGCTGGATGCAGCGCCTGTTTGGAAGGTGAAAGCAATAAGCGGAAAATAGGCGTCCGATGAGGACCCTCCCTGCCTTGCTGGCCTTCGCCGTCGCCGGCTGCGCGGCCGTGGTGCAGCCGCCCGGGCCGTATCCGGCGCCCGGGCCGTTTCCCGAAGCCGCTCCCTTGCCCGAGCCCGCGGCGCGCACCGAGAACCTGGCGATCGCCGGCCTCCTGGACGGCGCGCGCGCCGATGCCGCGGCCGGGCGCCTGGCGAGCGCTGCGGCTTCGCTCGAGCGGGCGCTGCGCATCGAGCCGCGCAATCCGCGCCTGTGGCAGGAGCTCGCGCGCGTGCGCCTGAAGCAGGGCGACTACGCGCAGGCCGAGAGCACCGCCGCGCGCTCCAACTCCTGGGCCGGCTCGGACAACGCCTTGCGCGCCGAGAACTGGCGCTTGATCGCGCACGCGCGCGAGGCGCGCGGCGACGCCGAGGGCGCGAAAGGCGCGCTCGAAACGGCGGAACGGCAGAGGTGAGAAGGGGCGCGGCTATGAACCCGCGCGCGCCGGCACGGCAACCGCAACGGATTGGCCGCCGGCGACGGCGCGGAGGCTCTCCCACCGGATTTCGTCGGCGCGCGGACGGGAGGCAAACAGGAACAGGGTTGCGATGAGCAGTGGAATGGCGAATCGGTGGTCCACGGGTGTCCCTGTCCAGAATGCTGAATCCAATTGTAGGAACGGGCGAGCGCCTCGTCTTTCAGTCGATTCCTTAAACGGCATCGGGGCAAACCTTAGGCCGATCTACTGCCGCGGGCTCCGCGACCGCGGACATGCCACAATCGCGCGAAATTCCCCAAGCGAGAAAACCCCATGGCCCTCAAACGCCCCAAAGGCCCCGCCGGCACGCTCCTCGTGCTCGAGCACAGCTCGAAGATCCTGAAGGACAACCCCTGGCGCGATCCGCACGTGCGCAAGCTCGGCGTGTGGCTGCCGCCGCAGTACGACGAGGGCGGAAAGCGCCGCTTCCCGGTGCTCTACGACCTCGTCGGCTTCACCGGATCGGGCCTCGCCCACGCCAACTGGAGGCCCTTCGGCGACAACGTCCCGGAGCGCGCGGCGCGGCTCATCCGCGAGCAGAGGATGGGGCCGGCGATCATCGTCTTGCCGGATTGCTTCACGGCGCTCGGCGGCAACCAGTACGTGAACTCCTCCGCGATTGGAAACTATGCGGACTATCTCACGCGCGAGATCGTCCCCTTCGTCGACCGCGAGTTCAGGACGCTGCCGAATCGCGAGCACCGCGGCTGCTTCGGAAAATCATCGGGCGGGTACGGCGCGATCCTCCACGGCATGAAGTACGCGAGAACCTGGGGCGCGGTCGCCGATCACTCCGGCGACGCGTATTTCGATTTCGTCTACTGGCACGACTGGCCGAACACGCTGAACGAGCTGGCCAGATTCCGCGCGCCCAAGCGCAGGCCGGGAGCCTACGACGCGCTGCGCGAGTCGAAGCGCAAAGGACTCGCCGAAGGCAAAGACGACGGACGCGTCAAGCGTTTCCTTTCGCACGTGTGGAAAAAGGAAAAGCTCACCGGCAAGGAGAGCCTCTGCATCATGAACGTTTGCATGGCGGCAACCTACGACCCGGACCCGCGCGCGCCGCTCGGATTTCGCGTGCCCTTCAATATGGAATCCGGGGAGCCGATCGAAGAACGCTGGAGGAAATGGCGCGCGCACGATCCGATCAACCTCGTTACGAGGTACCGGGATAACCTCAAGTCGCTGCGCGGCATCTACATCGACTGCGGCTGGCGCGACCAGTACCATATCCAGTACGGATCGCGCATCCTGTCCGCGCGCCTCGCCGCGGCCGGAATCCGGCACCGCTACGAGGAATTCGACGACGACCACTCCGACGTCGATTACCGCATGGACCGGAGCCTGCCCTTCCTCTACAGGGCGCTGAAACCCTGAGAACCGGGTTCGAGGTTTCAACCCGGTAGAGCTCGGCGCCGCTCCCCGTCTACTCCTCGCGGAATTTCAGGGCCCCGGGGTGCGCAGGAAAGGGCGAATACGTGTCCGGTCCAGCGCCGGTGTCGCTCAGCCGGCGATCGCCGCCTGTGAAAGCATCCCGATGAGAGGTGAGCGCTTTCACGATCTCGTAAGCAGTCTGATCAGGCAGATCCAGCCGGCTGATGAGGAGATTCTGGGTGCCGACCACGCGGATATCTTTCTCGAGCCCTGCATAGGCACCCTGCCGGATCAGCGCGGGGTAGTGGGCGGGGCCGTACTTTTCTCGCAGCTTCGGGACGCCCTCCTCGTGCGACAGCAGGGTAGTGTGGATTTTCAGCAGGCCGGCGAGATGTTCAAACAGGGCCGGGGAAACAGGTCCGTGCCACGCAAGGGCGTCGATTTTTTTCTCTGCCAGCGCCCACATCGACTCCGATAACCCGAGCGCTGCCCGCCGCAGAGAGGTTCCGACGGACGGATCAAGCGCCTCCAGAAGCCGCAGCGTCAGCTTTTCGGATCTGCTTCGAGCCGGGCCGACGGAGACCGTCTTTCCCTTGAGATCCGCGATGCTCCGGATCGGACCTCCGCTAAGCGTCACAATGTGCAGAAGCTGCGCCGGGAGCAATGTCAGCAGCCGGAGCGCACCGGCGTCCCGCGAGCCCAGAGAATTGGCCCCTTTCAACGCCGCATAGGCCTCGTCACCTTCCACCAGGGCGAGATCCACGGTGAACCGGCCATAGGGAGTGTCCGTGCGGCCTGCCCGCAGTAACCGGAGAGTGTCTGCGGAACTGGCTATGACCGTAAGCTGCGACCTCTTGGCCGTGGAGACATGCTGCGAAATAAGTTCGACTACGGCCTGGCCCACCAGATGGTGGCCTTCAGCGCAGTAGCCGCTGATGAGAGTCAGGCCCCCGGTACCGAAGCGTCCCTCGTGAGCGCCCAGGTGAGCCAGGGAGACGCGCGGAAAGAGCCCTGCCGCGGCAACGCCGGACGCCGTTGCAAGAAACTCGCGCCGGTTCATCTTGAACCTCAGCTGGGTGCAGGTTCTATTTCTTGTCTTCGTTCCCGTCCTCGTCCCTATCGTCGCTCCGGAAAACGTCGAGATGGAGAAACGCCGACACCAGAAAGTTCGGCACATCCACCAGCTGGTTGATGTGGAGGTCGACCGCGGTGCTGGAGAGCATGTAGGCTTGCTGGCGCGTCAGCCCCCGGGTGCGAACAAGGTGGTCGATCATGTTGAGCGCCGCATTCCTGGCCGAGAGCGTCAGATCTTCACTCTCGTTTTTTCCAGTGACGCGATCCACGGAAATGCCCGTCGTGGCAAAGAAGCGCTCCGGCACCGCTCGCTCGGGCGGGGCGAAGAAATTATCCCGCTCAAACTGGAAAGTGGTGACGCCCAGCCGCTTCGCCTCGCCTTTGCGAAGGGTGAACTTAACGACCAGGGAGACATTCATCTCCATCGTGGTGCCGGCGATCTCACCGTCACCCTGCGCGAAGTGAGCGTCGCCCGCCGAAAAGAGCGCCCCGGGCACGAATACAGGAATAAGAAGCCTGCCGCCTTTGGTCAGCTGCTTGACGTCGATGTTCCCCGCGTTCTCGCGCGTGGGGATCGTGCGCAAGCATCGGCTGGTGAACGTCCCGCCATGCCCGCATAGGTTTGCCGGTACAGCGTCATCCGGGTTTGGCTCCAGCACGAACCCGCCACGCCCGGCAAGCTCGTGCTCGCGCTGAAAGACCTCCTCGGTCTTGGCGACCGACAAAGCGATTCCCGTCGTTCCCATCGAGGGTTCCGCATGGATGCGGACCCCGGGCAGGTCCCGCGAAGTGGCGACGTCTCCCTTGATGTCCCAGTGCAGAATCGCCGGCCCCGGAACTTCGCTCCTGAGGAAGCCAAAGCCCGGAACGTTGATCGTATAGGCAAAGTCGTCCTGGATGATGTCGACGATGTGCACCACGAGAAGATCGCCCGGCTCAGCCCCCTGGATCGCGACCGGTCCGGTCAGAGGGTGGACGAGGTTGAGATTCAGCGGACCGCCGAGAAAGGTCGGGATCACGTCGGCCGCCGTGGACGTCCGCGTGATCTGCCCATCGAATGCGTCCCGCGTCTCCATGATGACGGTGTCCCCCGGTTTGACGGTGATCACCGGCTTGATTGCGGGATGGAAGCGGTTGTGGCATGCGGGATCGTCGGCACACCGGGCGCCTGTCAGGCGAATCCTGAACGTATCGGCAGTTGCTACGGTCTCCAGACCGAAGAACATCACCACTGCGAGGGATATGAAATGAAACCAGTTCCGCGCCATCGCATCCTCCGCTTCGTCGAAGTTTCGATAAACACGCGGCCAGAAGTGCCGGGCGCTCGACCGATGCGAAGGCATCGATCCCTTCCTGGAGGGCCGCAACAGGGAATAATCAGGCTAGGCGGGTCCGCGAGGGTTGTCAAGGTGAAGCAGGGACGAATCATGGCGTCGACGGCTCCACGAGACAGGAACGGCGCCCCGCGGCGCCGTTTTTCATTTCAGGAGAGCGTTGGCATGCCGCGTAGCGCGGCGATGTCTTCCATCACGCGCTCGGGCGCGAGCTCGTTCATGCACTTGAAGTGTCCGAGCGGGCACTCGCGCGCGAAGCACGGGCTGCATTCGATCCCGGTCCTGACGATGCGGTGGCTGCGCGCAAGCGGCGGCGTGTGCTCGGGGCTGGAAGAGCCGTACAGCGCCACCACCGGGCGCCCGACTCCGGCGGCGACGTGCATGAGACCCGAATCGTTGCTCACCACGACTTCGGCGACCGAAAGCAGGTCGATCGCGCTCGCGAGATCGGTCTTGCCGCACAGATTGGTCGCGGCGCCTTCGCTGGCGGCGGCGATCTCCTCGCCGGTGGCGCGGTCCTTCTCCGAGCCGAACAGCCAGACGGCGTAGCCCAGCGCGGAGAGCTTGCGCGCGAGCGCCGCGAAATGCCGGGCAGGCCAGCGCTTGGATGGACCGTACTCCGCGCCCGGGCAGAAGGCGACGACGGGCTTCGCGCGCGAAAGCCCGAGCCGGCGCAGAGCGATGGCGAGATCCACCTCGCCGACCGCGAGCCCCGTTTGCGGCAGGGGCAGCGCCGGCTTCGTCCCGGGTTTTTCAGCGAGCTGCGCATAGCGCTCCGCCATCAGGGGGACGCCTTTCGCGTCGAACCTGTGCACGAGGTTGAGGAGGCCGTAGCGCAACTCGCCGACGAACCCGGAGCGAAGAGGGATGTCCGCAAAGAAGGGGACGAGCGCGGACTTGAAAGTGTTCGGCAGCACGATCGCCTCGTCGTAGCGGCGCGAGCGCAGGCTCCGGCCGAGGCGCCAGCGCGCGGCGAGCGCGAGCTCGCCGTGATCGAAGGGCGCTTCGACGACGTCGTCGATTTCCGGCATGCGGCGCAGCACCGGCGCGGTCCACGGCGGCGCGAGCGCATCGATGACGGCACCGGGGAGTTTTTTCCGCAGCCGCGCGAAGAGCGGCTGGGCGAGCAGCGCGTCGCCGATCCAGTTCGGCGCGACGATGAGGATCTTCGGCACCGGGCGCTAGTGGCCCTGGGGCTTGCCGCCCTTGTAGACGTAGCGCGTGCCGCAGTAGGGGCAGAGCGCCTGGCCCACTTTAGCGACGTCGAGGTACACCCGGGGATGCAGGGACCAGACCGGCGTCCTGGGCGTGGGGCAATGCAGGGGAAGATCCGTCTCGGTCACCTCGACGACGCGGCTCGACGGCTCGTTCGCGCCCATCAGGCTTTTTCTCGGGACACCCTGGACGAAGCCTTCTCGTGGACCGGCGAGAGCCAGTCTTTGTGCTTCGCGACCCTGCCGGCGACCACCTCGAAGAAGAGCTTCTGGATCTTGGTCGTGACCGGTCCGCGCGCGCCTTCGCCTATGGTGCGCCCGTCGAGCTCGCGGATGGGCGTGACCTCGGCCGCGGTGCCGGTGAAGAAGGCTTCGTCGGCGATGTAGATGTCGTCGCGCGTGAGGCGCCGCGAAATGACTTCATAGCCCAGCTCGTTCGCCAGGGTGATGACCGAAGCGCGCGTGATCCCGCTCAAGGCGGAAGTCAGCTCCGGCTCGTGGAGCTTTCCGTCCTTCACGATGAACAGATTCTCGCCCGATCCCTCCGCGACGAAACCGTCCACGTCGAGGAGCAGGCCCTCGTCGTAGCCGTGCTGGGTCGCCTCCAGGTTCGCGAGGATCGAGTTCGGGTAGGTCCCGGCCATCTTGGCGCGAGCCATGGTCACGTTGATGTGGTGGCGGGCATAGGACGAGGTCTTGACGCGTATGCCCTTCTCGAGCGCCTCCGGCCCGAGGTAGGCGCCCCAGGGCCACGCGGCGATGGCGACGTGCACGGTCGCGCCGATCGGGGACACACCCATCTTCTCCGAGCCGTAAAACGCGATCGGCCGGATGTAGCAGGACTCGTGCTGGTTGGCGCGCACCACTTCCTTCTGCGCTTCGATGAGCGTCTCCCGGCCGTAGGGGATCTTCATCATGTAGATGTGCGCCGAGTTGAACAGGCGCTCGGTGTGGTCGGCCAGCCTGAAGATCGCCGTTCCGTCGAGCGTCTTGTAGGCGCGCACGCCCTCGAATACCGCGAGGCCGTAGTGAAGCGAATGGGTGAGAACGTGAGTGGTCGCTGAACGCCAGGGCACGAGCTTGCCGTCGTACCAGATGAATCCGTCGCGATCGGCCATCGACATGGGAATCTCCGGGAAGTTTCCGAAAGGAGCTTATTCTAGCGGAAACGCGCAAAAATCGAGGAGCTTCAGCGAGTTGTCGGCGCATTTTTCGCCCGGCGACAAGGGCTTGCAGGTAAAATGTCGCTCGCTGCAGGTGCTTGTCGTCGCGAGGCGATGCTCTCGCGTTCATCCTTGGGTTGCCGATCGAGGCCTTGCTGTGGGGCCGAGCTTCCACGCCGAAGGGCGCACTGATTTTGGACCAACCGCTACAGAAACTAGAGCAGCTCGAGCAGGCGATCGAGGAAACGCTGGCCGAGGCGATTCCGCCGAAAAGCCGCTGGCGCGTCGCCGCGCGCATCCTCGTCTGGGCGCTGCTCGTCGCCTACTTCCTGTTCGCCGCGACTCTCCTCGTTCTGCGCTACTGGGTGCTCCCGAAGGTTGCGGAGTACAGGAGCGACGTCGAGCAGTACGCGTCGAAAATCCTGGGTACACGCATCACGATCGGCGCCATGGACGCGGACTGGCAGGGCCTGCGGCCCGAGCTCCTTCTCGCCAACGTGACCGTTTTCGATCGCGACGGTCGCGCGGCGCTCAGCTTGCCCGCCGTCGAGGCGACGCTCGCCTGGGCCTCCGCCCTGATCGGATCGCCGCGGTTCTATTCGCTCGCCTTCGAGCGGCCCCGGCTCGAGATCCGGCGCGACGAGGGGGGCCGGCTCACTGTCGCGGGCATCGAGTTGCGTACCGACCCAGCGGGAGACGCGGGAATCGCGCGATGGATCTTGTCGCAGCGCGAGATCGTCATCCGCGACGCGAGCGTCACCTGGGACGACAAGCAACGCGGGGCGCCGTTGCTCGAGCTGCCGGGGTTCAATTTCGTCCTGCGCAACGGCTTCCTGGGGCACCGCTTCGCATTCAAGGCGAAGCCCTCCGCCGAGCTCGCCTCGGCGCTCGACGTGCGCGGCGATCTGGACAAACTGGACGCCCGCGATCCCGGCGCGTGCGTCGGGGAGATCTACGCCGAGCTCGAGTACACGGATCTCGTCGCCTGGCGGCGCTGGGTCGACTATCCGTTCGACATACGCTCCGGACAGGGCGGGGTGCGACTGTGGCTGAATCTTCGCGGCAAGACTTCCAGCGAGCTTACGGCCGATGTCACGCTTTCCAAGGTCGCGGGCCGCGTGGCCAAGGACACTCCGCCCCTGGAGCTCGATTACCTGCGGGGGCGGCTGGGCGCGAGCCAGCGCGACGGGAAGGAGTTCGAGGTCTTCGGCCGCAAGCTCACGCTCAGGACCGGGACCGGAATCGTCGTCCCGCCCGCCGATTTTCGGGTACGTTGGAGGCCCTCCGGGAGCGCAACGCCGCCCGGGGGCGAGATCGACGCCGATGCGATCGAGCTCGCGCCGCTCGCACGGCTCGCCGAGTATCTGCCGTTTCCGCAGGCCACCCGCGCGCGCCTGGCCGCAACCGATCCGCGCGGCAGAGTCAGCGACTTGAAGTCCGCCTGGACGGGCGACGCGGAGGATCCGCAGCACTACAGCGTGCGCGGAAGCTTCGCGCGCCTCGCCGCGCGCGCCCACGACAGGATTCCCGGATTCTCGGGGCTCACCGGGCGGTTCGAGGCGAGCGAGAAGGGCGGCAGCGTCGCGCTCGGCTCGGAGCGGGTCGCGATCGAGCTGCCCGGGGTCGTCGCCGACAGCCCGCTGCAAATCGATTCGCTCGCAGCGCACGTCAGCTGGAAATCCGCTCCGGATCGGTTCGATCTCGCCTTCGACACCCTCTCGTTCGCCAACAGCGACATCGCCGGAACGCTGTTCGGCAGGTTCACGCTCGGGCCGGGCGGCGCGGACGTCATCGACCTCACCGGGAATTTTTTCCGCGCCGACGGCCGGGCCGTCTACCGCTACATTCCGCTGCTGCCCGGACCGGTCGTCGAGTATCTCAAGGCCTCGATCCGAGGGGGGCGCTCGAACGACGTCAGGTTGAGGCTGAAGGGGGAGCTTGCGAAGTTCCCGTTCGACGAGCCCGGTTCCGGGATTTTCCAGATCGTCGCGAAAGTGGCCGACGCCGACTTCCGTTACGCCGAGGGCTGGCCCCAGGTGAGCGGCCTCTCGGGCGATCTCATCTTCGAGGGCAAGAGCATGCGCATCGTCGCTTCGAAAGGGGCGGTCCTCGGTGTCCGGGCAAGCGGCGTGCGCGCGATCATTCCCGATCTGTTTCACGGCGATGTGCGCGTCGGAGTCGAGGTCCGCGCCGAGGACAAGACGAGCGATTTCCTCCGGTTCATCGCGGAAAGCCCGGTGACGAAGGCTCTGGACGGAATGACAGAAAGCATGAGCGCGCAGGGCGCGGGCCGCCTCGCGCTCCAGCTCGACATCCCGATCAGGAATCCCGAGACGTTCAAGCTGGCGGGCGAATACCAGCTCATCGACAACGAAATCAGAACGGACTCCGACGCCCCGCCCTTCTCGCACCTGAACGGGCGGTTCGAATTCACCGAGTCCGGGATCACCGCCCGCACGCTCACCGCCAGGTTTCTCGGCGGCCCGGCGACGATTTCGGCGGCGACCCGCGCCGACGGGACGATCGCAGTCAACGCTCACGGAACCGCGAGCCCGGCGCAGATCCCGCGATTCTGGGGGAGCGAGGCGCTGCTGCGCCGGCTCTCGGGCGCCGCGGCCTGGCAGGGGACGCTTACCGGGGCACGCGGGCGGCCCCTGACCCTGATCGTGCAGTCGCAGCTCACCGGCGTTGCCGCAGACCTGCCGCCGCCGCTCGGAAAAACGGCGGTCGAGCCCATGCCGCTGCGGGTCGAACGCGTCGTCAGCCCGGGCCCACCGCGAACGGACACGATCAAGGTATCGCTGGCTGGCACCGTCGACGCCGCCATCGAGCGCAGGCGCGAGGGGCCGGGATACGTCGTGAACCGCGGCGTGATCAGCCTGAACCAGCCCGCGGTGCTGCCCGACCGCGAAGGAGTTTCCGTGACGGGCAGCCTACCCTACGTGGACGTGGAGCGATGGCGCGAGGTGCTCGGCGCCGGGGACGGAACCGGCTCGCCCTTGTCGTCGGCGCTCGACCTGAAGATTGCAGCCCTCGATGTCGTCGGGCGGCGCTTGAACGACGTCGCTCTGCGCGCCGGAACGAGCGGCAGCGTGTGGATCGCGAACGTCTCGGCAAAGGAGCTCGCCGGCGAGATCGCCTGGCGTCCCGAAGGCCGCGGGCGCATCGTCGCGCGGCTGAAGCATTTCAGCCTGCCCGAAGCGACGCCTGGAAGGCCCGAGGAGGCTCCTGCGCGCGATCTGCCCGCGCTCGACATCATCGCCGACAGCCTGATCGTGAACGACAAAAACCTCGGCAGACTGGAGCTCGTCGCGGTCAACCAGGCGCTCGACTGGAACATAGAAAAACTCCTGCTGACCGGGCCCGAGAGCACGCTCACGGTGACCGAGGGTGTGTGGCAGGGCCGGGCCCAGCGGCCGAGCGTCAATTTGAAGAAGATCAGTCTCGAGGTCAGCGATGTGGGCAAATTTCTCGAACGCCTCGGTTATCCCAGGATCGTGCAGCGGGGAACGGCGGAGCTGACGGGAAACGTGAGCTGGGCGGGAAACCCGCAATCCATCGACTATCCGACCCTGTCGGGGCGTCTCGACTTCAAGGCATACAAGGGGCAGTTTCTGAGAGCTGAACCGGGCGCCGCCCGGCTCATCGGAGTTCTCAGCATGCAGTCCTGGGTCACGCTGGATTTCCGCGAGCTTTTCGGCCGCGGGTTCGCCTTCGATCTGGTTTCGTGCAGCGCGGAAATCGTCAACGGAACGATGACGACGCAGAATTTCCGTATGCGCGGACCTTCGGCGCAGGTGAGCATGGAGGGGAAGGTGGATCTGGCGAACGAGACGCAGGATCTGCACGCGCGCGTCGAGCCCTCGGTCGGTAACAGCATTTCCTCGATCGTGGCCGTCGTCGTGAATCCGATTTGGGGTCTTGGGGCATTCATCCTGGATAAGATCCTGAAGAATCCGTTCGGCCAGGCCCTGACATTCGAATACCGCGTTACCGGAACCTGGGAGAAGCCTGTTCCCGAGCGCCTCAAGGCGGAGGTGCGCGGTGCCGATCCCAGCGAGCAGCCGTCGTTGCCATGAGCACGCCCGCAGCATTCAAGGCCGCCGCGGTGCAGATGGTGTCGACGCCGAGGGTCGAGGAGAATCTTGCCGCCGCCGCGAAGCTCGTTGCGCGGGCCGCAGGACAGGGAGCGAAGCTCGTCGTGCTCCCCGAATATTTCTGCATTCTCGGCATGCGCGACACGGACAAGGTGGCCGCGAAGGAGAAGGACGGCGCCGGGCCGATCCAGGAGTTCCTCGCGGAGACGGCGAGGCGGCACGGCGTGTGGCTCGTGGGAGGCTCGGTGCCGCTTGAGTGCGACGATCCGGGCAAGGTGAGAAACAGCTGCCTCGTCTACGACTCGGACGGGCGGCGCATCGCGCGCTACGACAAGATCCACCTGTTCGGGCTGGAGCTCGGAGCGGAACGCTTCGACGAGGCAAGAACGATCGAAGCGGGCACCCAACCCTGCGCAATTGAATCGCCCTTCGGGCGAATCGCGCTTTCGGTGTGCTACGACGTGCGCTTTCCCGAGCTCTACCGCGCGCTCGCGCCGATGGACATCATCCTCGTGCCTTCGGCCTTTACCGCGACCACGGGGCGGGCGCACTGGGAGACGCTGCTGCGCGCCCGCGCGATCGAAAACCTCGCCTGGGTGCTCGCGCCGGCCCAGGGCGGAAAGCACCCGAACGGCAGGCAGACGCACGGTCACAGCATGGTGATCGATCCCTGGGGCAAGGTCACCGCCGAGCGAGCCGCCGGGCCCGGCGTGGTGATGGCCGACATCGACCCGGCGTTCCAGGCGAAGATGCGCAGGAGCCTTCCCGCGCTCAGCCATCGGGTGTTGTAACGCGTGCGGAGCTAGAATACCGGCTGGTCCACCCTCATATCCCTTTCATGAACGCACCCGAGCAGCTTTTTTCCACCGCGCAGTCCTTCCTGCTCGCCCCGCACGACCTCGAGACCGGCAAGCTCGCGGGCGTTCTCGGTTCGCTGCTTTCTCACCGGCTCGACTATGCGGACCTCTATTTCCAGTACTCGCGCTCCGAGGGCTGGAGCCTGGAGGAGGGGATCGTCAAGTCCGGAAGCTTCAGCATCGACCAGGGCGTGGGCGTGCGCGCGATCGCGGGGGAGAAGACAGCGTTCGCTTACTCCGACGAGATCAGCCTGCCGGCTTTGGAGGATGCGGCCAGGGCGACGCGAGCCATTGCGGCGAGCGGCGGCGGCCGCCATCCGGCGGCGGTACGCAAAGGCGCCGGCCTCCAGCTCTATCGGCCGGTCGATCCCCTGGCTTCGCTCGAGGACACGCAGAAAGTGAAGCTGCTCGAGCGCCTGGAGCAACTTTGCCGCGCGCGCGACCCGCGCGTCATCCAGGTCATGGCCGGCCTCGCCGCCGAATACGAAGTCGTGTTCGTCGCCCGGTCCGACGGCGTGCAGGCGGCCGACGTTCGCCCGCTCGTGCGGCTTTCGGTGCAGGTGATCGTCGAGCAGAACGGCAGGCGCGAGCAGGGTACCGGCGGCGGCGGCGGGCGCACCGACTACAGCCATTTCACCGAGGAACGTCTGCAGGAGTACGCGAAACACGCGGTCGACCAGGCGCTCGTGAACCTCGAATCGCGTCCGGCGCCCGCGGGCACCATGACCGTGGTGCTCGGGCCCGGCTGGCCCGGCATTCTCCTGCACGAGGCGATCGGCCATGGCCTGGAGGGCGATTTCAACCGCAAGGGTTCATCGGCCTTCGCCGGGAAGATCGGAAAGAAGGTCGCGGCGCGGGGAGTCACCGTCGTGGACGACGGCACCATGCCCGGCCGGCGCGGCTCGCTCTCGATCGACGACGAAGGCAATCCCACGCAGCGCAACAC